>Ga0209337_1000214_pt1 | contig 46141 bp, 60 predicted proteins | sample LinPmetageLP53_FD_184044 | JGI IMG/M metagenome (GOLD analysis project Ga0209337, IMG submission 184044) | Marine viral communities from the Pacific Ocean - LP-53 (SPAdes) (version 2) | ecosystem: Environmental > Aquatic > Marine > Oceanic | place: Pacific Ocean | collected 2010-02-08
TCATTTCTGTTTTGAAATAGATGATGAATGGGTGGTAGGTTATGGATTAGATGATAATTCATTAAAAAGAAATTATAGAAACATTTATAAAATAAATTGAAAAAGATTAGGTTATATGAAATATATTCCTTATCTTTATATATAATAAAAAGAAAAAGTTATGAGAAAAGCAAAAGCACAATCTAGACGAATAAAATCATTAATAGCATATCCAGATGCTAAAAAACATCAATTGATTAGTTTTATCAAATCAGGAGTTAGAATATTTGGTTATATTTTACTAACAGTTGATATAACAACAGCAGTTATTGTTTTAGCATTAAGTGAAGGATTAGGAATTTTTGAAGAACTAGTTTAAATGTATCAAGCAATAGCATATCACAAACGTACTAATAAAGTACACATATGGGATGACCAAAAAGGTCATATTGAAGTAGATTATAAGCCTTATGCTTATCGTAAATCAAATTACGGTAAATTTGTAGCATTAGATGGCAAACAAGTAGAAAAGGTTTACAATCCAGATCCTGGTGATCGAAGTTTATATGAAGTTGATATCAATCCAGAAATGAGAACATTGATTGATATGTATACAGATTCAGATGAAGCATCAGTAGGACATACTCCATTGTTTATTGATATTGAAGTAGATATCGAATCCGGGTTTCCAACACCAGAAAAGGCAGAAAATGAAGTTACATCAATTGCAATATTTGATGAAGCAGGTAAGCAAAGATGTGTATGGATTTTAGATAAAGATCAAGTTGTTGATAATGTTGTACAGCCCGGATATGAAGTTACTTCATGCTCAGATGAGAGAATATTGTTAGCTAGATTTTTAAACAAGTATCAAGAAATTAGACCTACTTTAATAACTGGTTGGAATATAGACTTTTTTGATATTCCATACTTGTACAATAGAATGGTAAGGATATTAGGAGAAAAACAAGCAAGAGGGTTATCTCCAATTAATGATGTTATTTGGCTAAAACATAGAAATAGATATAGAATATCTGGTGTATCATGTTTAGACTATATGGCACTTTATAAGAACTTTACTTATAATCAAGAATCAAGTTATTCACTTGAAGCTATATCACAAAAAGAATTAGGTAAAGGTAAGATGAAATATGAAGGCTCATTAAATGATTTGATGAGAGATGATATACAAGGTTATATTGATTACAACATGAATGATGTTGATTTGGTATGGGAAATAGATCAAAAAATGAAGTTGATGGATTTGGCTAGAAGTATATGTCATAAAGGACATGTTCCATATGAAGATTTTTTATTTCCAACTAGATATTTAGATGGAGCTGCTTTAACATATTTGAAACGATTAGATATTGTTTCTCCTAGTAGAAAATTAAGAAAATCAGATGAACCATTAGAGTTACTAGGAGCATATGTAAAGGCACCTAATCCAGGTAGATATAAGTGGGTTTACGACCTCGATTTAACATCTCTGTATCCTAGTATCATCATGACATTGAATGTTTCTCCAGAAACTAAAGTAACTAAATTACAGAAGTTTAATGGCCATGCATATGTAAAAAATAAAGGACAACATTATTCTGATGAATGGAATGGTTGGGAAACTAGTCAAGACTTAAGAGAATATTTAGAAAAGAATAAATATTCAATTGCCGCTAATGGTGTTGTATATGATACTCAAATTAAAGGATTTCTGCCAAGTATATTGGATAAATGGTTTAATGAAAGAGTTGAATATAAAAATTTAAGAAAGAAATATGAAGCCGAAGGAGATGATGTTAAAGCAGAATATTTTGATAGGATGCAATTGGTAACTAAAATTTTATTGAATTCATTTTATGGAGTATTAGGTAATCCTGGTTTTAGATTTTTTGATCCAGACAATGCTGTTGCAATTACAAGTACAGGACAGCAATTGATTAAGTTCACAGCTGATATTGGAAATAAGTTTTATATAAGAGAATTAGGTCTAGAAAAAGATTATTGTATTTATACAGATACAGATTCAACTTTCTTTTCATCATTACCAATCATTAAACATAGGTATCCGGATTTTGATATAACAGATGAAAAATGGATGGCTGATAAAACAATTGAAATTGCGGATGAAGTCCAAGACTTTATGAATAGGTCATATGATATATACGGTAAACGATTTCATAATGTAGATACTCATAGATTTGATATTAAACAAGAAAATGTTGCCAAGGCTGGTTTATGGATTGCCAAAAAAAGATATGCACAATGGATTATTAATGTTGAAGGTCATACGGTATCAAAATTAGATGTGAAAGGATTAGATGTTGTTAGGTCATCCTTTCCTCCATCATTTAGGAAGTTCATGGCACAGATATTAGAAGATATATTGAATGATATTGATAAGGTAACATTAGATCAAAAGATTCTTGACTTTAAAGAACATATGAAAACATTACCATTAATGGAAGTGATGTTTCCGATTGGAGTTAAGAATGTTAAAAAGTATACAAGAAAAGGCGATGAGCCATTTGCAGTAAGAATGAAGGGTACGCCAGTACATGTTAAATCTGCTTTAAATTATAATGACATGTTACGTCATCATAAGATAAAAACAATTCGTGGTATTATTAATGGTGAAAAAATTAAATGGACATATTTGACAAATAACAATATGGGTTTAGAAACAATGGCATTAAAAGGATATGATGACCCGGTGCCAATAGAAAAATTTGTAGAACAGCATATTAATCATAATAAAGTTTTCAAATCAGCATTTGCAAACAAATTGAATGATTTTTATGGTGCAATGAAATGGGGGAAGGTCCCCGAAAATAATAACTTAGGGAAATTTTTTGCATTCGACTAATGATTTTAATAATAATTAAATAAAGGAGAAAGATTATGGAAATAATTATGACAGTGCTAATTACATTAATAGTTGTGGCTTTAATAGTTGCAGTTATTAATTTGGTTAGGTTGAACAAAAAAGCTCAAGAACATGATATGCTTCAAATGGAAGTAATGGATGTTCAAAATAGACTTGATCGAATGATTGAAAAGCTTGAAATTGATTTACGTAAAAGTGATGACGATTTACAAAAAGATTATGTAGATCGAATTAACGGGTGGGTATCATCCACCGATCGTAGATTTGATTATCTTGCAAGTGATATTAACAAATTAAATGAGACAGTAAATCCAAATTCGGATATACTAAAAAAGTAGTTAAATAATTAGGTCGTTTGCAAAAAATTTCTTATATTAAATTAATATGATAGGATTTAGAAAACATTGGTATGGTAAAGAATGTGAAGGCAGATTAACAGATGTTGAAACATTATTTATAGCCGACATTACAGTAAAAGGAGTAGATATGGAAAAGATGCCTCATATCTATTTTTGTTCTGGAGCAGTAGAACAATTGATAAAAGATAAAGGTGATTTGAATTGGGATTGGATGAATAAATTTATTGATAGAACAGGTATAACAATAAGCTTAGAATGTGAACCTCTTATGTTACATAATATTCCAGATATGATTAGAATCAAGACTCATATCATGTATATGATTTCTTTAAAAGAAGTTGGGTTATTAAAGAAAAATGATAGTATAAAAGTTGTACATGCTCCATATAGTTTATATTGTACAAGTATACAAAATATGCAAAAGGTTACACCTGATGATTATAAATACGATAGATATGAATAAAATTTGGATAGTAGATTTAGAAGCTGTAGAGAGTAGATACACTGGTCAATGGAAAACTCATATTCCACAAATATTAGAAGTACAATCTCTTATACATGATAAGTATGAAATAGAAGTTATTGAAGGACCAATTGATATACCAGAAGCAACAACACCTGGTGCATTTTTAAATTTTGGTGGCACTAACATATATAAAAGTGCTCAAATGGAAAAGATAAGTAGATTGTTTTGTGAAGGGGAAGTTAAAGACGGCGATCACTTTATTTATACTGATGCATGGAATCCAACTATTATTCAATTGAAGTATATGAGTCAATTATTAAATATTCCAATTATGATACATGGATTTTGGCATGCAGGTAATTATGATAAAAATGATTTTTTAGGTAGATTGATTAATAGTCAATGGGTTAAGACATTTGAAAAGTCATTAGCTCAGGCAATAGATTATAATTGGTTTGCATCTGATTATCATTTAAATATGTTTAGAAAGAATTTTGGATTTAAAGAAATTGAATTGTTTAGAACAGGTTGGCCAATGGAATATTTAGAAGATACATTTACTCCAGTAGAAAAGAGGGATATTATATTATTTCCGCATAGGATTGCACCGGAGAAACAATTAAATATATTTAAAGACTTAGCAAAAGAATTGCCTGAATATGAATTTATAGTATGCCAAGAATTTGAGTTTACTAAGGCTCAATATCATAAATTATTAGAAAGTGCTAAAATAGTATTTTCTGCTAATCTTCAAGAAACATTAGGTATATCATGTTATGAAGGAGCGTTAGCTGGAGCATTACCAATGGTTCCAGATAGATTAAGTTATTCAGAAATGTATGTCGATGATTTTAAATATCCTAGTGAATGGACAAAATCTTGGACTTCATATAAAAGACATAAACAATTATTAGTTAATGAAATAAAAATATGGATATCAAGATATGATGAAATAATAAAGAGTAAAAAATTGAACAAATTAACAACATTTTTACATGAGAATTATTTTTCATGTAATGGATTAAAAAAAGTATTATTTGATGGAGAATAAACAAAAAGAATTTATATATTTTCCTTCCTTATCAGCAGGAGGGTTTGCATCATCATTAATAAAAGATGACAAGTTGTCATCAGGTACAACATGTAGATTTTATGATGATAGTTATCCAGAGAAATTTAGACATAAAGCATTTCTGTTAACAGCGGGTCATTATTATAAGAAAATGGATGCACGTGAGCAATTTGGATTAGGTAAAGATACATTAGTGTTTGGTGACTCAGGAGGTTATCAGATTGCAACAGGTGCATTAAAGTATAGTGATGATTTAAGAGAAAAGATATTTCATTGGTTAGAAGCCAATTCAGATGTAGCAGCTAATTTAGATATACCACCTAAAACAGTTTATGAAAATCAATTTGCAAAATGTGCAGATATTAGTTTTGATAATTTTGCATGGTTTGAAAAACATCAATCAGGTAAGACTAAGTACTTAAATATGTTACAAGGTTCAAATCCTAATGAATATGAATGGTGGTATCATAAATTTAAACATTTTGAATTTAATGGATGGGCAATAGGAGGACCGCAGAAATTGGTTGATTTTATGTGGGCATTAGCATTAATGTTAAAAAATAGAGAATTTGAAAAGGTAAATTTAGAATACTTACATTTGTTAGGAATATCTAAAATATCAGATTTCTTTATTTTATCTACAATACAAAAATGTTTGAATAAACATTATGGTAATAGAATTGTTGTTACAACAGATTCAAGTTCACCTGGTCAATATCCTGTATATGGGACGTATTTACATTCTCATAATTTTAAGAAATTGTCATTTACAGATGTATACATGCCAAAAGGCACAAAAGATGATGATGGAAATATTACTCCATTAGTAGAAGATAAAGTTCCAGATTTACAACTTGATCAATTAGTTCCATGTAGTTTAGATTGTCCTGCATGTAAAGATTTTAATTGGGGAATGTTAGATGCATATAATAAAGATGCCGTTCCAAGAATGGTGTTACATAATGTACATGTATTTCAAAATACAATCAAAGAAGTAAATAAATTAGTAGCAGCTCATAAAGATGTTGCTCAATATGTTGTTCCAAATAATTTAGCAGGAGTGTTAAAAAGCATTTATGAAATGTTTGAAGATCCTGATAAAGCTATTACGACATACGAAAAATATAAACAATACTATCAGAAATTTGGAGGACAGAGTATATCAACAATTAATATAGATAAGTTTAACCAATTTTTTGAACAAAAAGCGAAATAATATGAAAAAGAATGAATTATTAAATTTTGTAGGCCGGTATCATCTTGCCGGAGCAACTACATCAGTAAAATGGATTGCAAAAGATGGAAAATTACATACAGAATTTATTACAGATGACCAAAATGTAATAGGAACAGTTAATGCAAATTTAGATTTAGGAGAACATCAATTAGGTGTTTATGCAACTCCTAGTTTAGTAAAAATGTTATCTGCAGTAGGTGATGATTTAGATGTAAAAGTAAATGGTGTTGGTAAAACAGCTGTTAGTATGAAGATTAAAGATAAAGATGTTAATATGATATTCATGTTAGCTGATCTATCAGTTATAAGACAAGTTCCGGATCTAAAAAATACACCAGATTGGAATGCATCAATTGAAATATCTAAAGATTTTACTAATAAGTTTATTAAAGCCAAAAATGCATTACCAGAATCTGAAAATTTTGGTATTAAGTGTAGTAATGAAACAGTTGAAATGATTATAAATTATTCGACAATTAATACTAATAGAATTAAATTTGACGTAGCTGCTCCAAGTAGTACAGATATGTCAGTTATTTGTTTTTCATCAACTTTATTTAAGGAAATATTACAATCAAATAAAGATGCAGAATCAGGTAAATTAGAAGTATCAAGTGCAGGATTAGCAAGAGTATCATTTACAGGTAAAGATTATTCATCTACATATTACTTAGTACAATTACAAACAGCATAATGAAAGTAAAGTTTAAGAAATTAGTAGATACGGTGACAATTCCATCATATGCAAAGTCTGGCGATGCTGGATTAGATATGGTTGCAACTAAACATACAATAAATACAGATCACAACTTTATTCAATATCATACAGGTATTGCAATAGAAATACCAGAAGGACATGTAGGATTATTATTTCCAAGATCATCAATATCAAAAACAGATTTGAGATTGGCAAATGGTGTTGGAGTAATAGATTCAGGATATAGAGGAGAAGTTGTATTTAGATATAAGTTTAAAAAGGATACATATTTTGCAGGAATGAAAAGATATGAAGATGGAGATAGAGTAGGTCAATTAATAATAATTCCAATACCACAAATAGATCTTGAAGAAGTTTCTGAATTAACAGATACGGATAGAGGTGATGGTGGATTTGGATCAACAGGTAATTAATATGTTTGGAAATCAAGAACACACATTATGGGTAGAAAAGTTTAGACCCGGTACATTAGATGGTTATGTCGGTAATGAAGATATAATTGATAAGGTTAAAATTTATATAGAATCAGGAGATGTTCCTCATTTGTTATTTTATGGAGGAGCAGGTACAGGTAAGACTACATTGGCTAAAATTATTGCAAATAATGTAGATGCAGATATTATGTATATAAATGCATCAGATGAAAATAATATTGAAACGGTTAGAACTAAGATTAAGAGTTATGCTAGTACTGTTGGATTTAAACAATGGAAAATTGTTATATTAGATGAGGCAGATTATATGACTCCTAATGGCCAAGCTGCATTAAGAAATTTAATGGAGACCTTTTCGAAAACAACTAGATTCATATTAACATGTAATTATGTTGAAAAGATTATAGACCCTATCCAATCCAGATGTCAGGTATTTGGAATAACTCCCCCTAATAAAAAAGAGGTTGCAAAAAGAATTGTATCAATATTAGAAGAACTTGAAGTGTCATATGATAATACAGACCTTGTTACAATTATAAACGCCGGCTATCCTGATATTAGAAGGGTATTAAATGGCTGTCAGAGGCAGGTTATTAATGGAGTCTTAAAAATAGATGATACTAGTGTCATGCAAGCAAATTATATGAGCAAACTAGTTGAGATGATAAAAACTGATGATAAGAAATCAGCATTTAAAAACATTAGACAATTAATTAATGACAGTAAGGTAAAAGACTTTTCCGCATTACACAAATATTTATTTGATGAAGTAGATAGTTATGCAACAGGTCATATAGCAGGTGTTATATTAATATTAGCAGAATCACAATATCAGGATTCATTTGCAGTCGATAAAGAATTACATATCATGTCTACAATAGTAAAATTATTAAACGAATTAAAATAAGAGACCATTATGGCAAAGTTAGTAGGTTTAGATGGTAAACCGCAGGGATCACGATTAGATCCATCAAAATTAAAAGATATCACATGTGACCAATGTGGAAGTAAATATTTTAGAGCAGTTAACGCATTTAAACGAATTTCAGCACTATTATCACAAACTGGTAAAGAACAAATTGTTCCAGTACCGACATTTAGATGTGATGAATGTGGATTTATCAATGAAGAATTTAGACCAATTGAAGAAATTAAATAAAACAGCTACAATATTTGATCATTTAGCAAATATTACATGGAAAAAAACTAATTGGAATACATTAGACGAGGCTTCGCAGAAATCATTTTCACCTTATCTAATTAACAGATGGTTATCCATGAATCCAGATTTGATTGAAATAGTTGACATGTTTCAGCAATATACTATCGGTCCATTAAGTAAAAAACATGTGTATCAATTGTATTTAGATTTTCTGCCTAAAGCAAAAATGTTTTCAAAATACATTAAAGGAAAGAAGATGAATAAATATAATAAAGATCTAGTTAAAATTATAGCCAACCATTATAAAATTCCAAAGTCAGAAGCTGAAGAATATATAGGACATTTTTTAAAAGATTCTATTATGAGAGATAATTTGGTTACATTATTAAAAATGTATGGTAAACAAGAAAAAGAAATAAAAGGGTTACTAAAATGAAAACAATAAAAGATACACCAAGGGTAGATGAAAAGCCAACTCATAAAGTAGTATTCAATCAAATTCAACAACAAATTAAAGAATGGGATGATGAGGCAGTTAGATATTGTGAAAAAGAATATCCAGAAACCTGTAAAGAATTTAAACAAATAATGGCCGATCAATATGTTTTGTTTTGTAAGAAACAAAAGAATTATGGACCAGGTAATATTTCAGTAGGAACTGATTTAAGAACAGATGGTGATGTAAAATTATCATTAACTGGATTATGGTTTAGAATAAATGATAAAATACAAAGATTAAAACAATTAATTATATTAGGTCATAAAGATAATGTTGGAGAATCTGAACTAGATACATTCCAAGATCTATCAGTATATGGTATAATTGCTCAAATAGTTTCTGCAAAAAAATGGGGCAAATAATTAGGTTTTATGAATAATTTTTCTTATATTTAATAATATGAATAAGTTCCTAAAATATAATAAACGAGAGCCGTTACCAGACGAGCGCAAGATTTCCTATTCACAATTTTCAATGTATTCACAATGTCCTAAACATTGGGAATTGGCATATGCGAAAAATCTTCGGACATTTAGTCAATCAATCCATACCGTATTCGGAACAGCCATGCATGAAACATTACAACATTATTTAACAGTAATGTATGATGATTCTGTTAAGGCAGCTGATGCTATCGATATACATGGTTATTTGAAAGATCAAATGTATTCAATATATAAAGAAGCAGTTGAAAAGATGGGCAATCATTTTTCAAATAAATTTGAACTAGGAGAATTTTATGAAGATGGAGTTGCAATACTAGATTGGTTTAAGAGAAGAAGAGGACAATATTTTAGTAGAAAGAATGAAGAGTTAATAGGAATAGAGACTCCAATTTATCATCCGGTTAATGAAACAAATGATAAAGTAATGATGTTGGGTTATTTAGATGTAGTTGTAAGAGATAAGCGAGATGATACGATAACTATTATTGATATCAAAACTAGTACAAGAGGATGGAATAAATGGCAAAAAGCAGATAAAACAAAGACATCTCAATTGGTATTATATAAAAAGTACTTTGCAGAACAATATGGGTTTGATGTTGAAAAGATTAGCATTAAATATATGATTGTAAAACGTAAGTTGATTGACGGAGCTATGTTTCCTCAAAAGAGAATAACAGAATTTTCTCCAGCGAGTGGTAAGCCAACTAGGAATAAATTAACTCATTCTATTAAATCATTTGTTGATTCAAGTTTTCATGCAGATGGTTCATTTAATTTAGATCGAAATTATATAGCAAGTGCAGGTAAGAATAATAAGAATTGTAAATGGTGTGAATTTAAAGATCAACCAGATTTATGCCCAGTTAAAAATAGAATAAAAGAATAAAATTATGCAACAAAAAATTATAGACGCATTGATGGCTAAATATCAAGCGCAAAAATTAGAAGCAGTAGCTAATCTGCAAAATTATCTTTCTAATACAGTTGGTATTGCAGAACATGCAAATATAGTAGCTGAATGTGATAAGTTAGTAAGACAAATAGCAGAGGCAGAAGAACTTGCTAAAACAGTAAACATGATACTTCAAACACGTCAACCTACTGAATAGATGAAGGTAGCAATAATAGGATGTAGGGAATATGAAAATTCTCGAAAGATAAAAGATACTTTAACCGAATTGAAAAAACGATTTGGCGATAAATTAATTATTATTTCAGGGGGTGCACAATATGGTGCAGATAAATTTGCAAGAAAATTTGCATTAGAGTTTGGAATTAGATATAGAGAATTTAATCCTGCTCATACAGTTAAAAATTTACATTCAGCTATGACAGAAACTTATTATGAAAAACCATATCATGTATCACAATTTCATCACAGGAATATGTTGATAGCAAAAGATTGTGATGTTATGATGGCATTTATTGCAAATGGATCTAATTCGAATGGAAGTATGAGTGCAATTAAAAAGGCTAAAAAATTAGATAAAAGAGTTACTATTATATCATGAGAAAGGAAAGATTTTATATAGTTATCAAGTATCATTATAATCCAACATCTAATGACGAGGTAAAAAAGAAATCATTACCAGTGTTAATGTTAGATGGAGATAATGACCCATTAGAATTTGATTCACAAGAATCAGCAGATGAATTTGTTGATATATGTAATATAAATTCAAATCAAGGATTTCATTATGAAGTTAAGGAGTTAGGAAAAAAGTATTTAAAAGTTAATCAAAAAACAGTATGAAAAAGTATTTAACATATCACGCAAAATGGCAATTAGGAATAATTGTATCATGGCCATGTATGTATCTGTTCTCAGATATATTAGGATGGTCAAATTTAGAAACAGTAATTGGATTTCAATTTGTAGGAGCTATAATTTTTTGGCCAATTGACAAATTTATCTTCAAGAAAATGAAAGGTTAAGATAACAAAAGCATATTTATAATAAAGTTATACGGAGATTTTAAATGGAAATAAAGTTACCTAAGTTGAACAAAATTGATTCGACAAAGATACAAAAAAAGAAAAAAATATTACTACTTTCAGATGACATGAGAATGCATTCCGGAATAGGAACAATGTCACGTGAGTTTGTATGTGCAACTGTGCATAAATATGATTGGATTCAAATAGGCGCAGCAGTTAAACATCCAGAACATGGACAAGTTATAGACATATCACAAGAAGTACAAAAAGATACTGGTGTTCAAGATGCAAGAGTAGTTGTTTATGCACATACTGGTTATGGCAATGCTCAAACATTGAATGAAATTTTAAATAGAGAAAAGCCAGATGCAATTTTACATTTTACAGATCCAAGATTTTGGGGCTGGTTATATTCAATAGAACATCAAATAAGACGAACAATTCCTTTAATGTATTATAACATTTGGGATGATTTACCTTATCCTTTTTGGAATGAGCCATATTATGAGTCATGTGACTTGATAATGAACATATCAAGACAAACTGATAATATTGTAAAAAATGTATTACGTAAACAACCAAAACCAGATTGGGCAGTACAATGGGTACCACATGGTATAAATGAATCTAGATTTTATCCAATAACAGAATTACATCCAGATTGGGAAGACTATGATAAATTTACAAAGAATTTCAAATCTACTAATAATTTAGATTTTATAATTTTATGGAATAACAGAAACATTAGACGAAAACAGCCTGGTGATGTAATATTATCATATAAACATTTTTGTGATTCATTACCAAAAGAAAAAGCTAAAAAATGTGCATTATTTATGCACACTCAAATATCAGATGGCAATGGAACAGATTTAGCAGCGGTTAAAAATGCAATTTGTCCAGAGTATAATATTATATTTTCAGATAAAGCAGTAAATACTCGTGAGTTAAATTTTTATTATAATATGTCTGATATAACTATAAATATTGCAAGTAATGAAGGATTTGGGTTATCTCATGCAGAATCATTAATGACCGGAACGCCTATAGTTAATAATGTGACAGGAGGATTACAAGATGGTTGTAGATTTGAAGATGAAAATGGCAAATGGATAGAGTTTACAACAGATTTTCCAACTAATCATGATGGAACAGTTAAGGAACATGCAAAATGGGCAAAACCAGTATTTCCATCAAATAGATCATTACAAGGTTCGCCATCGACACCATATATTTTTGATGATAGAGTTGATTTTAGAGATGTAGCGGAAGCAATTAAATATTGGTATGATATGTCAAAAGAAGAAAGAGATAAATGTGGTATGACAGGACATGAGTGGGCATGTGGAGATGAGTCAAACTACTCAGCTAGAAAAATGGGAGTAAGATTTATTGAATGTATTAATGAATGTCTGGAAAAATGGACACCACGTAAAAAGTTTACAATGTATAAAGTTGGAAAAAAGGAACAAATTGAAAAACCAGGAGTTATAGTATAATGAAGCCGTATATAGTAGTACAAGGACCAGTAGCAACTAGGTCAGGTTATGGAAATCATACAAGAGATTTAGTTTTAGCATTAATTAAATCAGATAAATATAATATTGAAATTATATCATTACCATGGGGACATTGTCCTATGGATGCATTGAAATCTGATAACCCAGAACATGTAGAAATTCAAAAGCATATTGCACGTAAAAATATAACTCAACAACCAGATGTATTTATTCAAATTTCAGTACCTAATGAATTTAAAAAAGTAGGAAAGTATAATATTGGAATAACTGCAGGAATAGAAACAACAATAGTTTCTCATGATTTTTTACAAGGATCTAATAATATGGACCTAATTGTAACAACATCAGAACATTCAAAAAAAGGATTTTTAGATTCTGTATATGATAAAATAGATGAAAAGACAAAACAAAAAACAGGTGATTTAAGATTAACAACGCCTATAAAAGTTTTATTTGAAGGTGTTGATTTAAATGTGTATAAAAAGATAGATACAATTCAAGATAAAGTTAGCACTGAATTAAAAGACATTAAAGATGATTTTTGTTACTTATTTGTTGGTCATTGGTTAAAAGGTAATGTCGGTCAAGATAGAAAGGATGTAGGAATGATGTTAAAAACATTTTGTGAAGCCTTTAAAAGAAAATCACCACGTAATCGTCCAGGATTAATTTTAAAATGTTCTCATGCTACATTTAGTATTTCTGATAAAACAGCAATTATTGACAAAATTCAATCAGTATTAAGTCCATATGATATAAATGATATTCCAAATATCTATTTATTGCATGGAGATTTATCAGATGATGAAATGAATAGTTTATATAATCATCCTAAAGTAAAGGCTATGATATCATTTACAAAAGGTGAAGGTTTTGGAAGGCCATTGGCAGAATTTGCAAGAACAGGAAAGCCAGTAATAGCAAGTAAATGGTCCGGCCAATTAGATTTCTTACATGAGGATTATTGTATGTTATTACCAGGAGAATTAACTCAGGTACATAGTTCTGCATCTGATCAATTTATTTTAAGAGATTCAAAATGGTTTACAGTAAATTATGCATATGCAGCAAAGATATTATTAGATGTTATGACCAATTATAAACAATATTTAGCTAAATCTAGAAAAATGCCGCAATACATAAAAGATAATTTTAGTTTAATTAAAATGAATGATTTGTTCATTAATTTAGTTGATGAAGGTTTAAAAGTAGTTCCGACAGCTGTTAAACTTAAATTACCAGAATTAAATAAAAAAACAGATAATAAAATTAAATTACCGGAATTAAAAAAAGTTAGTGTATGAAAAAGACAAATATAAATTTAGATTATGATGCAGTATCACCTATTACAAATAATAAATGTGTAATAGAAGAAGCTAGTCCACATGACAATTCAGTATCTTATCTATGTATGGAATCTGGATTTACATCTCATGAACATCTAGATGATAATTCTGAATTTCAAAAAGGTTATGAATTAAATTTAACAGAACTAATGATTAAATGTAAATTTATAGATGATGATGATAAAGCATGGTATCCAACATTTATGCAAATGCCAGGTGGGATGTTATATATGGAAGGTGAATCTATACAATCATGGTCATGGAAAGTTGCAAAAATTATTCCTATTGTAGGAGATGAAAGACTAAACTATCCAGTATTAGGAAAAGAAAAGGAATATCATACAAGTCGATTAGATGTAGACAATGCTAAAACATATGATAAAGACAACTTTAAGGATGCATTAGAAGAACTATATGTTATCGTAAAACAAGAATATACACAATGAAAATAAGTTACGCAATTACAGTATGCAATGAACATAAAGAAGTAGAAAAATTATTAACATTTCTATTTGAACATAAACGACAACAAGACCAAGTTGTAGTTCAAATGGATGCAGATAATGTTACAGATGAAGTTGTAGGAGTATGTGAAAGATTTGAAAATAGACCATTTGATGAATATAGATTAACACAATGTTTATTAAATAAAAATTTTGCTCAATACAAAAACACTCTTAATAGAGAATGTGATGGAGATTGGATATTCCAAATAGATGCAGATGAAATACCAAATGAATATTTGATAGAGGCTTTACCATTTATATTAGAAGCAAATGAAGATACAGAAGCATTTTGGGTTCCAAGAGTAAATACAGTAGCAGGCATTACAGATGCCCATGTTGCTAAATGGGGATGGAAATTAAATGAAGATGGATGGGTAAATTTTCCAGATTGGCAAATGAGAATATATCAAAATAAAGAAGAAATATATTGGATAAAACCAGTACATGAACAATTAAAAGGTTACACAAAATTCGCAAATCTTCCAGCTGAAGAAAAATTTGGTTTATATCATCCAAAAAATATTGGAAAGCAAGAAAAGCAAAATGCGTTTTATAATACAATAGGTTAATATGATAAATAGCACTAGAGAATGGGATTGGATGGATGATAAGAAAAATAAATTAAATAATATGAAAAATATATTAATTACAGGAGGAACAGGATTTTTAGGTTCATACATAGCTAAACGTGTATTACCTAAAGTAAATAGTGTAACAATTGTTACATTGGATATTAAACAAAAGACTACTCTTAAATCATTAGATGTAGATACTGATAAGATTAATTTAGTCAAAGGAGATATTAGAGATTTTGATTTTATTAAATTATTGTTTAACGAATATGAATTTGATACAGTATTTCACCTTGGAGCTCTTTCAGAAGTAAAAAAATGTCAACCAAATCCTAAATTAGCATTTGAAACGAATGTTATGGGTACAGTAAATATTTTAGAAGCTTGTCGAATGTATAATGTTAAAGCTGTTGCAATTAGTAGTTCAGATAAAGCATATGGATCGGGTGAAGTTCCATATCTAGAAAATTATGCAATGAATGGTAAAGGTATTTATGAAGTATCAAAATCTTGTACAGATTTAATTGCTCGGTCATATTATTCTAATTATGGCGTTCCGGTAGTTGTTACAAGATGTTCTAATTTATATGGAGGCGCTGATATGAATATGTCAAGAATTATTCCAAATACAATTAGATTAGCATTACAAGGAAAGGCTCCTACAATTTGGAAAGGAAGTGAAAAATCAGTAAGAGAATTTTTATATATTGAAGATGCAGTAGATGGTTATTTATCATTAATTGAAAACATAAATGCAACTAAAGGCGAGGCATTTAATATTGGTAGTGGAGAAATAGTTACAATCGGAGAAATAGTAAATACAATATTATCAAAAATTGATAAAAATATATCAATCGATTATCAAGAAAAAGACTTTCCAGAGATATCAACACAATATTTAAATTCTGATAAAATTAAAGACTATACAGGTTGGACTCCTAAAACTAAATTGAACGAAGGAATAGAATACTGTATAGAAGGTTATAAAAATATATTATGATAAAAATAAAGATTCAAAATCCAACAATTGATAGGAATCGTCCAACATTTAATCCATTATTTGTTGTTAAAGATATGTTACGTGACTATAGTATTGATATAACAGAATCAAATGATTTTGACTATCTTTTTGTCGGAATGCATGATTTTATCGATAAAAAAAGGTCATTACAAGAAAGTATTGATTATGGATTAAATAATTTATCAAAAATAACAGGAGATTATTTTTTATTTGATGGATCTGATTCTGTATCTTTAATGGGAGCATATGAAGTATTTGAACAAAGTGATGCTATTTATTTAATGAAAAATCAATTGTTACCAAATCGAGAAGATTATAAAGTGCCATATGCATTCAATAAATTCTTTTTTGGAAAAGGAAGTGATTTAGATTTGTCATATAATATTACAGAAGAAACTTGGAACAGAATAAAGTTTTCTCATATCAATTTAGGTTATTGGAATAACTATCATCAATTCCAGCCGATCAATACAAATAAAACTACAGATCTTTGTGCAATATTCCAAGCATATCATCCGGAAAACTATGATCATAATGTACGTAATGATTTATTATATACTGAACATAGAGGAGGATTATGGGATAAACTTCAACCACTAAAATCTAAATATTCAATGTTAACTGAGAAGTTGCCATATCAAGAATATGTAAAAAATCTTTGGAATTCAAAAGTTTGTATATCCCCGTATGGTATGGGAGAATTTTGTTTTCGTGATTTAGAAGCTATGGTATTTGGAACAATTATATTAAAGCCTAGTCATAAAATGGTTGATACTTTGCCAAATTTAATGATAGATGATGAGACATTTATTGCGTGTAATTATGATTGGTCTGATCTTGAAGAAAAATTAGATTATATTTTTAGTAATTTTAATGAAGTAAATCAAAAAATTGTACATAATATAAGAAAAAAATATTCAGAACAATTTACATCTGAAAAAATTTGTATGTACTATTATAATTTGTTTAACAATTTAGATAAAGTGAGTTCAAAATGAAGTTTGCATTAATAATAGATACGGTTGGGAATTGTGACTCATACTATGTAAAAAATTCTAAAGCATATAAACTTAAAAATGATACATTACATTCATATGAAGGTTCTATAAGCTCAGAATGTTTTATGAATACATGGAACTATCCATGGTTGTTTGATGGACATTTTATAAATTGGAAAGATTATGAAAGTAATTTACCTAAATTAGATTTAGATGTTATATTTGTAACTATAGAAAGATTTCTAGATAAATATGATTGGTGTAATGTATCTGCATTAAGAAAACAATATCCAAATGCTAAAATAATAGGATTCATAAAAGAAGTATGGACAGGTCCTGCTCATGATTTTAAACATCCTAAACATAAAGCTAGAATTAATTTTTTAAACGAATGTGATGGTGTAATACATAATCGACCAGAATTAAAAGAATTTGTTAATATACAAGATCAGTTAAATGTTCCAATGCAATTTATTGCACAGCCACATAATGTAGAATATTTTCATAAACATTATTTTAAAGAAAAAAAATTAGCATTATATGAATATGTCCCAAATCATCCACCTAGACATGGTACTACTCAAGCATTTTGTGAATATATGAATAAAAAACATAATATTCCAATTGTAAGAAGAGAATATAAAAAAGAGGGAGTGTATTGGTGGCAATCACAAGAAGAATTTATTGAAAGCTGGTCGACATGTCAATTTCATGTTAACTTAGATCCAATAGAATACTTTCCAGGCAATCAATGTACGCAAGTTGCTAGTACAGGGACAATACAAATAGGAGGTATTAATGATAATCATCAATTACTATATCCAGATACAGCAACAACTGATTGGAATATTCTTGAAGATAGGATATTAACATATATTGATGATGAAAAGGCTCGCTTTAATGTAATTAATTATGCATGGACGAAACTTAATGATGTATTTAGCTTTAATGCAGTACGAGATAATATTAATATGTTTGTAAAAGGAATAAAATGAAAAAAATATTAGTAACAGGTGGAACGGGTATGGTTGGAAAATATCTTAAGGATATATTACCAAATGCTACCTATATAGGAAGTAAAGATTATGATTTACGAGATTGGTTAGAAGTAGAAAATTGTTTCGAAACTCATAAGCCTGACCATGTAATTCATTTAGGAGCAAAGGTAGGTGGAATATTAGAAAATATAGCATCACCGGCAGAGTTTTATAATGATAATACATTAATTAATACAAATGTATTAATGATGGCCAAACAATATAATACAACTCGATTTACTGCTATATTAAGTACATGTATGTATCCAGATGTAGTAGATAATTATCCAATGACAGAAAATGATATTCATTTAGGACCACCGGCAGATGCGAATTTTAGTTATGGGTTTACAAAAAGATCATTATTAGTAGCTATTAATGCCTACAACAAACAATATGGAACAAAATACAATTATCTTATTCCATGTAATTTATATGGTGAACATGATCATTTTGATGACCCAAATAAATGTCATTTCATAACAGCATTAATTAGAAAAATAATAGATGCGGATAATGAAAATAAAAAAGAAATTAATTTATTTGGAACTGGCAATCCTTTAAGACAGTTTATGTATGCAGGTGATTTAGCACGTACGATAAAATTAGTAATTGATTATGATATTACAGAAAGTTTTAATGTTGCAACTACAGAAGAACATTCAATTAAAGAGATGGCTGATATTGCTATAAAAGGTTTGGACAAAAATATGTCGTATAATTTTGATATATCAAAGCCAGATGGGCAATATAGAAAAACTGTTAGTAATAGAAAAATGTTAAATAATGTAGGTGAATTTGAATTTACTACATTAAGTGATGGAATAAAAAAAGTTTATAACGAGGTAATAAAAAAATATGGAAAATAAAATATTTTGGCCATTAATGAAAGATTGTATAACGGCAGACGATAAATCAATTATGATTGATTTTATTACAAATGCTGGACGTTTTACTAATGGTCCAATGGTTAAAAAATTCGAACAAGAATGGTCGGATTGGTTAGGATGTAAACATTCATTATTTGTATCTTCAGGTAGTACAGCTAATTTATTATTAGTTGCAGCTATGAAAGAAAAATATAATCTTAAAGATGGAGATAAAGTTATAGTCCCAGCGATGACTTGGGTGACTAATATATCTCCAATAATGCAATTAGGACTTCAGCCAATATTCTGCGACGTCGACCCTATTACTTTTAGTTTTAATGAACATCATTTAAAAGTATTAGCATTAGCGCATCATGATATAAAAGCTGTATTTGTTTCACATCTGTTTGGTATTGCAGCTGAAATGGATGTATATAAAGAAATTTTACCTGAAGCAGTTTTTATTGAAGATGTCTGTGAATCTCATGGCGCGACATATAAAGGAAAAAAATGTGGAACGTTATCAGAAGGATCAACATTTAGCTTTTATTTTGGACATCATATGACTACAATTGAAGGAGGATTTGTCTGTACAGATGATGATGAATTATATAATATAATGAAAATGAAAAGAAGTCATGGTATGGCTAGAGAAGCAACACCGGCAAAATATGAAGAATATAAAAAAGAATATCCGGATATACATCCTATGTTTATGTTTATAACTGATGGGTATAATTTACGAAGTATGGAACTAAATGCAGTTTTAGGTTCATCACAACTTAAAAATTTAACTAAAAATAATGAAATTAGGAAAGCTAATTTTAATAGATTTATAAATAATATCAAAAAATATCCTAATTTATTTCATGGAACATATAAAGAAGAAGGTAATAGTAGTTTTTGTTTTCCTTTTATTTGTAAAACATTTGAAGTTAAGAATCAATTAGAAAAATATTTAAGAAATAATGGTGTAGAAACTAGACCATTATGTAGTGGTAATTTATTAAGACAGCCATTTTTACAAAGAGATGGGAAATTACCTAAACCAGAAAAATTTCCAGTTGCTGATTCACTTCACCAATTAGGATTTTTTATAGGTAATAATCATATGATATCAGAAAATGACTGGATTAAATTAGAAACATTATTAAAGGAGTATAAATTATGAAAAAGAAAATATTAGTTACTGGCGGTGCTGGTTATGTAGGAACTACATTAATACCTAAACTTTTAGAAAAAAAGTATAACGTTACTGTTTTTGACAATTTAATGATGGGTGGTAATCCATTAATACCATTTTTTAAGGATAAAAATTTTAATTTTATAAAAGGTGATATTAGAGATCTAGATAAACTAAAAAAGGCAACAAAGGGACAGGATATTATTATTCATCTAGCAGCATTAGTAGGATTTCCAGTATGTCGAATGAACCCAGATTTAGCAAAAGAAATTAACGTTCAAGGAACTATTAATTTAATAAAAGCATGTACAGATGATCAGCCTATATTTTATGGATCAACTGGTAGTAATTACGGAACAGTTACAGATATATGTACAGAAGAGACTCCATTAAATCCATTAAGTTTATATGGCGAGACAAAAACTGAAGCAGAACAATTATTACTTGCAAGAGGTAATACAATAGCATATAGATTTGCAACAGCATTTGGAACATCTCCTAGATTAAGATTAGACTTATTAGTTAATGATTTTACAAATAAATGTTTGAGAGATGGATATTTGGTAGTATATGAAAAGAATTTCATGAGAACATTTATACATGTATCAGATATGGCTGATTCATTTTTATTTGGAATTGATAATGTAGATGATATGATAAACAATGTTTATAATGTAGGTAGTGATTCGATGAATTATAGCAAGGAAGAGATTTGTAATATGATTGCAGAGAAGACAGGTGCATTTGTACATTTCGAAGAAATAGGAACAGATGCTGATAAAAGGAACTATACAGTAAGTTATGAAAAAATAAATAAATTAGGTTTTGATACAAAAATTAGTATGGAAGATGGTATAGATGAAATTTATAATGCTTTACAGGTTATAGATATTAGCAATACATATACTAATGCAAAATATTTTTAAGGGATAAATTATGAAAAATATAAGTATAATAGGAGTAGGAAGATTAGGATTATGTTTAGCTTTAAATTTAGAGAAAAAAGGTTCATATATTATAGGAGTAGATATAAATAAAGATTATATAGATTCGCTAAATTCTAAAACTTTTCAATCTAGTGAAGAAGGCGTAAATGAATTATTAGAATCAAGTAACAATATTCATTTCACTACAGATATTAAAAAATCATTAAAAAATGATATTATATTCGTTGTTGTTCCAACACCTTCAACTGTTGATTGGAAATATGATCATACATATATAGAAGAAGTGGCGGATAAATTAATATCATTAGGAAAACAAGATCGTCGAAAAGATTTAATTATTAACTGTACTACATTTCCAGGATATTGTGACACTTTACATGAAAGATTAAAAGAATATAATTATTATGTATCATATAATCCAGAATTTATAGCTCAAGGAACTATTATAAGAGATCAAGTAATGTGTGACAGTGTATTGATTGGATCTGCCGATAAATATGCTGAACTATTAATTGAGAATATATATTTAGACATGGTAGAGTCAAAGCCAATTTATAACAAATTAACTAGAACAGAAGCAGAATTAGTAAAATTATCAGTTAATTGTTTTTTAACAACTAAAATATCTTTTGCAAATATGGTAGGTGATATTGCATCTAGATTAAATTGTAATGCGGAAAAGGTATTAGAATCAGTTGGATCAGATTCTAGAATTGGTACAAAATATATTAAGCCTGGGTTTGGTTTTGGAGGTCCTTGTTTTCCAAGAGATAATAGAGCTTTAGCTAAATGTGGACAAGAAATAGGAGTAGATGCGGAAATAGCAAATGCAACTGATAGAATGAATGAAAAACATTTACAGTATCAAATTGAAGATTTTGTAAAGAATAATATAGATAAAACTAAACCATTAATATTTGATTATGTTACATACAAAAAAGAAAGTGTATTAATCGAAGAGTCTCAACAATTAAAATTTGCATTGGCTCTAAAAAAATTAGGTTATACTATCATTGTTAAAGATGAAAGACCAGAAGTATTAGAACAATTAAAAGGCATTCTATGAAACTATCAAATAAAATTTCAAATTGGATAAAGGATTATGTAATTAAACATAAAATAGAATCTTTAGTTATCGGCATATCTGGTGGAATTGATTCTGCAGTAACATCGACGTTATGTGCAGAAACAGGTATACAAACTACTATCGTATCAATGCCTATAATGCCCGGGATAAGAGTAGATACTCCGGAGTACCAAAGTAACGATGAACTAGTACGAGCTAGAAATCATATAAGATTTTTAGAAGATAGATATGAAAATGTACATGTAATTGAAAAAGATTTAACAGATCTTTTTGAAACTTTTAAACTTACATTTAGTGACTTATTTATAGACGATTTAGCATTTGCGAATGCAAGAGCAAGATTAAGAATGACATCATTATATCATATAGCACAAACATCAAATGGAATAGTTGTAGGTACAGGAAATAAAATAGAAGATTTTGGAGTTGGGTTTTTTACAAAATATGGAGATGGAGGAGTTGATATAAGTCCAATTGCAGATTTGATGAAATCGGAAGTAAAAAGTCTTGCTAAAGAAATAGGAATTGCAGAAGATATAATTAATGCAGCTCCGACAGATGGATTATGGGAAGATGGTAGAACAGATGAGGATCAAATAGGCGCAACATATGATGAACTTGAATGGGCGATGGGATATGAAGAAGGATTTACAATGTCAGAAAGACAGCAAGAAGTTCTTGATATATACAATAAGTTTAATAAACAAAATAAACATAAAATGATTTCAATACCAATTTTTAAACAATAACTTAGGAATCATGCAAAAAATTTATTATATTTAAATAATGAAGTATCTTAATTTTAACAAAGTATTATGTCTATCTCCTCATCCGGATGATATTGAAATTGGACTCGGAGGATCGATTATAAAATATTCTGATACTCAATTTGATATGTTAACATTATCAGGTGGAGGAGATTTTGAAGGCACGGGAGTAGATATACGAGAAATTGAATTAAAATCTGCATGGCAAGAGGCTAATGTAGATAATATTTCAATCAATGTTCAACCATCACTTAAGCCAAAAAATAATACAGAAGATTTTTTAATTAATACAATTGAAACATCTTATTTAGACGATCACCAGGCTATATTTGTTCCGACATATATTGATGCTCATTTTGAACATAGATTAACTAATCGATTGGCAGCCGCATTAACAAGATGTAAAAATATTTCAATCATTGAATATCGTACTCCATCTACATTAAATAATTGGATACCAAATATGTATGTTGATATAACAAATGAATATAAACAAAAATTATCAATGTTATCAAAATTTAGTTCACAGCAGAATAAAGAATATTTTAAACGAGATATGCTAGATGCATTTCATATAGATTTTCAGAGTTCTAAAAAAGGAAATAAATACGTAGAACATTTAAAAATAATTCAATTATATGGAATCTAGAAATTATATATTAGGAATATTTCCAAATAAAAACTCTTCAGCTTGTCTATTAAAAAATGGAGAGATAATAGCAGTTGGAGAAGAAGAAAGGTTTAACAGAATTAAAACTACATCTAGTTTACCTATTCAATCTATTAGATATGTTTTAAAGGAAGCTTCTATATCTTTTAAAGAAGTAGATCATATAGCAATTGCATGGGATTGTCTTAAATATCCAAATCATATGGATAATTTTCGATCGAGAGAATTAAAGGGAAGGACTGAATTGGATGAATTAATTGATCAAATAAAAACAACCAATTGGAATCCTAATTATTTAGAATTTCAATTGCAAACTCAGATTGGAGAAACATTACCACCTATACATTATATACCACATCATCGAAGTCATGCAGCTAGTACATATTATTTATCTGGTTTTGATGAATCATTAATTTTAACCATCGATGGTTCTGGTGAAGAACATGCAACAATAATTTGGTATGGTAGTGGTACTAATATAGAAAAAGTAAAGGAAATAAATTTACCTAATTCATTAGGATGGTTTTATTCAGCAATAACAGAATTTTTAGGATTCAAAGCATATACAGGTGAAGGTAAAGTAATGGGTTTGGCGCCATATGGAAATGATGTTAAAGAAATAAAAGAAAAATTACGAAAGATTATACAAATTAAAGAAGATTCATATACTATAGATCCATCATATATTTATTTTGATAAACGTACAAAAAGTAATAAGTTTACAGATAAATTAACTGATTTATTAGGTACGCCAAGAAACCATGGAGAAGATTTTACACAGTATCATAAGGACATTGCATTTTGTGTGCAAGATTTATTAGAAGAAGCTGTAGAGAATTTAGTTCGATGGGGTATAAAACAAACAGGATTGAAAAATATTTGTATTGCTGGCGGCGTAGGAATGAATTGTAAAATGAATGGAAAAATTCGTTCAATGAAAGAAGTTGATGATGTATTTGTTATACCACCGAGTAGTGATAATGGAGCAAGCATCGGATCGGCATTACAACTTTATAAAGATTTAGGTTTTAATCCTAAACAATATAAAATGCAACATGCTTATTATGGTCCATCCTTTTCAAATGAAGAAATAAAACATGTATTAGATTATTGTAAAGTAAATTATACATATCATAAAGATATAGAAAAAGTAACAGCAGAAAAAATTTATAAAAATAAAATAATAGGATGGTTTCAAGGTAGAATGGAGATAGGATCTCGGGCATTAGGCAATCGAAGTATTTTAGGTAATCCATTAAATGAAGATATGAAAGATATTATTAATTCACAGGTTAAACATAGAGAATCATATCGTCCATTTTGTCCTTCAATGTTACAAGAAGATGCCAATAAATATCTTAAGAATATAGAATCTGCTCCATTTATGATTGTTGCATATGATGCTAAAGATGGAATAAAAGAAAAACTTCCAGCAGTAGTACATGAAGATAATTCAGTACGTCCGCAGACAGTTTGTAAAGAAGATAATAAACGATATTGGAATTTGATAAACGAATTTAAATCCTTATCTGGAGAATCAGTAATTTTGAATACTAGTTTTAATATAGCAGGAGAGCCGGTAGTATGTACACCGCAAGATGCTGTTAGATGCTTTTATGGCACAGGTATAGATGTTTTAGTAATAGGAAATTATTTAATTGAAAAGTAATTATGAGTAAAAATGTAATTTGGTGGATAGGCGTAAAAAATGATATGTACGCTGACAAATATGGAGGATGGGATTGGATGGACTGTTCTAGAAAGTCATGGGAGTTTTGGTGTAAGAAAAATGATGTGTTATTCGTGCCATTAGAAGAACCTATTGAAACGGATTTAAAACGATTTCGAGTAAATTGGCAAAAAGCTATTTTAGTATTTGATGAATTAGATAAAAGAAAAATTGATTATGATCAGATATGTTTAGTCGATGGTGCTGCTATAATTAAATGGGATGCTCCAAACTTTTTTGAATTGACAGATCATAAGCTTACAGCTTGGAGAGATATGGATAATATGAGATGGGTACATGATAGTATTCAAGGATATAAAGAATTTTTTAATGGGTTTGAATTAGATCAATCAAAATATGTTAATTCATCGCCTATGATATTTAATAAAAGTCATAAAGAAATATTTCAATCATTTACAATGTTATATTATGATAATGTAGATAAATTTGTAGAATTACAAGATAAAATAGTAAGAAGAGGAACAGAACAAACTCCTTTAAATTATTGGCTACAAATAAATAATGTAGATATTAAAACAGATTTATCTTTATCTTATAAATTAACTCATATTCATAGAAAACAGATGTTTAATCATAACTGGCAATTAGATGAAGATAAAACTCCATTTTTTATTAAGTATGGTTATATTTGGTATATGCAAGGATTTCCAAAAGAACAAAGAAATCGTATTTCATTAGAAATATGGAATATGGTGAAACATAATTATGATGAATCATATGTGTTAAATAAAATACAAAATAAAGATAGTGATAAGGATACAACATCTAACAAATTTAAAGAAGATATATTAAATTATTTTAGTAATCCAGAATACAAAGATAAAACTATATTAGAATTAGGTTCATGTAAAGGTAATACAACTAGAGTATATGCTGAATGTTTTAAACATGTTATAGGAGTAGAACATAATTCAGATAATATAGAAATATCAAAAGAACGTTGTTCAGATGTGAATAATGTGAAATTTATATTAGCTGATGTATATTCAAATACATTTAAATTTCCAATAGCAGATGTAGTTCATATTGATGCTGGACATAATCATGACCAAGTTTGTCGTGATATTGATATATGTGTTAATGAACTTAACAAGCCTATATTAATATTTGATGACTGCAGTGCAAAGCGATATCCAAATGGTTCTTTAGGAAATACTATACGGACTGCAGTAGATCAAAAAATATCAGAAGGAAAAATACAATTTATTAAGTATATAGGATCGAATAATGGTTATAAGTCAGGTAATGGTAAAGTGTTAACAGGTATTGAGGGAATGATATGCAAAGTAATATGAAAAAAAATATAGTATTTATAGTAGATGTAAAATTACAAGGTAAACAAACAGAAGTTGGCCGGTGGGCAAAGTCTAGAAGTAATCCTTATAAATTTAGTATTGATAGTTGGAAAGTTTGGTGTGATAAAAATGATTGTGAATTATTCATATTAAATGATGAAGTTTTGCCACATTCAGAAATGCCTATATCATGGCAGAGATATTATATATTTGATTTATTAGAAGCAAATAAAATTGAATATGATCAGATTATGTATGTGGATGCAGATACAATTCCACATCCAGATTGTCCAAATGTATTTGAAATGAGCGATCGTAAATTTTGTTTTGTTCATAATGATGGATCATATGATTGGGTATTACGTAGTATAGAAAATTATTCAAAATATTTTTTTAATGGATATATGTTTAGATATGATCATTATTTTGATTCTGGAATGTTAATATTTAATGAAACTCATAGAGAATTTTTTAATCAAATTTTATCATTTTTTCATAATAATAAAAAACAATTAATTACAGCAGAAAAGACATGGCATGTTGGGACAGATCAAACACCGGTAAATTTTTTAACTCATATGTTAAATATTGATTATAAAGTATTACCATATGAATACAATATGGTTGATATGGCTCGAAAAGAATTGCTATTGGAACACATGCCATTTATTGATATAGGATGGATATATCAATATAATTCTATTCCAGATAATAAAGATGATCAATTAACATATTTTTGGATGGAAAAAACATTTAATAAATTATACGGAGATAAGTCATGACTATATATAAATTGCAAAAACCTTTAGAACGACAAGGCCTTGAAATGTGGGAAGGTACAACAGATTCAAATGGTAGATACTGGGAAATAGCAATGACCCGTATAGAAGGAGAATGTATTACAAAATATTTAAATTCTGAAACAGAAATGTTAGAATGGGGAAGTGGTGGTAGTACAATTAAATTAGCTCAATATGTTAAACATATTGATTCAATAGAACATAATATTGAGTGGTATAACAATATAAAAGATAAGTTGCCGGCAAATGCTAATTTACATCATGTTCCATCTAATAATATTAATTTACGTGACAAGGAATTAGATACATCTGCATTTAATGTATGGAAGCCATGTATTGAAAGAAATAATAAGATAAGTATTGATAATAATATACTTTTTAGAGTATGTAGAGATGGACGTGATTGGCACGAATATATTAATTATATAAATTTTCCAGCCACTCTTAACAAAAAATATGATGTCATTTTAGTTGACGGTCGAGCTCGGCCGAATTGTGCTTATAAAGCATTATCATTATTGAAGCCTGATGGCGTTGTTGTTGTACATGATTTTAAAGGAACAAAAGAAGAAGGTGGGAGATGGTATTATCAAGGTATATTGCATTATTATGATATGATTGATTTTGGAAAGTCTTTAGTTGTATTAAAACCAAAAACACAGTTTATTAATGAAAACTAAATTTGCAATAGGATGTCTTGTACAATGGTATGAGATTGAGATAATAGAGGAATATCTAGAATCTTTAACAGATGCAATCGATTCAGCTAAAAATACAGATGTTATAATCGATTTGACCTTTATAACAAATCAAGATTTAGAGGAAATAGAAGGTGCTAATATGGTTGATATTATATCTAGATGGAGAGAAATAATTACATTATTAAATGATAAAGGTTATAAAGTATATGATAAATTTGAATATCGATTGCATACAATAGCAGATTATAGAAGATTATTCAATGCCAACTACTGCAATGATGTAGATGTTCTTATATGGGGCGAATCGGATGCCTTATTACCTAAACAGATGTTTACAATATTAGACAATCTTCATAAGACATCATTACAGAATAATAATCCAAAATATCTAGCATTTTTTGGAATGTGTAAGATGTGGGACGATTCATGGAAACCATTAGAACATCCTGATTTTACGGATAAGCCATTTATCGAAATGGATACAAAAAACTGGTGGAGTTTAAGGTATACAATGAACAAAGATGAGATGAATAAAATAAATGATAAAACAAATGAATTAGATGTTAGAATTATGCCTCAACATAAGTTTAATGGATGTGGATTAGTTATATCCTCAGAGGTTATTAAGTCAGGAGTTAACATTCCAAAGTCTGTTTTCTTTGTTCATGAAGATTCAGCATTTATGTTTATGACAAATAAAGTGTTAGGAAATATACCACAATATGTAATTAAAAATATTTTGTTGGTTCACAATAGAAAACATCCAAATAAAAGGATGTACATTAAAGGAGAAGAAGGAATTGATAAAACCGATCCAGGAGCTCAAAGAAGAACACATAAATGGTATAGTATTGCAAATAAAATGTGTGAAGAAAATTATAGAAATTTATTTAATCCAAATTATAAGTCATTTACTTGGCAAAATGTATTTAAAGAAATAAAATGATAAAAATAAAATTATCCGATCCTAAAAATATAAAATGCTTTGGAGCATTGTTAGTGGCACAAAATTTATTGCCACAATATAGTATACAGTTAACTACTTCAAATGATTATGATTATGAATTAGTTGATATGACTCAATGGATGAATAGAGGTGTAAAATTAGAACAAAGTATTGAAAAAGGTATAAATGCATTAGCGAACAAACGTGGAGATTATTTTTTAGTACATGGAGGAGGCGCAACTGATATAGTTGGTGCATATGAAGTTCTTAAAGAATCAAATGCAATATATCTTTTAAAAAAATCTATGTTATCACAAGAGGATTATAAAGAACCAACAGCAGTTGGTAAATGGTTTTTTGGTAATGGTTCAGCACTAGATAAAGGATATAATATATCTGATGAAGAATATGCACGTATTAAATTATTAGGTTATACTGTATGTCATAATTGGCCACATATGCAAAAATTACAACCTATAAAAAAGAAGGATATAGATATATGTGCTGTATGGCAAACATATCATCCATTTGAAGCTTGGGAATTTGCAACTGTTGAGAGTGGAGCTTTATACACTAAACACAGATTAGATGCTTGGAATGAATTATCAAAAATTTCAGATAAGTATAAAATAGTTGCAGAAAAATTGCATCCACAAATGACTAATGATATAATGAGTCGATCTAAAATTGGAATTTCACCGTATGGTCAATGTGAAGTATGTTACAGAGATTTAGAAATTATTCAACAAGGATCTTTATTAATTAAACCGGATATGGGTAAAGTCATAACAGAACCTGATTTTTATAAACCATGGGAAACATATATTCCGGTTAAACCAGATTGGTCTGATTTAAATGAAATAGTTGATAAAGTATTAGGAAATTACAACGATTATTTATATATTATAGATAACGCTAGAAAGAAATTAGTTGAAATGTATTCATATGAAAATGTTGGCATGTATTGGTATAATATGATTGCAAATTTAAACGGAGTTAAAAGTGAAACATAAAATAACGACATGTATATCATCTAATAATAATTTAGAGTATTTAAAATTAGCTGTTAAATCAGTTAGGCAAAATGCTTATTATAAAGATATGCCAATTATAGTTTATGCAGAAAATTGTACAGATGGAACAGATGAATGGTTAGCAGATAATAATTACAACCTAGAATATTATATTGAAAACAATAAAATTGAAAAGGGTATAGGCGGCGGCATGAATTTTTGTGTTGAAAAAGCCAAAACGGAATTTGTAAATATCATTCATTCTGATATGTGGATAGCTCCTAATCAAGATATTGAACTCTTAAAGTGTTACGATGATATAGAATCTAATGTTAGACTTATAGCATCATCATTTAGAATACAACCACATATATTTCCAAATGATCCGAAATATAGACCTGGTACTGTATTTGTAGATAAAGAAGAATTTGGCTACTATCATCATAATTTTGATCATAAATGGTTTGATAAATGGGCAACAAGTTTTGCAAAACAAAATGATTCGATAGTGCGTAAAGGAGGAGGTGCTGGATTTTTTTGTCGAAAGGTAGATTATGAATGGATAGGAGGAAATGATTCATTGTTTGCACCAGCAAGTTGGGAAGACAAAGATTTATTCATTCGAATGCAATTAGAAGGATATGAATTCAAGATGATAACTAAGTCAGTGATGTGGCATTTTTCTGCAAGAGGCAGTTGGTTTCGAGATGAGGCAAAGGACAACCTAAATAGTAAATCAAAAAGACAACAAACTGCAGAACAAATAAATGCTCAAAAATTTATAAAAAAATGGGGAAGGCTGCCTGAAGATGATGAAGAAACGTTTGTAAAGCCAATTTATGGAACTAATGTTAAAACAAGATTATGAAAAATAAAATAATATTAATAATAGGCGGTACAGGTGCGTTAGGTAAAACGTTAACTCAACGTTATTATAAAGATAATAAAATAATTATCTTATCACGTGATGAACATAAACATGTTAATATGCAAAGAGTATATCCAGACGTAACATATTGTATTGGAGATGTAAAAGATAAAGATTCGATATTACAATCTTTAAATGACTATAAACCTCATGTAGTTATTAATACGGCTGCATTAAAACATGTTCCAGTATGTGAAGATAATCCATATGAAAGTGTTAAAACAAATATTATAGGTCATAAAAATTTAATTGATAGTGTTGCAGTATGTAATCATCAAATAGAAACATTAATGTTTATATCAACAGATAAAGCATGTGCTCCAATTAATGTTTATGGACAATGTAAGGCTATATCAGAAAGATTATATATTGACTTTGCAAATAAACAAACAGATATCAAAGTATGTTTATGTAGGTATGGAAATGTATTAGAATCAACAGGATCTGTTATTCCATTTTTTAAACAATTATTAGACAATGGTGCAACAGAGTTACCTATTACTCATAAAGATATGACAAGATTTTTATTAACATTAGATGAAGCAGTTGAATTGATTGATTGGGCATATATGCATGGAGAGTCCCATGGTAAGATTGTGATACCAAATATAAAAGCACTTAAGGTAACAGATATTGCAAAGTCATTAGGAAGGTCATATGGACATGAAGATATTAAATTGTCCTATATAGGAATACGTCCTGGAGAAAAACTACATGAAGCAATGATATCGGAAACAGAATCATTTCGAAGCAAATGGTATGAATGTACATATAATGATGGATATTATATGATAACAGATAACATAATAAATAATAAATGTTGGTCATTTACATCTGACCAAAGTCTTATGAAATCAGAAGAAACGGATAATTTTTTGAAAGAATCGAAAGTAATATGAGAGTATTAGTATTAGGACATAATGGTATGTTAGGTCATATGGTTGTAAAATATTTACAAAGCCAGGAAATGGATATTGTAAAGTTTATAGGAAGATTTCCAGAAGACCAAAAAACATTATTAGAGTTTAAAGGAGATTATATCATTAATTGTATTGGAGCAATACCACAGAGAACAGATAATTTTGATATCAATTGGTATTTACCAATTTGGTTAGATACACATGCACCATGCAGAGTTATTCATCCAGGTACAGATTGTGAAATGGATGAAGATGATTATGGCATTTCAAAACGCATTGCTGCAGATTATATACGCAATCATGGTAGACAAACTAAATCAATAAAAACATCAATTATAGGTCCAGAACCAGTTGAAAATAAAAGTTTATTGGATTGGCTTTTATCACAAGAAGGAGAGGTATTTGGTTATACAAACGCAATGTGGAATGGCAACACAACATTAGAGTGGGCAAAGTATTGTGAACATGTGATGCAATCATGGAACATGATTGACCAAGAACTAACGATAAGTTCAAATTGTATATCAAAATATGAATTATTATGTACAATAAAAAAAGTATTTGATAAAGATATAAAAATAAATAAAAAAGAATTAGGTAAAGATAAATGTTTAATTGGGACAATTACTACTGATCCTATAGTTGAGCAGTTAGAAGAATTAAAAGAATATTATTATGGTAATTGATATACATCCTGAATTTGGTTATGAAATAGCATGTGCTGTTCCATATGCATATTGGTTACATAAAAATGATCAATTGGAAAAGATAGTTACATGTAAAGGTATGAAGCCTTTCTATTATTTTTGTGATAATGTAGAAGAAAGATACGATTCTAGAAGTATTGATAATAATACAAATGGCATACAAAATTTACCAAACAGTTGGATACATCATAATGCAAAGGCACAGTTTGGAACTGATTATAATAGCCTATCAGAAGAAGATAAGACGAAGGCAAATGGTTGGTTAGATTATTCTAAATGGGAATGTCCACCATATAAAGAAAAATATAACAATGAATTAGATTTGCCTAAAAATTTTATTGTTATATCTAATCGCTATAATTTAGAACATGGTGACAATCCTATAGGTTATTTTGATTTTAAATGTTTATATAATATGTTTCAATACTTGACACAACAAGGATATTCTGTTATATATAAACGTCCATCAAATACAGAATTTGCATGTGATATGAACGAACGTATAGGAATGAACATCACCGGTGATACTACAGATGGGATAGTATCAGATTATCAATTAACAAAATATTTTGATAATGTTTATTTGTTTGATGATATTATACAATCGATTGGTAAAAATTATAATGAAAATCAACTTAAGTTATTTTCACAAGCAAGCGGATTTATATCAATGGGTGGAGGGTCTAGTATTTTATGTAGTTGTTTTGGCGTTCCTGTTGTAATATATGTTAATACATCCGGAGATATACGACCAGGATATTTTGATGAAAATTCTTATTTTCGTAAATTATCAGGTGCTGAGATATATCCTATTATTGATAAAAAACAAGATATAATTAAAAGAGGACATAGAGATTATAGTGAATTATTTAAAACAATTAAAAGGATATATAAATGAAAATAAGTTTAATACAACCAGGAAGAAATAATCTTAAGTATCTTAAATGGTCTTATGATTCAATAAGAAAAAATCAAGGCGATCATGAAGTAGAAATTTGTGTAGCAGATGATTTTTCAAATGATGGTACTTGGGATTGGTGTCAAGAAATGATGGAGAAGGATTCTAGTTTTAAGGCAATTAGAAATGAAGGTCCGACTAGATTAGGACATACTATACTATATGATAGATTAGTTAATGAAGTGGCTAGTTATGATATTTGTATGATATATCATGCAGATATGTATTTATGTCCAGGCGCAATGGATGCAATTGAAAGATATATAAAACCTAAAACAATTGTTTCATTAACAAGAATCGAACCACCATTACATCCCCCAGGTCCAGAAAAGATATTACATGACTGTGGAATTGAACCAGAAGAATTTAAGGAAGAAGAATTGTTAAATTTTTTATATAGAAATGAAAAGTTGTTAGGTAGAGTAACTGAAGGTATATTTGCCCCCTGGGCATTTTATAAATCAGACTTTCAAGAGATAGGAGGACATGATGAATTATATGCACCTCAATCAAAAGAAGATACAGATATATTTAATAGGTTTCAATTGAATGGAGTACAATTCATACAAACATGGAGAGGATGTGTATATCATATGACATGTAGAGGAAGTAGATTTGCAGATGGAGCCAAACGAAATCCAGATGGTAATGTATTTATGAAGAATAGAGAAACTGATGAATGGTTAAAACAAAATCAAAAAGCAACTAGAGAATTTATCAGGAAATGGGGACATTTCTGTAAACATGATGAATATATGAAACCAATCATTCCACCAAAGTATGATGTAGGATTTAAGATACATAACTGTAATTTAGATCTTTTAAAAGTTCTAGAACCATGGTGTACTACAATATATTGTGATGAGCAATTTGCTGTAGGTAGGGTTGCAGATTATGTTGAAATGGAAGATACTTCATATGATTTATATGATAAGATTCTAAAATATGATGATGATGTAGAAAATGGGATATTAATTGAAATTGATGGAAGACAATTTACACAACAAGATTTTGGCTATGTACAACAATTAGCTGAAATAATAGCAGATAGCGGAGAACTAGGATCATTTGATCTTGGTAATTTAAATATAACAATAAATAGTTTAAAAACATTTGAAAAAGATTTAATAATATGCAAAAAATAGGTATAATAGGAAATGGGTTTGTAGGTAATTCAATAGCATTTGGATTCTCACCTACACATGAAATTAGAATACATGATAAAGATCCAAAAAGAAATTTAAATTCAATCGAAGAGGTATTAGAGTGTGACTATATATTTGTCGCAGTTCCTACACCCATGAACGATGATGGTTCAATTAGTTTAGATATAGTTTATAAAGCATTGAGTGAAATATATACAAAGAATAAACGTACAGATAATATTGTTATTCTCAAATCAACAATGGTACCAGGCTCGACAAATATATTTGTTGAACAATTTTCAAAATTAAATATAGTATTTAATCCAGAGTTTCTAACTGAAAGAACTGCTAAATTAGATTTTTTAACTCAAGCAAGAATTATTTTAGGTGGCGAAAAAACTCATACATCTAAAGTCAAACAATTATTCGAAACGCGATTTACACATTGTTATGTTATTGAAATGGATACTAAGACAGCTGAAATGATTAAGTATATGAATAATGTATTTTTTGCAAGTAAAGTATCTATAATGAATGAGATGAAATTGATATGTGATGGAGTAGGCGCAGATTGGAATTTAGCTCTTAAAGGATTTGCAGCAGATCAAAGAATAGGAGACTCCCATTTAAATGTTCCAGGACCAGATGGTAGATTAGGCTTTGGAGGAGCATGTTTTCCAAAAGATATAAATGCATTTATGTCAATGGCAGACAATTTAGGAATTAAGATTCCAACAATTAAGGGAGCATGGGAAACTAATTTAAATGTTAGACCAGAAAAGGATTGGGAAAAGTTAGAAGGTAGAGCAGTAGTTAAAAAGAAACAACCAAATAAAGTATCTAAGTCTTCTGCGCCAAAAGAAGTAATTAAAGAAAAATCATATCCGAGTAACCTATGATGTATTACATTTTATATCCTGGCAATGATGAAAAGGATACAGTTAATGATATCAACCAACTTGGTGAACAGTCTTTTAAAGTCTTTTGGGCATATAAAGGATTTGAACTATTAATGAAAGCTGTAGATCAAAATCATTTTTTATTAAATAGTTTTGCTATCATCGATGAAAAGGGTACAAAATATTCAATTGAAGAATTTCTAGACAAAATTAAAAAATTAGAAGTAAGACTTCAAAATTAATAAGTGAAGCATAGGTAACTCATATTTATATAAAATTAAATTAAAGGAGTTTATTTATGTATACACGCGAACAGATTGAAGCCGCTGTTAAGGCAAAAGGCTACGTTTGGTTTGAAGATGCTAACAATAAAGGTTATGATGTAAATATCGTAGGTGTTAGAAATTCTGAAACTAATGGAAAAGTCACAAATGCATTTGATGACAAAATTACAATATCATATAAAGTCGATGGAGAATGGCAATTTCATTGCTTTAATTGTACTACCGATCCGGGATCACATTGGGTTGAAAACATAATGAGAAAAGAAGGCGTTGCTGTATTGAAACCAGGCCAATACAGAAAGTCTCATAAATTAAGATTACACCAAGGTAAATATCTTGCATTAGGTCAACAAAATCCTGTAACTGTTTATAGAGATAATAATCGTGATGATAATTATGATTTAGATGATAACAATACACAAACAGGAATATATGGAATTAATATTCATAGAGCCACCGGTAGAGCCGGAAAGAAATCTACTCAAGTTGATAAGTGGTCAGCAGGTTGTCAAGTAATTGCCGATAATGATGATTGGCATTGTTTCTTAGATATATGTCAACAAGCAAGAGAAACATGGGGAAATAACTTTTCATATACTTTGATTGAATCGAAAGATATGGGATGATAAGATATACAATATCCCCATCAGGTACGCGTGTGATTACTGAAATATGTGATACATGCCGCTGTCATGTTCAAGATCTAACAATAGCAGATGTAGTTACAGTACGAAAGGCTAACAAGGCTGGTTTAGTAATAAAAGATAAAACAACAGGAAATGTGATAACAAGAACTGAACCTAGATCGTCATGTTATTGTGACAAATGTTCATGATAAAACTTAAATAAAAGGAATTGATCTTAAAAAGCAAAAACCATCAACGGATTCTGTATTTTAATGGTTGTAACTACATATTTATAATAAAATAATATACAACTCTGATGGCTGGAAAATTTAATTTTATATTAACTCAAGGAACTACGTTTGAACAGTTTATTAATCTTAAAGATGCAAATGAAGATCCTATCGACCTTCAAGATTATAGGCCAAGAATGCAGATTCGATCTGGCTTTGGAGGAGATTTATTTGCTAATGTAAGTTGTTCTATAACAGAAACATCCGGTAGTAATATTCAAGGAACAATATTATTAGAGTTAGCAGCAGAAGATACTGCCAATCTAAATTTTACAAAAGGATTGTATGATTTAGAAATTGTAAGTGGAAGTGTTAAACCATATGTACAAAAAGTATTAAATGGACAAGTTAAACTAAATAAAGAAATAACAACGTAATGGCACAAATAAAAATAACAGATGCGGTAAATGTAATTGAAATCATAGAAAAAGGATTTCAAGGACCAAAAGGAGATACAACGACTGGAGAATTATCAACAGCCAATACTATTTTTATTAGTGGTTCATCATATCAAGGTGATTCAGTTACAGATGATAATTTAATATCATTAGTTGTAACTGGTTCTATAATACCTGAAGGAGATGGTAATTGGGACTTAGGTTCGACTAGTAATCAATTCAATTCAATATTTTTAGAAGATATATCTATTAGTCAAGCTATTACAACGCCTATTACAACAAATGCTAATGTAACACAAAATACAACAATACCAGCCGGCATTACTATTTATAATGTAGATGATAGTACAGATAATTCTGTTACAATTGCTGAAGATATAGATCTAACAATTGCAGACGGAGCTAGTGCAACAATATTTGATTTGATGAGTGGAAATGAAAGTTCAACATTTACCGGCGGAGAGGTAGCAACTATATCATCAGTTGGTCAAGTAATAGGAGGAGGAGGAGTAGGTAATTTATCCGTATTAGATAATGATGTTATAATACCTCCAGATGTAAATATGGCTCTATTTGTAAGCCAGTTTGCAGAATCAATAACAATAAGTGAAGATGTAAATTATACAATATCAGAAAATTCAAACGTATCCATAACAATGATATAGGAAATGAAAATTTATGTATATTTATAAATAAAAAAAGAAGTATTTTAACTAATATATCTCAAATATATAAGAGGAAGAAGCCATGAGTAATCTTAACGTAAATAATTTAACCCCGTTACCCGGTCAAGCAAGTAATACTATAAGTATTTCCGGTTCACTGCTTGTACGAGACAATGTAAAATTGGGAGGTAATATAACAATAGGTGATGTTAATACAGATGCCATATCAATAAATGGTGATTTTACATCAAGTTTAATACCAAATGCAAGTGGTCAATTTGATCTAGGCGCATCAGATAAAAGATGGAGTTCATTATTTGTTAGTAAAATCTCCGGATCAGTTACGTTTACAGATACAGTAACATTTGGAACTAGTACAGTTATAGTAGATGGTAATAATGGAAACATTACAGCATCTAATAATATAAGTGCAAGTAATTATGTTTTTGGTCATTCAGGTTCATTTGATTATTTAGAATCAGATCAATGGGTAAGACATACAGATGATGCAGATACAGGTATTGAATTAGGGGCTGATACATTGAGTATGAGAGTAAATGGATTTAGAACTGCAGTATTTAGAACAACAGATGGAACAGTATTAGGTCATGGCTCATTTAAAACTTCTATTTCAGGTTCAGGAATTCATATTCAAGGAAGTACTATAGAATTAGAAACTGATGTAACAGCATCAGGTGATTTAAGTGCAAGTGCAAATATTATTGCTAATAATTTTGTTTTAGATACCGATAGTAAACTATTATTTGATGGCGAATCTGGAAATGATTATTTTACCGGAGCAGGAAATGGCCAAGTAAATCTTCATGTTAACGGTACACAAGTAGTAACAGCAACATCAAATACATTTACTATTGGAACAAATACAGATGTTGGTGGATCAGATATTACTCAAGTTGATCTTAATGCATTATATATATCTGCAAGTGGTTTTATGGTGATTAGTCAAAGTATATTTCCAAAAAATGATAATACTGCAGACTTAGGTGATACAAATAGACAATGGGCTAATTTACATGTTTATACTGCTTCATTAGCATATATACAACCAAAAGGAGGGTCAGGACAAGAAAGTATAACAATATCAGGTTCAACAACATTCACTGATAATGTAACATTTAATGGAACAACTAATATAGAAGGTACAACTACTAATATTACAAATCTTGTTTCAACTACATCAAGTATTACAAATCTTATTTCAACAACAGCATCATTTAGTGAAATTAGTTCATCATTGATACCAGATGCAGATAATGCATTTAATATAGGATCTGAAGCAAATCAATGGGAAGAAGGTCATATAACAACTATGTCATTAGCGCGTATCGATGCTAAAACATCTACCAATGGCGGAGATATATTAGTTTCAGGAAGTTTTATTCCGGCAATTGATGGAGGAATGTCATCCAATTCATCACAAGGACTTGATTTAGGAAGTCAAACATTACAGTGGAGTCGATTACATGTGTATTCTGCATCATTAGGATATATTTATCCAAAAGGTGGTAGTAGTGATTTAGAAAGTATAACAATATCAGGTTCAACAACATTCACTGATAATGTAACAGTTACTGGTGATATAGCAGTTAATGGAACAGCATCATTTAGTGAAATTAGTTCATCATTGATACCAGATGCAGATAATGCATTTAATATAGGAAGTTCAACTAAACAATGGAAAGAATTACATACGTATTCTGCATCATTAGCACTTATTTCTCCAAAAGGAGGTGCTGGATTAGAAGGCATTACAATATCAGGTTCAACAACATTCACTGATGATGTAACATTTAGTGGAAATTTAATAGGATTAACATCTGCATCTATTTCATTTATAAGTGGAGGTTCTCCAATCACATTTGAAGGAGATTTATTACCTTCAATTAATTATACTGTTGGAAGTGCTGGATTTGATTTAGGTTCTAAAGAAAATAAATGGCATCAAATACATGCAAAAGAAGTACATGTTCCAGGAACAGCATCATTTGGTAATCTAGCTGAAGATCAATTTACAACAACCGGTAATGGTGGTGGTGCACTTATACAGTCGTACAAAAATCGTGCAACAATGTCAATCTCTTATGACAAGGTAGATGATGTAGGTCCTATGGGAAATACAGCAGGTGGTACACCAAATAGTACTATTGTAGGACATTTACGTGTGATAATGAATTACTTGCCAACAGCATCAGTAAACTTAACAACAGGTTCACTTTGGGTATCAGGATCTTCAGGACATGATGCAAATGATAGATCTGGATTCTTAATGGTTTGTGGTGCTGGACAATAAATCTTTATTATCAAATAATTTGTTTTTCTGAAATATTTTCTTTATATTTAATTATATGAGTAAATTATTATTAGGTATATTATGTTTCGTATTTGGTCAGACTCTCATCTGGTATCAAACCAATGGTCAATTTGTTTGGATATGGGCAAAAGAACATCCCGCCTTAATGGCACTTATATTCTGTTTTCCAATATCATATAGTTTTATATACGGGACTACATTTATAGTAGAACATTTTGATGGTATATTATGGCCAGGAAGACTTATAGGATTCGGTATAGGAACTATAAGTTTTGCTATTTTGACCTATGCTTATCTAGGAGAAGGTATAACTGCTAAAACAGCTGTTTCATTAATATTAGCAATTACATTAGTTAGCATTCAAATATTCTGGAAATAAGTATCACTAGCATATTTATATTAAAATAAAAATACTAGGTCATACTATGCTTAAACTAAAGAATTTGATTAAGGAAGCACTTCCGACAAAAGAAATCGACCCAATACAATTTCCAAATCCAGTTACCGGTGCATTGAAGAAGATATTTCTAAATAAAGGTGAACAGGATGGCGACCCCAATGATGATATAGTAAATACACAAAAAGCTTCTATACCAGCTGCAAAATTAAAAGCATCTCAAGATGCAATATATTTAGGCAAGTCATTAGGAATGGCAGTTGGAGGAGTTAAAGGGGGAGATTTAGATGCAGTGATATCATCTGATAATCATATCTTGGATGGTCATCATCGATGGGCAGCTACAATGTTTGCATCACCTACAACAGCTGTTGGCGGCGTAAAGGCAGATTTAAAGATAGGAGATCTAGTTCCAGTGTTAAGATCTTTAGGAGATGTATTTGGAAATGCAAGAAGAGGAGAACCAAAAGGAGGTGATGTGAATATATTTAAAGCAACAAGACTAGATATTGAAAATATAATTGCAGATTTAGATCAACAAAATACAGAATTTATCAATCCTGGTATGGCTTCAAAATTTGTAAATTCGGTAGGTGGTATAAATGTATTAGAAAAACGATTAAAATTAATACAAAGAGCTAAACCACCATCAGGAGCTCCTGACAGAACAGATATGCCGGTAATAGAACCAAAGAAAGGGGAAATGCCTAAAATGAAAAATCTATTACAAAAAGGTAAAATTGACGTAAGAGAACCTTACGCATAACAGGGAATAATATGGAACCAGCAAAATCATTTAATAACGTTATAATAGGACAATTTGTATTAACAGGAGTGCCAATTAAAGTATACGTTGGAGGACAATATTTAACTATTACAGATATCGATGATGTCGAAGATCCTACAATGGGATTTGGAATGGATGAACGTGGACGAATGAACCATTTCGATTATCGTAATATTGAAACATTATTAATATCAGGTAATGAAGTTGATTTGGATACATATAATAAAGGTATGGGAGCTGAAGAAGAAGATTCTACAGAAGAAGAGCCTGCTGAAGAAGAGCCTAAAAAGGAGGAGTCAATTATGAAACTAGGAGATTTATTAAAAGAAGTTAGTGCAGAAGAGGTAGATGCAGAAGTAGAAGGTGCAGAAGCACAGATGGCTGCAGCAAAAGCAAAATTAAAAGCTGCTCAGGCATCAATGAAGAATACAGTTAAATCATCTAAAGAAAAAATTAAAGCAGCTAAGTCACAGCCAATTGATGATGGTGTTGTTACAGAAGATCATAATCCATATACTTTTGGTATTGGAGATATAGTTAAAAATAAAAATGCATCTTGTCCACATCATGGATCAATGGGTGTTGTTAAGAAGTTAATGGACCTACCAAATAATATGGGTACAGTAGTATTGTATACAGTAACAAATAATGGTGCTACATATAAAGCCGGCGATGTTTTATCTAAAACGATGGATCAATTAGAACCAATTGCCAAGCCAGACGGAGTATGATGATAAAATTAAAAAACATATTAGAGGGCACAAGGTGTTGGAAGGGGTATGAAAAGAAAGGTACTAAAAAACTTTTTGGAAAGACAGTTCCTAATTGTGTTAAACGAGAAAATGTAGCTCCCAATCATGATGGTAAGGCAGCACCATTCGGTTCTGGTTATGATGAACTTGAAGAAGATTTACGTAATTGGGTTAAACAAAAATGGGTAGATATATCTAGAAAGAAGAAAGGAGGAGGACATCCAGCATGTGGAGCATCCGCAGGAAAGAAATCAAGAGCAGGTGGTAAGAGAGCTTATCCTAAATGTGTTCCAGCAAGTAAAGCGGCTGGCATGAGTAAAAAGGCTAAATCATCAGCTACAAGAAGAAAGAGGGCTGTATACAAAGGTAAGAAAGGTAAGCCACCTAAAAAGGCAAAAAATGTTTCTACAAAGGCAGAAGCAATTTTAAAAGAAAGATTGATAGAATATTTAACACAATTATCAGAAAAGGCAAAAAGAGATAAATGTTATTATAAAGTAAAGGCTAGATACGACGTATGGCCATCAGCATATGGTTCATTATCATTATCAAAATGTAGAAAGGTTGGCGCAGCAAATTGGGGTAACAAATCTAAAAAAGGGAAGAAATAATGGATAAAGTTATTTATAGATCAAAAAAATTAGGATTAGAAATAATAGAACATATAAAGCCATTGATGTTTCAAGAAGCAGAATACCAAGGAAAGAAAGTTAAACTTGGTAAAGTTAAACGTGGTGGCTCTAGGAAATTTTATGTATATGTGAAAAATCCAAAGACTGATAATGTTAAAAAGGTTTCATTCGGAGATAATACAGGTCTTAGTATTAAGACAAAAGACCCTAAACGAAGAAAATCTTTCAAAGCAAGACACAAATGTGATCAAAAGAAAGATAGAACCAAAGCCGGATATTGGTCATGTAGAATGTGGGCTGGTCCAGATTCTGTAAAAAATATGTTGAAGAAGTAATATGAAAAAATTAAAGCAATTTGCAAAAGAAATAAAGGAATCTATTATAACAGAAGGAGTACTTTCTGATTGGGGAGATAATAATACTCCAGCAGCTCTTAAGAAAGAAAAGGAAATTAAAAATAAAAAGGTTAAGCCTGAAGATGCAATAACTGATTTAGATTTGAATACTTTAAATAGAAATCAAACTGTTAAAGAATATCGTTACGGACCATTGAATCCAGATGATGAAAAAGGATCTGCTAAATTTTGGGAAGATAAAGCAGATATGTGGGATACAACAGTAGATCATGCAAAGACGTCTAGATGTAGCAATTGTGGAGCATTTGATCAAAAAAAATCGACGTTAGGAAAAATAGAAAAGGCAATAGGAGAAGAAGGTAAAACAATAGTAAAAAATGCCAATGTAGGATTTTGTGAATTCTTCTGGTTTAAATGCGCCGGAGCAAGAGTATGTGATGGCTGGATAGGAGGAGGACCAATAAAATGAAAAAATTAAAAGATATATTGAATGAGGTATTACCTAAATTCAAATCACCACTAGAAGCATATAAATGGATAATGGACAAAAGAAATGAAGCCATGGATATTGAACAAGAGATGATGGATACAAATGCAGAAATACAACAACTGTATAGTGAAATGGAACAAGAAGCAGAAGCAGGTGGTGGACCAATTGCAAATCGCTATGGTAGAGAAATAGAATCACTTGAAAATAAACATAGAATCTTAAGAGATCAGTTTGCTGAAATAATGGCTGAGATAGATGAATATGACCAAATGTAAATTATAAAGGAAGAATAGATATGGCAAAATTAAGAGTAAGTTTAGATACAAATGATGTAAAAACAATGTATAGAGTACTTGATGATTACATCAAAACAGCAGCATCAGCTAAAAATAAAGATACATTAACAGGATTATATGATATGTTCGAATCTGGGGATATGGCTGACGAAATTTCGGATATGCTACAAATGATGGAATCAAAAACAAGTACTAAACCACTACTAAAAGAATTCAAACGAATAGGTGGAACAAAGTAATGATTAGATTAAAAAACATATTAACAGAAGCAGTTCAACAAAAGTTTGAACAAGTAAAACTTAAATTCAAGTTTAAAGATTATGCACCTGCATTTGATGAGGAAACAATGAAGACTCATTACGGGAAACATTATCAAGCATATGTTGATAAGTTGAATGAAGCTATCAAAGAAGAAAATATTCCAGTAGTGATGGGAGAAGGAATGTCTGGAATAAGAACAATATTAAATTCAGTTTCAAAATATTCAGATAAGTTAAGAAACAATGGTGGAGGATTTTATAATCATACATTATTTTTCAATAATTTAAATCCAGATGAAAAGGGAAAGTTATATGACGGACCATTAGAGGAAGCCATTAAAGAACAATATGATAGTATTGATAAATTCAAAGCAGAATTTAAAGAAAAGGCGTTAGGCCATTTTGGCTCAGGATGGTGTTGGTTAATGAATCATAACGGTCAATTAAAAATTGCTACAACATCTAACCAAGACAATCCACTTATGGACATAGTACATGAGCCTGGCGATATAATTATTGCTTTAGATTTATGGGAACATTCATATTATTTAAAATATAAAAATGACCGCGGCAAGTATATAGACGCATTTTATAAATTGTTATGTTGGAAAACGGCTAACAAGAGATTCACAAAAGAACAATATTAAAAAAGGAGACCAGTAATGGCACAAAAAAAAGGAACACGAGTAAAAAAGGCAGTTAAAAAGATTTTAGATAAAACAACTGTTGATGAAAAAGTAATTGGACATATAGATGATAATAAAAGTCTATATAATAAAATTTTATGTTACACAAAATGTTATGGCGGATATTTATTAGCAGTAGGCGCCGGTTGTTATTTTGGTAGCAATATTTGGATAGGACTAGGATTACTAGTTACTGCCGGAGTATGGGGCTGGTGGTCCACATGTGGTTGTAAATTATGCAAGGGCGGTGATGGCTCTTGTTGTAAATAAGAAGTAATATGGAAAAATATATTTACAGAGCAAAATTAGATAGAGTTGTAGACGGTGACACCATCGATGCAATGATAGATTTAGGATTCAACACTTGGGTAAAAAGACGTATTAGATATATGGGACTTGATACCTGGGAAAGTAGGACAAGAGATCTTGATGAAAAGAAAAAAGGTTTAGCAGCAAAGGCTAGAAATAAAGAACTACTTGAAAAGGTAAGTTCAAAATCTGGATTCTTTAGAATAAAATCTCATGGTACTGGAAAGTATGGTAGAGTATTAGGAGAAATATTTATACAAGATGTTGAAGGTAAACAATATAATATTAATGAAACTCTTAAAGCAGAAGGACATGCTTATGAGTATCATGGAGGAAAAAAGAAAGTATTTACAAAAAAAGGAGAGTAGTTATGAACTGGATAAACAGTTGGAAGGAAGGTAATAAAAAGAATATTATCAACTTCACATTACGATTTGGAGTATTAACATTATTTGAACTAGTCTGGAATCCAGGCGTAAAATTTAGATTTATATTATTAAATTGCGGGATTGAGTTATGAAAAAATTTCTATTAATTTTATTATTGCCATTTTTGGCATTTGCACAATATCAGGATTCAATTGTTGAACCACCACCACCAGTCAATTCAATTGGTTGTACAGATGTAGAGGCATGTAACTTAAGTGTTGGTGCATTTATAGATGATGGAAGCTGTCTTTATAATCCATTTATAAATGCGGCTATTCTTTTTGATGGCTTTAGTAAACAAATAGAAGGAACAACATTTACACATTCATATGGTACACAAGCACAATCAGAAGGTATTTGGATAAGTGATG
>Ga0209337_1000215_pt1 | contig 46131 bp, 71 predicted proteins | sample LinPmetageLP53_FD_184044 | JGI IMG/M metagenome (GOLD analysis project Ga0209337, IMG submission 184044) | Marine viral communities from the Pacific Ocean - LP-53 (SPAdes) (version 2) | ecosystem: Environmental > Aquatic > Marine > Oceanic | place: Pacific Ocean | collected 2010-02-08
TAGAAGATGAAGGACGTAGAGAAACGTGGGCTGAAACAGTACAGAGATATTTCAATCACATGGAGAAACATTTGAAAGAAAAGTGTTCTTTTAAATTAGATCCTTCATTACGTAAAGAGTTACAAGATGCTGTGTTAAATTTAAAGATCATGCCTTCTATGAGATTGTTAATGACTTCAGGACCAGCAGTAGAACAATGTAATGTAGCTGCTTATAACTGTGCTTATATTCCTGTAGATAACATGAGATCTTTTGATGAGATACTATACATACTAATGAATGGTACAGGTGTAGGGTTTAGTGTTGAGAGACAGAATGTAGATAAGCTTCCTAAAGTCAATGAAGAGTTTGAACGTAGTGATACTACTATTGTTGTTGCTGATAGTAAACTTGGTTGGGCTAAAGCATTTAGAGAGTTGATTACTCTATTATATGCAGGACAAATACCACAATGGGATCTATTTAAACTTAGACCAGCAGGTGCAAGACTACGTACATTTGGTGGACGTTCATCTGGTCCAGCACCATTAAATGAATTGTTTACCTTTACTGTAAACCTAATTGAAAATGCAAAGGGAAGAAGATTAACTTCTTTAGAGTGCCATGATCTTGTTTGTAAAACGGCTGAAGTTGTGGTTGTTGGTGGTGTTAGGCGTTCTGCTCTTATCTCTCTCAGCAATTTGTCTGATGATCGCTTGCGTGGTGCTAAGTCTGGTAATTGGTGGGCTATCAATGCACAAAGAGCTTTGTCAAATAACTCAGCAGTTTATACATCCAAACCAGACGTAAGTATCTTTCTGTCTGAATGGAAAGCATTGTATGATAGTTTGTCTGGTGAACGTGGTATCTTTAGTAGAGAAGCTTCGACCAATAAAGCAAAAGAAAATGGTAGAAGAAATACTAAACGTAGTGATGGTAAGACATGGCAATACGGAACTAATCCATGTTCAGAAATTATTCTACGTCCTAATCAATTTTGCAACTTGACAGAAGTAATGGTAAGATCTACTGATACTTTAGATGAATTGCAAAACAAAGTTAGACTAGCTACTATATTAGGAACGTACCAATCTACTCTAACAGATTTTAAATATCTACGTAAGAAGTGGCAATTCAATACAGAAGAAGAAAGATTATTAGGTGTCAGTCTTACTGGTATTATGGACTCATTACTTACTAATGGTAAAGCTTATAAAGATGTAGAGAATGGTTTGAAAGAAACACTAACTACTTTAAAGAATACATCTATAGAAACAAACAAAGAGTTTGCAAAGAAGCTAAAGATAAATGCTTCAGTTGCTATTACTTGTGTTAAACCTAGTGGTACTGTTAGTCAATTAACAGATACAGCTAGTGGTATTCATGCTAGACATAGTGAATATTATATGAGAAGAGTACGTGGGGATATGAAAGATAAGCTAACACAATTCTTACGTGATAGTGGTGTATCTTTTGAAAATGCTATCTCTGGTTTTGAAGATTTAGATCAGAAGAAACCTATCTATAATGATGAGATGGGAGTGTTTTCTTTTCCTATTAAAGCACCTAATAACTGTGTAACAAGAGATGATGAGGTAGCAATAGATCAATTAAAATTATGGCTATCTTATTATAGATATTGGTGTGAACATAAACCTAGTATTACTGTAACTGTTAGAGAAGATGAATGGTTGAATGTTGCTTCATGGGTTTACGAACACTTTGATGAAATGTCTGGTATATCTTTCTTACCTTATGATGGTGGTAAATATACACAAGCACCTTATGAAGCTATAGATAAAAAAACCTATGAGCAATTACTAAAAAGCACCCCTACACAAATTGAGTGGAGTGCTCTATCAAAATATGAAAAAGAAGATGAAACAAAATCTTCTCAAGAGTTTGCTTGTACTGCTGATTTTTGTGAAGTAGTAGACATCTAATGAGAGAAGAAATTAAACAAGCTCTTAAAAAAGTCTATGATCCTGAGATACCTGTAGATATTTATGAGCTTGGTTTAATCTATGGTGTTAAAGAAAGAGACAATCATGTTGATATTAATATGACACTAACAAGTCCAGGATGTCCAGTTGCAGATATGTTATTGAAGTCAGTAGAAATGGCTGTTAAAACTGTTGAAGGTATAGATACAGCTTATGTTAATCTTGTATTTCACCCTTCTTGGAATCAAACAATGATGTCTGAAGAAGCTAAATTAGAACTTGGTTTATTATAGATATGGATGATGATAAAGATAAAGAATTAGAAATAATTTTTACACCAGAAAACGAAGAAGATTATATGTTACCTGTATGTCTTGATAATGGTAACTGTTTGAAAGATGAGTTTCCTTGTGCTTGGTGTCTGTATGTTCCTCTTGATGCTTCTTTAGAAGACATTTCTAAATACCTTGCTGAAATGAAAGATAAAAAAACATTGAAGAACTAATGGCTATCACCATTCTTACCAATGTCAGCCAACTCATCTTGTAGTTGATCTCTTCTTTCTGCTCTAGTTCTATGTTTAGCTCTCTTAGGATTGATCTGCCATACAGCTCTTGCTGTTACGTCATGGTCATAGACTTCTTCTGCTAACAATCTTACACGATCTATAAGCCTAACAACCATTGTTTTAATATCACCTATTTCTTTTCTTGTATCTCTTTGCTCTTCATCTAATTCTGTTTGTAGTTGTTCTATAGCTTTAACTGTATCAATTTTAATTTGTTCAATGTTTTTCATACGATCTGTTTGTTGTTTACCAACAAGATCTTGAAAAAACTTTAGAAGAAAAACTCCTAGTTTATAAATTATAATTATAGATATTAAAGCTATTACTACTGGAAAGCCAAGTTCAGAAATGGCTGCTGTTAAACCTTTACTTATTTCCATTTACTACTCTTCCCTAATTGCAATTCCTAGTGATCTTCCCCTAAACTTCTCACCTTGATTTTGCGTAGCAGTTACTAAGTATGTTGTAACTTTTTCAATTTGTTCATCTGAAAAATCTTGCCCTTTTAAAGTATTTCCAAATTTTTCAAAGTCTCCATAGCTATAGGTAAAAGGTGTATATCTAGGTGGGTTTCTTTTACGTGCTACAGAGTCTGCTATTTTACTAGCTACTCTACTAGATATTCCAGATTGTTTTGCTTTTTTAAATAAAGTATCAAATACCTCATTATCATTTTTTCCAATATCTCTTAGTAGAACAGAATGATGTAACATAGCAGAGTATATGTTTCTTTCTGCTATAAATCTTTTATCATTTTCTTCTACATAACTTTGGACAAACTTTGTTAATGTATCTCTTTTTCTTACATCACCTGGATTAGAATTTATATTAGTCAATGCTTTTAAATCTTCCATATCAAATAAAACTTCTTTAGATTTTTTTCCAAATCCTGATTTACTTAATAATGATTTTGCTCTACCTTGACTTGCTCCATATTCAAAAGATAAAGATTTATATTTTCTATTTACACCATCTTCAAGATTCCAATATCCTATAGCAGCACCACCTAAATTAAAAACTTTATCCCAATACTTTTGAGATTTTCCTAAGTTTGGACCTCGTTCAAATTGTCTTAAAGTTTCTCCTGTTGCCGTATCAAAAAATTCTGATATTTCTTGAGCAACACCAGGAGTAAAGTTGTCTACTAAAGTGTCTAATCCTTTTTTAAGTTGTCTCTCATCTTCTGAAAGAGCAGCCATAATTGATGTTATTACTGGACCAGAACCTAAACCTGGATTTAAATAAGGACTAAACGAGTCATAACCAGCTTCTGCAAAAGCTTTAGTATAAGCATCTGCAACTGTTCTTCCTTGACCCATATATTGATTAGCTCTTATTATTGTTCCTGAAAACATTTTTCCAATAGGTGCAAAAGGATTAACCCAAGAAGAATTATGGAAACGTATGTTACCTTTTTTATCTTTATCTAATACAACAAACTGATCTGTTTGCGACCATGAAGATAAAAAGTGTCTTCTTGATTTTACAACAGAACTATCTTCTTGATTTACATCTGCTACTTCAGCAATACTAGATGGAATATTTTGTGTAGCCCATGATACACCACCTGCTGATGCAGTTAATAAAGCTGTTATAGAAGCTAGTCTTTTACCTGTATCAATTTGCATAGAGTTACCTATGCTAATTTTTTTAGCATCTCCAGTTGCTCTTCCTTCTTTTATAAATTTTCTAGCTTCAAAGAAATCTTTATGAATATCTACCATTATATTTTTTGTATTTCTTAAAATCTCTGTAGTAAAAGAAGTAAAAGTACCTATACCACCAAGCCTTGCAAATTTTAAACCTTTAGGTGCAATAGAATAATTAGGTAAGTGTCTTCTAACTTGTTCGGCTGCTCTTGATACAGCTTCTTCTCTTGAAAAACCTAAGTTCATATAATAAGTTTTTCTTTTATTAAAATACAAAGCTTTGAAAAGTTCATCACCAGTTGCGTAAAATCTACGCATATGAGTATCAAAACCTCTTATACTAAAGCCACCAAACTTTGAATCGTAAAGAGGAGTTTTTAATTGTTCAGCAAACATTCTCGAACTATCAGATATTAAATCAGTATCTAAAATATTAGCAGAATATAAATCTCTTACATCACCCATTACAGAATTTATATCAGAATCAGAAAAACCTTTTCTTCTCATTCTTTTTGTAACTTCGGTAAGAGGTTGTTTTTTGGACATTCCTTTAGTTATCTCCATCCATACAGGATAGTAAACATTTTTTAAATAACTAAGTTGATTAGGGCTAAGAGGAACACCACCACCAACAGCTAAAAATTGCATACCACCACCAATAAAATTTCGTGCTGTTGTTACTGGAGAATAAACTGTTTTCATAGCTTGAGGTATAATATTCATTTTATTAATAACTTCAAGACCTATTCTTTGATTGCCATCCATATGAAATCTTGCACCATATAAAAGCTGGTCAAGTTCTATCTGAAATTCTTTTGTTAGCTGTATAGCTCCTAAAGGATTATAAACTTGTCCATCATCTATTTTTTTAGTTACAGATCTAAAAGCTTCTTCTCTTATTAAATCATTTTCTCGTAATATAAAAGACATAGATTCAGCATTAGTTATATCACCATCTTGAATAGCTTGTTGTAAAGTTTTTTCAGTATCAACATCAGGTTTAATTCTAGGTTCACCTGTTCTTGCATCTACACCTAACTCTATAGGTTTTCCTGTTTCATCTCTTATAATACCAAAGTCTTTTAGTTTTTTATTAAGTAAGTCTGATCCACCTCCTACTAAACCTTTATTTATTTGACCAGTTCTAATTAATTCAAAAGTTATATCATTAGAAAATTCTGAATATTTATACAAAGTATTTAAATTTATATTTGTTTGTATCAGTCTTTCAATAGGATCATCAATAACTCCTAAAACATTTTGCATATCTTTTGACAATTTAGTTCTAGCTGTTAAAGTAGGAGCAGTAAACTGATCTCCTGATCTTATAATACCTTTATCATTTGCATCTGATAACAAATTAATCAAGTCTGTAGCAGGTGCATTAGGATCTTCTTCTAAAATTTTTAAAAGATCTATACCAACTTTATCATTGTTATTACTTAAATCTCTAGCAACTTGTCTAGCTTGATTTAATTTTCCTTGTGCCATAAGACGAACAATGTTTCTAACATTTACATCTTCTTTATTAAAACCTGTACCAGCTATAGAACTAGATTTATTTAATTGTTTAGCAATATAAGTGTGTGCTGAATCTAACTGTGTTTTATTTTTTGGATCATATAATCTTTGTAAGTTTTGATCTGGTTGTAAAAATGCTTGGTATATTTTTGTTAAATGTTTGTTAGTATTTTTTGAAAATAAATCAGTTACAGTATCATCAATAATACCTTTTTCAAACATCTCTGTTCTTAATTTAGAATGACTTTCTGCAAAGCTATATAAAGATTTTTTTAATTCTGGATTAGCGTTTAACTGCTGTTCAGCTATACTAGGATCTATTTTTGAAACTACATATTTTCTTTCACCTTCTATAATAATTTCTTCAGTAACAGGTTGACCTGATTTTTTTAATTTAGCAGATCGTTCTACTGAAGCTTTTAATAAAGGATTTATATTATTAGGTAGATCACCTTCAGGAATACCTGTAACTGATTTTGTACTTCTCATAAAATCAGGAGCAGTTTCATCTAATGCGTAGTCTATTAAATCTTTAATGTTAGCTAAATTCTGAGGGTCTTGAATATAATCATCATAATTAGAACCAGCCATTTTTTCTATAGCTAATTCTAAGTCTGCTCCTTTTTCTCTAACCTCCATTTTTATAGCATTTAATTCACCTGAAAATCTTTGTGCTGTTTCTAATGCTTTATATCCTAAACCAGCATGAGTAGTAAAGTAACGATTTGCAAAAATACTAGTTCCACGTAATGTTGATTTTATTTTTTCAGAAGCTTTTTTTCCAACTGTACTTTTACTAACTCTGTTTGCTATAATTTCTGATGATGCTCCAAAACCAGTACCTGCTAAAAGATTTATAGCACCAGCTTGAACAACAACATCCATATTAATTTTAGTTTGCATACCAACATTAACTCTATCAGCTTGATCTGAGTATGCGAAACCAGCACCTATTAAACCATCAGCACCAGCAGTTGTTCCAATAGATGCAACTAATCTTTTTTGTTGCGATTTTAATAACTCTTTTCCAAATACTTTTGTAACACCTTTAGTAAGTCCTAGACCAAATATATTAACAGGATCAAAAACAGCCTTACCAACATTACTCATTAGTCCACTAAAACCAGCACCACCTGTTTCATGGAAGGCTGGCATAGATTCCCACACTTGATACATATAAACAGCTCTACGTTTTTGTTCATCAGATAAACCACCAGAGGTATAAGATAAACTTTTAAGCATAGAGACAGAATTATTGTCTCTCCATCTCATATCATTAATATAGTTATCTATTAAAGAAAAATCATTTTGATACCATGTTTCATTAACAGAGCTTGCATCTTTATCTTTATAATAGTTTCTTACAATTTGAACAAATCGTTCATCATCTGCAAGAAAATCTTTATACAAAGGATCTTTACCATCTAGTTCTCGATTAGCTTTAACTTTTTCATTATAGTCAAAAGCTTTTTGTAAAGCTACTTCATTGTTATCTGTTTCTACAGATACTCTGTAAGAGCTAGGTAGTTCAACAATAGCATTACCACGACTATCTTTTTGTTCTAAAACTTTAAAACCTTCGTAGTTTGGTTGTGTCATTATTAATTACCCTTTAATACTTTATTTGGATTAAAACCTGTAGGATCATATTCTGGTAAGCTAAAAGAATCGTTTGTATTTTTAAATGTACTAAGCTCACCAAAATCTATACCTTTCTCCTCTACCTTCGTTTGAACTAGCTTATTATCTAAATTATTTTGTATAGAATTAGCTGTGTCAATATATGATTTAAGATTAATTGGCTCACCACTTACTATAGATGCTATTAACATATTATATTGTTTTGATAATTCATTTAAACTTTCTGTAGCGGCTCTAGCTATTTTTGGATCAACTGAATCTAATCCTCTTGAATAAGAAGTCATTCTATTTTTAATAAGATCTACAACTGCATCAGTTGCTACTTTTCTTTTTGTTGCGGTTAGTTGATTTTGTTTTAATTCAAGTTCGTCTGCTGTTGACGTTTGTAAAAACTTAAACTTTTTATCTTGAAACTCTCTATCTTTGTTCTTGTCTGCTCTATCTAGTGCATCTCTAGCTTTTTGTCTTGCTTCTTGTCGTTCTTCTGCTGCAAGTATAGTAGATTGCTCTCTTTCAAATTTAGCTTGTTCAGCAGCAGCTTGTTTTTTTGCAGCTTCACTTCTATTGTAAGCATTTAAAAATCCTCCTGCAAGTGCGTACAATGCCATCTTATTTCTCCATGTCCATAAATGATTGTTCTTCTTCTTGTATATCAACTTCTTGATTGAGACCTTCTTCTAATGCTTTAAACCCTTCTGGATTTACTTGACTCATTAAAGATAATTTCTCAACATCTTTTTCATATTCTCTATCTTCTGGAAAGTCAGAGAATATTTTTACAGGTACTTCTTTATCTATAGCCATTTGTAAGATCATTGCAGCGAGAGGAACTTTAGCTATCTCAGCAGCATCAGGAGTAATCTTACCTTGTGAAAAAGCTGCAAGAGCAAGTGTGTTTACAACATCTTCAACAGTTGCACCTATTAATAACATATCAAGAATATCATCTCTTGCTGTTTCATTAGTTGTTAATTTTTCCTCAATAGCATCTACAAAGTCATCTACATCTGCATACTCTGGAGGTTTGTTCCAACCCCATTGACCTGTTTCATCTGTTAAAGATTGTAAAGGCGTTGGTCTTCTAAAAGGATCTGGTTGTATCATGTTATCATCCCTCTTGCTTTAGCTGATCGTCTTGGACGTACTTTTGCAACAACACTACTAGGTGTAGATGTTACAGCATTTCCCTCTGAAAATTTTTGCATAATACTTGCTGTCATAAATCTTGTCCATCTTGATTGAGTCTCACCTGTAAGTCTTTCTATTCTACTTATATCTCTTCTTGCTCCTACTTCTGATTCTTTTTCTCTCATTGTTAAAAAAGATAGTGGAGCACTTGGTCCACCTTCTGCATCACCCTTACTAGGAAAAAATCCTTCTTTAATTTTTCCAATCGTATCACCTTTTGTAATGGTGTCAATAATTACATCATCAATAGATCCGGGTATAAGACCTTTAGCAAAGTTTCCTATTGCACTAAATAAACTCATTTATATTCTCCTAATCTAATAAGTTAAATATAGCATTTCCTAAACTACTTTGAAAATTATCTTTTACAGCTTGGTTATAGGAACTTATATTTGCATTAATTTGTGTTGATAACATTGCAGCATCATGTGCTCTTTGTGCTCTATTTTCAGAAACATTCATTAAGAAGTTTGCTTCATCTCTGTACTGTTGCCACATTCTATTTTGTGCATCTACACTAATACCTAACAATGCTTGTGCATTAGCTTGTTGTGAAGCATTAATGTTTGCAGTATTAGCAGTATTTAATGTTCTTCTCCATAAAGCATTAGACTGATTAATAGCTTGTTGTTGAGCATCAAAAGTACGATCACGTAAATCATTTATACTTGTATTGAACTGTCTCATTGCATTAGTTTCATCAACATTAAATTGATTTTGTGCTGCTAATCTATTAGTATTATTTTGTTCTACTGTTGCACCAAGTGTTTCATAAAATTGATTAACTTGATTTTGAGATGTTGCATTAAAATTGTTTGCAGCATTTTGAGAAGCTGCTTCAGTAAATAATTTTTGTGTTTGTGTTTGAAAATCTAATGTAGCTGTTTGTTGTTCATTTGTTAAATTCTGTGTATCTATAGATAAGAAAGCTCTACTGTTACCTACTAGTGCTGTCATACGTGCATCAAGATTAGCACGATCCATAGAAGCAAAGACAGCAGCATTAGCCAAAGCTGATTGCTGTTGATTATTTAAATTTTGTAATTGTATTGTAGAAAACTTATTTGCATCTGCTACAGCAATAGGCATAGCTGATTCTTGTAATGCTTGTATCATAGCAGCAGAAGCTATTGAAGAACCTCCTAAACCACGTTGTTGCATTATTGAAGATACAACTCTTACTGGTCCAGCAGCCCATGCAGGTAATTCTCCACCTGTTTCAATACTGTTATAAAGTTCTCCTAATTGAAACTGAACTGTACCTCTATTATCTAACTCTTGTGTTGCAGCAGTAGCTAAAGAATCAGCACTTACTTGACCTTGTGCTTGTGCAACATCTACTAATGATTGTGTAGATAATTGTCCTACGGCTGCTTGTGCTGTAGGTAATGTTGCTATTTGTTGTGCTGAAGTTTGTGCTGCTGTTTGAGGAGTAGGTGCTGTTACAGCTAAATCTGTAGTAGGAGCAAGTGTTGCTTGTGTATCAAGAGGTGCAAGTTGTGTAGCAGGTGCAAATAATTCTTGTTGTTGTACCTGTTGTTGAATAGGAGCAACTTGTGTTTCAGGACCAAGACTAAAACCTCCTTCTCCTACTGGACGTTCTCTAAGACCTGCTGTAGCTTCTTGTTGTCCTATGACATCTGCAAATCTTTGTTCCAATACGTTACCACCTTCTTGCATTGTCATAGGTGGTTTAATAAGTTTTAATCTTGCCATCATATATTCCTAATTTGATAATTTATTAAAATCAATTATACGTTCCCAACCGTACCCTGTAGTAACATCTTGTATGCTTCCTGTAATCTTATCTAAATATAACATATTCCATGTACCATCTTCTTTATGAATAATAGATAATACAGAACCATTATATGCTATTCCTTTAGAAACATTGTCTTCTTGAATCCAAGTATTACCTGTTACTGGAACACAAAAAGTATTTGGTCTACCTTTAGGTGTAAGAAGTAAAGACCATTTACCTTGTAAGTTTACAGTTATAACAATTAAAGAGCCTTCGTCTATTCCTTGTTCAGCTATTTTCTCTCCAAAAGAATTATCTAAACTTTCTAGTATAGCTGCTCTTTCATTACACATAACTTGACCTTGAACAAAGGTAGGGTAAGCAGCAACTACTACAACAACGATCCAAATAAATATTAAATATGTTGTAACTTTATTCATTTTTTAGTCTGCATCTGCAACTGTATTGCCAGCATTAATCCATGCTTGTACTTTTTGATATTCAACATTTCTAGCATCTAATGGAACTGAGTATTTTCTATCATTTGTATCTATCACAATGTAAGATGTATTTTTTGCTGAACCACCAGCTAATGTTGTCGCATCCCATTTTACTGATTTTACTTGCATCATAATTTTTCTCCTTACCAGATTTCTGCTAGATATTGCATATTACCACGAGAACCAGAAGAAATGTGGACATATCCAGCACCTCTTGTTCTGTCATCATCATAATCCCATTTCATTGTGCAATATTTAACTAATGTTACTGTCGCATCTTGTCTTGCTGATGACTGGATAGTAATGGTAGGATTACTGGAGTTTGAATTTGCTCCATCAGCAAAAGCATAAGTTCCTACTTCGGTAAATGTTGGTGTAGTTCTCATACCCATACCTAAAGGAATATTTCCAAATGCCGCACCAGTAGAGTTATCACCAGCAACAGTAACCATTTCTGCATTGTACTCAAAAATTTGATAAAACCTCTCGCAATTCATTTGTTGTACGTGTCTTTTTTCACGAACAAATGCTGTGGCTTCATCACCTTTTTCTAATTGCACATCTGTTATAAATAAAAAATGTCCAGCAGTTGTATCTGTAACATCACTCCAAATAAACACAACAATGTTCGCAGCACTACTTGTATCAACTGTTGCAGTAACTGAATATTTAGCAAAGCTAGTGGTTACACTTAAATTAGCTGGAGTATTTTCGTAAGTGTAATTACTTGCTAGTGTAGGATTAGTATCTTCTGTACCCCAAGCTGCAATCATATCATCAGTTAAATCATCTGCTGTTGATGACCAAGCAATAATAGCACACTTAACATTATCTAGTTTAGAGGCATCACTTACTTTTGCTTGAAATGATAAAGTTACTTCGTTGCCAATTAAGTCTTGGCAATCAAATGATTCTATCGCTTGTGCTACACCAAATTTTTTATTAGCAGTTTCAACATCTAGTTTCATAGAATGTAAACCTGCATTACTTGGTACAGTTGTATCTTGGCTAACGTCAATAACATCATTAGTATCAGAAAATATTTTCCATCTGTCAAGACAAAACTCAGTATCGTTGTTTGCTAAATCAGAAACACTGTTGGTACTGCCAGTCATATTTCCACGTTGATTTATAGCCATATCACCATTAATTATAGCATTGCCTGTAGATAATGTAGTTGCTGTTGCTGCAGCTGCTTCAGCAATAGTATTTGCACCAATTCTTGCCATTTTATGTTATCTCCATAACTGATACTGTTACATCAACAGCACCACTTCCTGTTACTGTTAAAGAATCTGTTGCTTCCATAACTAATTTTGAACCACTTAAAACTGCTAATGTGTCATTGGCTGGTATTGCTGTAGCTGTTAATATCTCTACTGTTTGGTTGGATTCGTTATTTGCACCTGCTCTTGAACCTGTATCTGAAGTAAGAGTTACAGTTGTAGTAATAGCACTTCCTGTAGTGTTACCTATTGCACATCCTAAAACTATTGCTGTGGTGCTACCTGCTACTGTATAAATTACATCAGCACTTGTTACGCCAGCCTTAGTAATTACTTTAAATGTATTTGCCATGTTGTATCTCCTATCCTAATGCAATGGCTAATGCTGTCGCTTCTAAAGCAGCATACGTTGAAATATCTGAAGCTGGTATTTGTTTTGTTGTTGTACCGTCAATTATAAGAATAGCATCTGCGTCATCTATGGTAATTGATGATGTTGATTTAGCAGAACCATCTAGTAAGTTTAATTCTGCTGCAGTTGAGCCTACAGTAGTTCCACCTATAGAAAGTGCGTCTGTTTCTAACGTACCATCAAAATCACCATCAACAGCATCTATATTACCTTTAAATATTGTCGCACTTACTGTACCTGTACTTGGATTATAAGCAAAATCACCATCTGATTCTAATCCAACATTTCCTGTTGCACTTGCATTTTCAATAAAAGTTATAAGATTTTCTTCGTTTGTGTTTTCATTATCTGCTACACTAACATGAGTTGCATTTACAGCAGTAGTTGCGTTAGTTACAGTAACTCCTGCTATAACTGTATTTAAAGCACTTCCATTAACTGTTATAGCATCTGCTTCTAATGTTCCATCTACATCTACATCACCAGATATATCTAATTCTGTTGCTATAATTTTATCATTAAATGTAGCTGCACCTGCTGCTGACATATCTAATGTTAAAGCTGTTATATCAGCAGCGTCATCTGTTCCTTTAAATATAATATCTGCATCACCTGCTTGAGCATCTATTGTAATGTTTCCAGAAGAAGTTGCAATAGTTACAGCTCCATCACCAGCAGCTATATCATCAGCTGCAACAGCACCACTAATAAAAGTATTTAACTGAGAGGCTTCAACATACTTTGTAGTACCTCCATCATCAACAAGAAGTTTATCTCCAGCAGCAATAGTTATTCCTGTACCATCTGTAGCACCATCTATTTGAATAGCAGCAGCACTTACTTTATCGGCTGTACTAATAGTAGCTAGTTTTGAATCTGCTATTGCAGCACTTGAATTAATATCTGCATTAACAATAACATCACTTGCTATTCCAAATACACCTGCATTGGTAAGAGTAACATCTCCACTTGGTACAACAGGATTATAATTTGTTCCATCAGCTACCATTATAGCTGTATCTGTATTTGTTCCTAATGTAATATCATCTCCTGAAACTGTTAAATCACCAGAGATTGTTAAGTTACCAGCAGAACTTAGAGACATCTTTTCAGCAGCAGCTTCAGAAGCAGCCGTTCTAAAACTTAATTTTGTAGCATTGTTTGAAGAACTAAAGTCTCCTTCAGATACAGCAGCTATTCCAGCAGCAACAAGTATTGCATCAGTACCAGTTGTTTCATCAGGAGCTTGAAAGTCTATACGACCAATTACATCATTAGCAGCTATGTCTGTCTCACCTGTTTGAAGAGTTAAGACTACAGGTTTATCATCTCCAGTTGCTGTATGTTTTAAATTTAATCCTGTATCTGCAACATGAGTAACAGTTATTTCTTGGTCATCACCAAATTTAAGAACAGCACTATCTGAATCTAATAATACATCATCTGTAATTGTAAGATCATTAGCTACAGTTAAGTTACCTGCAACTGCCATAGTTGAGTTGGCAACAGTAGCATTTGGTGTTACAGTTAAATGAGTTACATAAGTACCAGCAGAGTTTATGTCATTACCTAATGTTAATGTTCCACCATCTGCAATGTTTAATTTCCATTCATCACCTGCATCATCACCTTCATCAGCCATTAAAGTGATAGCTAATCCTGCACCTTCTGTTGCAGCTATCTTTAAAGAGTCTGTTGTAGTTTCATCATAACTTATAGCGACATTTGAATCTGTACCAAATATTAATTGTTCATCATCAACAATCATTATGTCATCAGAGAACTTAAATTGATCCTCATCTTCCATCCATGTTAAAACACCATCAGATGTTTCTCCATCAAATGTTACTGTTATATCTGTTCCTGATGTAGCATCACCTATTGTAATTGATGTTCCTAATAACTTAGTTATTGGTCCACCTTCAGCAGTTGTGCCATCATGTGTATGACCTGTTGAAGCAGCTGCAAATGCTAGTAACTGATTAAACTCGTTATTAAAATCAGCAGCATTGATGATTTCACCATCAACAATTTCTGTGCCACTTTGCCTTGTATATGTCGCACCCATTACTGTCTTCCTCCGGGAGTAAATTCTAATTGATATGAGTGTAAAGTGAACGGAGCATTTGAACTGTTGTGATTTACTCTAACAGCTACTAAAAATCCTGAACCTTCAATCGCTTTTCTAAAAACTGGATTACCACTTGATCCATAAACTGCTGTAGCATACGTTGAACTTGAGCTTCCAAATTGTGCTAAACCACCGGGAGATGAAATATCAAACTCAGCAGGTTGTGCTACATCTTGACTATCTGCATCATAGCGAACTCTTAATGATGCTTCAATAGTTCCTTCTACTTCATAGTTTAAGACAACACGTTGCATAAGTTTTCTTAAACCTGCATCTCCAAGAGATAAATCTGGTGAACGATATATACCTACTATATTATCTCCATCAAAAGTATCACTAGTTGAACTTTCTTGTTGTCTAACATATCCGTCATAACCACCTTCTAAAACAACTTCTATTCCATTAATAAATCCAGAATCCATTGCAGAAGGTTTAATTCCTTTAATATCTGCAAATTCAAAACCTATTGCACCAGAAGGATTTCTTTTTAATGTTGCTATAATACCTCGACTAGCAGGTACAACTGCATCATTACTAGGATAAAATAATCTGTATTGACTTTTTGATCTTACTATAGCAGAAGTAATATTATCTGTTTTACCAATTATTTCAGTAACTCTTCTTTGAATAGTTTTAGAAACTGTTCCTAACTCAACATCACCAATTCTTTCAGTACCAGCAATAGTTCTTAAACCATCTAAAGATAAGAATAATAAATCACCACCAAGTTCTTGAACAGAGAAACCATCAGCACAACCTAGTGTTTGTGTAACAGAGTCTACTCTAAAGTCTGCTATATTACTTCCTGAAATTTTAAATATTTTATCTTGACCAAATACATATAAAATTTCACGAAATACTTTTAAAGCTACAACACTTGTTGGTACACTTATTGATCCTGCTCCATTAGCTGCTGAAAAATCTGTTTCACCTAACGGAGAACTAAAAACTATTTCTTGTGGGTTACTAGACATTCCAGCATAGAACACATGGTTTTGAAAAACTGCTACAGATGCTGGATCTGCTGGTGCTCCTGTAGTGCTAATTAATGTATAGGTACTTCCATCATATGTTGCTGCTTGATTAACATCATCAACCATAATAAGTTTTTCAGTATTATTAAAATTTAATATATCAAACTTATATCTACCAGCAGATGTTCTTGTACCTATTGTAGAATAACTACTACCTGATGTTGCAAATGTTACTATATTACCTGCTGCTGCAACAACACCATTGTTAAATATTTTTAAACCTAATATTTTTTCACTACTATTAACTTGATTACTATTCCATTTATTTGTACCACTTAATCTACGATAACCACCTTGCACAGAAGGTTCAAAGTTTTGTAAAGTAATTGCAGCTCCTGGAGGTAAAGATAAATCATCTCTATCTAAAATTAAACCTCCTCCTAATGAAACAACGACTGGTTGTATTGTTGATGTATCAGGCATTAATTATCCTTGTGGTCTATGAAATTCTTCAATAAAAACTGTAACTTCTAAATCATTAGCAGCACCTGCTTGTGCTTTTAAAATATCACCAGATTCTAAAACTACAAAAGCATCATTGAATCTTAAATAACTATCAGCAGATATACTTGTTGTACTTAATAAAGAGAAAGTAGCACTTGCTGATGTATCTGTATATTTTAATGTAGCATCTACAGCAGCACTACCATCAACATTAGTAAGAAATATTTCTTTAATTATTGCAGTAAACTTAGGAGGACAAGTATATACATTTGTTAGATCTGTAGATGATAAAGCTACTGATGCGTTTTTAGGTCTACCTAACATTATACTGCTCTAAAGTAATCTTTTTTACTTACTAATTCTGTTCTCATTCTTTTTAACGAATCGTTATATTCTCCTAAAGATGCTTGAGCCATTGCTGTATCAGCACGTAATAAAGATACATAATATCTTGCTTTAGCAATTATAATATGTTCATAGTTTGTAGGAATATCTGAAGTATCTGTATCACTAGAAAGTTGTGTAGTTGTTTTATAATATTCATATGCAACAGTATAGGTGCTTTTATCAGGTACAGGAGATAAACCAAACTTTTGATCTTGTGTTCTATAAATATGTATAGGTTCAGCTAATCTATCAATGTTTGATGAAGTATCTCTTCTCTTATATACTTCTTGAAATTCATCATAAGAAATGTATTTTAATTTTCTAGGATCAAAATCTTCAGTACATTTTACATTATCAATATCAACTTGTGTATCTACTGATTGACTAAAGCTTATATAAGTAGTTGTACCTGTAGCTGCAAATGTAAAGTTTACATATTTAAAATCACCTATATCATCTATTGTAACAGTATTGGTAGAAATCTGTGAACCGTTTGCTGATGTTCCTATATTGAATGTTAAGTCTCCACCTGAAGGATATGTTACTCCAAAAGAAACACGATAACTTTTATTCTTAACTGTTGTTAAAGCTTGATAAGCAATAGCAGTACCACTAGATCCTGCTGTAAGTCTTAGTACACCACTTCTTGAAGCAGGAGGTTGTGGTCCTGTACTATTAAATGCTACTGCACCAGTACCAGAAGAACCATCTGTCCATCCAGTTATATTACTTGTAAAGGAACCATTACTAACAACATCTTGAGGAAGTAACATAAAACTATCAAAGTCAACATACTTATGATCGCTAGGTAAATCATACTCTGCTACACCAGCAAAAGTATCTTGTTCTTTATCTGTATGTAAAAAAGGCCATTCAACTTCAGAGTTTGATACATCATTAATAGCTCTATTGACACTATTTTTAGCAACAGTTTGAACACCTCTTGAACTAGATAAAGCTGTTAAAGTTGTTTCATTAACATCTTCAAGAACTCTGTTAGTATAATTTAAGAATGTTAGCGATCCCATTATTTTTTATCCGTTTCTTCTTTTAAAAAATGACACATACAAGTACAATATTTATCATCACAATCTGAACAATCGCAAAAACAATTATCCACATCACAAATAGGAGTTTGACAACAACTCATTAACTAGTCTTTCTATATCTTCTAGTTTTCTTTGCAATTTTCTTCGGTTGTTTCACAAACTGTTTTCCCTGCTTTGTTCCTTTTCGTTTCTCTCTTGTCGTTGCCGCATACTCCGCAGATGTTAGAGCTTTTATCGCTTTCTCTGGTAAGTATCTCTCTCCAGTTACGCTTGATTTCTTCCCAGATTTGGTTTTCCATTTTTGTTTTGTCCAAGATTTTAAACTTTTCTGTGATTTTGCAAGAGCCATTTTATAATCCTACTACATCATCTCTATGACATTCACAATGACATTTGTTATATTCAGTAACAATACACTCATCACAACGACAATTACAATCTGTTTGGTTACAATTATTAGTATCGCATGAAGCTGTTGATGTAAGATCTCTCATTATTTCTTTTTCTTTTTTAATTTTGCTTGAACAGTTTTTGAAAGTTCTTTAAGATGATATAATCTTTTACTTGTTTTAGTATGAGTCTTACCTGAATGTAGTTCTCCATTTGGCATCTTGTGCATACCTCCTGTATGCAACGTACCGTCTTTGAAATAATGTGGAACTCCTTTTGCCATTATCTGTACCCTCCACCTTTTGCTTTATATTGCTTTGCCAACATCTGTGCTTTTCTTCCCGACCATTGACCCGGTTTACCACCTTTTCCACTTGCCTTGATTTTGTTGAATAAACCTTTACGCATTGTGGGCTTGGTGTAATTACCTGCAACATTTACTGTGCTTTTCTTTGCCATTAAACTGATTGTGGTTTTCTTGGTTCATAAGAACGATTATATCCTCTACCATGTACTTTACCACCATACATCATTTTCTTTTCTTTCTTAGCAGCCATACCACCATACATCATAGTTTTTTGTTTATTGTTTTCTATAAAAGTATTAGGTGCTTGTGTGTTCATAGCTTTACTTCTTTGAACACCCATAGTTGGAGAAGACATCATTCCTCCCATTTGTTTTTTATTTTTTTTAGCAGCAGTAATAATATCACCTCTGGTTATTTTATTAGGATCACCATACATTCCAGCAAGCTTAGTTTTTCCTCCGTCCTGCATCTTCTTCTTTTTCTTTTTTCCATAACTCATGCCATACATTTTTAGATCTCCTTGAAATATTTTTTATAAATTTTTCTTTTGCTTTCTCTAAACGTAAATCTAACTTTTTTAATTTACGTCTGTCTTCTTTTGAAATTACCAATAGAAGCTAACACTTCCACCGTTTACGAGCTTGTCTTAGTCTACTGTTAGGATCTTTAGCAGCTTTAGGAAACTTTTTCATTTGTCCTGCTGATCTTGCACAATAGCTCTTACGTCTTTTAGCAGCTTTTGATCCGGGTTTAACTTTACCAGTAACTGCTGTCTGTAACTTACTACCAGGATTTTGCCTTCTATACTTAGCAACACCTTTTTCAGTAAGACCAGCACCTGACTTAGTAGGACGTTTATGCCCTCCTTTAATAGTCATACCTTTCATGTTTGACGGTTTTCTTGCCACTATTGTTACCTTTTTTATTTATATTAAAAACCCCATTTAGTTACTAAGTAATTTTGAACTAATGCAGTTTTCGTTAGTAAATTTTTAAATACTGTACTGCTTGAATCTGTTTTTAATAATGCAATATTAGTATTAGCAATTTCTGCTACAGCTTTTAAAATGTATGACTGTTCGTATGAAACTTTTGATTCAAACCAACCTATAAGATTTTCTCTACATCCTTTAGTAACAACATTAACTTTGTGAGGATATATAATTGGAAAAATAACTACCTCACCTTTTTTAATTTGATACCCTACTTCTCCAGTTTCTGTTTGTAAAACAAACTCTCCACCTTCATAATCATCACTTAACCCAACAGTAAAACCATAATTATAAAACATATTATACACAGAAGAACGAAAAGAATCTACATGGTAATCATAAAAATCATCTTTAACATACTTATTATAAATCTGTGTTGTTACTCTTGTTGGAGCATATACTGTTTTTAAAATTCTTTTTGTAGTAAATAAATTTTCTAAATAACTATCTACTTCTCCAACAATAGGTGTTTCTTTATTTTGTTTAATATTGTAGATACTACTTAACTGTTGTGATTTTTTTCCATCTACAAAATCTTTTTTAGTTAAACTTTTTTTAAGATGTTCTACATCATCATTAGATAATATTTTATATATCATTATCTACCCCACAGTTTTTTCAAATATGTTTGAACTAACGTGGATTCAACAAAAGTATCTTTATCTTTATCTCTTAAATATACATTTACATCATATAAGTTTTTTAATATAAATGCTTGTTCGTATGATACATTAGAAGATAACCAACCTAGTATATTTTCTCTTGTACCTTTTGTAACTGGTGTAACTCCATGTGGATATATGATTGGAAATATTACTGCTTCACCAGCTTTTAATTGTTTTGCTACAGGTCCAACATCTGTATGTATTAAAAAGTTTCCACCTTCATAATCATCATTTAAATTAATACTAAAACCATAGTCAAAATAAACATTATTAGATTTTGGCATTGCTTTAAAGGCATCTACATGAATATTATAGTAATCACCTTTTTGATACTTATTATAAAAATTTACTGATACTCTATTAGGACAATAAACTGAATCTATGTAAGCATGATTATAAAAAATATCAATTAAGTATTTTCTTATATGCTCTGGTACAGAAGATGTTTGTTTGTTTTGTTTTACTTTGTAACTTTTATTTAAAGGTTGAGTTAAACTACCATCTTGATAAGCTAACTCTTTCATACCTTTACTACAATACTCGACATCTTCTTCATCAAGAAGCTTTATAAAAAACATATGTATCTCCATAATTTGAACTAAGCGAAAAGAGATGGGGAGTTTTTAAGGTACTCCCCAAAACCTTAATAAAATACTAAGTACCAGTTGATACTGTAGCAGACTCTACTGGGTTTCTAGAAATATCGACCATTGCGATATGTGATCTAAATCTCCAAGCAGTAGTTTTTGATGAACCACCATCAATTACAAGTAGATCAATAGTATCAGCAGTAGTTACAAGAACAGGGTTACTGTCTTGAGCACCTGCAGCTGCTTGTAAAAATGGAGTTGCATATCCAGCAGCTTGATCTGAATCTGCTCCATCAATGAACATATCAACATCACCACCAGTAATACCCACATCAAAAGTGATCTGTTCATTACCAGAAGCTTCAAGGTTTTCAACACATCCACCAACAATCATTGTGTCAGCAGGTATGTCAAATAATTGAACTATGTCGCCTTGTTCTAAGTCTGTGTTGTCAACAGCATCATATACTGGTGATGTTAAAACATAAACTTTATTGGCACTAGCTGGATGTCCAACTGTACCACCCCCACTATGGGTTGCATTATATGTAGCCATAATATATACCCCCCTTAAGTATTAAGATCAGGAACACCAGACAATACGCCTGTAAATCCTGTACCAGAGCCACGAAGAACTTTACGTCCAAATACGTGAAGACCACGTACAATGTCAGCAAAGCTGTTAGGATCACGAACTACTTCTGTTTTAGCAATAGCTGAAGCAGTAGCAACTGCACTCATATGACCAAACAATACATTAGTTTCACCACTAGTTGATGAAGGTCCGAAGGTTGCTGTAGCATCAGAACCTGCACCACCTACTGCAATAGCGTTTGATTGATAAAGTGTAAATCCGTGTACTTTTCTTGAAGTAACATTACCATTCATAAGTGGGCTTGTTGCTTCACCAGTAACACTAGCATCCATCAATTTAGCATCAGCTTGTCTGAGGATTTCGTAGAATTGTGGAGGAGCCACAGCCCAACGATTTTCTTCAGGAACATCATTCTCATCAAGTAGACGAGCTGCTGTGCTAAGATAGTTTGCACACTCATTACCAGTATTGCATGATATAGCAGAACTAGCAGCACCTAAGTTAGATGTATCTGTAGTTGCGTTTGAGTTAATGTTACTTAGTACATTGTAGTCATATTGCTTTTTAAGAGCGTATGCACCAGAAGAAGTAGCGAGAGCCTCAAAATTTACATGAGACTGTCTTTCTTCAATGTCATCCACTTTAAAAGCAAAGTAGTTACCTTGATCTACAGTTAGAGAAATCTCTGCATCTGTAAGATCTTGTGAGTTAATAGAAGCACCACGTTGATAAGCAGAAACCGTAATTGTAGGTTCTTTAATTATCTTCACAGTGTCGCCAAAATTCTCAATTTCGCCTGAGTAATCGGTATTAGTGATTGCTTCTGCAACCGAAGCTCTTCGGAAATATTTGAGAACTTTTTGGCTATAAATCTGTGGTACGAAATTCCCATTAGCGAGATTATCGTAACCAGCAGCAGTAGTAAAAGCCATTTTACTCTCCATTAGTTATTGATTTGTTATACGACCCTCCCGACTAGCTTTGTCAATTTCTTTTTCAAGTTTATCAAATTCACTAGGCTTTAGCCGAGAAATTTCCGAAGCAGTCCAAATACGTTCATTCTTTCCTTCAGCTACTACTTTATCTTTTGTTGCGATAAATTCAGCAGCTTCAGCAGATTTTTTAGAACGTCTTGCTTGCTTCTTAACTAACCCTTTATCAGATTTATATAGATCAAGAACACGTATCGCCCATTTAGAATCGGTACTATTATTGAGAACACCATCAGCTATAGAACTAGGCTGGTCTTCTAACCATTCAAGAAACTCATCTGTATCTTTTATTTCAAAGAAATCAGAATGAGCAGTTAAGAGTTCCGTCCTAGCTTGCTCTTCAACCAATCTTTGCTCTTTTTCTTTAAGAGCATTAATCTCACTTTCAAGTTTTTGAGTTTGCTCTTGAGTGTGTTGAGAAGAGATTGTTTGCATTGCTTTATATACGTCAGGATATTCATCTTTAAAACTTTCTAGTTCCTCTGTAGTAGTACCTATGTTAGAAGCTATTTCGTTTTTAGTTAAAACAGCCGCTTTCTGTTCTTCTTTATATTTTTTAAACTCACCTATTTTTTCGTCATAATGTTTTTTCAAATCATCATAGCGTTTTTTATAGTTGTGTTTGGGTTTTGAATCTTTCTTAGACTCTACAAACGAAGTAGCCTTCGCTTCGGTGTTCGCTTCTTCTGTCTCTTCAGATTCAACCTCATCTATTAGATCATCTTTTGCAACAGTATTGCGATAAGAATTTTGATAAGGTTTACGTTCTTCTTGTTCTTCTTGTGTCTGATTATTGTTAGTCATCTTATACCTCCTTAGTGCCAAAGTGATAACTTTGGGTAGCATATTTGGTAGTTAAATAGCAGGGCCAGATTAATTCTAGGTGGCTGCTCTTATTGTGTATCTACACCTGTTTTAAAAACATTAGAAATAAATACTGATCTTCGTCCGACTTGCTCGGCCCAACGACTATCAAGTACCTCTTCTCCTGCTTTAGCATAGAAACCATTTTCTAAATATTCTAAAGTCTTTTTAAACTTCAATAAAGTTGGCGTACCAACATTGTACGCTAAGTTAATTAAAGCTCTTTGTCTTGCATCATTTAGATCACGCCACCATGATATAGCATTATCTAATTCATCTTCTATTTCATCTATATTATTTTGTGCTAAGTAGTATGCTTCTTCTCTTGTAATTCCATAATCATCTAAGTTTCTACCTAGACCTATTGTAGTTTTATCAGAAGTACATTTATAAGGTTTAAGTTCTAACCCTTCAAAGTCTTCTAGCTGTTTTAATAATATTTCGTAGTTCATTTTATTTATTTTAAAAGTGTACTTTTTATAGGAGCACCTATTTTTATATTGTCTCCTCTTTGACCTTCTGTTATTTTAATAACAGGAATACCACCAACTTTAGTAATATTGCTTCCTCCTACTTTTGTATAATCTTCTATTATACCACCCTTATTCATTGGTTTCTTTTTAGGTATAGGTATATCATCAACACCTTTTGTAATATTTAGAGACATAGTTATTAAATTACTAGCAGCTTTAATACCGTCTTCTCTTGCTACCTTGCCTACTTTATTTTTAAACCTTGTAGATAAGTCCATATCATTTACTTTATCTAAAAATTTTTCTAACTTTTCAGTTGTATCAGCCATTGTTAATTCCTTTTTTTGCTATCAATGGTTTACCTTTACGTATTTTATCATTTAATACTGACCAGTCTTGTCCTGCTTGTACTTTTAAAAGTTTACTAGGAGTAGGTTTAATAATAAATTTTTTTTGTTGTATAGGTTTTAAAGACTTTAACCTATTATCCATTTTGTAATCCTTTAAATACTGCGTGTGAATACATTTCACCTGCGTTATCTAACCAATTCTCACCTTCTTTAACTCTATTACTAACTTCTACTAGATGTTTAGGTACAAGATTTTCAATACCACTTTTAGTTTTCTTATTAAATCTTTCTGGTAATACTTTATATTCTTTTACTTGCATTACTTTCTCCTAAAGAATTTAGTTGCTGCTCGTACACCAAAACTGCTTGCTACGATTACACCTAAACTGTATTGATACCATTCAGGCATTTGTTCTAGTACAGTAAAACCATTTAATACGTGTAGTTCCATACCCGGAGTGAAGGCTAAAAGCAAGGGTATAGAAAATAAAATAACGAGATATTCATCTTTCCAGGAATTTCTAGCACCCTTTAATGCTTCAAGATCCCAGTCTATTTCGCCAGTAGCCTGACGTTCCATGATCTTAGCTTTTGCTTTAGCAGTAGCTACTTTAACTTCTGTATTAGCTTTAGCTTTTTCTAATCTACCTTGTAGAAAAGTTCCAGCTAAGTTTGCTATTGGACCTATTAAACCACCAATCATTTTTTCTTAGACACCATTGCATCTGCACCAAAGAACGCACCAATGATAGCAGCTAGAGAAATAAATAATACATCCATTGCTGGTATTTCTTTTGCACGTTCTGGAAATACAAATGAAGCTATAACTGTAGCAACCATTGTAAGTGTTGCAATGTATGCAATACGTCTACGATTTTGTTGCCATGCTAATTTATCTGGTACTTGTATATCGTCCATAGGTTACTCCACTAAATATTTTCTTCTCTAAGTTTAATTTTTATTTCTCTAGGAATATTTTTTAAACTTATATTATTTTTTTGTGCATATTCTCTTAAAGCTTTATCATACCTAGCTGTACCTTCTTGTCTTTTATTTACATTTTTAAAGAAATCTATAATACGATCATCAAAACCATAAAAATCTTTTATTTCCTTTTCTAGTTTTTCAGCATCTTCTTCTGAAAGTAAGTAATTAAATTTACTATCTGATAGAAAAGTTAATTGATTTTTATTTATAGACTTAGGATTTCTTCTAAAACTGGCTAATATTTTTTTTGCTTTAGTCTCATCTTTCTTTGGTGCTTTTAAAGATTGTTGTTTATTCTCTACAGGTTTTGTTTCTTCTTTAACTTCTTTTATTTCTTCTTCAACTTCTTTTGTTTCTGTAGTTTTATTTGCTTGTAACTTTTGCATTTCTTCTGCAAGAGTTTTTAATGTTAGGTTTTCTGTAGTAGTAGGTTCTTCATCTTTTTGTTTATTCATTTCTTCTTGGAGAGATGATAACATACTTTTTTCTGCATCTTTATCTATGGAAGGTTCTGGTACTTTTGGTTTTACTTCAGGAATACGTGTAAACTTTTTTGGAACAGTTCTATCTTCAAGTTGTTCTGAAGTAACATCTTGTCTTTCTTTTTCACTAACAACTGAAGCACCTGTAATTCTTTGTTGATTAAGTCTTGATATAGCATCTACAATAGATTCAGGAATTTTATCAAAGAAAGCTTTAGGTGGTTCTACAATTCTTCTTCCTCTTACTTGTTGTCCTAAAGTAAAATCTTTTTCACGTTTAAAACTTATACCTTGTTCTGGATCACGTTGAATACTGAAACGAGGTCCAGAGTCTTTAGCAGATATTTTTACTCCAGTACGTTCTGCAACACCTCTTACTTGTTTTACAAGCTCTTCATCTGACATAGTGTTAATATCTTTGCCAGCAGCAGCTAATTCATCTCTAGTTCTATCTATTATTCTTGACTTGTCCATAGTTGCAAGATCTGCTTCATCTGGCACATCAATATCACTCATTGCCCTTGCTCCTGTTGTTTTTGTTCTGTAGCTGCTTGAACAGCTTTCATTAACTGTTTACCACGATTATTCATTTTTTCTAATTTATCTAAACCTACATACTGTACTAAATCTTTAGGAATAATTATTTCATCATCACCTACGATAACATCTACAATTTCACCTTCACGATTTCCTAAATCAACACCATCTTGTTTAGCATCATTTAAAGCTGTCTCAATAGTTTTCTTTAAATCTCCAACACCTTCTGTAACTTTTACTAAACTATTTAAAACATAATCACCTTCACGTAATTGTGTTGCAACAGTATCAGGTGTAGCTCCATTAGCTTCTCTTGGTTGTTGTTGTTCTGGTGGTACTACAACTTCTCCTGGTATTGGTTGTTGTTGTGCTAATTCTTCTTCAGTTATTCCACCGCTTTGCATTTGTAATATACCCATAGAGTTTTGTTTTACAGGTCCACCTTTTTGCTGTCCTCTTTTAGAAAAGTATTTATAATCTTTTTGTGTGTTCTTACGTATTAAATCTAAATTTATTCTTTTAACATCTTCTATAGTAATTTCACGTGGGTTATCAATAGAATAATATTTACTTGGATTTGCAACATAAATACCCTCTGCAATATCTTCTAATGCTTCTTTAGGGGTCATAAGTTCATAGTCATTATTTAGTATAGCCTCTTCTGCAAAGTGCATCCTAGCAGCTTTATGGTCTATATGGTCTTGATACGTTGGTTGTGATTGTTCTTCTTCAATCTTTGGATTTATAGCTCGTTTTATATGATATGGAGTGGTACGAGTTCTAAATTGTTCATCAAGTGTTTTAGGGAAACCAAGTAAGCGGTCTAAACGTAAGTCTTCTTCTTGCACTAATTCATTATCTGGCGTTCCACCTTTTTGCATTTGTTTTACAGATCCACCTTGTTGTAAACTTCCTACAAGTTCTTGTATAGAATACATATCACCTTGTATTTTTACTTGTTCATCATCAAAAGGTGTTTTGTCAATGTTGCGTACCATAAACTTTTTAACTTGCATAGGTAAGTTTTCAGTAATTGTTCTTTCTAATTTCATATATGCTTGTCTATTGGAAGCATTGTTAAAATCTACTCTTGATATAGCACCTGCTGTATCTATTAAAAGAGAAACAAGTTCTGCTGGTCTAAGCATGAGCAACATCTTTCTTTGCTATGAAACGACAAATATGTTTTCCAACTGTAAACATTGTAGCACCTAAATATGTTTTTGATGGATAACCCATTTGATAAGCAATATGTTTGACAACTGGTTTAGCAATAATTTTTATAATGTTTGATACTGTGATGGATCTTTGCATCATAGAAACTAAAGGCAAAGCCCATCTATGATAACCGTTAATTATATCAGGATCAACTTTTCTTAAATGTCTTCCAAACTCTTCATCAAGTTCAAAGATTTCTTTTTCTAATAAACCTTGACGATATAGTTCTGCACAAATAACTTTTGGACTTGCATCAACATCAATTTGAGGTGCTTCTTCTTTTTTTCCTTGCTGTCCATAAGAAGCAGCAAATTCTTGTGCTTGAGTATTTATAGCTGAAACTGTTGTACCTGTATTAACAATATCATTAATATCTGTTTCACCATAACCTGATTCAATTAAATCATCTATAGTTCCTCTACCTTCTTGTGCGTTAGTAAAAGAACCTGAGTTTATTCCTTGTGCTACTATATTACTTTCATCTAGTTGAGATATTCCTGCATTATAATGTGCCATGCTTGTAAAAGCACCATTACCACCTGTTGCATATAAACCATCTGAACCTGTTGTAGCACCACCTGCATAAGTTGGATCATTACTAAATAATTCACTTCCTACAATTCCTGCATTTGTAGCAGCAACTGTTGTTCTTGTTTGTGCTCTATCTGCTGCAAAAGGATCTGTTGTTGGGGTAGTAAAAGCTCTAAATTGTCCACCTGGACTGGTAGGTAAAGCTCCAGTTTGTGTGATAGGTGTTGGTATTCCGCTTGGTATTTCGCTAGGTGCTCCACCTGCTGAACTCATTCGTGGTAATACTCCGCTTGGCTGTGTAAATGAAGGAGCTGTAGGTACGTTAAGTGTGCCTTCTTTACTTGCACTTCTAACACTTTTTAGACCAGCAGAAGCTATAGCACCAGCAGCAAGAGGTGCTCCTCCTGTAACGGCAGCTAAACCAATACCTATTGCAGTTTTAGGACTTGCTAATCCTCTCATAAAAGTTTGAAAGATTCCCTTTTCACCTAAAAATTCTGTAAAGCGTGGATCATTAGGATCATATCCAACAAGCGTTTGTTGAAATGCTGGTGAAGATGCAAGAACTTGATCTCTGCTCATACCAGCTTTTGCTCCACCTGTAATAGCAGCATCTATATCTATAGGACCACTAGTAATATTTGGATCTATATTTGCTTGTATTTGATCTACTTGTTTTTTATCTTCTCGTATCTTTACTTCTTCTTGAGAAATAGGTTGAAATTGATTTAACTCTTCAATAGGTTGTTGTCCAGGCAAACCAATAGTAGGTGAATCTCCAGATCTTGTAGGAACAAAGCCGGGTGATATTTGTTGTCTAGGTGTAAGTTGACCTGCTTGTGTTGCAAATGGACCTAAAAAAGTTCCACCAGTTTGCATTTTCTTTGGCATGATATTTTTAAGAGACATTTTTCATCACTTCATTAATTGATTTCTTCAGGGTTTGGAGCTGTTGCAGCAAAGCCAGCTTCCCCTGCCATTGGCGTAGTGCCTGTTCCGATTGTTCCGTTGCCAGTACCTGTAGCATCCATTGGATCTGCTCCTGTAGGAACTGCTCCGTTGCCTTCCATGCTTCCTCGTTGTTCACCCACATCTGGGCTTTCAGGGCTGTTTGCTTGTTGATTAACATTAAGGCTCCTTAATATTTCAGCATAGATAGCAGCTTCTTCAGGATCATTAACTAATTCAGCCGGGTCCATGTCTTGTGAGATTGCAAGTTCTTTAATTAAATTTGGTATCTTAATAAATGGTGCAAGCATTGGATTGGAAATAGTTTGTAATAACATTGTCAATCGTTGACTACGTACTTCTTTCATCATAACAGAAACAGTACCTTTAGGTTTGATTTCTAAATCACCATCAAAGGTTTCTGCTTTTTCATTGAACTGCATATTCCATTGGAAAAAAGATTCTCCTAAAGGACGTAATAAATTATCATCAATGTTTTTAATTACTGTTTTAATACCAAGACCAGCAGATCCTAGCAACATTGATAAACCAGCAGCAGTTCTTCCTGTGCCAGTTACACCTGTTTGTCCATGTACGACAGAAGGAATACCTGTTTCCTCATCAGCAAGCTGTCTTGCTTTGTCATACATTTGCATATTTTCACCAGCCGTACTAGGAAACTTTAATCCATTAATAGCTGTACCTGTTACACCAGATTGTCTTCTAAATACTTTACCGGGATATATATCATAATTCTGTCCGGGTACTAATGATGCTTCATCTACATCAAATACTAAATTACCTGCGAGAGCTAAGTTATCAATAGCCATTCTCATATGACCATTCATTAACAACTGTGCATCTTCCATGTTCTCTGCAACACCAATACCAAATACTTGATAAGGATTTTTCTCATAAGGAAAAATATGGTATGGTATACGTGCTGGAACAAATGGATTTAATACTACACGTAATACTTCACTTCCACAAATCCAAGCATTAATTTGAACAGATCCTATTTCATCTGATCCATAAGGAATATTTACATTATATTCTCTTGCAGTCTTAGCATCTAATGTTCCCCAATATTCTAATACTTCATATCGGTTTTCATTATATGTTGGATCGTTCTCTGCATAAATTGTGTTTTCAAAATAGCGTTCTTCATAAGCAGAAGGTCTTTGAAGAATACGGTTGATTGCTGCAATATCAAATAATGGTAAATCTTTTAATGCACGAAACTGATCTCTATTCAATCTATGACGTTCAATAACATATTCACAATCATCTATATCTACAGCACTAGGGTCAGGATAAAAGTTCCAGCAAGATACATGAGAGATACGTGGAACCATTTTTTCATATGGTGCATATACACGTTCTCCATCTAGGTTCTCCCATTTATGTACTTTCTTAAAAAAGTTAAATGGACCTTTTGTTACACCAGTACCTAACAAGGCTTGTTCAAATAATGATCTACGAATTTCTTTTATTGCTGAAGTATCTAGCAACTGATCGTGAACAATCTTGTTAAGTCTCTTGGCTGCAATTTGTGCTGGCTTTAAATCTGGCTCACCAAATTTACTGAACCCTTTTTTAAGAGGAGCACCTTCTAGTTCTTTTTGTAATCCACCTAGTTCTAATGCACCTGCTTCTGTTGCTCCGGGTTCAAGTGTTCTTCCATCCCCCTCATAACCATAAGGATCGAGATCTTGACCACCTCCCATCTGTTTTGAAACAGCGTCAAGATGGACAGCTTCTTCTATTCCATCAGGATCAGGCGTAGGTTCAATGACTAACGGAAATTCACCCCTACCAAATAAAATATCAGAGATTTGTCCATAAGCTGCAAGGACTTTTACCTTTGTTATTTTAACAGTAACTTTAGATCTTTCTGATTCACGATATGTTTCTGATTCTGAAGATAGACCTCTGTAGTTTTCATAGGACTTTAACCAACGCTGTTCATCAGATCTTCTTCCTTCTTCTGAAGCAACAAATTTTTGACGTATATATCCTGATAGTCCGGGTAAAGCAGCACCAGGAACTACAGCAGCAACATCTTCTAAATCATCAGAATCTATAAATGACATAAAGTGCTAACCGTATATTCTGTCATCATCTGCAAGGGCATCAAAATTTGGCGACATATGTTTGCTACCTGCTTCTGTTGGAGCAACTAAAGTATTAGTAAAGTTTGCTTCATTGTCAGTTCCAGGAGCTATTTCTAATTTTTCTCTTGGTGCTGGTCCGTCAGGCACTTCATTCATATCACCTTGTTTAATACTTGAAGTATTAAATTCTTTTTGACCGTACATGGTAATCTCCTTAATATCCAAAGATAGGGTTAATAGGTTGTGGTTGCTTCTGTTGTGTATTCCATCCATTATACAAACGACTTGGACTTTCTACTTGCCTAGTCATACACATATATCGTAGTGCATCATAAGCATGGTCAGAAGCTTTGGTATCGACATCCTCACTATTTGTTTTGCTCAAAGGCAGGGATGTCATCTCTCTTACTAAATTAGTACATGAACTAAATATACGTAGCTTTGGTCCAGTTTCAGGATCTACTCGTAATCGTTTATGTATTTCTAGTTTTCCTCGTATTCTGTTTTTATCTGCTGGAATAAATCGACAACCACTTTTATTAATTAGTTCTGCTATCGTCATTCCACTTCCTGTTCTATTCCAACAGGCTCCATCAAGTACAGAGATTATTGGCATAGGATCTTGTGCTTCTAATTCTTTTATTCTTTGTCCTAGTTCATCACCGTTCTGTCGTTTGATATAAAGCTCTCTGTAGATCCATAGGTTATCATCATAGTCTAATGCTCCCCAAAGGACACAGGATGGACTTGTGAACCCATAATCTGCTGCCCTGACCCTGTGCCATCCTCTAGGCACTTCGAACGGATCAGAAACGTGTTGTAGGCGATTGAACTCAGTAAATGCAGCACCTTCGGCAATATCCCAATCACCATCTAATAATCTTTTCCTTTCAACTTCGGGTAATGATAAAAGCATCATCTCATATTCACCACTATGTAGCAAATACGGATTGTCAGTTAGTTTAGCTGGTATAAACTTTCTTGTGAATAATGGTTGACCAGCTTTAGTAGTATGTGTTGTAGGGTAGCGTAAAACTTTTGTTGTACTTATATCTGTAGCCCAGAAAGGTTTGTTCTGTGGTGCAGGATTAATATATGTTTTCTTCACCCAATCATGTCCGGGTCCACCGGGATTAGCTGTTGCTCTCATATATGTTGCAATATTAGGATTAGTTGTACGTAATCGAGAACGTAAATAATCCCATACATAAGGACTAGGATAATGTGTTATTTCATCAACACCAATCCATGTAAATGATTGACCTTGATACCTGCTAACATCTGTATCTCTATCCAGATACGAAAAAAGAGCAGTTGCTCCAGAAGGAAAGACCCATGTACTTTTCGCTTCTTTGAATACTGCTCCTTTAAATGCTACAGGATAAAATTCTTTACTTTTTTCTATTAGTTCTGTTAGCTCTGCTAATGTACGTCTTAGTAATAATGCTCTATGATCGCCTATGTGTGCAAATCGTAAGAGATCTGCTAGTAGTGCGTAGGATTTTCCTCCACCTGCTGCACCTCCGTACAAGACATCACTCTCTGGTGATGCTAAAAATTCTGTTTGTGGTCCAGGATTAGGCTTAAACGCTATTTGATTATTTGCTATTTCTTCTTTTAAGCGTTTAGGTGCAATCTGTACCAAATCATCTGTTAATACTTGTTTCTTCTTAACAGCAGACTGTAATTGTCCTAGCTTCTCAACTTTTTTTCTAGCTGTTCTAAGTTTGTTGCGTAATTCTTGTGGACCCTGTGGTTTTCTACTACGGTTGTAAGAATGTTTAGGAGCATTGGGATCTTTCTTAGGTCTACCACGCTTCCTTTTAACTGGCTCTTCCGTCTGGGTCATATATCTGCCCTTCTTCGTGTTGTGTTTTTTGTGGTAATATTACAACAGCATGAAGATTATGAGATTCTACAGACACTTCTTGTTTCTTTGTTACTCCTGCTCTATCTAATATGTCTTGAGCAGCCTTGAAACGTAGTTCTGTTCTACCTAATGGCTCACCTTCGTCATGTGCAGCAGTCATTGAGTCAACAATTTGCTTTACAGCTCTAGGAGATGTTGCAGCAAACTCTAGTTTTGCCCTTTCAACTATCTCATCTCGCATAGTTGTTATAATCCATTCATAGGAATTAACACTATATCCAGCTTTTAGTGCAGATTGTTTACCGTTATTGAAAGTTTGAGGAGAATCTACATCAAAGTAATGCTTTATAAAAGCTTCTTGCTTATCTGTTAGTTTCTTTTTTTTAGTTAATGAGTTCATGTTAAATTTATATACCTATATTATACCACATTTTTAACAATTTGTCAAGTTATTTTAATTACCTACCGTTTATTCTTCCTATATAATTAAACAGAGTACCCGGTTCTTTTTGAACAAGACTTAGTTTATCTAATGGTGGGTAGTAATTACCTGATATAGAGATCCTTGTTTGATTGCTACAATTTCTTGCAGTCATGTGAGGAAGATACGTAGGGAATACAACAAGATCTCCTGTTTTTGGTACAACTTTGTGGAAATGTCTGTACTTATCAACTTGTAGTATTCCTATTAAATCACCACTGTCTTTTGGAAAATCAACCCAGTATACAAATGATAATCCGGGAGGTCCAGGATCTTGATGTGTATGAAACATTGTGGACTGACCCGGTTCTACCCAATGTGTCCAAACTTCTTCACCTATTAGTAAATGCTTATTAATAGATGTAACAACATTATCTATCTTATTTAACAAATGTGTAATAGCATATGTCTTAGGTAGGACAGTATCTTCAATACTAGAATCTTCTGTATCAAAGTTCATCCTTGTATTATACTTTTTTAACACATCCTCTTGAATCTGTTTATTATCTACTTCATCTAAAAGACAATACCTAGACATACCAATTAAAATAATAGGTATAAACTTTCCTTCCATAATGATACTCCTGATTAACATAAGACAAAAACAAAGTATTATTAATATTTATATAAATGTTGAGAAGATGTTTAAAGATTGTTTAATAAGACAATTAAAAGAGAGATTATAAGGATGATTAGGATTATTATGTTTTAATCGGGTTTTAATTATCTTGTGAATGTTTCTATACTATTATTATAACATATTTTAAAAGGCTTGTCAACCCCAAAAGTTTAAAAATTAGAAAAATTTTCTTGAGATTACTATATATATATACCCTACCCCCCCTGTCCCATACGTCCCCCCTCTTAGGAATATTTTTTTTAATCTTTTTTACAATGGTTGGTACTGTGGCAGAATTGCAACAATGTCTAAATAGCAACACTCCTTTGTGATATTATTGCAACACTGTGGCAACATTATTGCAACACCACCTTGTCAAGTGTTTTTTACAACATTACATAAATATTCTTACACTATTGCGAATGGTTCTCAATACATATTGCTGCTATGTTGCATAAATATCACATTATCAAATATTCTTACAATGTTGCGGAAATATTTCTTGACATTTGGAGCGAGGCTGCGAGTAACATTTTTACAACATAGTTGCAATAATACAACACTTTAACAATTATTTTACTATATATTATAATGTCTCAATATTATTTCAATTATTCTCAATTATTTTCTTGACTATGTTTTAACTAGGCATTAGGATTTACATATTGATTAATACAAACAAAGGTAAAAAAAATGCTTATTAAAAACAGACAATATCTTACAGGTGATAAAGAGTTCGATAAAAAGTTAAGAAAATTATGGGTCAATATTGAAACCCTATTTATTGAATTAGATATTATTGGTGCTGATCTTGATAAATTAGAAGTTAATATAAAAGAAAGTGAGATATAAAATGACAATACAACAAATTAGATTAAACACTACTAGTGATATTGAATATTTAGAAAATAAAGCTAATCAGTATCAAAAAGAAAATGATAAGCAATTTAAAAAAGATAAAGAAAATATTAACTTTCAATTAAGAGGCAATAATAAATATTATTATGCAAGACAATGCAGATTATTTGCAGAGTATATCATTAAGAATGGTTATCAAAATAAAAATATAAAGGAAGTATCATTTAATAATTATTCTATCAATAATGGTTATAATCAATATTGCTCAGATATAAAGAGGTTTAATTCTAAAGATGAATTATTAGGTTTTGTAATAGGATTTAATGAGGCCGTAAATAATTATTAATTTTAAATATTAGATATTGACTTAATTATTAATATCTAATATCTTGAATTAATAAATGAAAGTGAGAATATAAAATGACTGCACTATTAAAAGATCATAAAGCTATTTTAAATAATACAACAATGTATTTAAAAAATATACATGATCCAAAAGATTATAAATTTAAAGCTATTAAAGAAAGTACAAATAAAAAGCTAGGTAAAAAAGTTACTAAGGGTAAATTAAAAAATGCTAAAATGTATACACTAACATTAGTTGAGCGTGAGACTTGTTCAAAAGAATGTGAACATTACCTAGACTGTTATGGGAATAATATGCCATTCGCCCATAGAATAAAAGCTAATGATAGTATTTATAAGTTATTAGATAATGATTTAAATGAATTAGATAAAAAGAATAAACCATACTTAATTAGATTGCATGTATTAGGTGATTTCTTTAGTGTTGATTATGTTAATTATTGGAAAAAACAATTAGAAGATCGACCTAATTTAAATATTTATGGTTATACTAGATACCATACAACAATGAATGATATAAATGAAAGCATGATTGGATTAGCTATTGATAGTATAAGAATACAATATCCTTATAGGTTTATGGTTAGGTTTAGTAATGATACAACAAAAGAATTTTCAGCCCATAGTGAAGAAGTAACGACTAATGGTATACCTTGTCCAGTACAAGAGAATAAAACGGATAGTTGCGGAACTTGTACTTTATGTTGGACTGTTAATAAACCAATAATATTTAAAACACATTAGAAAGTGAGATATAAAATGTTTAAGTATACTATTATTAAAATGTTAAAAACTAATCAAATAAAAATTAATGATTGGATATATATTGATAATAAAAAATTAGATAATCAATTTTATACAGTGTTAGGTTATGCTAATAATTATCAAGAAGCATTTAAAAAAGTAAAAAAGTTTAGACAATTAGTATAGTAATAGTAGTAAATTAAAATCATTAACAATTTAAAATGGAGTAAAAATAATGTTAATAAAATTAAGTATTAGAAAAAGAAAGCATGGTTATAATGGCTACGGTAAGATATGGACTGCCAGAAAAGTAGGTAAACAAACATTTAGAATTGATTTACCATATAGTAGTTTATCATTTACCAAGAATAATATTAATGATCCATTCTATAATATCAAATTAATTTATGAGAACAATAGGAATAAAAAAACAAGAGTATTTAAAAATAGTTTTTTTAAAATTATCTAATTATTTTTATCTATTAGCTATTGACATTATGTAGCTAATAGGTTAAAGTAATTAAAAAGAAAGTGAGATATAAAATGAAAATGCAACAGTTAATAAAGATTATAAATGTTATAACAACTAGATCAACCCCTTATGACATTTGTGAATTATTAGAACAGGACTATTTTTCTAATAGTAGACAAGAGAATATTAAATATGGTGATATGGATCTATTTCATTTCATTAGAGTATTTATAAATAAGGAATAAATAAAATGAGATATTATTATTGTGGAAATCATTATCTAATTAAAGTAATGAATAAAAAAATTACTCACTTTGAAAATGAGCCAGAAAAAAATAAGTATTTAAGTGAGCCATGTATGGTTGATAAATGTAAAAGAAAAGCAACACTTTATGAGGAGATAGATTAATGTTAGGATTAACAGGAACAATAGCTATAGGAATATTTTTTATTCTAGTATTGACAAGTGTGTTAGCATATGATACATATCATAATATAAAGTTATTGAGGAGAAAAAACAATGAGTAGTTTAAATTTAATATATGAAGAAAAGATTATGGACGATCTATTAGATGAAGGATTAGACTGGATAGTAGATAGCTATCAGGGATCAGGAGTATATATATTATATCACTACTGTAATACTTGTGATGGTGTTGGTTTAGTCTTACCTATAGATGGTAATTTAGAGCAAGATGAAACTTGTCCTGATTGTTTTGGAGAAGGTGTTAAAGAAGTTATACTATCTATTGATAGCCTAGAACATCTTGCTCAAGAGTTTGATTACCATGATGTTAATGCTGGTAATTTTAAAAGTTTGGAAAAGAAATGATTGACACTATAAAAAAAGTATTGATTATTTTGATACCATGTTATACAATGGCAATCTTAACTGAGAAGATGGTATATGTTTTGCCAATGGTTGTTGTAACAGGGATCATATCAATGGCAGTTATACCAGATAAAAAGAAACGTATAGATGATGATGGAGATGATGGAGGTACACATGAGTAAATATAAATGGATAGTTTGGGTATATGATACTCCAGATTATTATGTTTATTATGAAGATGCTGAAAGAGATTATTTTGATTGGATAGATAAGGGCTATGATGACGTTATAATTCAGGAGATAGCTAATGAGTAAGTACGAAAGAAGATACAATGTACTATCCCTCTTTTCTGGTTGTTCTATGGACAGAGTTGCATTAGATAGAGCAGGTATAAATGTTAAGCATCACATGGCAAGTGAGATAGATAAGTATGCTATTCAAGTAGCTAGGAAAAACCACCCAGACATACATCACATAGGAGATGTAACTAGATGTGAACATCTATGGACAGAATATAACTATCCAAAGATGGACATAATGATAGGTGGTAGTCCGTGTCAGGGATTTAGTTTTGCTGGTAAGCAATTAAACTTTGATGATCCTAGAAGCAAATTGTTTTTTGAGTTTGTAAAACTAAAGAACTTATTAAAACCTAAATACTTTCTGCTTGAAAATGTACGAATGAAAAAAGAACATCAAGATATTATATCAGAACATCTTGGAGTAGAACCTATAGCTATTAATAGTCGATTAGTTTCTGCTCAAAATAGATACAGATTGTATTGGACAAACATACCTAATGTTACACAACCAGAGGACAAAGGTATTCTGCTACAGGATATATTGGAAGATGGTATAGTGGATAGAGATAAGTCGTATTGTCTTGATGCTAATTATTTCAAAGGTGGTAATCTTAAATCATACTTTGAGAAACACCGTAGACAATTAGTATTTAGTACAGATGGGTTGTGTCATGTAGGAGATGCAGATATTAAAGGACATGACAGTATCAAGCGAGTGTATCACCCACAAGGTAAAGCACCTACACTAACTACTATGGGAGGTGGACATAGAGAACCTAAAGTAATTGTTGATGAATTAACTTGGAGAAAACTTACACCATTGGAATGTGAAAGACTACAAACATTACCTGATGGGTACACAGACGAAGGTGTAAGTAACACACAAAGATATAAGATGCTTGGTAATGGTTTTACTGTAGATGTTATAGCTCATATATTGAAAGGGATCAAAGTAATTCACAAAAAAAACTATGGAGATGATGGAGATGAGTAAAAAAGATTATAGAGTAGGTGGTTTTTATACTTATAATCAGAAACTTGCTGAAGAACATTATAATTTTAATTATGTCATTGTAAATCATACAAGAAGGGCAGAGTTTAACCCATTATATTATTATATTCAAGGTCGTGGTCAAAAAATATTAGCACAAAAGAAAAGAGAACCAAATTATTGTGATATTTTTGGATATGCAAATACAAAAGAAGAAGCTCAAGATATTATAGAGGAGCTTAAATTTTTTCACAAAGTTTTTTATGAAAACAAAACAACTATACCAATAACTGAGGAGTTTAAAAATATGGAAACACAAAATAAGAATGAAAATAAAGAATACATTTATCTAATGATTTATGATTTTTCAACTTTTGGTTCTGATAATGAACCAGACTTGTTGTGTGATGTGAGAGAGTTAATTAAAAAAGAAGTTTTTGAAGAGCACCACAAAAAACGACTTTGTAAAATTGGTATGTCAACTAATCCTCATTCAAGAATTAAAGCTATTGAAACTGAAACAGAATTACAATTTGATTTTAAATATATTTTTGATACTACTAATTGTGATACTATGTTAATAGAGAAAAATTTACACCGTTGTTATAAGAAACAGCGTGTACGAGGAGAATATTTTTATTTTAATCCAGAAGAATTTTTAAAAAACGACAAGGTTAAAGGTCTTTTAATTAGTTCAGGAGTTGATGCAGGTTTCACGGATTTTGAAGGTCTTGTGGGAACAAAAACAATTAGTTTATTATCTCCTAACCAACAAAAAAGTATATTAATTTCAGACCATAAAGTATCTGTTGAAAACGAAAGAAAAAAATTTCTTATGTTGTTTAGTGAGTTACTTTTATCTACGCAAACTTATGTAACTCAATACGGACTTACACCAAATTATAATAGCTCTGAAAAAACAGAGCTTCACACTACATATATTTCTGAATGTAAAGAAATTGTGAAAAGAGCTGGAGTGTGATGTATAATATCTTATATATTGAAAGGAATTAAAGATGAATATATTCAGAGTAGATGAAGATCCTGTAAAGTCAGCACAGATGTTATGCCTACATGGTTTGAAAGGAGAATGATAAATGAGTAATTACGAAATAGAACTACTAACAATAAGTCCAGAAGATTTAAGAAATAATTTACACGTTCACGAAGATTATTATTCAAAAGAACTTACGGATTGTATAAAAAATTTAACTGATGAAGAAATATTTTCGGCAATGCGTACAGCAACAACAAATTATGAGTTTAGTGAGTATCTTCACATGGCTATTGAAGATACAATAGATATACTTAAGCAAAGGTATGATGTTAAATCTAAATCTATTATAAGTTTTCACGTTGACAGTACAGGAAATTTAGAAAAGGATTAGTTATGGTAGATGAGAACCAGCCTACACTATTTGAAATAACGACACTTGCAAAATATTCTGAGAACGGATTAAAATGTAAGGTGTGTGAGGTTGTGCAACCAATAGAAAACTTTGAACAGTTTAAGAATAGTAACAGAAGCACTTGTAATTCATGTAGAAAAGAACAGTTTCAAGTGATAGCTAAGTTAAGAAAGGAAAATAAATATCCAGATAAAAATTATGAGTGTCCTATATGTGAAAGAAAATTAGAAGAAGTGGCAGAGCTAGGTCAGAAGATGTTACAAACATGGGTACTAGATCATTGCCACGAAACAAAAACATTTAGAGGTTGGTTATGTGGTAATTGTAATAGTGGTATAGGTAAATTAAAAGATAGTATTAGTAATGTTAAAAACGCAATTAAATATTTAGAAAACCATAAGGAGAAAAACAATGTGTAACTTAAATGCTTTTCAAAGATTAGAAAAAGATGCTACTGAACTAGTAGCTAAAAAGATAACAGAACAAACTAAATCACTTATGTCAGTATCAAAAAAATATACTAATGAGTTAAAAAATGAGAACGATTTAGCAGAATTAAATAGTGAATTAAATAGTCAAGTAACATTATCTAGGAAACTATGCGAAGTAAATTATTATAACAAAGAAATTACTGGTAGTGGTATTGCTCTTGATGTAACTTCAACAAATAGTTTTATTACATTTGTATTTTACATAAACTTTAAAAACGGTAACGGTAATTATACTTACTCAGAGGTAAAATTTTTAGATACTAAAGATTATAATGACGATTATTTAAAGGAAACTTTAGATAAAGTTGTTGATGATTGGGTATCAATGAAAACAATACAACAAAATAAAGAGATTGAAAAAGCTAAAAAGAAATTAGCTGAACAACAATCTGAAACTAAAGCAGCATAAGGAGAAAAACAAATGATTGTAGGAGCAAACTATAAAATAAGAAAAGGTAGAAAAAAATCAAGTGTTTTAGGATATAACTCTGTTACTCTTGTAGAAAGAAGGTTATCTGATTTAGGTAAGAAATCAAAGTATGAAATACTGCACGAGTGGGTTTGCTTTGTTGGTGATGACTATTTTACTATGCACGAAGATGAACTTTTTGAAATACTTTTACATGATTATGAATTAAAAAGAAGTGGAAAACACCCTAGCTCTCACATATTAGGATATGATTATAACTTTAAAGATGTAACTAGAGTTGATGTTGATTAGTAGAACAGAGAGCAGGTGTCAGAACATTCTTTCAAAGTTTAGGTACTTGACATCCAAAACTTACAGAAAGTTTCTGACAGCTCTTATATTAAAGATATGAAGGTATTGACTTTTAAAAGATTGTGTGGTATAATAAGGTAATTTTTATCCAATGGTGGATATTTAATCAGAAAGGAGTAGACAATGGACTTTAAACCGTACAAAAATTACATGGAGATAGACACAATGGACGCAGAATTTATCATGGATCTTTTTAAAAAACCTTTAGAGAAAATATCCTTACAAGATATTAACGAATGTTTATCTGATTACATAAGATACATAGACAATCCAAACCAATTAGAATTTAATTGGAGACAAGGAACGAGACAATGAGATGTGCGTGTTGTAATACTAAACTAGAGGAAAGTGAAGTACGATACAATAAGCTATTGAAAAGATGGGATTATTGTGGCGTATGTAAGACAGCAAGTAGAGAGATCATTGCTGAATATGAATGGTTAGAAAATAATTTAGAAAGTAATAATTTTTTACTTGACAATCAGTTTATTCCAGAGTATAATATAGGAGTAGAAGAAGATGACACATAGAGATGATTGGAATAATTACTTTAAACCTAATTATAAAAGTATTATAAAAGATTTATATAATATTTTAGAAGATAACAAGGATATGTATGATAATGATAATGATAAAAAATCTTTACTTTTACAAGCTCTTTATAACAAAGTTTCAAAATGCTTATAATAATCATAATACTTATCTTATGGCTATGTTGGTATTTGTCTTAACTTTAAACAGTTTTAATACAGTTAAAGCAGAAGATAATCCAGAGGACATAGGATGTCTAGTAGAAGCATTATATTTTGAAGCAAGATCTGAAACTTTTGGAGGAATGATAGCAGTTGGTAATGTAATTTTAAACAGAGTAAGACAATCAAGATACCCTAATACTATTTGTAGTGTCGTACATGATGGACAATATTGGGAAGGAAATCCTGTAAAATTTAGATGTGCTTTTAGTTATTGGTGTGATGGTAAACCAGAAAGATATAATGACATCAGTGCTTTAGCAGATGTTCAAAGAGTTGTTATGATGTTGACACAAGGAGTTATGATTGAAGGATTTGATTTAGCTACTCATTATCATGCTCACTATGTCGAACCTTACTGGGCTTACTCAGAAAATTTTGTTTACTTAGGTAGAATTGGAAGGCATTTATTTTATGAAACCTTATATGATTATTAAAAATAACAATTTTAAAGTAGGTATTATATGAAACCATGTATGACAATAAAAGTAGGAGGAATGGATATAGACATCCTTCGTGTTCCGTTAAATGGAGAGATGTTTGGAGACTTTAGTTATATCAATTCAAGAATACGCATTGAAGAACAATTAAAAGGTGCAGTTCTAGTAGATACAGTAAAGCATGAGTTAAATCATGCGATATGGGCTATAGGAAATTTAAAAGATAAGAAGGAGGAAGAAGAGCGTGTTTGTTCTGTTATGGCAAGTTATCAGACACAAATAGACAGAGACAATCTTCATTATCTAAAATGGACAGTAAAGAACCTAACAAAATAATAGGCGTTGATACTTTTAGAGAACGTAAAGCAGAACAGCTTATACGAAAACTAGAGTACGATCAGATAGGTGAAGCAGAATTTATTATAGGAATGTTAAGACTAGGATATTCAACAGAAGTTGTGAACGTAATATTAAATGATATGTTTGAGGAGGAATGAGTATGTTTAGATGGATAGCTTTTGTAGGTGCAGTGTCATCTTTACTACTTCTTACCTCTGGCAATGTGTCTGTTCAATGGATTGGTTGGACAGTATCATCTGTATCTTGTCTAGCTTGGATATGGTTTGCTAAACAAGATAAGGATGTACCAAGAATGTTGATGGAAATTTGTTACTTTAGTGCAGGATTATGGGGGATATATAATTGGATATGATTATTGCATTACTTTTAGGTTGGTCTGTTTTTGCTACAGCTAATTCAGATTTTATAAATAGAGTTGAAGAATTAAAAGAACAAGGACATAAGTGGGAGTATACTGGCAAACAATATTGGGAAGATACAGGAAATAATCCTGCAATATTAATTGAAAGTTATAAGGGAACTAAACCTAGATACTATTGGATAATAGGAGAGATAGAAGAAAGGAGAGTTAAGTGATTTCAAAAAGTATAAGAAAACCAAAGAGGTTAAGACCTTCAAAAGATCAAAGAGTTAGACGACCTCAAGTTTCTATTCCTTCTGCTAGAAAGGAAAGACAAAAATATACATCAGATCAATACAGAGAAAAATTTGATACTATAAAGTGGAGTAAAAGATAATGAAGAAAAGTTTTATATTGAAAGAAACAAAAACAAATTTCAAAGGTAAATAAAAATGAATGAAGATACCTTTATGTTTAATAAAAAATTAGTACAAACAATAAATATGTTCTGGTTAAAACGTGGCATAAGAGCAGGAGCTAGATTAAAAAAACATATACTACCAGATGGAGACATACATTATACAATAGTTTCTAATTTGATTGTAGAAAAAGATTATACAGTAGATGTAAGGAGAGAAGATTAATGGCAACATATAGTAACATTTTAACGAGACCCATGCGTGAAGAAGATGTGGTAAATCAGCCACCACATTACAATAAAGGTAGTATAGAATGTATTAATGCTATAGAAGCTTCAATGACTAAAGAAGAATTTGCTGGCTATTTAAAAGGAAATGTGTTAAAATACTTGTGGAGATATAATTACAAAGGTAAACCTAAAGAAGATTTAGATAAATCAGATTGGTATTTACAAAGATTGAGAGGGCTATATGAGTGATGCACTAAAATCACACGTACCATGTAATGATTGTGGCTCCAGTGATGCACTAACAATATACAAGGATGGTCATACTTACTGCTATGCTTGTGAGACAATTCATTGGGATAAAAATAATACTGATAATAGAAACAAGAATGAAAATGTTTATAAGATGGAAACAAATTTAAGATCTAAACCATTTAGAGGATTGTTCGAAGATACTGTTAAGTTTTTTGGAGTTGTAGTATCAGAAGATAATAACACACATCACTACCCTTATTACAATGAGAGTGGTGCTCCTGTAGGAACAAAGGTACGAAATGTAATTAACAAAAGCTTTTTCTCGCAAGGTGATATAAAAGAAGGATTACTATTTGGTCAAAATCTTTTTAGAAATACTGGTAAATATATAACCATATGCGAAGGTGAAGTAGATGCTATGTCTGCTTATCAAATGCTTGGAAGTAAGTGGCCTTTTGTTTCTATTAAGAATGGTGCTCAGTCTGCTGTTAAAGATGTTAAGAAAAACTTTGAATACTTAGATAGCTTTGAGAATGTTGTTATCTGTTTTGATAATGATGAACCAGGAAAAGCAGCAGCAGAAAAAGTTGCTCAGTTATTTTCACCTCGTAAAGCAAAGATAGTTCCATTAGCAGAGAAAGATGCTAACGATTACTTACAAAAAAATAAGATACAAGATTTTGTCAATGCTTGGTGGAACGCTAAAGTTTATATTCCAGATGGTATTCTTTCATCATCTTCTATGATTGCTTCATTAGGAGACTCAGATGATATGCAATCTATTCCTTATCCATTTGAAGGATTGAATAGAATTACAGACGGTATGAGACAAGGAGAGATGGTTATCGTAACTGCTGAAACAGGTGTTGGTAAAACTTCTTTTCTTAGAGAGATATGTTTTAATCTATTAAAGAGTACAAAAGAAAATATTGGTACACTATTCTTAGAAGAAACACCAAAGATTAGTAGTGTTGGTTTAACTGCAATGGAAGCTAATATACCAGCACATAAGTTTAAGAAAGTTTTAGAACCAAAAGATAGACAAGAGTTTGGTAAACGTCTTTTATCTGATGATCGTATTTATTTTTATGACTCATTTGGATCAATGGATATAGATAATCTGTTAGCTAAAATAAGATACTATGCTAAAGGTTTAGATTGTAAGTTTGTTATACTAGATCACATTAGTATTATAGTTAGTGATGGACGTAATGGTGCAGATGAAAGAAAGATCCTTGATGAGATCGCAACAAAGTTAAAAACTTTAACAATAGAATTAGGAATATGTTTGTTAGCTGTTGTTCATGTCAATAGACAAGGACAGATAAGAGGTACGGCTGGTATAGAACAGTTAGCTAACATGGTAGTAGGATTAAAGAGAGATAGACTAGCAGAAGATGATATAGAAAGAAACACTACAGACGTAGTTGTATGGAAGAATAGATGGACAGGAGAAACAGGAACAGCTTGTCATTTATATTATGATCCATCAACAGGACGCATGACGGAAAGAGATATGTCAGATGTTGAAGATGTGGAAAAATAAAAGAAAATTAATAGTTGATATTGAAACTGATGATTTTGATGCTACTGTTATACACGTTGCAGTTACGAAGGATATAGAAACAAAAGAGGTAAGGAGTTTTAGAGATGCGAGAGACTTCAATACTTATGTTAATTCCAATCCTAGCTATTATATTATGCACAACGGATTATCTTTTGATGCTCCTATACTAAATAAACTTTGGAAGTCTGGAATAAAAGTTAATGATTGTATTGATACGTTATTGTTATCACGTTTATTTAATCCAGTTAGAGAAGGAGGTCATTCTCTTGAAGCATGGGGATTACGTTTTGGATCTAACAAAATACATTTCCAAAACTTTGAAACATATTCTGAAGAGATGTTAGAATATTGTAAACAAGATGTGAACATAACAGATAAATTATTTTCATTCTTGTTAGAAGAAGGAAGAGATTTTTCAGAAGAGTCTATAACTTTAGAACATGAAGTGCAGCATATAATAAACAAACAAGAGAAGCGTGGTTTTAATTTTGACTTACGAAAAGCACACTTGTTATTAGCAGAACTAATGGAAAGATCAAATGCAATCAAAGAAGAGATTACAAACAAGTGGCTACCTATTCCTAAGATGGACAAAGAAGTTACTATTCGTTATACTAAAGATGGTAGACTTTCTAAAGTGGGTCTTAATGGTATCAGTAACGCTTTACATACTGTACGTGGCGATTTTAGCCGTATTAAATACGTTCCCTTTAACCTCTCCTCTCGTCAGCAAATTAGCGATAGGTTAATAAGATTAGGTTGGAAACCTACAAAGTTTACAGAGAAGGGTCAAGCTATTGTAGATGAAACTATTTTATCAGGAGTAAAAATACCAGAAGCAAAACAGATAGCATTGTATTTAACATTAGAGAAACGTATTGCACAAATAAAAGCTTGGATAAAAGCTTCAGAAAAAGATACTAGAGTACATGGGAGTGTTATAACTTGTGGTGCTATTACGACCAGAATGACACACAACAGTCCTAATATGGCACAAGTACCTTCAACACGTAAACCTTATGGAGAAGAATGTAGGGAGTGTTGGATACCGAGTAGTGGGAATAGTTTGATTGGTATTGACGCTAGTGGTTTAGAGTTAAGAATGT
>Ga0209337_1000216_pt1 | contig 46107 bp, 75 predicted proteins | sample LinPmetageLP53_FD_184044 | JGI IMG/M metagenome (GOLD analysis project Ga0209337, IMG submission 184044) | Marine viral communities from the Pacific Ocean - LP-53 (SPAdes) (version 2) | ecosystem: Environmental > Aquatic > Marine > Oceanic | place: Pacific Ocean | collected 2010-02-08
TACCAACACATATGGAACCACGGTCCAAGATCCATTAATGATACGATGGTCCAATCAAGAATCTGTCACGAACTGGACAATTAGTTCAGACACAACTGCTGGTAGCTTGAGACTTGGATCTGGGTCGGAGTTTGTACAAGCCATAGAAACAAAACGTGAGATACTCGTATATACAGATACATCATTACACTCGTTACGTTTTATTGGGGGCGATTTTGTTTTTGGTATACAACAGATTGCATCAAACATCACGATCATGGGTCCAAAGGCTGCTGTTGCTACGGAAGACTTTGTATTCTGGATGGGTCGAGATAATTTTTATGTATATGCTGGTGGAACACAAACTTTGCCGTGTACAGTTAAGGACAAAGTGTTTCTTGATTTTAATAATCAACAAAGAGATAAGGTTGTATCAGGTGTTAACTCAGAGTTTGGTGAGGTTATCTGGTTTTATCCTTCCGAGTCTAATTCACTTAACAATGGTGGCACAGGTGATATAGATAAATATGTTGTATATAATTATAATGAAAAGATTTGGTACTTTGGTAGTTTAGCCAGAACAGCGTGGATAGATAGAGGTATTCGATCTTTTCCTATTGCAGCGTCCTCTTCTTATTTATATAATCATGAGACAGGTTACGATGATGATGGATCTGCTATGGCATCGTTTATTGAATCATCACCTATAGATATAGGTGATGGAGACAGATTTAGTCTTGTTCAAAAAGTTATACCCGATTTAACTTTTGAGGGTTCTGTTAATCAAAGCACACCTGCAGCAAATTTTACTTTAAAAGCAAGAAATGAACCAGGAGAAGATTATGGTAATACATCTGCTGGTACAGCGACACGAACAGCAACATCTCCCGTAGAATTATTTACAAATCAAATTGATCTACGGGTAAGAGGACGATCTTTTGCTTTACGGGTTGATTCCGATGCAACGGGTATGAAATGGAAACTAGGATCTCCAAGGGTCAGTCTTAGACCAGATGGGAGACGTTAATGGTATATGGTAATTTAGGTGTAACACCACCAAGACTACCCGAACCACCGCAAGAAATTACATCTCAATATATGTTTGACTTGGTTAGAGCCTTAGAAGTATTTATTAATCAACAACAAAGTTCAGAAACAGAAGAACAACTAGAAACAATTAGTTGGTTTATGGGTCAATGACAGTAAAGTATAAAAACGCTAAAGTAGATTTGACAACTACCAATGCTACCGCAGTATTAACACCTGCAAATGCTACTACAGCTATAATAAAATCAATATTAGTGTCAGAAGATAGTGGAAATGCAGATACAATTACGCTAACTATTACAGCAGGTAGTGATGTGTTTAGTTTGTTTAAGGTAAAAGCTGTAGGGGCGAATACAACAGTTGAGTTGTTAACAGCACCTTTAGTATTAGCAGAGTCAGAGATACTAAAAGCGACAGCAGCTACAGCAAATCGTTTACATGTGGTTGTAAGTTACATGGAAATAAGTTAAGGTAGAGCAAAGAGGATATAGTATGACAGGTCTTGGTGGTTTATTTAGTAAAGTAGGTGGTTTTCCAGGCATTTTTCTTGGTGCTAGTCTACTCGATATGTTTTTAAAAAAAGGTGGAGGTGAAGGGTTAGCAAGTCTTTACACACCAGAACAAATAGCAACAGGTGAAAGAAACCCAGAATATCAAGGTGATGCAGAAAAATATAATGTGTTTGTAAATGCTTTGACTGATGAAAGATTTGGTACACAAGAAGAACGTGACAAAGACCTTGAAGAAGTAAAGAAAGCAGCAGATGGTGGTATCATGTCAGCTTATAGTTTAGGTGGTATGGCAGAACCACAATTTGGTGGCTTGTTACAAGGCCCTGGCACAGGAACCTCGGATAGTATACCTGGTATAATTTATCAAGGTGGTAAACCAGTTCAAAAAGCAGCCTTGTCAGATGGTGAGTTTGTGTTTACAAACAAAGCAGTTAAAGCTGCAGGTGGCGGAAGTATTGAAAAAGGTGCTGATGCAATGTATGAGTTAATGAATAAACTTGAAAGGAGAGCATAATGGCTGTAGCTTCTGGTTCTTCCCAAACCTTTTTACCTGGATATCAAGAAAATTATTTAAAAGATCTTTTAGCAAATGCAGCAGCTTTAGGAACTCAAGGTGGTATGCAAGTTCCAGAATACCAAGTTGCTGGAATGACACCACTGCAAAAACAAGCCATACAAATGGGTGCATCTGGATTAGGAGCATATGCTCCATTCTTTCAGTCAGCGGCTGGTGCAATGGGCACAGGTCTTGGAACAATTGGTCAAGGTGCACAAACCTTGGCTGGTAGTACTGGATCCTTTGACCCTGCATCTGTGTCACAGTTTATGAATCCATACACAGAAGATGTAATAAGACAATCAGAAAAAGACATTTCAAGGTTAGGAACTAAACAACAACAAGGGTTATCAGATCAAGCTGTTCAAGCAGGTGCTTTTGGTGGAGGCAGACAAGCTATTGGATCAGCAGAGATTGGTAGAAATGTACTTGATCAACAGTCACGAACGGGAAGTCAATTAAGAGCACAAGGCTATCAACAAGCGATGGGTCAGGCACAATCTGCTTTTGAGAATCAACAAAGAAGACAGCAACAAGCATCACAGATATTTGGTGGACTTGGACAGGCCCAAGCAGGACTTGGACAAGGTATGGCACAGTTGGGACTTGGATTGCAAGGAGCACAACAGAAAGATGTATCTGGTCTTCTTGGTTTAGGTGGCTTGGAACAGGCTCAACAACAAGCTGGTCTGGATGCATACAGAAAAACAATTTCAGAAAGAGCAAAATCACCTTACCAGAACATAGGTTTCTTATCAGATATATTTAGAGGTGTACCATCTACTGGCGGTACATATACACAAAAGCAAACACAAGACCCTAGTATGCTGTCACAGGTTGCTGGACTTGGTTTAGGATTAGCAGGACTAGGACAAGCATATCCTAATATGTTTAGCGGAATATTTGGAGCACCAGCAACGGGATGAGTGTACTAAATCGTAAAATGTTTAACAGAGGTGCTCGTAAAGAGTTACGCAAAAAAGGCGGTATTGAAGATGTGCAGCATTTTAGAAATGCGGGTCCTGTTGTAGGTCAAGTTGGAAGTGGAATACCTGGCGTAGAATTAGGTAGAACATTTCTTGCTCCTTATCAAGCAAAGACTAGGGGTGGTTTTAGTTTTAATCAAAAAGTTTTAAAAAAAGTTGCTGAAGGAGGGGTAGGATCATTAAGTCCTTTAGAATTAGGTGTTTTTAATACAATGAGATTACAGCAAGAATCTCAAAAAGATGCTGATTATCTTAGATCATTTGGCGATGCAGGTTTTAGAGGTTTAGCAGGTTTGCGTGATGCAGCCGCTCAAGTTGTTGAAAAAGGTGCTAAATATGGTAGTTCCCCTTTAGCGGGAATGCTTAGTGGTATCGTAGGATATCCAATTCAAAGTAATGTTCCAGACGTTAACACTGTTGGTGGAAGAATAGCTAGTGCGGGTACTTCTGCTTCTGATGGTTCCACTCAACAACTTATGAAAGATTATGGATTTGAATTTTTCCCAACAGCTGGAGAAGAATTAGATAGATTTAAAAGAAGACAAAAAAATATTGATGCGAATACATCTATAAATTTAAATGAACTGTTAAAAGGAAAACCTAAAGGTAACTTAGTAAAAGAAACAGGTGATCCAGTACCAGAAGAAAAATTAAGTGACCCTTTCATTCAGTCTTTAAAAGGAGAAAAAGTAGTTGTTGATCCTAAAACAGGTAATGTTAAAGTTTTAGGAGAAGGTGACCCAGATCCTTTTGGTAAAAAAAGTCCTTCAGCAGCAGAAATAGCTGCAGAAGGACCAGGAAAACAATTAGATACAGCAGAAAATATTGAAGATTTTTTAGGAGAAGGTAAGAGTGAAGAAAAAGAAACTTTTCCAGATTCTACTGGAGGATTTGCAGCAAAAGGTAAACCAGAAGTTGGTGGAGATCAAAAAACATCAGACATAGAACCTCCAGTAGCAAAACCACCAGAACTTGTAAAAGAGGTTTTTAAAACAGGTAATGAAGAACAAAAGAAAAATGTTATAGATGACATTGTAAAACAATTCACGGACCGTGCACCAAAATATGAAGGTCTTAACCAAGGGTTAGCTATTGCCAAGATTGGTTTTGCTATGGCGGCAGGCGAGAGTCCAAATGCCATGACAAATATTGCTAAAGCATTAAGTGATGGTGCGGACATGCTTATAAAGGATAAAGATAAAAAAGATGCTTTTAACAGACAAATTAGTTTAACTGGTCTTCAACTTGGTTTGACTGAACAATTTAAAATAAATGCTGAAGAAAGACTATCAAAAGCAAAAACAAAAGAATTAAGAGATAAACCTCTTGTTATGATCGCTAGTAAAGACATTGAATACAAAGGTAAAAAATATTCAAAAAATGATGTTGTTCCAATTTCACAAGGTGACTTAATGGATGGAAATTTACCAAGTGGCTTACAGCCTACAAGTTTTGCATCTTCTGTTATGCAAGGAATTGCTGATTCTGTAAAAAATAACAAAAAGTTTCTTCAAGATTTAATTAAATCAAAACAGATAAAAGATATTAGTCAAGCTAGATTAGTTAGAAAAGAATATGACGATGCAGCAAGAAGCGTTATACAAGCAGAGAATGGTATTGGTCTTTTAAATAAAGCTATGTTGCTTACTGCTGAAGGTGGAGTAACTGGTTTAAGTAATGTTGTTAAAGATGCTATGGTAAAAGGTGGTAATTTATTTGGTTTAGAAGTAGGAAAAGAATATAAAACTAAAGCAGAGGCTGTTTCTGCCATGAGACAATCTTTACAAGATCTAATACCTGTAACATTAGGTGGGGTTCAATCTGCAAATTCTATTTCTAACAGAGACGTTGAGTTTTTAATTACTGCATTCTTTGGACCGGGTGCACTTGAGGGTGGAATTTTTAAATTAGCCGCAGAAGATAAAGACATAATGGTTGGAAGACTTCAAAATGCAGTGAAAAAAATGAGATCAGAACAACAAAAAAGTATTGGTATGATGAGATCAATTGAAGGTGATTTGGTGAATTTGTATAGACCGGGAACAACTGAATCTGCTTTAGGAATTATAGATCCTATTAAAGAAAAAGTTGCTCCTTATTTTGGTGAAAATTTACAAACAGTAAAATCTTTTGATGATTTATATCAACAATCCGAAACAAACGAACTTGGGTTGCCAGTTTTTAAACTTAAAACTTAAAGGTTACATATGGGTGATATAATTATAGAAACCCCTCAAGGTAATGTTCAAATAGAAATAGAGGGAGATGCTCCTAACGAAAAAGAGAAAAAAGCAATTATGGATAAGTTTTTTTCTCAACCTAGCGTTCAACCTAAAGCTCAAAGTCTAGATTTAGCTAACGCATCCGTAGAAGAAATACAAGATTATGCTAGAAAAAAAAGGTTATCGGGTATTGATCCTTTAACCAATGAACAAATTACTGATGAAGAGTTTGAACGTACATATAAAGAACCAGGTGTTGATTACTCTACTGGTTTAGACAGTATAGGATCTTTCTCTCGTTTTGGTTTTGGTAGAATGGATACGGACGAAGAACGTGCTGGATACCTAAAAGAAAAAGTTGGTGAAGATGGGTTTCGTCAAGATGCTCTTGGTAGATTCATACTTACGAAAAAAGGCAGACAAACTCTTGGAATGGGTAAGGGAAAAGAATTATCCATAGATGAAGAAGGTCTTAGTTTTAATGATATAAAGGATTTTGCTGGTGCAACGGCTGCTCCAATAGGTGCTGCGATAGGTGCATCTTTGATGGCATCTGGAATAGGATTTATACCAGGAGTTGCATTAGTTGGTGCGGCAGGCTTTGCTGGTAAGGCTCTTGATGAAGCGGTTGAATATTCTCAAGGATTACAAAAGCAATCTTTTGGAGATGTTCTAAGAGACTCTGCCTTTGAAGGTGCTTTTGCTTTAGCTGGTGAAGGTGTTGGTAGAGGTATATCTTCTTTTTTTGGTAGGCTTATAAAAGGACCTGGTGGTCCAGAAAACGAAGCACTTAGAGCACAAGCTAGAAAACTTGTGAATCAAGGATTTAGACCAACTGTTGCGGGTGCAACTGATGAATCTTTTCGTCCAATATTAAATCGTCTTCAATCAATTTATGAAGGTGTGTTTCCACAAAAAGTAGCTGCACAACAAAATTTGAAATTAGCTTTACAAGAATTAGAAAATGTAAGAGGCGTAAATAAACAAAGCATAAAAGATCTAAATGATTCTATAATGAAAGACATTGATCAAGCATATGCAAATACAAATCAAAAGTTTGAAATGGCACAAAAAAATATTAGCAAAGATACAGAATCAATAGTTTCTAAAATAATGAGTAAATTAAAAGAAGATAAAAATGTTCCTAAAAATTTAGCTGATAAATTAACTTTAAGTAAAAGTGTTTTCGACAGAGATATGGATGCTTTGTATTCTGGTATTAATAGAACATTAAAAGGCCGTAGAATAGTAAATACTGGCCCTATAATTAAAGCACTTGATGAATTAGCTGAAACAGCACCTTTAGATATTAAAGCAACTAAATTTTATAAAGATATTAAAAACCTTGAAGGTGGAAAAGCCACTGTTCTTGAAATGAATAGAATAAGAACACAACTATCTCAAGCCAGTTATTCACCAGAGGTTTTTGGTGGAGCAACATCTAATTCATTGGGTCGAATGAAAAAAGTTGTTGAACAATCTTTAAGGGATGCAGAAGTTGATTTAACTAGAGTAGCAGCAGAAGCAGATGCTAAAGCTGGTTTTGGTCAAGCTATTTTTCCAGAAAAAATTCCAGACTTAGATTCAGGTACAGTTTCAACAAGTAAAGCAGCTGAGCGAGTAGGCCGCACAACAAGAATATTTGATGAATCAGAATCTTTTCCTACAGGTGATGTTGGATTAAGTGAAGAAGGATTAGATCTTGTTAATGTTCAAACTGCTTTAAGAAATTTAAGAAGAGCTAATCGACTATATGGCGTAGGAATGGGACGTTTTGACAAAGTCGTTAATGAAAATTTATTAAAAGAAGCAAAAAGAGGGACGTTAAATCCTAGTTATATTTTTAATGAAATTATCACAAAAGATAATCCAGATGCTTTACGACAGGTGTTAGCTGCTGTTCGTGGATTACCTACAACCATGAAAAAAATAGATCTTCAAAAAGGTAAAGCTTTTATAGAAAGTCAAAGAATTGGAACAAAAACAATTGACGAAGCTTTAGATGAGGTAAAATTTTTAAATCCTAATGATCCAGCAAGATTGTCTGTTGAAAGAGATGTGTTAAAAATACAGAGGAATGCTGAAGAATTAGCGCAGGTTAGAGGAACAGGTGCAGAAGTTGCTGAAGATTTAAGACAAAATTTAGGTCGAATGTTTTTAAAAGAACAGTTAGATAAATCAAAAGTTATTGATAAGATTACTGGTCAAGAAGTATTTGATGGTGTTAAATTAGCTAATAATCTTAGTAGTTTAGGATCAACGGCTAAAGTTTTATTTAAAAAAGAATTAAATGAAATAGATGATGTTGTTCAAACATTAAAGCGAAGTAACGCTAATTTATCTGATAATACAGCTACGGCTCTTGAAGGTAAACCTTTGTTTGATTCTCTTAAAGAATTAAAACAAGCAACAAAAGCAAAAGAAGCATTAGAAAAAGATAATTTAATAAATAGTTTACAAAAATCGGGTGGCGATCCAGAAAAAATAGCTCAAGTAGTTTTTAAAACTCCAGAGTCAATTAATGTTGCTAAAACAAATTTAACACCCCAAACTTTTAACGCAGTTCAAGATGCAGCTATGGGCAAATTGTTAAAAGATATTGGTGCGGCAGTAGATGATGTAGGACGACCTAGATTGACCCCCGATTTTGAAGATGCATTTAAATCTGGAGCACTTGGAACAAAACTTAAAAATGTTTTAACCAACTATGGAGATGAAACTATCAATGCTATGTTTGGCAAAGGAACTTCTAAAACTTTAAGTACTTTAGCAGATGACATGGTTAAGGTTTCTAATGCAGCAACAGCTGGTAAAGGTGGTTTAGCTGCACCAACTATTGCTTTGTCTTTGACATTATTTGGTCTTGTAACAGCACCTTTAGCTACTATACCAACCGCATTAGGTTTTGCGTTTATGTCTAAAATGCTAAGAAATCCTACTGTTTTAAAAATTATGATGGCTAGTCGAAAACCTGGTGCAGATAAACTTGGACAATTATTTCAAATTGCACAAACAACCGCAGCACAACTAGAGGCACAAGGTGCAAGGGGGTTAACTGAACAAACAGCAGAAGAAGTAAAACCTGTTACAGGAGAGGTTGCTAAACAATTGGCTCCACAAATAAGTCAAATGAAAACTGATTTAACTTCTCAAATAACGCCTCCATCTGCTGCATCAAGTGCTAGTGGTGTAAGTCCTTTAGGAACAAATCCAATTGTCAATCCTAACCCAGAAACACAAGCATTAGCACAAGCATTACAAGGAAGAAATTAATGGATTTATCAAAACTAAAAGATCAACTCATCATTGACGAGGGCGTAAAATATGAGACTTACCTCGATCACCTTTCGCTAAAGACGTGCGGCATAGGCCATTTGTGCAGAGAGGACGAGCCAGAGTATGATCTGGAGTTAGGTGCAGAAATATCCGAGGACAGAGTTACAGAACTCTTTGAACAAGATATACAAAGTGTTATTATAGATTGTAAAAAAGTTTATGATAATTGGGATAACTTACCAGAAGAAGTAAAACAGATTGTAGCAAACATGATGTTTAACCTAGGCAGACCAAGATACAGCAAGTTTCGTAAACATATACAAGCTGTCATGGATGGTAGGTGGCAAGAAAGTGCCAACCAGATGCGTGATTCGAGGTGGCACAAGCAGGTGCCAAATCGGGCAGAGCGTTTATGTAAACGTATGGAAGAAGTTACAGTTTCATAAACTTCTTGGGTGTTCTGTTTTTAAGATCCCAGGTTCTTTTGTTGCAATACTCACAGCAGTATTTCTTTAGCTGATCTCGTTTGGTCTTGATATCCCATGCTTCATTGCATCCATCTCTTTCACAAGTTTTCTTAATGTTTGTTACTGTCATCCAACCTCTCCCCAATTATTACCTAACTCCTGGTCAACTTTACTTGGAACTTTTAACTCCAGACCTGTCTCCATAATCTCCTTGATTCTTGATGCCTGTTCCTCGGACTCTATGCTAAAACACAGTTCATCATGCACAGTGATCAAAGGACAAAACCCTTCTGCATAACAATCAGCCATAGCTTTCTTTGTTTGATCTGCTGCACTTCCTTGTATAAGTTTGTTCAATGCTTTGTAAGTAAAGGCTCTTCGTATGCTAGGCCCATACTCTTTATGTGCTTCTTCATACTTCAAAGGTTTCTTGTAACCAAAACTATTTGGCTCCCATAAATTAAAACGACAACGTCTACCTAAAATAGTTCGTATCTGTCCGTATCTAGATGCTCTGGAAGAAACCATATCTGCCAAACCTTTTACAAACGGCACACGAGAATGGTATTTACTCAATAACTCTTTGGCATTTTCTTTTGTTATATCAAGAGTATTTGCCAACTTGCCTATACCCATACCATACATAATACCAAGATTAACTGTCTTGGCTTGTTTACGATTAATCTCAGCCATATCTGCCACCATCTGATGAAAGTCTGGATCGTCTGTATGATACTGCTCTACAAGTTCATCAATCTTGGGATGTTTATCTTCGCCCAGACTCGCACAATAATGAACCAATAACCTTGGCTCCTGGCTCGAATAGTCAAAGCTTCCCCATTTTGTACCTTCCTCTGGTAGAAACAAACCTCTAATCAATTCTTTAATCTCTGGATCTCTTGCAGGTATTTGCTGTAGGTTTGGATTAGAAGAAGAGAAACGACCTGTAACTGTCCCTCCATCATCAGAACGTAGTTGATGAAACTCACAATGTATTCTGCCTTTGTGTTCATACCTTAATATACTATCGATAAAAGTATTGTTAGCCTTGTCTACTTCCCTTAACTTTAAAATCTTTGATGCAATAGGATGTTCACAAGTTTGTAAGAATGCTTTTGTAAAAGAAGGTTGATTGTTACTTTCTGTCCGTCCGTAGGCAACCTTATAATAGTCAAAGACAGCTGCGATACTTGTAGCCACCCAGGGCAATACTTCCAAACTAGTTTCTTTCTTTATATCAAGGACTAACTCATCTTTTATTTTAATTAACTTTTTCCTTGCCTTTTCAGCTTGATCAAGATCTACCCTTACACCTTTTCTTCTCATATCTAATACAACAGGTATTAAGCTTGTTTCCAAGTCAAAGATAGTCTCTAAACTCTGTGACGTAATTTCTGTCTGTAATCTATCCCATAGCTTTAACGTCATAATCACATCTTGCTCGGCATAGGCCCCAACAAACTTTGAAGGCAATCTCCACATTTCTTCTTTGGCATCAATGCCCCAATCACTAGCTGTTGCACGTAATAGCTTTTCATCCTTTCTCATGTCTATGTAATCTCGCCCTAAAGCATTAAGAGCATAGGAGTATCTGTTCTCATCTACCAAAGGTGCAGCAACCATTGTATCTATGATCTTGCCCTTTACATCAACACCAGAGGCATATAGCCAACCCATATCATACATGGAATTGTGCATAATCTTAGGTATGTTTGGTGTGTTTAACTGATCCTTCAACCAAGACATAACTCTGCCCTCCGAAAGGTTGCCACCTGCTTCATGCCTTATCGGATAATAACCTACAAAATCACCACCTGCGATAGCTATGCCAACAACATATCCATCATTGCGTGTCCACCCTGGACCTAGCTTTTTAAGGTTTGGATCTCTTGTCTCTAAGTCTATGGCAATGTATTTACAGTTTGTAAGATCTGGGAACTCATCTGGTGCTGTCCAATCATTCTCCATCTGGTCAAGTTCAAGACGTTCAAGAAAATGCATTGTGCTGTTATCTCTCATTTTTTTCTCCACCTAAAGCTGCATACCCACAGATATCTATCCAGGAGTCTTCGTGGTCTGGTGTCTCAATCAATCTCGACAACTTAACAGCAATCATACAAGCATACACTTGTTCAACTGTAATATCTTTATCTAGTATTGGTGACCAGAGATCAGCTATTCTTTTGTGATTAAGATAGGCATCACCATAATCCTTTGCCCTTTCTCCACTAATCAATACTTTTGCTTTGTCTAAGATTTGTTCTCTTTTCATATTTGATACCTATTCTCTGATTCCGTTTCGATTATATGTAAGTTTTCTTTTGTTCTTGTAACACCTGTATAAAAGACTCTGTGCTCATCATCTTGATATTGATTTTTAACACAAGCACGAGAGGACTCTGACATAAGTATTACATTGTCATCCTCTCCACCTTTCATTGCGTGTATGGTTGATATATCAATTCTTGGAGACTCAAAGTCTTCTCCTCTTCTAGTCAACGAATCCATATAGAATCTATCGTCTTTTGAAACATCTAACATATCTCTTGAAGTTGTGTCTTTAGGGGCAATCATTCCGTAGTTTCGAACTAAATCATCATACCCTAAAATGAGATCATGCTCTAAAAAATCTAGTTGCTTAACGACACCACGTTTTATCTTTGCTTTTTCTCCCATTTTGGGAAGTACAGCATAGAGGTCTTTGATCATTTGCAAAGGTAATTTACTGCCATTCTGCAAAAGTTCCCAAGTATTCATGTTCTTAATCATATCTTGATTTAAACTTGGCTTTCCATACAAGTTGTACAGATATCCGTCATCTCTTAAACCTTCTGCTATAGTTTGTACAATTCGATTTGTACGAGCCATAATTGTCCACGAACCTTGGTCAATGTTTACATCAAACAAACTAAGATGATAGTTGACACTGCCCTTCTTTGCTAGAGGTTTCCAATCCTTTTCTTGTCTATACGATATCCTCTTTACAATCCTATTAGCGATAGAGTACACCGATTTAGGGACTCTATGACTTTGTGTTAAAACTTCTATAGTATCACAGGCATTTATAAAATCTCTTACATCAACACCATTCCATCGATGAATACATTGATCATCATCCCCCGCATACCAAATCTCTTTTGCATTCTCCTTCATAACATAAACTTGCTCCCATTGTAGTGGAGTCAAGTCTTGTGCTTCATCGACAATCAACAGATCTAAAGAAGGAGAGCTTCCTTGATCTACAAACCCTTTAATCATATCCGTAAAATCTACTTTATCATTTTCTTTTTTGTAGTGCTTGTAAACTGCTTCTAACTTTTTTAACAATACCCAATGTAGATTGTAATCGTCTGTATCATTGAACTGTTGCCCTAAAGATATACATCTCATAATTGATCTATGTATAATCTCAAGATACTTATTACCTTCTCTAGCTGATACACTAATCAATCCGTCTTGAATATTTCTTGCAGTTCCATTGTCAAATACCAACCCAACTTCATTACCAATCTTGCCAAAATCATATTTAGACATGACCTGTTCTTTCTTAAAACCTAACCATTGAAAGCCTGTAGAATGCAAAGTTCTAAACCAAGGTGTATCTTCCTCTGTAAGGTTTAGTTCTGCAGCAACCCTTGATCTAGCTTCCTCTACCGATTTGCGAGAGAATGATACAAAACCTATTCTATCTGGTGGTATACCTTTTTTCAACGCATCACGAACCACGTTAATTAAAGTATATGTCTTGCCACATCCTGGCGGCCCAAAGATTAATTTTTCTTTTACCATTCTGGTAACCCCCAATTTCTGTCTGAATCATTTCGTCTATTGGGACGTGGAGGTCCTATAAAAGCTGCAGTATTTTTAAGAGCTTTATAGAGATTTCCATCCCAAGTATAAACATGAATCCAAGCCATAGTGCCACTAACTCTAGTTTTTCCAGAGTTAGACAACATTCCTAAAATAAAATCCTTCTTAAAAGTATATTCTCGCATCTGCCATTTATGAGATCCTTTACCAAATTTTTTCCAAGAATAATTATTTAAAAAATCATACGTCATTTCTGATTCTTTAATTTCATCTGGGTGTTCAAGAATATATTCAAATCGTTCTTTGTCTATCCTATTTTTAGTAAGTATTTCCTTTTCTTTTTTATCTATTTCTTCTTCACTTATGTTAGAATATTCTTTTAATTTAAAAACATCTTGAGAAGCATTCTTTATTTTCTGCTCTATTAATCTTTGTTCAAAAAGATGCAGTAAAATTTTAGCACCTTTAGGTTTCATTCTTAAATTCCATTCACATCCAGCATAGACTTCACAAGGTTTAATTTTGTTAAAAATACAGTAATCTTGTACCGCCCATTTAGCTTTTCTAGGTTTTACCTCGGGTATAAAATTAATTACCGATGTCCAATGCTTGTAAAGTTTTTCTGCTAAAACTTTCCTAGAATCATCAGGATTAATTACTGACCAATATTTGTCTCCAAAACTCCACCATTGATCAAAGTCATTCATTACTTTGTCCTTGGTCTGGTTTTAATCCAATCTGACACATCTCTTCGTATCCATCGCATAGGACTCTGCTTACTCCTAGCACCTAATTTCAATGGTCGTGGAAAGATACCTTCGTCCATCCATCTGTAGATGGTAGACTCGGAAACCTTTATCCATTCAACTATCTCCGTCAATGTGAGAAGCTCCTCTTCTTTAGAATGGGATGTTGGATTCATTACTATTCTCCTCTATTGGTAATTCTATTTCTTCTTCCTGAAACTCTGGAACCCACCAAACTCTTATGTTTGACCATTTTCCAGTGTCATCATCTTTTAATGTATAAACACCATTACAATTTTGACCATCATTTAAATCTTTTAACCTTTGTTGAAGTTGAGGTCTGGTGTAACCATTAAAACCACGTTGTCTTAAAAACTCCTGCAAACCTTTTATCGTAAAATATGTAAGATCATTTTCTGTCCAGGGTTTACCTATATTCAATTCTTCTGGTGATCTTGCTCTGATTCTACTTGTACAGTATGTCTGTAACAACTCTTTGAACTGACCCTTCATGGTTAATTCTTCTGGTACTTCGATAGTTGTAGCTTTTTCTAAAAGACGATTAATTAAAGTTTGCCAATCGCTAGGTTTCATAATCGGTGGCATATAATTTAGTTGCTCGATACAAGCCTCTTGAAAGTGCTGTTGCATCTGTAATTGCTTGGTAGATATCTCAAGACGTTTACCATTTACATCAACAAAGAACAACCTTGGGTCTGACAACAGTATTGTAAGACCTCCTATCGAAGGTGTAGCATCACCATTTCCTACACCAAACTTTCTAGTCTTGCAAACCTGCTTGTCACAATGACTCTTTAAAGGCTCCACATTACATTGATACTGATACTCTTTCTTCTCATGCTGTTTCTGTAAAGCAACTATCTCTGTTGCAGGTAAAGGTGGAGAGGAATACTTTTGGTTTATATCTTCAAACATCTTCTGCCAGGTATCCTTATCTTTCTTCTGACAGTACGTGCAAACATTAAATAGAACTGTATTCCTCGCACCTTGTGGTACACCTAAGTTTAAAAACCCTTGCAGACAAGGAGGGGCATCAGAGAACTCTTCTCTTCTTGTACCAAAATCTATCTTGTTGATTTCATACAAGGTTGTTTGTTTCTTTTCAGCTTGGGCAAGAAACTGCTCCAAACTTAAATCTTTGCCTTTATCATCTACCGCATATCGAACTGTCTTATCACTATCAAAGTATGGTAAGTTTATAAAGTTACCTACATCACCTCTATCTGCTAATATCTGGTCTTGTTTCGGAAATATCTCACAACCAGAAAAACCCATTGCTGCAGCAATCTCGAACATATGATCACGAAACTCTGCCGCATTAACCCAATCTTTCATAAATATAAATATATGTGCACCACCAGACTTTGAACGGCAAACAATAGCAGGTATCTTTAAATCCTTACATTTCTTTGCAATCTCTTTGTGGTCAACATTATAAGTGTCAATGTCAAGGACACCAAACTTGCATTCGTTGTTGTTGGTAATGGGGATCGATCCAATACCTTTTACACCTTTTAAGTGTTCTTCTATCATTTCTACGGACAAAGGTGTTTTAACGATAATGCTCTTTGCTTCAGCTTTACCATTACGTCTCTTACTGCCCACAGTAGTTTCACCATGTGCAAGACTAGATCCCTCAAATAGATTAAAAAATTTCTGTGCAACTGACATAATAAAAAGTAGCAGTGCTTAACACTGCTACTCTCCATCACCCTAGAAGGGTGCTTCGTCTTGGTTTTCAGAAACAGCCTTGGCTTCTCCCTTCATAACTGAAGATCGGAAACTTTTAGCTTCATCAAACAAAGCCTTGGAATCCACTAGATCGACTTTCTCTACATTGAGATTGTACCATGTACCTAGTTCATTGGACTCCTCAACTGTCTTTATTCGCCACTTGGTAGCAAACAAAGCAGGTTGTTTAAAGTTACCATCCTTATCTTGGATCTTGAACATTGCTATTTGTGTCTTCCACCTACGACTAATCTTTAATGCAGAAGATTTCATATCAATGATAGCAGGTTGTGCACTGCCATCGTCATTCAAGACCATACAATAGTGCTGATCAGACTTAACTAACTGATTACCACTCGGAAGTATCTCTACACTTCTATCCCTGGTCGTTTGACTAAGAACAGGTGAGTCTACTTCGATCTCACCTACAAAGCCACCCCCTTGATCTCTTGGGACAAACTCAAGATACTTTGTTTCCTGGTAGCAAGGTATAACTACGACACCTTCCTCACCTGTCCAGAACTCTCCTGTAACAGTGTTGAACAAATCACCTTGTGATGCACCATCAATATACTGAGGATCACTTTTCTTAATCTGTGGTGACAAAGCTTGGATTGCTCTGATAAAAGGAATCTGTAATTCATTTGTATCATAGTTAATACCCTCGCCTGCCGAGTTAAGTATGTCATCCATAATTGGAGACACTGTTGTATTAGATTTTGTTGTTATATCTTTTTTATCTGGCATATCTACCTCCCTTATTTTCTTTTAACAACTGCTGTTCGTGCCACAAAAGCACCAAACAAATCCAAATCAATAGGAGCACCTTTTTCAACCATGTCCCTTACAAATGCTTTAAGAGTCATAGAATGAATGTGCGTCTTTGATTCGGGATGAAAACCTTTTTGATCCAGATCAACCATTAGATCTTTAGCAACATTGTCCTCACCTCTACCGAAAGATAAAGTTATGTCATTCTTAATGATATCGTCATAACCATTCTCTCTCAACCAAGCATAAGCCTGGTCTTTCTTATCCATAGGTATCGATGCAGATACAAAACTCTTTAACGAAACAGTTGCACCATCAACGTCAAGTCTGTCTATACCCATCTCATCCATAACTTCTGGAATTTGCTCAAAAGATATGTTCTGCTTTTTAGCTTTCAGAGTTTTTAAAAAATCCTCAGCTTCTTGTATATCTTTTGTCACTTGGTTTAGCTGATTAACTAAACTTGATAATCTCTTTCCTTCAATCGGATCGACTTTATCAAACGAGGATGATTCAGCAAACATCTCATCCTCTAATAGTATGTTCTTGTTTTCCATAACAAGTATCTCCTCTTCAGGTTTAGGTTGACAACATAATTGTTATCAATATATTATAGGACAATATGAGGTATTATGAATGATAAGTCAAGAGCAATTTAAAACAAAACCATATAAACATCAAATAAAATCATTAGAGCTTGGCTGGGACAAACCTAGTTTTGCTTTGTTTATGGAGATGGGCACTGGTAAATCAAAGGTTTTACTCGATAATATTACAATGTTGGCAAGACGTAAAAAAATAAACTTTGCTTTCATTATTGCTCCCAAGGGAGTTTATCGTAACTGGATTGATAAAGAAATACCAGAACATTTTTCAGAAGATGTAGAACACGAATGTATATTCTGGAAATCTAATATGAACCAGGGTGAGAAGAAGTATTGGTTAAACTTCTGGAGGAATCCACCGCAAGATAAGTTTATTATCTTTGTAATGAATGTTGAAGCTTTTTCCACGACTCGTGCATTTAAGAATGCAGATGTCATTAGTTCAATGTTTGCAGCCAAAGGTTTGATCGCCCTGGACGAATCAACCACAATTAAGAATCCAAAGGCCAAAAGAACAAAAGCTTTGTTAAAGATTGCAAATAAGTTTTCTTACAAAAGAGTATTAACTGGATCTCCAGTAACAAATTCACCTTTGGATTTGTTTTCGCAGTGTGAGTTTCTAGGGACTAATATGTTGGGATATACTTCTTATTATGCTTTTCGGGCAAGATATGCTGTTTTAAACAGCCGTCAGATGGGTAATCATAGCTTTCAACAAGTGGTAGGGTACCGACATATTGATGAATTAACCAGAAAAATAGATGAATTTTCCTTTCGAGTTCTTAAAGATGATTGCCTAGACTTGCCTAAAAAGATTTACACATCTAGATATGTTTATATGACTTCAGAACAAATAAAGATGTATGAAGATATTAGAAAGAAAGCTGTGTTGATGTTGGAGAATGATGAATTTGTATCAACTCCTTCGATGATTACACAGATGCTACGTCTGCAGCAGATTTTGTCGGGGCATCTAAAATCTGATGATGGCAACATGATTACCTTTCCAACCAGGCGATTGGACGAACTTCTTGAAATTTGTGATGAAGCACCCAATAAAGTTATTATATGGTCGAGATTTAGATATGATATCATTTCAATCGTTAAAGCATTGAATAGTAAGTATAAAGGAAATGTAGCAAAGTCTTTTTTCGGAGATACATCTGACAATGAACGTCAAGAGATTGTTCGGGACTTTCAAGACATGAACTCTGAACTTCGGTTCATGGTCGGGAATCCATCAACTGCGGGAAGAGGTTTGACACTTACTGCAGCAAATACTGTGATTTATTATGCTAATGACTTTAACCTTGAAACCAGGATGCAGTCTGAAGATAGATGTCATAGAATTGGTCAAGAAGATAGAGTTACATATATTGATCTTATATGTGAAGGAACAATTGATGAAAAGATTGTTAAGTCTTTAACAGGTAAAATTAAACTAAGTGCCCAGGTATTAGGAGAAAATATAAAAGAATGGCTAAAGATACCCAAGAAATAGATAAAACAATAGAGATTATTAAAGATTTTAAAAAAGGATGGTTGCCCTACCAAATTGCAGTAGAAAGATTTAGTAAGGCAACCGGCCTATCTGTTAGGATAGCTGAAGTATTATTTAATGAACAAAGAAAAACTACTAAGTAACTTCTTTCATTTCAGCATGAGCTTTTTTTATTAACACACCCAACTGCCTAGCAATTGTTCTTTCCTGGTTTTCAGCAATCTGTTTTATCATTTTGTAAACATTGTTTGGAACAGCAACTGTTCTAAACTTTACTTCTTTATCTTTTTTCATTTGTCCCTCTTTCTTGGTTGTCTGTAACATATAATTATTTATACGTTACTGTCAATAAAAAACAACTTATAAAAAGTTTTTTTAACTTTACCCCAAAAAGTTGTTTTTCTTTTTTTTGGGGTAGAGTTTTTTATGTGAAGTGCTAACAAATTACTATTTCGCACTCTTTTTTTCCATATTTGTATATGTCACCTTGCAGCACAAACATTGAACCTCGCCTTTTTTAGATTCGGGAAGTTTTGCTTTACATACAAGACAAAATACATCAGCTTTCTTTGTCATAGGTTATCTCCTTAAAATAAATTTCTGCATCTTGCTTATGATTAATTATGCAATATCTCATAATATCGGCAATACTTATTTGTCTATCAACGTCATAAGATAATTTTCGAGATAACTTCTTAATGTCATCTAAATCGTTTTTGTCCATCCTCAAAGAATACATGGAAAAATTATCTTTTAATTTATTCGGTCTGGCCATCATGTCCTCCATTTAATTTTCTTATATAAACAATTCGTCTTGCTTGACCTCCTGTAAGGTTAAAGTGTTCGGCTAAATCATCCATAGTAAACTTTCTATCAATGTTAACCTTTCTATGAACACCACCTTCTTTTTTGTATTTGATATCGTTTTTATGCTCATGCCAATACTGCTGAACCTCGTTTACAAAATCATCATTGAATTTTGTCATTATTCCATCTCCCTTCTGTAGAATATGTGATCGTTGATACGAACTGTTTGTGTAAAATTATAACTCCAGGATGGGGTTACATAATGTGCGTGGTAATGTGTTGAACCTTCGGTAAAATCTACAATATTTAAAGGTCCCTCAATTAAAGCATAAGCAATCTCTTCTGCCCATTCGTAAGCAGCGTGATCGGTTATGGTTTCGGGTTTGCCGTCACACCAGAAACTAAACTGACACATATTCGGGATCGGGGTTTCGGGATTCCAGGAATAATAATATCCTTCGGTAACAACTCCACAAACATTGTTGGGGTATCTAGGATCTGCAACTCTGGACATAATTACTTGCCCCACGGCTATCTGTCCAAGTGTTGGCTCACCTCTGGCTTCAAAGTATATTGCAGTTGCTAAACAAGCTAATGTAGAAATCATTTGACTTCTCCTTTCTTTTTTTGCTATTAATTAATTACCTCGTTGATTAAGGTTACCCCAAACTGTTCTTTAATCCTTTCTAGCAGTTTGGGGTAGTTTTCATTTATTGTTAGATAATACACAATTACTTAAAACGATTTTTTCTTCATCTGTAAGTTCATATAATCTCCAACGAATTAAACTTGTTTCACAACTCTGTAACTCATCAAAAGTTTTATAATAAAACCTAGTTTCACATTTATGATCAGTTGCAGTAGTCATAAAACAAACAAGTGCCATTGCCTTATAAATCATAGTTCTGCTTGGAAACGACACCAACCTTGTTTCTTGATGCAATCATAAATCTTCTGACCAAGCTGAAGTCTTGCATACCATTCAAGTATCCTTCTGACATCCTTCTCTGAAACTACTCCTAAAACTTTTGTCAGCATCTCATTGTTATAACCACCATCAAGATCATCAAAAAATTTATCTAACTTGTTTTCATACTTTTCAAGATATCTTTTACATTCTGATATGCCCACGGCTACCTTATCTAGATCGTCCTTTTCAAAGTTATAATCCAAAAAACCAGGTGTACTGCCTTCTACACCAAAATAATCTGCATCACTTGAAGATTGAACTCCAAACCAAAATTTGCCGTCTATATCGCCTTCGTAATATCTACCCATTACTTATCCCCTTTTACGTTGATTAAAATTTTTTCTCGAAGATCATTTAATTCTCCAAGCTTTCTTTCATATATATGCGTATCGCTATGACTATCATAAGAATGATTATCTCTGATATATTCTTGAGTTTCATATATATGTTGTTCTACGGCATGAAAAATATGCCGCAATTCCTCGATTGAAAAGTTAGTCATCTAATCCCTCCATTTTACAATACATTGTCCTTCCAAAATCATATCCTTGCTTATAGGCACTTGTGAGATTTATATTTAAAAATTCAACATGTTCTGCAATCGGTCTATCTGCTCTTTTACCTAGTAACAAGGCATCCTCAACACCATCCTTGAATTCATCTATAAATTTCTGTTCTTTTCTTCCATCTTCTTCACTCATTATATTTTCCCTTCTAAATATTTTAAACAATGTGCAATCGTATCAATCACCCAACCATTGCCGAGCATCTTATATCTCTGAGTTTTTGATATTGTCTTTTGATTGCCTTTATCATCAATGCCATGAAGAGTTGAATTATCATCCATAGTCATCAATCTCTCACATTCGATTGGAGTTAATGCCCTCCAACGAATTTGCTCCTCAACAACAACATTATCCTTTTGTACTGTCGTTAATGTATTCGATTTACTATCACCACGAACCTCCAACCTTTGAGTTGTCAATCCTTGAGTTTTCATTTTATGATCTTGACGTTTACCATCTACAAGATAACGTCCACGAAATGCACCAATAGAAACCTTTGGCTCTCGATTGCCACCACCCATTGTATTTAATGTAGGTGCTTTGCCGTTTGGAGAATAAACCCTCCTTAAAATATCATGCCCCTTGATTTCTTCTGCATGACCAACCTCGATACATCTCACTCCAGTTTGTCCTTGATTTCCAAAACCTTTATAATCTCTTGCCAACAAACAACTAGCCTTGTCTATGTTTTCTTTCAACATGACTTTGCCTTGTTTACCTACAAGATCAGCTTGTGGTCTGTCCTCCTTAAAATAGTTATAAGGAACTCCTTTATGGAAGTTAGCCGTAACAGTAAAAGATTTATCTGTATCTGTTGATTGTGTATAACGATCTGACCTTTTATTAGTACCATATTTCTCATTACCACGATCCATATACTCAATACTTTTTTGCCCATAATAATGTGTTTCTTCAATCTCTTTCCTAGTCAGTAAAATATCCCCTAACATTATACCTTTATCTATCTGTGGCATTATGCCCCAACTTGCCCAATACAATCGTTTTCGATTTTGTGCCGAGTCTAATGCTGAATTAAGTTCAATCGGATGAACACCTAATTGATCGGTAATCACATCCCTAAACTCTTTTTTCATTTTTACATTTTCCAGGAAAAAATTTATCTTCGGATTTATCTCTCGGAGTTCGTTCAATATCCTTACAAACTCAAAGAATAACTTTGATCTCGGATCATCAAAGGCTAACTGTTTTCCACTAAACGAAAATCCTTGGCAAGGCGAACCAGCCAAAATTAAATCTACATGACCTAAATCTTCACCTTTGACATTCTGCACATCTCCAAGCTGAATTACTTGAGGATGTAAAAATCGGTCAACTGATAAAGCAAATGGATCAATCTCGGCATGATAAACTTTTGTCAATGGTGGGAGATCGGTTCTCTCCCATGCCATGATATCCGAACCAACTCCACTAAAAAGATTAAGTATTATCATTTAGGTTCTCCTATTTCTTTAATTCTATTTTCTATAGCCTTTAGATCAAATTCATCATTATCTTTGATGCCCAACATATCAGCAATCTTTTGTAACCATTCTGAAAGTTCATCACTTTCATATTCAAAGGTTAATTTACTGTTTTCATTACTTGGAAATTTATCAAAGTGTTCTGCATCATCTTCATAAGTATTTGCTAAACTTATATCAAAACAAAAAGCATCTCCATTCGCACCAACTTTAATTTGATGTTTAAAATCCTTTTCAATATGAAAGTACTCATCTAGTTTTTCTTCGAGAGTTTCCTTTCTATTTTCTTTAGCAATGTATGCTGAAATTACTCCATTGGTTATAAGTGTATCATCCCCATTTCGTTCTTCGTGATAAAGATAGTCTTGGTTTAAATCTACAATCCAATTATGCAAATTTAACCAAGATTGATCTCTGACACATTTATTTTTTATTGAATTTCGTTTAAAAATTTTTTCTAAATCTTTACTATTTTTCATATAAAGTTTCATCTTATCCCCTCCACTTGGTTATTTTAATTCTTAATAATTCTAATCGTCCTACTTCTACAAGATCGGCATCTGAACTTTCTGAAATCTGATACAATCTATTTTCTATTAGATCATCAAGAAGAGAATGCTCATCTTCTGTAAGATGTTTATCAAACAAAAGATGTTGTAATATTTCGTGATTAGTTCCATTGATCATTTCCAAAATCCCTCCTCATTTTCTATTCTGTCGTTTGTTTTCTCTATGAGATCAATAAGATTATTTCTAAATTCACAATACTTATTAAATGTTTTTTGATCTGCATTTACTGCGAAATCATCATTCATATAACTTGAAACAAGACCATAAAGTTTATCATCAAAGTCCATAAAATCATTATCACTCATTATAATTCTCCCTTGATAAAAAACTGTGCCATGATTTCCTCAACTTGATCACTAACCTTTTCAAATTCTAACTGTTTTTCAGATGTGTAGGTTATATCTCCATTTTCATCTTCCATGTAAATAGTATTAGGGGATGAATATTCTAAAACGTATGTAGATAGTTCACAATATAATTCTACCCAAGTTTCTGATGGTATTTTAATTTTACTCATCATCTTCCTCCATCTCAATAATATCAGTTTCATTTTCACAATCGTGACACCAATACACACAATCAAGATCATCTTCCCAAGTGCGACATTGATTATTCCAATATTGATTAGCTATCCAATTGATCCCTTTACATTCTTCACAAACATATTCAGCTTTTTCGTAGTGAAAATGATGTTTACATAATTCACTCATAACTAACTCCATTATCGTTAGAAATTGAAAAAGACTTGTCCTTCGGATCAAGGACAACGAATTTTATAAATCTTAATAATTTCCATACAACTTCGTCATAGGGATGTTGTCGTGTTTTACAACAATTAAATATTACGTTTTCATCCTCGTATCGTGGCTCTCGAATATTTTTATATAAGATAAAATCTTCACAACATCTTGAACCTTGACCATTGAATTGAAGTACCTCGTCATTACTTTCTGAAATATAAAGGTCAACTTCAACCTCCATAGATGAAAAGAAATAATCTCTAATCTCTGACCATTCAGCATCTGTGAATGCTCTTTTCTGATACCAATAATTTGTATATCCCATAATTACACCACCCTATCAAAATCAAGATAATCATTATAAGTTTTGAGTGCCTTATCAAAAGGCATTTCATTTAAAATGACGTTGATGTTTTTGTTTGCAATTTTAAACTTATTGATATGAACACCACTAATCTTTTTGATGTTCTTGCTCTTCCAAACATATACGTCATTATCTTTGACATAGACGATTTTATTTTTGTTCAAAAGTCTTTTAAGTTCTTTTGACCTCTTCCAAAGATGTACTTGATCGTGACACCACATTTCAAAACTTGTGTCATATTCTTCTGCATCATTATAGTCAGATGACATCTTCCATTTAGGTAGATTTTTTTTACACCATTCGTCTATCTCTCTGATAATGGTGTGTGGAAATCTGTCCTCTGTATATTGATGATCTGATCCACCATGACCATCATTGCTGACATGGATTGCTTTCTTACCATCCACATAAACATATCCTTCATAGCAATCTGTTTCATGTGATGCAAAAGCTGAATGCTTTATTGATTTCATTTCTAGTTTCATAATTTATCCTCTCTTGTATTTTATTTCTTTTGGTTCAAATCTTTCATTAATTTGACTTTCCCAAAAATCATTATTGAGTTTTATAAATCTAACTCGACCACTCAGATCACAATAATCAAACTGCTCTCCAATTCCTAAATGATAGATGTGAGATAAAACATCTGTATCTTCTCCAATACAGTCCCATAATTCGCTATTAAATAATTGACCAAATTCTAAAAATTCAAATTTACCATTGTGAATATCTTCATATCCCTCGTGCCACGAAACTCTTAATAACATTATTTTCCCTCCTTGATTAATATTCATATTGAAAAAATGGATGACAATCTTCGTCATCCAATGGATATTCTTCTTTATAATATGGCTTTCTTTTTCCCTCGCTTTCACATTGATCACAAAGTACCTCTGAGCCATCTATCCATGTGTTTCCACATTTGACGTTTACTATCTTCACATCTTCTTGATAGCGACCTATCGGCTTATATTTCTCAACTAAAGTATTACACATTTATTTTCCCTCCATATTATATTTAGACCAATGCTCATTCCAAACATCTACCAAAGAACCTCTTGTAAATTTATTATCTGCATAAATACCTAAAAATTTAAGATTATTATTTAATATGTAATCCCAAACCTTCTTTCTAAACTCTTGGAATGTTTCACATTCAGATACGATATACCAAACATATTCATCTAACTTTTCTTCTTGATCCATGATCATTGCTTTTACTCTGCCCATTATATAACTCCCATCTTGGTTGCCATTGCAGAACCAAAAAGTTCTGTGATTAATTCCCTTGAACCTTGGATAGATAACTCCTTATGGTGAATATCTACGATCTGCTCTTTTTCCTCGATCATCTGATCAAGTAAAGGATTGTCATATGAGATTTGTTCTTTGATAGTTTTTAATCTATTCAGATCATTGTATACTTCGTTCATTTTATTGTACCTCAATTAATTATTAAAAGTTATTAATATGAGAATAAATTATAAATGATATATATGCAATCATTAATTAATGTTTTTTTTACATTATATAGTGTTTTTCTGAAAATTTATTTTTTTTTTTTTTTGCTCTATCATGGTGTAAGAAGTGTGAGAAATGTAATGAGTACCATGAACCATAGACATACACTCAAATCACTCATTACACTTGTATCGTTATTTTTTACACTTCTTACACTTCTTATGCTCTTGAGACTACTTTTGCATCTGATAGAAAATTGAAAAATTGAAAAAAATATTTAGTGTTGTCATAATATATGTATATAAAGAAACATGTCTGAGAGTAATTTTTGGAAAACTATCAAAAGAAATCTGCCATCTGATTGTCATGCCACTCGTATAGAAAATAGAAATGGTGGTGGCATCCCAGACGTTCACATTGTATTAAATGGCTTTTCTTTTTGGATCGAGTTAAAAGTAAGCAAAGGTAACAAAGTTTTATTGTCCCCTCATCAAATTGCTTGGAACTCTGCCTATTGCAGAAAAGGTGGTGTTTCTTTTATCTTGGCAAAGCACCCCTCTGAAGGCTCATTATATTTGTTTGAAGGTAATCGGTGTTCTGAGTTATTGGATAATGGATTAAGAACCATGAACCTATATTTCGGTAAAGATTATAAAGAATTATTTTCGGTCATTCGGGATTTCGGGTTGGGAAAAATCGGGTCGGGTCGGGCAAAATAACAAGGTATAAATATACTAGAACATATAATTATACCAATCTGACGGCTCTTATATAAAGAAATTTTTTTTGAGAAAAAAATAACCAAGTTTCAAAGCTTGGTTATTTTTCCGAGGTAACTCTGTTTATAAAATTGCTTTATTAGATAGCTTTTCTGATATAATGCCCTCTTTTTGCATTGCGTCTAAAAACTCGCACCATTCACTTCTAATAGTTGCGTTATACTCGTTTTGTGTTAATGGCTTTTTAGTTACTTGATTATATAACTTTATAATATTAATATTATTTAAAGTTTTGTAACCTTGCCAAAAAGCTTTTCTTAATTCTTTTTGAGTTGTTATTTCATATTTCATTTTTTAACCTTTTCTATAATTGTTTTTGTTTCGTTGTGAGTGTAACAAAGTAAACAATCGACACACTTAGAATGACAATTGATATTAAAATTATCTTTGTTTTCTTTTGTTACATTGTTAAAACTTTTATCAAAATATTTTGGTAACTTGTTTAATGGTTTGTCTAATTTACTATTAGAATAAATAAGAATTAAGTTTTCTGGTTTTTGGTTATTATCAAAAAACTTTTTTATTAAATCAAATCTTTTTGACCACAATGTAAAATTACAATGTGGATTTTTTAAAGCGATATTATTATAATTTTCTAAATGATTTAAATTAATTAATTCTCCGTGGCTATCAAATCTAAAATATAATTCTAGAATAGTCGGCAATAAAGAAAATTCAATTATACTACTACTCAATAATTTACTATTCCTTTCCAAAGGATTAACCATATTTTTTCTAAAACTAGTTAACGAATTTATAGAATAGCAAAATGAACAAATTGAATTTTTGTTTTTACTTTGTTTAATACAATACTCATTAGTTAAAGTATTTACATTTATTGAATTAATGGCACTGTCGCACGTATCACTTTTTCCAAGCTTTCCAGAACCTTTTGTTATATGTATTTTTTGAAACATTTTTACCTCATTAATAATAATTAATAATTTATTATAACTTAGTTACAATAAAAAACAAGTAATTATAATATTTAATAAGTCGGGTTTTCGGGATTTTTTTAATTCGGGAATTCGGGATTTTTTTTTAAATAATAATAATATAATAGGTATAATAATATACTAACATATAAAACAAACTATCTAGTAAGCTTTAAAAATAGATTTTTTTTTGGTGCTGCACTTAAAAATTTTAAAAATAGTTTTTCCTGGTCAAAATATTTTACTTGTTAAAACTTGTTTATTTTGATAATGGTCTGAAGGTCTTTAAAAAAAGACAAAAAAATTGGAATAACTGAAAAATCAGCTATTCCAATAAAGTTTAATCAAATTTTGGATATCTTGGATTTTTATCCAATTGAACAATTTTAGAGTTTAAAAGTTTTTCTTTTGTAATATGTAACCTTTTACCATAATCCAACATCTCAACAACCATATTGCATTGACCTTTGGGAAGGACGGAGGAATTTACTATCGATTTTGCAACCTCAAACATATTCTCCCAATTTGGTTCATTTTTAATATATTTTGGCATTATAAAACCTCCGAATTTTGATCGCCTTTTAAATATTCTTTTATCCAAAAATCAAAAATGGCATTAAAATCTTTTTTATTCCATTCATAAGGAACACCGATACAAGCTAATGTTTCACCTTTAAACAAGTGTACTTGGCAACTATTCCAATCTTGCTCCATAATAAAAACTTGTTTTTTGTTCAAATCTTTATATTGCCATTTAGGTTTGAATTCACCCTCTATTGCTGATTTTTTATTATTAGTTTCATCTCTAATTGATACAGAAAAACCTTTTCCATTAGATTGTCTTTTAAATCTAAATTTATTTTTAGAATAAAATATAGTCATTTTTACCTCACTAAATAAATGATTAAATGAATTAAAAAGAAAACCAAAAACAATGGTAAGAAAAACCATAAAGTAAATTTATCTAACTTTTTAGAAAATTCACTAGGTTTCATATCTACAATTATTTTTGGTCTAACCCTCTTAAGAGGGTTAGATTTATTATTTAAGTTAGTCATTATTTAAATTTTAAAAGCTTCTAAAGGCATCTTTAAAAAATCTTTTACTGAAGGATTAGTTTCTTTTACATAAGCAAAAGCATAACTATTAGAATAAGGAAAATCTTTATTATTTATAAAGTATTTTACAAAATCTTCCTCACCTTCAATAAATTCAAAATGCCCACTTGCAATGTCTTTTGCGTATTGGTCGCCATATTCCCAACTACCAAAAGTATTATCTGATTTTGCGACAGTATACCATGCGCTAAAATCATTATGCTTATGAGGTAGCTGATGGATTTTTAATACTCTTACTTCCCAACTACTATCAAAGTTAGCAATAAACCTAGCAATAGGTTTCTCGATTTTTCTAATCTTTTTAAAGATATTTTTTTCTAGTTTTAACAATTTATTTACCTCATTAATTGTTTTTTTTGATATGAGAAATATTTCTCATGTATGGGAATAATTCCCATACATTATTAATATCACAGTTAGTTGTAAATGTTAACAATTATTTATAATTTTTAATAACTTTTATAGGGTTACTAGCAACAGCGATTTTTTAAATTTAAATATATACCAGACCCCCACACCCCCTTTTTTGGGGACGGGTGGGTAATAACTGCACATAAAATGCAGGTTCCACGAATTTATTTGCATGTATTTTTATTCGAGAACCACACCCCCCCTCTTCCAGAAAAAGGCCCCTAGGAGTCCCTAGGCACAAAAAAATTTGCAAATATAATTTCATTGGGTTATGTTGTGGTAGGAGGTCCTTATGGTTCAGTTTAGTGGTAATTTTACAAACGAAGATTTAAAAGGTGACACAGGTCGAAAAGATCCAATAGACGAGGTCATAGATATATTAACCGCTCCATCAAGACCAGCACCCGTGAATGTTGGTATGATGCCAGAGCGTAGAGGTAACGTAAACATTCCTATGGGACAGTCTACGTTTGTAAATGTTCCAGGTCGCCCTGGAGAAGAACAAGCTCAAACTCCTCTAAATGTTGCAAGTCCGTTTACTACTGCCTTAAATTTAGATCCAGATATGTTTGATCAAGACACTGGGGATATTATAAATTATCCTGTTGGTGGTGGTCGTGGAGGTCCTTTTGATGGAGGTAATTTTTTAACAAGTATTCCTGCAAATTTTGGAATAGCTAACGTATTAACTGATCCTACGGGAGGTTCTGGACCACCATCAGCAAGAGGACTAGCAGGTATAAACACACAAGGCGGTTATTTAGGAGATCAATTGTTTAATATTCCTACGGATCTTGGTGCAAGTATCGATCCTTATGAACAATTTGGTGACAACCTTTTAGGTGGTGACGCATCTACAGTTTATGGGATTAACCCTATCGTAAAAAGGATTGCTGAATTTCAAGGCTATGACATGGATACAGATGAGGGTGTAAGAAAGTATTTAGCAGATACTCAACAAACAATGGAAGATTCTGGAGATGCACTTGAAGCAAGACGCAAGGATCAAGATCGAGAGATGGCAGCAATGTTAGCGGCACAACAACAGCAACCCGTTGACCCATGTCCAGAAGGCTATCGTATGGATCCAGTATCCAAGGTCTGTGTACCAACGGACGATACCACTGAACCGACTGATCCAGTAAAACGAACCTATGATACGATGACAAAACCAGAACCTAACTATACCGCAGCAACGAACTTCAATGTTCCAGCTATTAATTTGCCAGATATATTTGGCTAATGACAAAATCCATATCAAAGATTGCCACGGACATAGAACTATCGCACGATAGGACATTGACCCAGAGACAACGATCCTTTGCCCAATATTTTGTAGAGGGGATTTACAGTAACGCTGAATGTGCACGAAAAGCGGGTTACTCCGAGAAGGTTTGTTGGAAGCAGGCTTCTGTGTTATTGAACGGAAGGGACTTTCCGCATGTGGTTGAGTATGTTCAAGAATTGCGTGAGGAGCGTGAACGTAAATATGGTGTCACAGTATTGGGGCAGATGAAGCGTTTACATGATTTATCCCGTGGTGCGGAAGAAGCAACACAATTCTCTGCCGCCATCAATGCCGAGAAGTTAAGGAGTAGCTTGGGTGGATTGGTCACGGACAGAAGGGAACAGATTAATGTAATGGATTCAATGTCCAGAGAAGAAATATTAAACAAGCTTGACAAGTTAAAGAAACAATATCCTCAGGCATTTGAGGGCGAATATAAAATCGTTGACAATGAATCTTGATACAGTACCCGAAGAAACCCTTAAGGAGATCCTCTCTCTTAAAGAGGCTGAAATACGTTTGGTGGTCCGTGACAAGGCGAAATCAGATTTCATGGCGTTTGCACATCATGTATATGAGAATTTTATTGAAGGTAAGCATCATAAGATTATTGCGGAGAAGCTGGAACGCATTGCGAAGGGTGAGCTCAAAAGACTGATTGTCAACATGCCCCCCAGACATAGTAAGTCTGAACTGGCATCTTATTTGATGCCTGCATGGTTTCTTGGAAGGAACCCTAAACTAAAAATTATTCAAGCAACACACAACACGGAACTAGCGGTAAGGTTTGGTCGTAAAGTGAGGGACTTGATCGATGATCCACATTACAAGGATGTATTTCCGAAGACTGATTTAAAATCAGACAGTAAGGCAGCGGGTCGTTGGGAGACGAGCGAGGGCGGTGAATATTTTGCGGCTGGTGTTGGTGCAGCGGTCACGGGTCGTGGTGCGGATTTATTTATTATTGATGATCCACACTCGGAACAGGATGCATTATCCGAGACGGCATTTGACAATGCATATGAGTGGTACACTTCTGGACCTAGACAGCGTTTACAACCAGGCGGTTCAATTATCGTTGTGATGACACGATGGGGTTTGAAGGATTTGACGGGTAGACTGATCAAGGCACAAGGCTCAGATATCATGTCGGACGAATGGGAGATTGTAGAATTTCCAGCGATTATGCCATCTGACAAACCACTTTGGCCGCAGTTCTGGCAGAAGGATGATTTGTTAAAGGTCAAAGCATCTTTGCCCCTGGCTAAATGGAATGCACAGTGGCAACAGAATCCAACGGCAGAAGAAGGTGCAATTGTTAAAAAAGAATGGTGGAACATGTGGGACAAAGGCGAAATCCCAGATTTAAGTTACATCATGCAAAGTTATGATACAGCGTTCAGCAAGAAAGAAAGTGCGGATTACTCTGCAATTACAACATGGGGTGTGTTTCAGCCAGAAGAAGGTGGGGCAGATCATATTGTACTTCTTGATGCAAGAAGAGGGCGTTGGAATTTTCCAGAACTTAAAGAGACAGCGTTGGAGGAGTATAATTATTGGGAACCAGATATGGTGATTGTCGAAGCAAAAGCCACGGGTACTCCATTGACGGATGAATTAAGAAGAGGCGGTATTCCAGTTTTGAACTATACACCGAGCAAAGGTCGTGATAAGGTATCACGTATGCACATGGTTGCACCATTGTTTGAGGCAGGTATGGTTTGGGCACCAGAGAAAAGTTTCTCGGAGGAAGTGATTGAAGAATGTGCAGCATTTCCACATGGTGACCACGATGATTATGTTGACAGTATGACAATGGCTTTGATACGTTTTCGTCAGGGAGGTTTTATATCTCTTGATGGCGAAGAAGATGACGATGGTTGGTATCCAAAAAAGAAGGAGTATTACTAATGAGTGATGATGGGCCGTACAAAAGTAAAAAACTTAATGCCTTGGTACGAGAAGGAAAAGGCAGAATTGGTAAAATCAGAAGTAGGGCAAGTGAGTTTGGACCCGAGTCATTAAACGATGAAGAGTATGAAGTATGGACGATATTTAATGAAGAGATGCAAGGTCCAGAACTGGTCAAGGGTGCAAAAGGCGGATTGGTCAGACAATTTAAAGGTGGCGGAAAAGTGAGGATATTCTAATGGCAGAGATACCTATCGGACCTGGTGGTCCAGAGGAAGAAGCTCTTCCTCAAGTTGAAATGGAGATTGCGTCACCAGAAGAATTTGCAGGTGGCGTTGATATTACGGAAGATGGTAAAGGTGGTGCTATCCTTGAAGCTTTGATGGGTGGCGAAGGTATGGAAGTCGAGACGGAAGTCTATGATCACAATGCTAATCTGGCAGAGGTTCTAGATGACGGCATCTTAGGTGAGATGTCCAGTGACCTTGTTGCACAGTATGAAGAAGACAATGATTCAAGATCCGAATGGCAGGAAGGATATGTCAAAGGTCTGGATTTATTAGGTGTTAAGTATGAAGAAAGAACACAGCCTTTTGCTGGTGCATCTGGTGTAACGCATCCGTTGATTGCAGAATCTGTAACCCAGTTCCAGGCACAATGCTACAAGGAACTATTACCAGCAGGCGGTCCAGTAAAAACACAGATTTTAGGTTTGAAAGATGCAGAACGGGAAGAACAGGCAACCCGTGTAAAAGATTTTATGAACTACCAGATTACAGAGGTGATGGAAGAGTTTGATCCAGACACCGATCAGATGTTGTTTTACCTGCCGTTATCTGGTTCGACTTTTAAGAAAGTTTATTATGATCCGTTAAAACAACGTGCAGTAGCTATGTTTGTACCAGCTGAAGATATGGTCATTCCATATTCAGCCTCGGACATTGCAACATCGAGTCGTGTAACGCATGTACTGCGGATGGATGAAAACCAAATTAGAAAACTGCAAGTTGCTGGAGAGTATAAAGATATTGAATTATCTTCTTATGATGATTCAGATGATTCTGTTAAGGAAAAGATAAGAGAGCTTGATGGAACGGATAAGTCACACACAGATGATATTTACACAATCCTTGAAATGCATGTTGATTTAGACATTGAGGGATTTGAAGATACGGATCAGATGGGTGAACCAACTGGAATTAAACTACCTTACATTGTTACACTAGATAAAGGTAGTGGAGAGGTTTTGTCCATAAGAAGAAATTATGCGGCACAAGATCCTGCGAAGAAAAAAGTACAATACTTCGTGCACTACAAATTTCTTCCAGGATTAGGGTTCTATGGATTTGGTCTTATACATATGATTGGAGGCTTGGGGAGAGCAGCCACGAGTATCTTGAGACAGTTAATTGATTCTGGAACTTTAGCGAACCTGCCTGCTGGTTTTAAAGCAAGAGGTTTGAGGATACGAAATGATGATGAACCTCTCAGTCCCGGTGAGTTTAGGGACATTGATGCACCTGGTGGTGATATCAGAAATTCAATTATTCCTCTGCCATTTAAAGAACCATCTGCAACTCTAGCACAACTCTTGGGGTCATTAATTGATGCTGGTCGGAGATTTGTTTCTATTGCTGACCAGCAGACAGGCCAAAATATGGGCAAAGATACGCCTGTTGGAACAACAGTCGCATTGTTAGAACGTGGCATGAAAGTTATGTCTGCTATTCATAAGCGATTGCATTATGCACAAAAGCAAGAGTTTAGGTTATTAGCTAGAATACTTGCAGAGAATCTTCCACCAGAATATCCGTATGATGTAAGTGGTGGAGACAGACAGATTAAACAATCAGATTTTGATGGACGTGTTGATGTTGTTCCCGTATCTGATCCAAACATATTTTCTATGGCACAAAGGGTGACTTTGGCACAGACTCAATTGCAGTTAGCACAATCAAATCCACAAGTTCACAATTTGTACCAGGCATATAGAAGAATGTATCTTGCCCTGGAAGTGCAGAATATCGATGAGGTTCTTCCCCCTCCACCAAAACCTCAACCGCTAGATCCCGCCATTGAAAACGCAAGAGCATTGATGGGTGAATTATTGCAATCATTTCCAGAGCAAGACCATGATTCACATGTCAGTATGCATGTTGCTTTTATGAGGTTGCCCGTTGTCCAAACTTCGCCACAAGTTTATGGTGTATTCATATCTCACATTATGGAACATATTTCATTAAAAGCACGAGCTATGGCACAACAAGAACTACAACAAATGCAAATGCAAGGTATGCCTGTAGATCAATCTTCTATGGACATGAAAATATCACAGATAGAAATGCAATTGACGGAAGCTTTGCTTCCAAATCTTATGCCTCAACAACAAGGCCCCGATCCTCTTGTAGCGATTAGACAACAAGAACTTGCGATTAAACAACAGCAAGAACAAAATAAAACACAGACAGATGCAGCAAGAATTGATATCGAAAGACAGAGATTAGAGCAACAAGCTGTAACGGACTCTGCACGATTAGAGTTACAAGAAGATATTGCTGATGAAAGGAATGAGGTAAACAGAGAGCGAATTGCCGCTCAATCTGCTAAGAGACAATGATCGATCCAATCACATTAGGTGCAGCAGTCACTACAGCTACGACTTGCTACAAAACTTTTGTGTCTATGGTTCAAGCTGGTAAAGAACTTGAAGACTGCACAGCTACATTGGGTAAATGGATGGGTGCAGTCTCTGATATAGATAATATTCACAAGAACTCTAACAACCCATCAACCTTTGATAAATTATTTAATGGCTCCGTCCAGGAAGTTGCAATGGAGAGTTTTGCAGCTAAAAAGAAAATACAAAAACAACGTGAAGATCTTAAGAACTGGCTAGTTGGTCACTATGGCTTAATGGCATACGAAGATTTGTTGCGTGAGGAAGGTCGTATACGCAAAGCCAGGCAGGAAGCTATTTATGCTAAAGCAGAGCAACAACGTATGATACGAGACTATACTATCATAGGTATTTCTGTGTTGATTGGACTATCTGCTCTTGGATGGATGATCTGGCTCATCACAAAGAGTGTTGCGTAATGCTTATGCTGTATAATTTTATTTATTATTTCTTAATCTTCTTTTGTATTATTTCTTTTCTGGCAATTGTTACTTTTGCAAGAGACAAGGAGCATACAACGTGCAGATTAGCAAAACAAATGAGAACAGATAACCAACATATCTGTGTTTACGTTGGAGCAAATTATACACAGTATAATGAGTACATTGACATGAGTGCTGGTAATGTGCAATGTCCAAGAGAAATGCGATGTAAATATCGACCCAATGAAAAACCCTTTACGTTGAAAAACGTGGTTAAAAGTATAAAGGAAAGTTTCGAATGAGCAAAAAATTACAAAAAGGCAGTCAATACGAACAGTTTGATTTAGATGGTGACGGAATTGTAAGTGACGAGGAGCTCTCACGATCTGAGCATATGATACGTCTTGAAAATTCTGATAAGATGCAAGACCAACAGAGGATGCTTTGTTGGGTGTCATCTATATCATCAATCATTTTAATAGTTTTAGTTATGTCACCAGTAATACCAGATGCAAGAGTTGAGATGGTAACGGCTTTACTCTCAACGTATGTTGTTGCAAATTTAGGTATCGTTGCAACATTTATGGGTGCGACTGCATTTACAAGGTCAAAAGAAAATGGTAAATGATATGGGTTTTAATAGTAATTTTACATGGAACGGATATTCAAGAACGTGTTTTTTTCCAGGATCTTAATACATGTCTCTCCTTTGCCGAAAAAATACGGGCACAAAACACGCACCAGCAAACTGCGTTTTCCCAAGTTTATGTTACCACTTATTGCGTACCTCAAAAAGAAGGAGAATGAAGATCCTAAATACTTAAAAGGTAAAAAATGAGTAACATTGAAATAAACCAAACAACATCCTCAGATTTTGAAGATCTACCTGAAGATGGAGAAATAATTATTGAAGAAGGTGCGTTTACTGGCTTTGAAGGTAAGACTATAAATATTACTGACAGTTCTGGTGGTGGCAGTGATGTTGAAGCTGGTATACAATTCATCTATCATATGCGTGAACATTTAGTTGATATTGGGATTGCTACAGTATATGGTTTAGTTGTATACGCACTGTTTTTATGGATAACTAAAAAAATAAAAGGTTAATTATGGCAAAAGACGCTTGTTACAGAAAAGTTAAAGCACGATATAGAGTTTTTCCTTCAGCTTATGCTTCTGGAGCTATTGCTAAATGTCGAAAAGTTGGTGCGGCAAACTACGGAAACTCAAAAAAGAAGAAGACTAAAAAAGCAGCAGAAGGTGGAATCATAAAATTTGATAATGGTGGTTTTATTGCTAACGGATGTGGTTCTGTAACTCAAAATAGGCGTAAAAAAACAAGGATTTTTTAGTGGCTGTACGAAAAACTAAAAAAGGTTTAGCGTTAAAGCGTTGGTTCAAGGAGGATTGGAAAGATGTCCGCACGGGGAAGGCTTGTGGGAGAAAAAAAGGTGAAAAACGGGGTACTCCATATTGCCGCCCCTCAAAGAGGGTATCTTCTAAAACCCCAAAAACCTCAAAAGAACTTACAACGACAGAAAAAAGAACAAGAATTGCTCAAAAAAAGAGAATAGGGCAACCAGCAGGTAAGCCTAGAAGAGTAAAATCAGTTAGAAGGAAGAAACGTGGCTAGAAAAAAGGATAAACAACCACCGAAGACAAAGAAATACTTCCGTTCTACAAAAAAAGGTGCTGGAATGACAAAAGCAGGAGTTTCTCGGTACAGAAGAGAGAATCCTGGCAGTAAATTAAAGACAGCCGTTACTGGAAAAGTAAAAAAAGGCAGTAAAGCAGCAAATAGACGTAAATCATACTGTGCAAGAAGTGCAGGACAGATGAAAAAGTTTCCTAAAGCGGCAAAAGATCCAAATAGTAGACTGAGACAGGCAAGAAGAAGATGGAAATGTTAATATATGAGGAAGGTTCGCAGGGGTGCCTGCCTTCCTCACCAGTTATGAGGGGTGTTTGGTTTCTTTTTTAACCTAATACTTATTTAAAATGAATACTAATATTTGATGATAATGCTAAACACCTCTCACCAAATAAGGAGTTAATATGCTAGGACTAGGAAGTATAATAGGGCCTATAGGTTCATTAGCCAGTACGTGGTTACAAGGACGTGTTGATAAAGCTAAAGCAGAAACAGATGTTAAGGTAGCAAAAGCCAAAGCGGAAGCGAAAGTTTATGAGACTGAAGCAACATCTAGTTTTCTTAATGAGCAGGCTCTTACAAACCAGATGGGTGAATCTTGGAAGGACGAATTTTGGAGTCTAATTTTTGGGGCAATCCTTGTGGCTTCTTTCTTGCCTTGGACACAACCATTTGTTAAAGAAGGGTTTGTTTTCTTAGAACAATCGACCCCAAATTGGTTCGCCAACATGTTATATATAATAATAGGCAGCTCATTTGGATATCGCTTTGGTAAGCAAGGATTGCAAATGATAAATAAAAAGGGTAAATAATGGCTGAAAGAAAAATTAAAAAAGTAATTAAGGGTTTAAAAAAAGCATCTAAGCTACATGCAGCACAAGCTAAAACTTTAAAAAGCGTTTTAAGAAAAAGGAGAAAAAAATGAGCAAAAAATTAAAACCAGTTCCAATGGGCAATAAAGGTCTTTCTAAATTACCCTCTAAAGTTCGTAACAATATGGGTTTTATGAAAAAGGGTGGCCCCGTTCAGAACATTTCTAAAGAAGTTCGTAAAAAAATGGGGTTTACCTCCGCTAATTCTATATCAGATAAAGATGTTGCAATTATGAAAAAAGCTTTATCAAAACCATTTAAAGGTAAAATAGATACAGACAAAGAAAAACTTGTTAGTGAGAATGGTAAAACTATGGTTGTTAAAAAAGCAGAAGGTGGTTCTATACAAGTTTCTGGTAGTAACTTTTCTGGAATTTATTAAATAAAACAAGATGGATGTTGCAGACTTCGCAAAACACGTATATAAGATGTTAGAAAGACGTGAGCAAGACATTGCTACGATCTTAACATCTGGTGGTATTCAAGATATCGAGAACTACCGACTTCTTGTGGGTGAGATACAAGGCTTAACCTACGCAAAGGAGGAAATGAAATCCTTGTTGGAGAAAAATTACGAAGATGCCCAAGACATTATTAGTACCTGACCACATACTTCAAAAAAGAAATAAAGAAAAAGCTTATGTAAAAAAAGAAGAGAGGGTATTAGATCCTACGCTTCTTGATAAATCATTTAAAGAAAGATTACCTTCACCAACTGGCTGGAGAATCCTTGTAGCACCTTATCAAGGTAAAGAAGTTACTAATAAGGGTGTAATCATACCAGATCAGATAAGACAAAGAGAAGCATTAGCCACAGTTGTAGCTTATGTTTTGAAAGTTGGACCTATTGCGTATAAAGATGAGGGTAAATTTGGAGATCTAAATAATCCTTGGTGCAAGGAAGGTGATTGGATTTGTATAGGTCGATATGCTGGATCCAGATTTTCTTTAGAAGATATGGAAGTTCGTATTATTAACGATGATGAAGTTATTGCTACGATTTTAGACCCAGAAGATATTAAACATATATAAGGAATAAGACATGTCAGAAAATTTAGCTGAAGAAAAAGTCGAAACAACCCAAGAGGAAAAAGATGTTGAAGTTACTTTGGAAGAAAACAACCAACCTATTGTTAATTCTACAACAGAAGATAAACCTGATTCTGGACAAGTTGAACAAAAAGCAGACGAGCCAGATGACAAAGAATTACAAGATGTCGGTAAAAGGGCACAAGATAGAATCAAAAAGCTCACAACCAAGTACAAAAACGAAGAAAGAGCCAAGCAAGAAGCCGAGAGGAAGGCCCAGGAAGCAGCGTTAGAGAATCAAAAGCTTAAAGAACGTCTAAGCAATTTAGATCAAGGCTATATTTCGGAGTATGGTACTCGTCTTGATGCACAGCTTGATCAAGCAAAAAAGAACTATAAAGAAGCTCACGATAATGGTGATGTTGATAAAATGTTTGATGCTCAACAAGCTCTTTCAAAGATTTCTATTGAACAAGAACGTCATAGAATAGCGAAAGACAGACAAGATGCTCAGTCAAAACAAGTTACTGATCAACCTCAAGCAGTAGCACAACCACAGCCACAACCTCAAGCAGCGCCTGTTGATCCAAAGGCACAAGCTTGGGCAGAAAAGAATGATTGGTTTGGTGATGATCAAGTTATGACAAGTACAGCAATGGGTATTCATCAAAAATTATCTGAAGAAGGGTTTGACCTTTCGTCTGATGAATACTATGATGAAATTGATCGTCAGTTAAAAGGTTTGTTCCCAGACAAATTTACAACTGAACGAGCAAACGGAGGAAGTGCCAGGGTCGCTCCTGCTGACACTTCCGCTTCACGCAAAAAACAGGGACGCAGAACTGTTAGATTGTCTCCTTCGCAGGTGGCAATGGCTAAAAAGCTAAATGTACCTCTTGAAGAGTACGCTAAATACGTAAAGGAATAGATGATGACAGATCGAACAAAAAGAGAGGCGAATACAAGGGGCACCGCCACCCGAAGAAAACCCTGGTCACCACCGAGCAGACTTGATGCTCCAAAACCACCAGAAGGATATAGGCAGAGATGGATAAGAACCAACATTCGAGGCGAGGAGGATCAAATGAACGTCCACGCTAAGTTAAGAGAAGGTTGGGAACCTGTTCGTGCTGACGAGTATCCAGATGAAGATTTCTCTACAATTACAGAGGGAAAACATTCTGGTGTGATTGGTCAAGGAGGCTTGATACTGGCTAGGATTCCAGAAGAGACGGCATTGGAAAGAAACGAATTTTACCGGGGTCGAACCCGCAACCAAATGACGGCTGTTGATGAAAACTTAATGAAGGAGTCACATCCTTCGATGCCAATCCAAAAGGAAAGGCAAAGTCGTGTAACATTTGGAGGAAACCGAAAAGGTGAATCCTAATGAAATTTCAATTTTAACTTTAGGAGTAACATTTTATGGCTAATACAAGCGTAAAATTCGGCTTAAAACCAATTAATGGTTTTGGCGGTACGACTGCTGATGGAGTAAATCAGTATTTTATAAAGAGTGATGCTTCAGCTATTTTTCAAGGATCACCTGTTGTTGTTGAATTAACAGGTGGAACTATAGCAATTGGTGATGCAACTGGTGATACTAAACAGTATCTTGGTGTATTTGCTGGTTGTGAATATGTTGATAACACCACTAAAAAACTTAAATTCTCTAACACATGGCCTGGTTCTGGGTCAGCAGACACTAACCACGATATAAAAGGTTTTGTGCATGATAACCCTATGCAACGATATATTATTGCATCTGACGGAACGAATACTAACAAAGCAACTGCTAGGATCGATATTTTCAAGACAGCAGAACTTGAAAATGGTGCTGCTGGTAGTACTACTACTGGTATTTCGACTGCTCAGATTGATATATCTACAGCGGAGGATTCAGATGCGTCTAATCCTTTGATGATATTGGGTATCCACGATGATCCTACAAATGCAGATCACTCTGCTGCTGGGGTAAATTATATCGTTAAAATTAACAATCACATCTTCTTCAGTTCTACTGGAGATTCTGATGCTGCTATTTCTTAAAGGAGATTAATTATGGCGATAAGTAGAGCACAACTATCTAAAGAGCTAGAGCCTGGTCTTAATGCTCTTTTCGGAATGGAGTATGCAAGGTATGAAAACCAGCACTCTGAAATTTTCACAACAGAGTCATCAGACAGATCATTTGAAGAAGAAGTAATGTTATCTGGCTTTGGTGCTGCACCGACTAAATCGGAAGGTACTGGAGTAGCGTTTGACGATGCAAATGAAGCTTATACTGCAAGGTATAACCATGAGACTATTGCTTTGGCATTTAGTATCACAGAAGAAGCTGTAGAAGATAATCTCTACGACAGACTTTCTGGTAGATACACAAAAGCTTTGGCAAGATCAATGGCACACACCAAGCAAGTTAAGGCAGCATCTGTATTGAACAATGCGTTTGATAGTACAGTTACTGGTGGTGATGGAAAAGAACTCTGTGCAACAGATCATCCGTTAACAACTGGAGCGACATTTGCGAATGAACCTTCAACTGCGGCAGACCTTAACGAAACATCTCTTGAAGATGCTTTAATTAAGATTGCAGGCTTTGTTGACGAAAGAGGTCTTATTGTAGCTTTAAGAGGAATGAAGTTAATTATTCCAAGACAGTTACAGTTCGTTGCAGAGAGAATTATGAACTCAACACTTAGAGTATCAACATCAGATAATGATGCTAATGCAATGAAGAACATGGGTATGTTACCAGAAGGTTATGTAGTCAATGACTTCCTAACTGATACAGATGCATTTTTCCTTATGACAGATACTCCTCGTGGGTTCTTACATTTTGAACGTGTAGCTTTATCTACAGGTATGGAAGCAGACTTCGATACTGGAAACATGAGATATAAAGCTCGTGAGAGATATTCTTTTGGATTCTCTGATCCAAGATGTGTATTTGGTTCACCAGGTGCATAACTAAAAACAAATTCTGGGATTTGAAGGGTGGCACTTGCCACCCTTTTTTATTTGTGATACGTAAGAGGTAGATATATTGTTTTATTCAATATTTCCTCCCAAAAGAAAAACTTTACCAGATTGCATTGCAATCTGGTTTTTTTTATTATATAACTAATTAACCGACAATTACATAATGTAGTTGACATTTGCCAAGACGGGAGAATGGACATGGCTAATACAACCTTTTCTGGACCTATAAGGTCGCAAAATGGAATGAAATTAATCAGTAAAGATTCTACTACTGGTTTAATCCAAGACAGAACTCTTGGAGATTATCCACAAGATACAAGACGTTTTTATTTAGAAGAATGGTTTTTACAAAGACCTGGTTTAAATGCAAATATTGACCAAGTATCAACAGTTGAAGTTCAAAGAGCTTTGAATAGAAACTGGGAAGCACTTGGAACTAATATGACTACTGCTTTATGTACCTTTAATAGTACATCAGCAGGAATTGTAGCAACAACAGCAGGTGCTGATCAAGACCAAGCAATTATTACTCCACATTTAGATACCGCTGCAACAGCATGGGCAAGTTGTTTATGGGGGACTGAGAATCAAGTACATTTTGAAACATCAATAGCATTACCTGCAATTGATAACCAGAAAGCATATGCTGGTTTAAAATTAACTAATGATCAGTTAATAGCGACAGATGCTAACCAAGCATATTTTAAATTTCAAACAGATGCTACAAACTCTGAAGCATTTACTGATTTTACAAAACTGCATTTTATTCATAGTATTGGTGGCACAGATCATATTAGTGTTTTACCAATAACTATAGCTGCAAATACTATTTATCACTTAAAAATAGAAATTGATAGTTCAAGACAAATGTCTATTTTTGTAGATGGAGTTCAATATAACATAACAAGCACATCTGGTTCTACAGGCGGTACAGAAGTTACAACTGGTACAACCAAATCTGCGGCAATGACGGATGATATTGATTTAATTCCTTATATTGGAGTTGAAGCTGGTGCTGGTGCGGCAGAAGCAATTCATATTCATTATGTTAAAATGAGCAGAATAATTAACGAGTAAACCTAGGAGGTTAAAATGGCTGATGCAGTAGCAACTCAAACCATTCTTGACGGTCCAAAGTATGCAGTTTTAAAATTCACAAACGTAAGTGACGGCTCTGGAGAAAGTGCCGTCACTAAAGTTGATGTAAGTGGTCTATCTACAGGTGCAGATGGTAGCACTTGTACGGGCGTTACAATTCAAAAGATTTGGTGGCAGTGTACAGGTATGAAAGTTAGCATACTTTTTGATGCTACATCAGATGTTTTAGCTATTCAACTTGGTGAAAATCAATCTGGTCATCACGACTATACATCTTTTGGTGGTTTACCAAATAATGCAGGATCTGGTGTAACAGGTGATGTACAATTTACAACTGTTGGTCATTCAAGTGGCGATACATATACAATTATTCTATATCTTAGAAAAGAATTTTAATTTTTATGAAAATGTCCCAGAATCAGAGACTTGAAGTAGCTTTGGCTAAATTAGAAGAAAGAGTTGAGTCTCTTCAAGAGGACATGAAAGAATTAAAAACAGATGTAACCCAACTCCGTGCTACGGCTGATAAGTGGCGAGGAGGTTTTTGGGTTATGATGGCATTGGGCGGTGTCGTTGGTGTTGTTGCTAACTTTGCAATGGGTTGGTTTAAATGACAATATCTCGTTCAAATATTCCTAAACAAATAACTACTGGAGGCAGAAAAATGATGAAGAAAAAAGGCTACAGAATGGGTGGCATGATGAAATCTAAAGGCATGAAAAAAGGCGGTAAAGTCAAAGTAATGTCTATAGCACAGATTAGAGCAGCGGCTAATAAGAAAGGCTACAAACTAGTCAAGAAATAATGCCCTATTTGCAAAGTAACATTCCTCAATTTAAGTGTTGGGTTAGAAGGGAATATACTTGTAATCATCTTAGGTATCACGGAGAGTTTTTACATGCTATGGCTATAGCAGTTACGACTATGCCTAATAGATCTCTAAGTTTCCAAGTAATATTCACGGGTTGTGAGAATGATGATACGGATGATCCAAACGTGCATGGTGGAGCTATGTGGGCACGAATGCCTATAACAGCTTTAATGGCAGATATTCCCGTGGAAGAATGGCCAGAACCTATGGATACTTATAATGCACAACCTTGGGATTGTTCTTCACGCACCCATGCTGTTTATGTTATGGATAGAGCTACACCTTGTCCTTGGTTAGCTAAGATAGATGGTCAGTTATTCCCAGCAAAGTATTTGTTTACAGTTGATTATACAGATAGTGAGATAGCTGATGATCCAGCACAGCATAAACAAAGTCATGTAATGTATTTGATTGATGCTGGTAAATGGACGGGTAACATTGTAGCATTGCCAAATAATCGTGTACGTGTTACACATCCAGCATGGTTTGAAACAGGTGAAGGTGCCCCAGATTTTTTACCTTCACAGCATATACATTATTCAAAATCTGATTTAGACTATACATTAGATGTAAATAAAATTTTTGATAATTTGTATAATGAGGATTAAATGGCAACTTCGGATTCAAGGGATTTTGATTTAGACGTAGGTGAGATCGTAGAAGAAGCGTACGAAAGATGCGGTCTTGAAGTTAGAACGGGTTATGATGCAAGAACAGCGAGACGTTCTCTTAACATAATGTTTTCTGAATGGGCAAACAGAGGACTTAACTTATGGACAGTTAATTCTGCTACCCAGGCGTTAACAGATGGAACATCTAGCTATACTTTTACGGCTGATTATACGGATATATTAGAAGTTGTTCTTAGACGAAGTGGTACAGACTTTAGCATGTCTAAGATATCAAGAGGTGAGTATTTAAACTTACCAAGTAAAACTCAAAAAGGCAGACCTTCACAATATTACTTTGATAGACAAACAATACCAAAGATTTTCTTATGGCCTACTCCAGAGAATAGTACAGATACTTTAGAGTATTTTTATGTTAGAAGAATACAAGATGCAGATACATTACAGAACACTTCGGATGTTCCTTTTAGGTTCCTTCCTTGTATGGTAGCAGGTCTTTCTTATTACTTATCTGTAAAACGAGCACCAGAAAGAACGCAACTTTTAAAATCAATCTATGAAGAAGAGTTTCAAAGAGCGGCAGCAGAGGATGAAGATAGAGTGGCACTTACATTAACACCCGACATTAAATACTTGAGTGTCTGATGGGAAGATTTGCAACAGGCAAGAACTCATATGGAATATCTGATAGGTCTGGCTTTCGTTATCGATTGAGAGACATGAGAAAAGAATGGAACGGCTTGTTTGTTGGCAAAGATGAGTTTGAATCAAAACATCCTCAAATAGATTTAAGAGTAAAGACCGCAGATGCAGAAGCAATAAAAGATGCAAGGCCAGATAGAGAAGAGCCTTCTGTTTCTGTTATTTTACCTTTTAATCCTTTTAAAACGGGTACGGGCGGAAGTAGTCCTACAACAGTTACAGTTACAGAACCAGCACATGGTAGATCTGCTTCAAGTACAATTAGGTTTAGAGACGTAGCACCTTTCGATGGTATACCAAGTTCTACAATGCAAGGTTCATCTGGCTTTACAATACAATCTGTGGTAGACACAAATAAGTATACGATTAGTGTAAGTGCTACGGCTACACTAGGGAATGTTTTTGGTGGTGGTGGAGTAGCATCTGCTGGACCCGTGACGTTGGAGAGTTAGATGAGTTATACATTAACAACATTAAAGACTGCTATACAAGATTACACAGAAAACACAGAAACTACTTTTGTATCTCATTTAAGAGACTTTGTAAGATCTACCGAAAACAGATTGTTTAAGATGGTAGACTTTGAATATTTTAGAAAAAACGTAACAAGTGCTACTTCTTCTTCTGATAGGTTCTTATCTGTTCCAGATGATTACTTAGCATCATTTAGTTTATCTATAACTAACTCTAGTAATATTGAATTTTTATTAGAAAAAGATGTAAATTTTATACAAGAATATAATCCAAATGCATCAACAACAGGTGTTCCTAAGTATTATGCAAGATTTGATGTAGATAATTTTATACTCGCACCAACACCGAATAGTAACTTTTCTGTTGAACTACATTATTATCACAAACCAACCAGTTTAGCAGACAGTACGATAGTTTTAACAGTGGGCGCTGCAAGTAGTTTTGCTGTGAACGAAGTAATTACAGGGGCATCTAGTGGTGCTACAGCTACAATTAGTTCTAAGAATGATGGCACGAATCAGTTAACAATAGTGGTTCCAACAACAAACTTTACAAATGGAGAGACAGTAACTGGTGGCACAACCGCTCATAGTTCTGCTATATCTGCCATATCAAGTGATACAACAACTACCTGGTTAAGTAAGAATGCCTTAAACGCAATGCTTTACGGATCGCTTTCAGAAGCGTATATTTTTATGAAAGGTGAACCAGATATGATGCAGTTGTATGAAAAAAGGTTTATGGAAGAAGTAAGTAGATTAAAAGATTTAGGAGAATCAAGAGAAAATGCTGATGCTTATAGGCAAGGATTGCCTAGAAGACCAAGGACATAGGAGATAAAACATGGCAACCTCAAATGCAGCAACTAACTATTTAGAAAGAAGATTATTACATTATATTTTTAAAAATAACTCGTTAAGTTTCTCAAGTCCTGGTGACAATATTTATGTAGGACTAGCAACAGCCGTATCTGCCGCTGAAACAGGTTCAGTAACAGAAGCTAGTTTTGGTGGATATGCTAGACAACAAGTAGCAGCAGCAAGTTGGACAACAATAGGTGCTGACTCAA
>Ga0209337_1000217_pt1 | contig 45824 bp, 53 predicted proteins | sample LinPmetageLP53_FD_184044 | JGI IMG/M metagenome (GOLD analysis project Ga0209337, IMG submission 184044) | Marine viral communities from the Pacific Ocean - LP-53 (SPAdes) (version 2) | ecosystem: Environmental > Aquatic > Marine > Oceanic | place: Pacific Ocean | collected 2010-02-08
GCTGTACCCGCATTGGCTAAGTCTGATAGGTTGCTTGTCTTTACTAATTTTTGACCTAATGAAGTCGCAGTTGTTGTAGCAAAGTTAGCATCATCCCCCAAAGCGGCGGCTAATTCATCTAGTGTGTTAAGTAAAGATGGCGCGCCAGTTGTTATTGCTGTTATTGCAGAAGCGTTTGTCGCTACTTCTGCATCTACATAAGCCTTGATTGATTGTTGAGAAGCAGCAGCAGTAGCACTATTACTAGCCATGTTATCTTCATCTTTTAATGTCAATTGAGTGTTCGTATTAGTATCGGTTGAAGTAATAGTTACTGCACCACCTGACTCAGTTATTGTTACATTACTACCTGCTGTAAAGGCTAGAGTCTCAGTAGAACCTAGTGTATTACCCCCTGCGGTAATTGTTCTGAAGGTATTATCGTTTGCCGTCATATCATCTACGACAAAATTGATTCTACCGTTGGTATCATCATAGGCAACACCTATCCTTGTTTCTGTTCCTACTAACATACCGCCAACAATATCTTGGACTTGTTCTGTTGAAAGTTGTGTATTAGTATTAGTGTCAGTTGAAGCAATTGTGACAGCACCACCGCTTTCTGTTATAGTTACATTAGACCCTGCTGTAAAAGCTAATGTTTCTGTTGAACCTAATGTATTCCCACCCGCAGTAATTGTTCTAAATGTATTATCATTTGCGGTCATATCATCAACAACAAGATCTATTGTTCCGTCACCATCTTGGTAAGTAGCAGAGATTCTTGTTTCAGTATTAGAACCAAACATCGCCCCTACTATATCTTGAACGGCTTCAGTTGAAAGATTAGTATTTGTATCAGTAGTATAACCGTAAGAAAGTATCTTGTCTTGTATTGCGGCTGAAGTCATTAGTGATGTATCGTTATCAGCAAAAGATTCCGAGCTAATTTGAAGGCTATTTGCAGCAAGCTCCGAAACGGTCAAACCTGCTACATTCAATGTAGCACTTCCAGATGTAGCACCACCAGTCAATCCTGTTCCAGCTACGACAGCCGTTATGTCGCCCGAACCCGAACCGAAGTTTTGAGCTTGAATGTAATCATAAACTACATCTCCTGTGATTAAACCCGCATTACCATTGGCAACCGCACCTGTTCCTGATAATGTTGCTGCTGTTCCTAATCCTAAGTTACTTCTAGCTGTACCTGCATTAGTCAAATCAGATAAGTTACTAGACTTTACTAATTTTTGACCTAATGTTGTTGCAGTAGTAGTTGCGAAATTAGCATCATCACCCAATGCGGCAGCAAGCTCATTAAGCGTATCTAATGCGTCAGGTGCGCTATCAACAATACTTGCTGTTTTGCTATCCACATAAGCTTTGATTGATTGCTGTGATGCTGCTGCCGTAGCACTATTAGTAGCCATATTATCTTCGTCAAGAAGAGTTAGCTGAGTGTTAGTATCTGCTGTCATGTCATCTACTACGAAATTAATCCTACCGTTTGTATCATCATAAGTAACACCGATTCTTGTTTCAGTACCAACCAACATACCGCCAATAATATCTTGAACTTGTTCAGTAGAGAGTTGAGTGTTTGTATTTGTATCTGTTGAGGCTATTGTTACCGAACCACCGCTTTCGCTAATTGTAACATTAGAACCAGCAGTAAAAGCAAGTGTTTCTGATGCCCCTAATGTATTTCCACCTGCGGTTACAGTCCTAAACGTATTGTCATTAGCGGTCATGTCATCCACTACTAGATTTATTTTACCTGCCGCTACGCCACCATCAACATAAGTAGCAGAAATCCTAGTTTCAGTATTAGAAGCAAACATCGCCCCTACTAAATCTTGAATATATTCTGTATCTATATCATTTCTTAATAAGACCTGACCTGAATGATCGGGAAAAGCCCATATCCTGTTATCAGCCTGTGGGTTGAGCCATGAAAGTGCGCCTACATTTGTATCACTAGCACTTCCTGAAATTATAAAGCTAGACGCACTTACTTGACCCGCAAAAGTCGCTTTATGACTAACAGTAGTCCCAATGTTAAAATCAGCACCTATGCTTGCATTCAACGCAGATGCTACATCAGCAGTAGTAGTGGTATTGGTATCTGCTGAAGCAATTGTAACGGTATCACTAGACGCATTAGTTGTTAGTGTTACATTAGAACCTGCGGCAAACGTAAGTGTATCAGTAGTGGCATCTGCGACTAGGTTATCTTGCCCCGATACTGCTATCGTGTTGAAAGCATTCTGATTGTTCTCTCCGCCAGCACCCGCCGCTATCCAAGTAAATCCACCACTTGCTTGATCATAACTTAGAAGATAGTTATCTGTTGGTGAATTGGTTGCGTTCAGATGCGATTCATCAACAGCTCCATCTTTTAATTCTGAGCTATCAATAGCATTAGCATCAATCTGCCCTGCGGCAACTGAGTCAAGAGTAGCTAATGCACCAAGAGCTGAACCGCCTAGATTTATTGCATCTGCATATACTACACCATCAAAATATGCGTCTTTGAACTTGAAAGTGCTAGAACCTAAATCGTAATCATTGTTTGTTGCGGGTCTTACGAAGCCATCAAGGAAATGAACTTGATCATCACCTGTGACTACAATCATCAATCCTTTTCTTTGATTTGTATTATCGTCTATTGCGGCTCTAAGTCCAGTATCAGTCCAACCTGTGGCATAAAATGAAAAGCTTGGATGCGTATTTGCACCTTGTCCTGTACGAATTATACCATTATATTGGCCGCCTACTGTTAGTAATTCCGTGCTATTAGAAGTTGTATATGTCAAACCCTGATGGCCTGTAATGCTTGTGCCGTTACCAAATGCAACTTGTGTATTGGCTATGCTTCCTTGAATCCCAGTTGCAGCGGCAACAAGATCTATTGTTCCATCTGAATCTTGATATGTAGCTGTAATATTTGTTTCAGTATTACTAGAAAACATAGCACCAACTATATCTTGCACTTGTTCATTTGACAATTGAGTGTTGGTCGTGAAAGTTAGATTATTCTGCATATAGGTCTGCAATACAGATGTATCCATTCTCTTTAGTGAACCGGCATCGCTAATCACAAACTCATCTGTGCTTACTAATCCACTTGTGATTGCGGTTTGCCCTGTTATATCACCAACAACAAAGTTAGATGCCCCACTAGATGCGAAGTTTTGAGCTGCGATGTAATCATACACAGCATCTCCTGTTACCAAACCTGCATTACCGTCAGCTACCGCACCAGTCCCTGCTAATGTTGATGCTGTTCCTAACCCCAGATTCGTTCTAGCTGTTCCCGCATTTGCTAAATCAGATAGATTACTAGCCTTTGCGAGCTTAGTGCCGACACTTGTAGCGATTGTTGTCGAGAATGAAGCATCATCACCTAACGCGGCGGCTAATTCATTCAAAGTATTCAATGCAGCCGGAGCTGTATCAACCAATCCAGACACTTCTGCATCCACATACGCCTTGATAGATTGCTGACTTGCTGCTGATGTTGCACTATTCGTAGCCATGTTATCTTCATCTAACAAGGTCAATTGGGTGTTAGTATCAGTTGATGTAATCGTTACTGCACCGCCACTCTCAGTAATGCTAATGTTTGAACCTGCCGTGAAAGCTAAGGTTTCGCTAGCGGAGAGTGTATTGCCGCCCGCAGTAATGGTTCTGAAGGAGTTAGTCATGTCATCAACGACAAGATCTATTGTTCCATCACCATCTTCGTAGGTGGCTGAAATCCTTGTCTCGGTATTACTTGAGAACATAGCACCTACAATGTCCTGAACCGCCTCGCTCGTCAATGGTGCGCCATCTAAGGTAGTCACAACATCTATTGTTCCATCGCCATCATCATAGGTCACAGCAGTATTGGTTTCAGTATTGCTCGAAAACATAGCACCTACAATATCTTGGATTGTTTCTGTAGCTAAATTGATTGTAGCATCGCCTGTATTCGCACCACCTGTGAGATTTGTTCCGGCAATTACCGCAGTTATATCTCCACCACCTACACCAAAACCATAGGACTCAATCTTATCTGCAATAGCCGCAGAAGTCATCAATGAAGTGTCATTATCGGCAAAGGACTCACTACTAATCTGAAGGCTATTGGCCGCTAATTCACTTACAGTCAATCCACTAACATTTAGGGTAACTGTTCCCGATGAACCACCACCTGATAACCCCGTTCCAGCTACAACACCTTCTATATCTGCTGCATTTGTAGCTATTGTAATCGTTTCTCCGCTATGAGCTAATGTAATATTAGTACCTGCTACAAGAGTAATGTCGTCATTACCTGAACCACTACCCCCTGCTGTAAGACGAATAATTGCATTATCACCCGAATCAACAGCACTAATCGAATATGTTGTATCTGTATCTGTTACAGATTCAGTAGCTGAAGCTATACTTGTTACATGACCATCTGAATCAAGAGTAATATCTTGTATGTATGTTCTGCCACTATTATTGACTGAGTTTGCACCACTTATGTTAGGGTGAGCTGAAGCTATGGTTATCTGATCCGGAGATGTTGAAGTATCTGGTGTTAAGGTAATATTAGACCCTGCTACTAACTTAACAGAAACTGTACCTGAACTACTACCCCCTGCTATTAAATCAATAAGAGCATCATTTGAGCTGTCTGATGCAGCTAAGGTGTAAGTGGTGTTCGTATTACCCGAAGAAGTATCTATGGAATCCTGTAAATCATCCAAAGTCATGTATTTCCATGCAGATGCAGATTCATCCCAAAGCAGAATCTTATCATCGGTAGCATCTGATGATTCATTTAATTGAGTTAGAGAAGCAGGGTCAATAAGACCAAGTGTATCTCCTGTGAGTGTTAGTGGTGAAGAAACTGCAAGATTAGTGTTAGAACTAATATCTATACTAGATAGTGTAGCCAACGAACCTAATCCTAAATTACTTCTTGCCGTAACTGCATTCGCTAAATCTGATAAATTACTTGATTTCGCAAGTTTGGAATTAACGGTATTAGTTATAGTAGTATGAAATGAAGCATCATCATTAATTGCTGCAGCAAGCTCATTGAGTGTATCTAACGCACCCGGAGCTGAAGCTATTAAATCAGATACTTCAGCATCAACATAGGCTTTGATTGATTGTTGCGAAGCTGCGTGAGAAGCTGAATTAGAAGCCATATTATCTTCGTCTTTCAAATCCAGATTCAAAGTGACTGTTCCTGACGTTCCACCGCCCGACAATCCTGTTCCAGCTACAATTGATGTAATGTTCCCTGCACCTGTTGAATAACCGTAGGATAGAATCTTATCTTGTATGGCGGCTGAAGTCATTATAGTAGTGTCATTATCTGCAAAAGACTCACTACTAATTTGAATACTGCTTGCCGCTATTTCTGATACCGTAATCCCGCTAACATTCAAAGTCACCGCACCGCTTGAGCCACCGCCACTAAGTCCTGTTCCGGCGGTCACACCAGTAATATCTCCTAACTCTTGAGTAGTCCAAACACCATCTATTGCTACAATTGCATGATTATTGGTAGGTGAAAGGTTAGCAAAATCAGTAAGTTGTGGATCATAACTTTGCCATATATCCGCACCTACTACATCATTAGTTGATGGATTGATAAATGATACTTCACTACCTGCCGATAAACTAAATGTAATTACTTCAAATTGCATAGTATATCTAAACAATTTCTTAGCACGGTCTGATAAGTCCGTTCTTGTTTTGAAAATAATACGATCTATGTTTTTACTATCTCCTTTTCTAAACCCATGCAAGATTCTTCTTACTTCATTTCTAATTTCAGAAAGGCGAGTGCGACTTTTTACGGTACGAATATCAATGGTTAAGTTGATGTGTTCATTTACGAAGTCATACAACAGCTCAGGTTGGGATTCATTATGAGCTGTTTCAAATATTCTAATAACATCTTTATCTTGTAATCGAACTCTCTTACCATCGCCTTTGTCAATGTTAGCAATATCTTGTATTGATGGCTTAGGTGCTTTCGACCAATTAGCATCAAGGATATTGACAAGTATTGCGATTGCATCAGTCACTCGGCATCACTCCATCAAAGGGCTTCATGGCTTCCCTTAAATTATTGGTGAAGGCATGAGCATCTAATTGCTTTTCAACAAGACTTTCTATTTCGGCATCAGTATAATTTAATCCATCTTCAATTGAAGATTGTGTTTCTGTCGCAATCAATTTCTCTCGAACACTTGGCATTTTAGTAACATAGTCATCCATAGCAGAAACGAGCTTTTCACTAGCCTTAGCTAAATCTTTGAAATAGCCATCCACTCAACCACCTACCCCCGCAACGATAATGGTTTCTTGATACGGGATAAGAAGTCTTTTTGTTTCTTCATCTAACTTCTGTATCTTAGCATCAAGAGATACATTTTGAGTGCCTTCTGGGAATAAAGAAGTATAATCATCTGACATTAGTATATCTCTAACTACTAGCTTTGTGCAAACATCTTCAATAACTTTGTCTAAATATCTTTCACCATAGATATATGATACTTTTAGACTGTGATTTTCAAAGAAAGGATATTGATTATTGAATAAGATTGCACCGTTATCTTCGATAGACCACCAATCTTTTTGCCTTTCTTCATCTATTATGTCTGTTTTGAATCGGTATTGTTTTATTTTTCCTACAACCGCAGTAGCAGATGAACCCGATCCACCGCCACCACTAAATGAAACGGTAATATTTGTATCTGTTGATAAATAAGCCGAACCCGGATTAGAGATAGTAAGTTTAGTTATAGCACCATTTGTTACTGTTGCAGTAGCCGCAGCATTCACACCTGTTCCGCCTGAAATACTTACAGAAGGGGCAGAAGTGTATCCTGAACCCCCACTATCTACTATAATATCACTCAATCCCCCCACATTTGAGGCAAAACTTGATGTTAAATCGGTGGTAATTGTTATAGTATTATCATCTCTTGAGCATAAAGCCACATGATTAACACCATTCAAGCCTTCAATGTAATACAATCCAGACCCTTGAACCATACCTGCTGCATCAGATGTGGTGAATGATGTTGTTGGTGTTCCTGTTTCGGTTAGTAAATCAACAGCAATTTCATTTCCTTTATCAAAAAGAAAACTATTTCTTTGACTAACAGCAACGGTGCTATTTGTTCCATCTACGGCTTCTCTCATACTACTAATAACAACAACACCATCGCCTTCATCGCTATTACCCGTAGCTAGATATTCGTTAGATATATTGAGGTTAGAACCGTTTTGTGTAAGGCTTCCAATCTGAATTGCAGCTTTTGAAGTATCAGAATCTTCGTTAATCAAAGAAGCTATTTCATCAGCTACAGATTTTTTACCAAAATCTCTAATCCATTTTGTAGTTGATGATGCAGTTGATTGAGCTGCTTGTAATGTTCCTACATGAGCTACATTCGGGCATAAAAATATTTTATCTGTATCCGACATTTTATGCGTCTTATCAACATGAAGCTCCATTCTACCTGCGGCCAATTCTCTGTAATCATCTCCTTGCCAAACCCCCATTTTTAGAATCTGCCTAATACTTCTATGATTAAGATAAACTGCACCTACATAATCTGTATAATATCTCCTACGATATGGTTTGAAAGTTGTGAAGTTTTTGTATTCATCTACTACAATACGAGGCCGCCAAGCCATTCTTGTGATTGTATCAATGTAATCTTGTCTTTTCTTAATTAGATTTTCAACACCAGATTTTGTGATTCCTCTTTCATTACTATCAGTCAATATACTTGCAGGTTGAACAAAAGCATTGTTCGCAGTAGTAAATGAATTATTTTGTGATTCGGGTGCTAACAACCAAACTAAACCACTTGAACCTGCTGATTGTGTTCCATTCAAAATATAGTCAATACCTTTAGCATTCAAATCATCATAGACTTTTATGGTATCTCCTGATACAAAACCCCACCTTCTGTAATCTGCACCAGTTATTGGGATGCGGATATTATTGCCGGATATTGATGTATCACCGCCAAGAGCTACGGGTTCAGTAGCAGGTAGCTGAAGGTATTGCACTACTTTAGCTACTGTGCTATAAGCCAATGCGTCTGGATACAAAGGCTGACTTGGCCTATGTCCGGGATTGAATGTTCTCGGCATTCTTCACCCTCCATCACTCCTTCCATGTACTAGGTGATGAATCACGGTCTGATTCCATAGACCTTCTTCGCAACTTGCACTTGTTAGCAGGGTTTCTAGGATTCTTACCGCAACGCTCACCAGTTTCAGCACCACATTGAGGACAAGGTGCAGCTTTAACGACACCCCATGCTTTTTCAAAAGAACAATCGCACATTTCATCGTCTGCGAACATCAGCTCGTTATCTCCGCCTCTCTTGGGCATACCGCAATCCTCACAGTTATCTGTTCCACCCATAGCTTGATTTTTCAAATCCCTCAACGGATCAAAATAATTTGGACCAAAGAACTTCTTTACATCGTCTTTGCTCATGAATACTTCCCCATATTGTAATCCATCTTACCGCCACACCCTGCACAGGCGGGAGTCCAACAGAAATGTAGTAGCCCACAGTCGGTGCATCTTGTACCTGCACCTATGTTCTGAATATCAAATCTTTCTCGGCCTCTACTTTGAACCCGGACTGTATGTGAATCCTTAGCCATGTTATCTTTGCTAAAGATTGACTGGTCGGATCGAGTTGAACCTGTTTTTAATTCAGCTAGACGCTTACCACGCCTTTTTTCTATCTCCAATGCTTCTTGAAGATTTATTTCACCTAATTGTAGTCCCATAAGGCAAGCCTCTCTTAAGCTCGCCCGCCTGTAACCGTAATGTATGCAATAGCTGTTGATATATCTCCTGACGCTACTGCATCAAGAGGTGTACCATCAGCACCTGCTTCAAAGGCTAGAAGTTTTTTGTTTGCCCTATCATAAGAAAAAACGTATCCGGTAGTGCTTGATTCCACATGAGCTGTATCTATGTTAGCTACATACTCAGTAAGATCTAATGCCTCACCACCTGCCCCTGCCCATGATGAGTCGGGGGTGACTTTCAATGCAACCGATAAGCGATTGCCACTAACATTCGTTCTTCCAAGTTGCTCTACGGTAAGTGCCATACAAAACTATTGTTAAGACAATCCTATTTAATAAGTTTCAAAAAAAACGCCTTTATTCGTAGATTAAGACCAATCTTATTGAGCCGCCAGTATATGCACCTGCGGCTACTGCAAAGGTAAATGTTACAGCTCCACATACTAACCCATTCCAAGCCGAAGGCTCATCAATAGTCTTACTGCCTGTTGTAGAACTTGCTGGTGCGGTGACTGTTAGAGCTAATCCACTTGTAGCCCCACCATCTGCATTCATGTTGCCGCCTTCTGAAGTCTGAAAGTTAAGAGGGGTGTTGCTTGATGTTCTAAAATCAAGAGCTGCAAGAGTATCACAGTAAGGATATTCAATACTGCTTGAATCTTCTATATCCATCGTAAGCTTCATTGAACCAGAAGTTGCACCTACTGAGCCATTTGCAGTTACCCTGCTTGGATCAAGTATGATACGACCTATTTTACCATTCATAATGACAGTAGTAGTTACACTATTTCCTGAAGCGGTTGGAATATCAACTACTTTACGGTTAATGCGTTGTCTTGAGGCATACCTGCCATCTCCATCGTCAATATCTGTGGGATTATCGGTCACTCAGAAGCCCCCGCTAAAAATTGGCGGGCTTTTCCTGTTAGCGATGCTTTTGTATCGGTATTGATTGTAGGTATTCCCCTTGAACCACACCAATTTTGCATTTGAGCCCTTGTCATTCCTGATGAAAACCCAGCTTCCATCAACATTTCATCGGTTACATCGTCAGCAGTTAAACTTGAAGATTCACTTACTATTTCTGGAACTTCAGGAAGAAGGTCAGAACTTGTTATAGTAGTTGTTTCTTCAACGACTGGTTCAGGTTCAGGTTCAGGCTCAGGTTCAGGTTCAGGCTCAGGCTCAGCTACAGGAGCTGATTTCTTAGCCGCTTCTTGAAGAGCTTTTATCATTTCTTTGCCTTGTGATTTTGGGGTTGCCCCCGTTACGATCCACATTGTAGTGCCGTTAGCAATAGCGGGTAGTATCTCTTGTTCTATCCACCAATCGGGTATATCATCCCGGCTAACGCCTCTAGCAAAGCCATACCGAACACCATTTATTGATAGCTCGGTGTATGCCTTTCCACCTGCATATTTTAAGGTAAGAGCCAAAAGGCTCACCTCAAGCATACAGTATTGTCAATCTGTGCGTATCGCCAGCTGTGTTACCTGCTGTTGTGAAAACTACTGTTGCACCTGATGTATGAGATAGTGTTGTACCTTCAAAACCACCTGAGTTATTGTGTAGTCCAAGAACCGCTAATGCTGCTGTTCCGCTTACGCCAGTTATACCTGTATCAGTTAAGTCAAAAGTTGTTGCCGTACTTGCTGATGCACATACAAGATCCACTACGAGTAGCTTCAAACCACCCTCAGCATTTCCAGCAGATACACCTGCTATTCCATTCAACCATGCGGTTGAGCTATCTCTTGTTCCCGCCCATAGTCCTGTATCCAAGACTACTGAGCTGCTTGCTTCTGTAATATTTACGTTTGCCATATTTTATTCACCTCTTTATCTCCATATCTCCAAAGCACCTAAGCACTCAAGTCCCTCACTTTACCATGCGCACCATAGAACAGTTGCCAAAGGTCGCCCATAGTATGGAACATACCCATTTGACCCAGCCTGTTGATTCCAAATGGATCGCCAGTTTCAATACCTGATTCGTGATATAGAGTAGGTTTAGCTGTGCAGAAATACATATAATCTGTATCCATGTAGTATAGACGGCTTAATCCGCCACCATCTTCAACTACATCTTTAGAAGGAATTAGAGGAACACCGTTGTATGTTGCTACGATGAAACCAGCTTCCATACCGGGAACACCTTTTACACCATTAACGCCGGGTGTGACTCTCTTCATCTCAGTAAATCTTTGCTGAGGTTGTAGTAGTTGTTGGATTTTCTCAAGTGTATCATAGCCAGTCAAGATAACTTTTGGCTGACCTCCACGTTCCCATACACTTCGGAACATACCGTCAAGGATGTTCAAAGTTAATGGTCTTTGAGCTGATGTTGTACCCGCATCTACGTTAGCATCATACCATTGTCTTGAGCTTCCATCGTCTGCTCTATCAATATTGTATTGCTTGTGGTCGCCAGCAGCTATATCGCTGAAGCTTGTAGTTTCAATGTTAGTAGCAGATATGCAACGATCTAATGATTCAAAGTCATTTAATGTAGTTGAACGGTTGCTTACATCGCTTAGAAGCATTTTATTGATAACTTCAGCGTGATGTTTAGCCATTTCCATTTTCATAACAGCTCTTGCATCTCCAAGACCGTCATCTTTGTCAGCTAAGAACATAGCTGTTTCTGATAGGTCAAAGGTATGAGCTACTGTGCGTGGTTTGTCGCTGACATGAGCAAACTCAGGCTTGATTGTATCTGGTAGTGTTCCGTTCTCAGGAAGTCCACCACCTACTGCACCTGCATTCGGTTTGCCTGTGACGACTCTCCATCCAGACTTTTCCCATGGTTTCTTTGGTAGTATAGAAAAGGCGTTGAACTCTTGGTTGAGTTGCGACCAAACCTTTCTACCAAATATTGCTTGGTATGTACCTGTTGTGGTACTCATTAAAGGCGAATCTGCCTTCAAAAGGTCTGTACCGGAATATGCCCATGCGTTAGCACCTGCACCAGCTCCGTAGTATAGCCTCTCCATATCTTCAATCGTGCGTATGTATCCTCTCGAACCACTCATATTTAGTCACCTCTTCTTACAGCCCTACGAGCTAAATCTTCAACAGCTCTCCATCCATCAAGATCAGTACCCATAGCTGCGTACTCTTCATGTGTAGGGACTCTAATATCAGTTGGTTGAACTACAACGGATTTTTGTATTTCGTTGTTAGTAGTGCGTAGGTTTGCGATTTCATGCTTTAGTGCATTAATTTGCCCTGAGTAATCTCTTGACTTCTGAACTTGTAAAGCTCTTGAAGTTTCAGTTTGGTATCGAGATTCCCACTCGCCTTTTACCATGCCTTTGAGAGATTCTTCATCACGAAGGCTTGCATAAGCCCTGTAACCTTTTTCAAGACCAGCAGGGGTAATTTCACCTGATGATGCTTTTGAACTTCTGCGAGATTTGATTACGTTTTTGTTTCCAGATGGACCTTTGTAAGCCATGTTAGAAACGCCCGGTTGCTTGATAACATATTTATTTCCGCCCGGTGCTGCAAGAGCAGGGTATGAAGGTTCAGAAGCACCTTCTCCGCTTCCTTCTGGGTCGCCTTGACCTCTATGTGTATGACCGCTATTGCCATCTACACCAGCTAAGTATGCCTTTTCAAGACCAAAATGTCCTCTTAGTTTGTCAAGATCAATTCCTTGCTCATGAGCAAACTTCTCAAGAGTATCAATGTAGGCTACTGCCGTATTGTTCTCAGTTGTCGTTTTTTCCACCGTACCTGTATCCATGTGTTTTAATACACGGCTTAGGCCATCTCTTATTTCGCTTAATGCTTCACTTTCAGTCATTTTTTGTTCACCTTTGTTTATTATTTCAGATTCATCCATCTTAAGGATTGTATAACGAGCTTCAGGATTAATCCCTTTCTTACATAGAGTAACCTCATGTAATTCTAGCTCGGTAATCTCACGGTGGGATCCATGTTCTGGTGTATGCTTTGATACACGGAACAATGCTTGCCCTCCTATTGAAAAGGCTCGAAGGTCGCCATCTCTAATTTGATTTTGCACCTCTCTTGCCTTCTGTATGTCGCTTCTTATCTTACAAACGACAAAAAGGCCGTGATCATCAACTTCTGATTTCCATACTCGGCCTTGTGAATCTGAATGGTCGGCTACAACCTCTCCGACTTGTATTCCGCTATGTGCGAGCTGAACATTTCTAAACGCTTTATTTTCCATAAACTTAGAAAAAGCTTTTTTCAACGCCTCGCCCGGTATTCTATCACCCTGCTTATCTACCATATCTACACTAGCATATCCAGCGATGTATAAATCACCACCAACTTGAGACTTCAAGATGAAATCTGAGCCGACAGCACTCCACTTAAGAGTGGGTTGTAATACAGCCTCTGCGGTTGCCATTGGTGAACTATCGTTATTCAATGGTATATGAACAGTAGGTTGTCAATGCTGTCAGGATATATCAGATTGAATCCGTGCGAATCGTGGGTTGTGCCTCTAATTCGCGGGTTTTTTCATTTTTTTCTTTAATTGGAATACGCATTATAACTTTATCACCTTCAAACTCTATTTGCGGTTCTTCAACATCTGCTTGAGGGTCTAAAGAAAGGTTAGGGATTTCCAATTTATCACCTTCTCTATCTCGATTTATAGGGTCAGCAAAAGTAGTATTATTTTCATCTGTTATTTCAGTAGCTCCTGTGGGTGCTGTAATGTCTGCTTGCATACCTGCCCAAGCTCCACCATCTCCAGATGCTCTATTCATTCTAGGAAAAACAAACTTTTCAACAACAGTCGTATCAACTATATCATCATCAATAGCTTCATTCAAAGTCCATTTGTCATCTTCTGTTTGTTCAATTCCGTATTCGCCACCAAATCTCAAAAGATGATCGTGTTTTAATCCTTCAACTCTTTCTTCTAATTCTTCTGATGTTAATGATTCCTCAGCATTGTCTATTGCTTCTCTAACGTGACCCATAAGATGGTGAACGTCATCGCCATCATCATCATCATCAATAATAGCTGGTGCTTTTACTAGCTTTCTTTTCTTTTTCTTAGTAGCTACTGAATGAACAGGTTGGTATGTTCCTTCGGTAGTTGATGACACCATGCCAACACCCGCACCGCCACCTGCACCGCCACCTGCACCGCCACCGCCACCTTCTTTGAGTAAGAAAGCAATTGGGGGGGTCCAAAGAACTTCTTGTGATTGAGCTTGTTTTACTAAATGAGGGTAGCCTTCGTATCTATCAATAAATATTCCATGCTCATCATTTCCTAGCTTAACCTTTACAGGTGCTAATATTTCAGGATATTCTAATATCACAGTATCGCCTTTAATCATTACTTCAGGCAAAGGTGGGTATATTTTTGTTTTAGATATGTCATCATTAGCAAATAATATCCATTTTGGATGTAATTCTTTTTCTTTGATAAAAGTGGATGTGGCATCCCTAACAAAAAACTCGCCTCTATCAAAAGAAGCTATTGCTTTGACTAATCCTTCATCATCTGAATTAACACAATTAGAAGGCGCAGGGAAGTGAACATTGTCAGTTGAATGGTATAATGTTCTTAATACGTTAATTCTATCTTCTAATGGTTCAAAAGATAAATCAGATCCTTTATGGACTAACAAATCAATTACATTTAACGTGCTATCGTCTAAATAAGCATCAAAGGTAAAATCGCCTTTCATATCTTTGAGGTCTTTTGAAATTGTATTAGGAACACGGGGCTCTATTGATTTTCCTCTTTTTTCAATAAGCATACGTTCTCCAGATGGTTTATGTTGAACTATCCAATCACCACTAAATCCTTTCAAGGTAGTCAAATCATCTATGTCTTTCACCACATGAGCTGGTGTAATTAGCTTATTACCAAATACGCCAGTCGGTTCGTAATCATCATCGGATTTATGCAAATCGGTTACGAGAGATGGATAACCCGTGTGATTAGATGTGAGCAATCTAATATCTTCATCTTTTGTTTGTATTGGTTTTTTACTATATGCAGGGTCTATCATACGAACATGACCTTCATGTGCTGTCCTTTGCATAATTGTAAATGGCTGTTCAGCTAACGAGAATGTTATTCCAGAGCTTAAATCGTCAGACCAAATTAAAGTAGCGGGCATTCTATGACCCCAAGCATCAGTATTACCTGTATTGTAAATAGGTGGAACTACACCCATAGATTCGGGCGATACAGGGCCCAATGTTCCCTCTTCTGATGATAGTTGGCCGGAATCAAGATTAGGTAATGACATTACTGAATGCCCACCTGAATCACCATACTTCATCAAAGAATAATTTGCTGCCGCCATGAGCTGTTGAATATTTCCTCTAGCTATGGTATTAGCTTCAACATCAGCCCAAGCATTTTCACCAAGGCTTCCAATAAATACTTCAGAACCCAATTGCTGATTGACAATACCTGCAAGCCTCATGGCTTCTCTTGTCAATGCTTTATCTGCATCTTCAAAAAATGAATTGTGAAGTTTGTGGAAATCGGGATTAGAATTAGGATGTTCTAAGCCGATAAATTGAGCTAAAGGCGCACCGTGTTCTCCTACATTCATCATAGCCCTACCAAAAGGTGCAATCATGTATGCGTCATGTGGTATTGTCATCATTGAACCTTGAGATCCTATTTCAGATGGGTGCAAATGATGGTGGAATGCCGCCGCACCACTCCAATTAGCTCTTTTTCTTTCAAAATCTAAATTAACTGTGGAATCAGATGATACAACACCAGATAATTCGCCTTGCCCTGCTTCAGTATTTGCGGCCATTGGGAAGTGAGAACCTGCAATTGAATGTCTCCCGGTAAGAGGAATCCCTTCAAACAACATTTCACCAAGCCAAGATTCATTGAATATCTTAGAATAACTTTGTGAGAATATTGTTTTTAATGAATTAATATCTCTACCTACACCGCCCCAATATAGGAATGGTTGCCACCAATGGTGGTTATGATTCGGAACTATACCTTCTTCGCTTAGATTCCAAGGCGAATTGTGATGCCTATCCGGTGCTGTTGCATTCGGTCCAGCTTCAACGGGTCCTGATTTATCTGCTGGTCGCATCCACCATGAAGCTAAAGGCGTAAATCTATCTCTCCAATTTCGCAACGCTCGACCCCAAGTAAGCCCTGCTTTTTCTGCAAACTTGTTATTTAGAAACTTAGCTTCAGGTGAACCTTGTTCAGTAGCTCCTAATTGCCCTACTAAATCCATGAATGTATCTCTTTGATTCGATGATTGATATTCTAAACCAAACAAATAAGATAACAAACCATAGTTATCTGACAATTCTGTTTTTTTTGCTTCAAAATAACCTTCTTCAGAAAGCTCAGCATAACGGCTTCTATCTATGTTGTATAAGTCTAACATTGATTCAGCTGGGTCGCCCATCATTTCAAACATAGGTCTTAGGTCGTTTCTGATTCTTCTTTCAGCTTCTCTGCTATCACTTAATTGATTTATGAAACCAAGAACATGATTTGCATAATTAGGATCACCATGTACTGCACCGTGCAAAAGAGGGCAACTATTTGATTCGGGATGAAAAGGGTGTTGTTTTCCAAATCTATTATCCATTTCAGCTTCAGGCCAATCGCCAGCGTAGCTAGTTGAAATCTTAGTATGGCCGTTAAGAAAAGCACTCATATCTTGAGGAATTACCATTGTTGATGGATTCATAGGATTATCTAAATCTCTCATAGAGTAAGGTGGTGGTTCTGAAGCTACTGCAAGAGTAGCCGCATCTTGAGGTGATTCTACAACACCTAATTCTTCTTTGTAAATATCTAAATCATATTCTCCGCCAGTAAGAGCTGAAAGAAGTGTATCGGTTCTTTTTCTTACTAGCTCATCAGACATATACTCACCTCATAGGCGAGCATAGACTTGTTCCGTGAGGCTCGCAATTTCTTCAATAATGCCGACTTTACCCGGATGTGCTTTCTTTAACTCAGTAAGTTTCTCTTCCCATGTATCAATATTATCAGTAAAGCCGCCACCATCATTTAGTTTCATGTGTAAAGAAGAACTATCTACACCATAACCTGTTTGAGCTACTGATGGCATTTTATACACTTCACTAATTGGACTTCGTGTAGGTCCATCTTCCATGTAAGGGATTCTTTGATTCGTGCTATAAACGGTTGCTCTAATCTGTTCGCTGCCTGATACTTCCATTAGTTGAGGCACATGATCATTTACTGAATCTTCTTGTTCATATTTTACAAATATTCCACGTTCTCTTAGAAATTGAGTAGTTGCATCACCTTTTTCTATTTTGCACCAACAATCGTCTGCACATGAGCCTTCATTAACACCACCTGCACCCGGAGTGAAACTACCTAGTTTATGGGTTCTTCCTTTCTTCATTTGCTTAAAGTCATCACCATCAATGTCGCCATCCTTGTCTTTATCAAGATTCTTTTGCCCGCCGACTAATGGTTTCTTTTTGCTATCTTTCTTGCCTTTGCCAATTTTGTTTTTATTGCCTTTAGGGTTTGGTAAATCCGGCATTTTTTTATCGCCACGATCTGATTTGTAACCACCTTTAGGTGAACAATCACTACAATCATCACTCTTACAACCCATGCAATTCATGTTTTTATCCATGTAAGCCATACTGCTGTTCTTTGATTTGACAATGCGTTCTAATTCATTGACTATACCTAAAAGTTGGCCTTCAGGTGTGTCGTTCATTGGGTCGTGGTATGCAAATCCTTGATTCATTGTTTAGCCGCCTCTTCTGCATCAATCCATTCCTGTAGCTCATCGTATCGGCTTTTGGATTTAGTAAATATTTCACCAGAACCGTCAAAAGGAGTATCTAATCTCATTTCGTCTGCTCCAGCTCTATTTAATGGGTCGAATATTTCTGCGGCATGAGGTGTTGATACTCGTAACCAACCTGCTTTCTGCAATAGTGCGTCAGGGTTTGAAATTGCTTTTCGTAAGTCATGATTTTCGTGTTCAACAAAAGCTATTCTTTCATTTAATGCACGAAGCTCTCCTACCACCTGCTTTAATATTTCTAATTCACCTGTATCATCGCTCATAATCCCATACCTCCAAGCATACTATTCAAACCATTCACGGGCGGGTTCGCCACTTGAGGGTTTGCTATCTCAGTCATGTTAGGTGCTTGAACAGGTGCATCATACTCTAACATCGTCATAACTTGAGGGTCTTTTTGCATAGCCGCTAATAATGAAAACATTTCATCGTATTTTTCCATTACTAACCCCAATACCATATCAAATTGAGATATACCTTCACTTGGCATACCATTACTTGCCCATTGAGCTAAATACCCTTTTCTTGTTCCAAGCATATCTCCAAGCTGCCCTGCCGCAGCTAATAACTCATCGTAATATTTCTTACCTGCCGCAGAAGCAGGTACTACTGGTGGAACAAGTGATTGGTCTTGAACGGGTTGAGTATTAGCTAAACCCGCACCTGCTGGTGTATTAGGGTCTGATGCCATCATAGCTGCATTGGGATCTGCGGGTCCGGCCTTGCGAAGGAGAGTTGAACGAATCTCTAAAGCTCTCATCCGGTCTGATATTGACCCTCTATCTGATGTAAATCCCGCCACTTTTTCACCTCAAAACACTTGATGCTTACGATAGAGTTTGTCGCTTCTGCCCGGTCTTACTACTCCGTAAGCAATAGCATCTTCCCCACCATTAAAGTTATTTTCTGTGTTTTGAGGGGTATATGTAACACCCTTACGAATCTCATCTGTATTGATGTGATTGCCTAATGCTTTAACAAGCGAATCATGTAAAACCAAATCTTCTGAAAGAGCTTTAAGTGCATTTGTAGCAGCTTCAAGATGTTTAGCCACATCATCACGATTATTCAAATCAATTGCTTTCTGCATGGCCTCAACAGAAGCAACGCATCTGCGAGCCATAGGGTCCATTTTCTTAAGGTCAAATAGTGCTTCGCCCATAACTATCAACCCATCTACCATATACCATCATATTCAAGGTTATTCATCAGACTGACCTCTTTGGCCGTCTATGTTCAATCTTTTCAATTTAGCATCTGCTAATTTTTCAGACGATGTTTTATCTGTATCTTTGTTACCTTTAGATGAAATTGGTGAACCTTCATTGTGAATTACACGTTCATTCTTTTTGGTTTGACCGCCTCTTGTTTGAGCTATTCCGCCTTCTCTAAGTGGTCTAATAGATGAACCTCTTGTTGATACCATAGCCGAAGCGTCTGGAACACTACCATGAACTGAATCAGTTACATCTCTTTTGAATACTTCAAACTCACCCATTTTCTGAACAGGAGCTTGCCCCCCGCCTTGTTCTTGAGCCATAGCAGCTTCTTGAGCAGCTACTTCTTCTTCATTTGGTTCTGAATAATCAAACTTAAGATATACATCGTCTATGTCATCTCTTAACTTAGCATTGAATCCAGCTTGTTTCATCTGCATCATGTTACGGATAGCCATTTCATCTCTTCGTAGTTGCATAATTTCATCCTCTTCTTCATGAGGGGTCAATGTTATCTCCCACTCATCTATTCCAAATGCGTCAAGCAAAGCAGGGAATAGAAGTCTGTTGTATATAGACTGAGAAAAAGATACAGACCTATTACTTACTACAATTTGCATACCTTCATTGTTTAATCCGCCACCAGATACGTCATTCATAAATACATTTGATACACCATAGAATGCAGATATTCTTTGGCGAATATCATCTTTGATAGGTATATACTGTAATTCCTCAAGAGTATCCATCATTCTAACATATTCTAAACCACCTCTTCCCGATTCAGTTTCAACACCAATTGTAGGTATGTAATTTGGATCACGTTCAAGATGCTCTTGAATATTACGAGCTGTTCTTTCAACAGTTTCCATATTAGATGATTTGATTACCATAACACCTCTTGGCATTCTTCTCTTTTGATAAGCTGAATAAACATAATTATCCATAGCTATGAGAGTATTTACTTGTCGCCACATAGTAGCTACAGGGCTTCGACCATACAATTTAGATGGCGACCATTTGCTAATATGTATTACTTCACCCTCAGTATAGACTTGACCAGAGCCTACACCTGCAAGATTCATGTAATGAATAGGAACAACGGGCATACCAGTTGTAGGGCAAAGAGCAGAAGCATCTGTTGTTCTATATGCTCTATCCACTAAGCTAGTATATTGTGAACCGCCTCTAACCCCTCTTTTGTCAGAAAGTATCCTCATAAATATAGGGTCAGCTCTTGAAATCTCTTTTATTCTAAAGAAAGTAGGTGATTTAGTTTGAGGGTCAATGAAATATTCTTTTGTGACAATTAAATATGCGTCATCAACAATATTCAAATCCATTTCCAATTCTCTTAGAACGTCTATAAATGTCTGACCCATACCATTTACATTACTGAATATTGCATCAGCGTATTCAATTTGACTCCTATCTGCCTTTCTAACTTCCCCGCCTGTTTCAGGATCCATTTCGTATTCTTGATTGAAGCGTTGGTCAGTATCTACGCTTTTAACTACAAACTTAGGCTTCCAACCCCACCCTTTTCTAAAAGTTTCAACACAAAGATGATTCAATATAGATCTTAAAACCATACATTCGTATGATGCAGCATACAAAGCAGGTATTGTGATACCTTGTAATAATGCAGGTTCTTGAATCCCTGATGTGAATAAAGGCATAGAAGGAATAGGCGTTGTATGCCTTTCCATATCTAAACCAACAGCAGAAAATATTCGGTCCATGCGTTTCTTATCAACCACTCTTCATCACCTCTTGTTTCATCAAATCAAAATTGCTAACAGATAACCTTTTACTTTTCAAAAATGCAACTTGCTTTTTCTTGTCAAGTGAATCGTGTATCATTACCATCAACGCATTCTTATCTCTTCTGAGAGCCTTCTCTAACAAAAATGCTTCGTGATTATCGGCCATAATATAAGGCAAAGCCATATCTAACGCTTTAAGCACACCCTTTTCTCCTTCTATTGTAAGACCACCTGCTGTGGGTTTAACACAATCAACCCCCATTTCTTTATTCAATGCTGTAGCATACCAAGGTGCAGTAGGGGCTTTGAAGTTTAATTCAATACGAGGAATAGATCTTATATCAAACTTAATCGTAGAACCTGTTTCAATTAAACCAGCTAAGAAACGGTGTGCATCTTTCAAAATTACATCTCGTCTTTTAATATCATAAAACAACCCTCTTCCTATTGATTTACTAACAACTCCTACCGATACAATATCATAAAGAAAACCATGTGATTTGATTAAAGAAGAAATCTCAGCCGGACTAGCTCGAACACCATTAAACTTCAAAGTATGAGCATTCAAAGCACCTTTTCTTAATAACAAATCAGAACATTGTGAAAGAATGTTTCTTTCTCTTGCAGATATTCTTTGGTCTGCATCAACAACAGATTTCCAAACATTGTATGATTCGTTTCTAGCTTGTGATGTATTTGCTGATTCCCACATTTTTACAAACCTTCTGAAAGGAATACCTAATCTTTCAGAATATCTATTCAAACGATCATAATCTATATCAGTTAATGGTAATTGCTTAACTAACTGCGGTGAAACACCCGGAAATGATGACAATATTGCTTTCCTTTCTGCAATAAGAAGGGGATAAAGTGCATCTAAAGCTTCTAACTCTTGTTTTTGAATTAATAAAGATGCCATTTCCGAACCCGTCATTCCAAAATTATCTAAGAACCAATTTTTGTCAAGAGATAATTGTATATTTGGGTCAGTAGGTAAGCCTTCTTTAGTAGGCGCAGACACTTCACCATCCACATCAGATGTAGGAGATGAGCTTTCAGGACTATCCATACCTTCTATCTCCGCACCCTGCCCCTCTTGAGTCTTAGCCTTGTTAGCCTTGTCAGCATCCACCTTTTGCGATGCTGTTAGAGCTTGCGTTGCTTCTGAAACTTTAGTTTGTAATGCTTGAGTAGCTTCAGAACCAACGGCTGCACCGAACCCTGTTGCTGCAGCTAAACCTGCTGCGGCCAAAGGATTTTTGCGAATGTCAAGAGAATCTGCAAGAGTTTCAACACCTGTCAAACTTTTGATATAACGTCTATCAAGCATCTTGCCACCCCAATCTTCTTTGCCAAGTAGCACCATCAAGAATTACAATATTTTCTCTATATTCCTTAGTAGCCTGAACTGAAAGAGCTAATGCTATAACCATATCGTCATGAGCCCCTAAACTCGCCATCTTACCATTATCAAGCATAGTAAAATATGATAATTCAGTCAATAAAGCATTCATGTGCCTTCGAGTAGCACCTTCATCCTTGTATGGAATAAGTAAATGCCGTTGTTCAAAGTGCAATTGTAATGTATGAATAAGTGCTTCCTTTTTCATCCTACTCATGTTGAAAGGTTTGATTGGTAAATCGCTAATTTCTTGAAGAACTTGATTAAATGCCATAGCAAAATTGTTAGTTTCAAGCTCTATTATAACAGGATTAAATCGGGTATTCAATTCAATTATTTTGTCTATTTGCTGATTAAAATCCATATTTTTCTCATGATGAACATGAACTACTCTTTTGTGCCTATTTTCATCCATACCTATTACAATCATACAAGTGTAGTCAGCCCTTCTATCTGCGCTGATTGCCGGATCCCAACCAATATAATAATTCAAAGCTTCATCCGGTTCAGGATAGTATGACAAAGCCAAAGTGTCATCTTTTACTCTCTCTAATGTTTCTTCGGGGAATAAGCTTGACTCACTAGCTATCGGTTTGCATAAGTATTCTCTTGTAAAAGCAATAGAAGTCATTTCACCTTTACGAGCATTCAAAGCATCAAGATTCCACCTTTCAGGCCATAGTGGTTCACCTGAAGCTTCGTTGATTGCAGGGTATTCTCTAACACAATAACCGTCTAAACTCTTTAACTCAGAATACAAATCAGTATAGGAGAAAGGCGTTCCGACAATGCACATTTGAGCAGTATGGTGAAGAACAGGAAGAAGTGCAGTATAGAACCATGTAGCTATGGACTTTAGTTGTGTTTGAGCTTCACTTGATAGAATATCGTCAAGAACTACTATGTCAGGGTGAGCCCCACGAACCGCCTTACCGATAGACATAGCACGAATAGATGACCTGTTAGTGAACTTGAATAACTGCTTAGCCCAACCTCTTTTGGGCTTTAGATGTGCAAGAGCTGGTGTTGTAACTATTAGCTCATCCATTTTAGCCATGTGGTCAATAGACTGATGCTGACTGTGGCTAAAGAATAGAACCTCAGTATTAGAGTTGTAAGCCATTTTCCATAACAAATAGCATCTAAAGAATACAGATTTACCATGATCACGGCTTGCTATAACGCATATCTTACTGTTATTCTCGGCATTCTCATACCATTCTTTGTGAAAGTTTGCGAGCTGAAATCCACATATATCTTCAAAGAAGTATTGGAAGTCACGCCTTCCCATTTCAAAATCAACCTTACTGGCTAATCTTTGAACGGCATCACTCATTGAGAATCACCTCTGCAACTATCACATACGCCATCAGGGTGTCCTTCATAATTACCTTGATGTTTTGCATTGACGGCTTCCCAAAACGCATCTACTCTTTCATCTGGTTCAGTATCAGGATGCACTTCATAATGACCGACTATGTTATCCCAAAGATTGAAACATTGGTCGCATAAAACATAGGCTGAACCATCTCCGCCCATTACTCCATCGCCCCCTCTCTTGTTGCATATCTGACACAAAAAAGGGTTATCGCAATCTTCGCTTTGACATTGATTAGAACCTAGATTGTAACTATCAGTCGAACAACGCTCACATACACCACCATCGGGTGAAAATCTGTCGCAAACATCAACCGCACATTCAGAAATATCTTCTGTCATTTCTCCTGTTTCTTTATTCTCAGACCAGCTTATTGGCTTCTCCATGTCAGCGTCAAAAACTTTTGTTCCCGGTATGCCAAAAAAAGTAGGCGGGTTTTCTTGGTATTCTCTAACTTTATCTCCCCAATCTCGAAGCTTTTCAGGATCGTCAGAAAACTTAACTATATTCCAAGCCTTTTCAAAACTTTCACTCACTATCCCACCCCGCAGGTAGCAAGCTCGTATCCCCTTTTGGAGCTTCGCCATCTTTATTGAATGCACTTGAAGGCAACAAACTCATATCATCACCTCTTCTTGCATCAAAACCTGCGTTTATTAGAGCCTCTTCGGGTGATTCGCCTTTGATTAAATCTGGTTGTAGTGAAATTATGGGTGTGTTATCATGTGTAACTTCGGGTGGTTGTTCTTCAGATAGAGATGCGAAGCCATCATTGAAGAACGGATTTGCGAATGGATCTTTAACGACAGTCCAGCTATCCGCTACTTGATGCGGTTCTGAAGCTTGTTTATCTTTTGCTTCCTGTTCCTCTTCATACTTTTGTTGTGAAATTAAAAGCCGTAGTAATTCATGGTCGTTTTCTAATTCTGAATCATTTGGAGATGGCGGTTTAGGCGCACCCTCAGCCCCGCCTCTAAATCCTGTTCCCGGTATTTCAGCTCTTACGGTTTCAGGCTGTATCTCATCATTTGATATTTCTGGTTCTTCATTATGTATCGGTGGTGAAGCAATAACGGAATCCATAGATTCGGGTATGTCTGGCTTTGGCTTATTCATTTGTTCTAATGCCATTCTATGTTGCCGAACACCAGCTTCTAAACCATCAGGATTTCTAATTAGATTATTGACTATGTATTCGTTTAGAGCTTCTTGTTCTTTTTGTTTCTGTTTGACCTTTCTTGCGAAATCGCCAAAGAACCCCTTTTCCAATTCTTCATCATTTTCGGTTTTTGGTTTTGGTTTTGGTGGTCCTGTCTTTGGTAATGGGCTACCACGCTTTCTTCTCTCATCCATCTGATTCCAATCATCAGACGAAGGTAATCTCCACCCTTTAGCTACATCCCAAGCTTGGTCAAATATATCATCTGTAGGCAAGCCGAATCGCCTCCGTGCTACCCCTATCTGTAATTTCTAATCTTGATTTGTGAACGCCATAATAATGTTCGAGAATATCTTCTGAAGCTTGTATAGCAGATGTATTACCCGCCATCAGCCTTTGTTGTCGGTTCTGCACATTGGCTACATCTTGTCTGCCCTGATTCCTTTTGTATGAGTTATACCCTGCACCTAACACATTTGAAATACCACCCGTCAAAACACCAAGATAAGGGTTAGTAGCAAACCCACCCTTTGTATTCGCCCTACCCTTCGCCTCGGTTAATGCCGTCTGAGAATCTGTTATTGCTTGGTTTCCAAATGCTCTTTTCGCTTCATCCCCAAGATTATACTGTTGATTCTGAGCAGGTGGATTCTCAGCAGGTGGATTCTGAGCAGCAGGTTTCGTCATCCCATCTGCTAAGTATTCCTCGTTTGACATCTCTTCTGGATTCGTTCCTGTTCCTGTTGTGGAGGTTAGTGGTAGCGATGCTTGTGGTATTCCTTGCCCTGCTGACCCTGTACCAGAATTGGTTTGAGTAGCGTTGTACGCATCTACACCTGCACCTACAACATTTCCTACGCCTTGAGCTAATGTTTTCGCGCCTTGAGCAAAATTACTCATAAAGCTAGTTGTTGAACTACCTGTTTGTGAGCCAGATAGATCTTGACCGCTTCGTATATTGCCTATTGTTTCTTGAGCTTCCGGTGAAGCTACACCCGGAGCGTTTTGTGTAAGTTTTACTTGAGCTGCATTTTGACCTGCATTTTGACTATCCACTCTCTGTTGCTGTAAGTTTTTATCTTGCTGACCTACCATATTTGATTGCTGTTCGGGGGTCATACCTGTTCTATCTCTTTGAGCTGCAGCTCGATTACCTGCGTTGAAAGGATTATTCCCTGCAAGAGCTGTTGTCATCCCATCTCTTACAGCACCAAGAGTGTTTCTTACAGCCCCACCTGATTGAACTCTTGTATTAACAGGCGATTGCTGACTATACTGACCTGCATTGTAGTTTTCTAACAGTCCTTTGTCAATACTAAAATTATTTTGAAGTTGGTAAGATACTGATTGTTCTTGCTCATGCAAACGAGCTTTGAGGATTAAATCATTCATGAAAACGCCACCTTTACCATTTGAACCTGCTCATGTTCGATGCCAATTGTTTTAGCAATATTTCGCCAATCTCCTTTTGTGAACAATATACTGATTACATCAGCAGTTGGTTTCTGAATATGTGCGCCCATCATAGCAATATCAGTTGGCGAGTTTATATCAAAAGCTGGAACGTCATATACATCTTCAAGAACTGCCTTAGCAAGCTCTAATTGAACATTTTCAAGGTATTCTTCTATTTGGTTTGCATCTTCTGAACGTAAAATTGTTCTATTGCCCGCAATACGGCCAAGTATAGTAGCAATTTGATCCATAATACCGCCCCCGCCTTCGCCCTGTGTATTCGCATTCATCAATGGTATATTTGCATTCCCGCCATTTATACCGTGTTGATGATTTAAGGTAGGAATTGGTGATGATACTAATGGTGGTGCTGTATTAGCTTCAGGTCTTGATATTGGTGCATCGGGTAATTCAGGAGCTTCGGGGGGTGGAGCTGTGTGAATTGTTATTGGTTCGGGCGGTAAAGCCATTGGCATTTGTTCTAGCATAGATGTTTGTGAAGGATTCAATGCTTCGGCTACATTTGGTGGGGGTGCATCATCATACCATGTAGGAACTGCTGATGTTTGAGTTACATGATGATTAAGAAGAGCTTCTGTAAATCTGTTTTTGATACTACCCGATTTAGGCATACCGTTTTGTTTTCGGCTTACATCTTCAACAAACTGTGCAGCTTGAGCGTCATCCATGTGATGATGTTCTGCAAGATAATTCACTACTTTTTGATTTGCGATACCAGAATCTTTGTCAAAGAATGAATGTCTTTGGTTAGATACCATGTTTTTCATCCAAGTTGTGTCTCGGTGATCGGGATGAATTACAGCACTTGGATTTGTTTGCGGTGCTTGGGTAACTTCAGGGTCTGTTCCTTGAAGCATTTGCATTTCGTGTTCTATATCTTGGTCAGAAAATGGTTGTTCACCATCGTCTGGTCGTATAACACGGCCATAAGTTGATTCTTGAGCGTGATGGTGATGTCCTGTCATGTGGAACGCTCGACTATCTTGCATCCACATTTCTTTTGCATGACTAAGAGCAGATGCTCTATCAATTCCTTGCCCTAAAGCATCTTGAAAGTGTTGCCGGACAGCAGTATTCATCTGAATTGCTTGATTGTTATCATTAAATGATATTAAATTGCGATTACTCAAATCTTTATGTCCTCGAATATATCTATCGTTTCTTTTAGTTTCTTCTCGACCTGCCGCTTGTAATGCTTCTTCGTAAGGTCTAGCCCAACCTTCTTCTCTTTTGGTATTAGTGCTTGTTATATGAGTTACTAATTGATTGTTAGAATTGAATGGGTTGGCATTTTTTGTTCCCGGTATAAGTATATGAGATGGTTCAGCAGAAGCTCCATGCACCCACGGCACATTGACTTGAACTGAACCTGACCTATCTGATTGAAAAGCCATAGGCATTTGAGCTATTCCTCTACCCATATTGATATTATTCTGTTGTTGAATTGCTGTATTAATTATAGGTGCGCCAGCTTGTATAGCTAATTTAGCGGCATTTTGAAAATTAGGATCAGTAGGACCGTTATGTAATACTTCATACACTTCTGAAGGAATTAAAGAGTTTCTAATAGCCATATCAATAGCATCAATTTCAACACCTGACATTTCGCTTTCTCTAACATTATGGTGGTCTAACTGCATCAAATCTTGAACTGCTGCACCTTGCCCATTCGCAAACATTTCAATAACTTGGTCTAAATCATAGACACCCCACCCTTTTTGGATGAGAAAATAATGAGGGTCAAACATCCATGAACTACTCATTTTTTGCCCACGACTCCCGCTACTAAAAGGGGTGTAGGGTCGTGAAACTGCCAAGCTTCAAGTCCTTCATCTAACTTTGTACCGCCCGTAGGTGCTGTAGCTGTATCTTTATTTGGTGTAGCACCCATTTTGTCTTTGGCTTCGTTCTCTACGCCCGCTTTTGTCAATTTATCCAATTTACGCATAAGAGCTTCAATCTTTTTCTTTAGACCGATAATTTCTGTTCTGCTTAAACTATCAAAACCGCCTTTTGCTTTTGTCATTAGTGGATCAACTGCACCAAGAGGGTCGCCAAGATCCTTATCTGTAAGTTTATCGGGTTTTCTTGCATCTTCCCTCATAGGCATAGGCATAGGCATCCTTGTTCCCATTTTAGGAGAAGGTGGTAACTGTGTTCCTTTACCTTGAGGCATTCCGCCACCCATAGGACCCGCACCCATAGGACTTGGATTCTTCATACGTTTGTTTGATTGTTGTTGATTATATTGTCCGGGATTGCGGAACTTAAGAGGCATTTGTCCTTGAGGCATTCCCCCACTTGGCGGTGGTGAACGGCCTTTAGGCATAGGCATTTTCTTGCTTGGTTTTTTCTTGGCTTTACCCTTTTTCTTGGCCTTACCTTTCTTTGCAGGTCTTTTGTTAGACTTTTTATCACGCTTATTTGATTTTTTCTTAGGTTTTTCATCATCCTCATCATCTTCGTATTTGCGTGACTTAAACCTCTCTTTTGCAGCTTTCAATAAACTCTCAGACTTACCAAATGAGTTTGTTGTTCCTCGCCCGTAATTCACATACGGTGTATCGCTTCTAACCGTGCCTCTATGTGCGCCAGCTGAAAATGATAACCCTCTTGCCCCTAAATCAACCCCCAATCTTGATTCAAGAAGCTTATTTTCTTCTTCAAATCTTGGTGAACGCTCAATTACATCAGACATTACTTCTGGTTTAATTTGAATATGTTGTAATCCCGGTAGTAATTCTCTCATAGCCTTTTCTCGTCTTTTATCGGGGTCTGCTTGGTTTCTGCTTTCTGTATCCTCAGTAGTGTTGCGTGAGTTATGAGCTAAATCATCATCATCCTCATTAGGATTGATTTGAAGATCTAATACTTCTCTCGGATTGAAACCACCAGTATGTTCTTGTGTTCTTGGTCGCCATAAGTTACCTACATCACGGGGATTAGCCGATACTTTGAGAATATCGTCATCACTCATTTATACAACGACCCTTTAGTATTGTTTTTGTAATCAAGCTCTAATCTTGCCCTATCTCTTTCAAGTTGTTTGATTGTTTTGAAAGAAGCGGCTACACGCATTGGCAAATTAAGATACCAATGAGAAAGAGATGGAACTTTAGCATAGGATTTAGCTAGTGGAACATAGGCTTGTTTAAGTTTATTCATTTCCTTCATTACATCAACGAAATCCGCTTTTTCTTCATTCTCATCATCTAAGAACGAAAATATAGCAAAACGAGTAGTCAGATTTTTTGTGTATAAATCTTCAGCAACTTCATTAGCCATATCTAATAAACCAAAAGGGGTCATTGATTCAACCCATTCTTTGACTACATAATCCATAGCATCAAGCAAATCCATCAACCCACTCCAATCAGAAGGTACATCACCGTGTAAAACATCTTCATAGTTGCTGTAAGGTCCTTCTTTGAGCTGTAACTCTTCTGGTCTTTTACCGATATGAAAACTCATTCATCCATCACCCCTGCTTCTGCTAACATTTGTCGGATAACTCTCCACTCTTCAGGGGCCTTCTCCGAGAAATACTGTTGCATTATGCTAATCACAGACACGCTTTCAACCTTATCCACTTCTTTGAGTTTATCCATCCATTTCGCAAGCTCCCCAAGAGTTTCACGAACTTCCCTGTGCATTTTAATCGCCAAATCTAAATCCTTACTAGAAACCATATCAGGATTTTCTAACATTTGTTCTTCTAACCTATCTAAGTGTAATGAAAATAAAGAATCCATTCTATTCATATTCTTTTCAACACGATTCAAACTATCATTAGTTGTCTGAATTGCTTTCGGTATAACTTCAATATTAGCTTGGCGTTGAATTAATGGTTTTGTATGTTTTTCCATGTGGTGAGAAATAGTCAATTCAGGAATATCTAATTCTTCTGAAAAATCAATTATAGTAGCTCTATGGTCAAGAATTGCTGTTTCTATTTCTATTCTTTCAGGGTGCGTACATACAGGGCAATCTACGTTTGATTCGTTGAAAAAAGCACCTGCATGATTTCTCATGTGCCTATGAGCAACACCATTAGCCCAACCTTGATCTCTATCAATATCATTAGTATCAAGACAACCAGCTCGAACATCTAATTCAAGTGAATCTCTTTCGGGATGTTGGCAGAAAGGACAATTCTTGCGTATCCGCCTCCCACTCATGTGTTAAGTGATGTTATACCATCGTTATTGGCTATTGCCCTTCAAACTTGCGTAAATGTATTCCACAATAACCCTTTTCTGATTTATCAGATATACGCCTCTTACACCTATCACCAGATGATGTATGAGCTACACACCGTTCCGCATCAGTAGGATTTCTATAACATTCAACACATACACCCGTTTGATATTTTGATTTCTTTTTTAGTGCTTTGCCGCATCTAACGCAAGCTCTTTTTGTTGGTTTCCCGTCTTTAGGTGGGGTAGGCAAAAACGAATCAGCTAAACCATGTAAATCGTCAAGAGTAATTTTTCCATCATTGTTTCTATCAAGAGTTTTCTTAGCTACAGCCTTTACATCTTGAAAATTAACTTTACCATCTTTATTGTAATCAAAAGGCGAATATTGTTGTTGGCGATTATATTGTCCGGGTTGGCGATAGTGTGCAACGGTAGGGGGTCGGTAGGGCCCCGCCATCGTCATAGATGGGGGGCTCATCGAAAAGCAGCGTATTGCCTAACTGCTAAAAAGAATGTTAAAAAAACACCCATAATAGCAACCATTGAAAATGTAGGATCCATTGTTGGACCCTTCCATAGCATTACTGATGTAATTAAAAGCATAAACGATATAATGTAAATCATCGTTGCACTTTCAACTAACATCTTATTTGGTGCTAACATCTCCATTGTCGTGTCAGCCATTGTTGTTCCATAAGGTGTGCTATCTCTTCTTTCTCTCTCGTCATTCCTTTTCATATTAACACCTCAGAGTAAAGCACCAGCACCCATCATAGCACCCATGCCGCCTTGATTTTGCATTTGCTGACCTAGAACATTCCCTATCAAGCTGCCGAAGAATCCCGGTTGGTTATTCATCATAGGATTATGAGCTTGGAGAAGCATTTGTGTTTGTTGTTGATTCATCTGAAGCTGTTGTTGGGCGGATTGACGAATTGTTTGAAGAGATAAAGATAGGTTTTCAGGTGATAAAGTCGCAATATTAGTAGGAAGTGTAGTCATATCTAAACTAAGTTTTCCATCTTCCCCTGCGGCAAGTTGAACATTTGCGAAAAAGTCTTTGAGAGATAAAGCTATTATTTCGCCCATAAGATCCATAATCATACTAAATTGATTAGCTACTATGAATGCGTTTAGAGGGTCATAATACTGCAACAACCTTGATGTGGCTATAACAGGATCATTAGCCATTTGTTGCATCATAGGATTTTGACCCGCCATTTGCATTTGCATCGGGTCCATCATTCCACTTGTCATTCCATAACCATTATTCATTCCATTCATTCCATTCATTCCGTTCATTCCTCCCATAGCACCCATTCCTCCCATAGCACCCATATTATTTGATGCACCGAATTGTTGCGTAGGTGCTTCATTACCTCTGTTAAATAGCCAACCCATTATTCTCTCTCCATTATGTTATTTGTTGTAGTCCTAGCGTATTTGTCTGAGGACTCTGATTTACCGCTGGTTGCGGTTGTGGTATTGTATTTGGGGTCATATTAGGCATTACCGCACCATTTTGAAGCCCTATTGCTTGTCTTTGAGCCATCGCATCACTTATTTGTAAAGCTCTAAGGTCAAATGTAACTGATACCAAATCTGCTACACCAGTTATAGGATTAGGGTATTGAGTCAAAACAATACCTTTCTTATGTTTCGTATCTTGCTGTATCATCTTGAAAAATGGTTCGTATTTGAGAAGAGAATCTGTTGTTGAACGATTTTGAGCAGAAGAACCGCCCATTAAGGTACTCATACCCGGAACTTTGAGAAACTTTGTTCCTTTACTAACGGGTCTTAATCCATCTGCCGTCATTTCATCTTCTTGAACTAATTTTCTTAAAGTGTGATAGATATGTAAATGAGCCGGACATAATGTGCTGTTCATCTCATCGCCATGATCACCTCTTGTTCTTGCGTGAGGAATAATTGAATTACCTGTTTCATCATCAAACCAATACAAATCAGCTAGACTAATCTTGCCCGGTAAATCGTAATCAACAATTTGTGCGTAGTCATTTTCGCCTTCAAGAAATCTTCTTACATCTACCCCGCAACAAGCACATTCAAAAGTTCCATTATATCTGTAAATACGCCATAGCCCTAGTAAATAACTAGGTGGTTTTAGTGCTTTTCTTAATTTTTTAATATTTTTTCGTCTTGCTTTTTTTGGATTGTCTGGATTTTGCACTAATTGAACCTCAACTGTGGGTACTACTTCTTCAGTTCCGCCAAAGCCACCTGCCCCCCCTGCACTAGCGATTTCTGCCCTTTGTTGGGCTTTTATCATAGGATAAGCTATTCCTGATTGTGCGGCAACTACCTTCAATTGTTCGTCAGATAAACCAGCTAATTTAGCGTTTGCAGTACCCCCCATCCACGTGGGTAAGTGATTGCCAGTCCAGCTCATGTTAGCTATCCCAACCTTGACAAGTAATTGAATGTATGCTGTTTCACAGTAGTTCTACAATAGATATTAACACCTTTTCCACATTTACGCCGTGTTGAGCTGAAATGGCATCTATGTCTGCTCTAACCCCTGCTTTTCTCAACCTTCTTAGCTCGCTTCGGAAGGGTGCAACAATAGGATGCTCTCTTTGAAGATTCTTAGCCCAAAGATAGTCAGCTTCAGGAGTCCACCAAATATCCATTTTATTTACCAGAAATACTACGACTTTAGGCATATAATTACTACGAGATGCTTTTTTTGCTTTTCTTGATATAGCAGTAGATACATCTGTTCTAGTAATGTTATCAATTAAATATTTGAATGAAGCTAACGAATCCTTAGCAAAAGCCTGACTTGTCAATACTCTATGATCAACCATGAATATGACTATTTCGCATTTGCGACCAAACATATCTTCTATCCATAGATTTCTGAATTGAGCTTGACCTGCTATATCTGCATTAGAGATTGGTATCCTATCTTTTTTGTATTTGATTAATTTTCTATGAGCTTTAGGAAGTCTAGCTTGTCCGTTCACCATAGGATGCGATGTTCGCATCTCAATAGGTATAGGGTCTATATCACCGGGAACGGTCAAATATTGATCTAAAGTAGTCTTACCCGTCATACTTGGTCCGTATATTCCGACTTTGTATGGTTTGAGAATACGATAAAACTTTTGTATTGCGTGAACCGAGCTAATGAGCAGATGCCCCGCAATAACCGCACTCATGCGGCCAGCCTACTCAGACACGGCCTTTGAGATATTCCCATAGGCCAATTGGGGATGTGCCTAATTCGTCTAATAGGATTAGGGAGGCAAAAGTTCCACCTATTCCTATTGCTAATGCTGCAACAGTCCTGACCCACCCGGCCATGCGTTCCATTTTTCTTTCGTAAGAGTTTTCTGCAAGAATCTGAGCCATTTCTGCGGCTTGTCTTTCTTGTCTTGTTGAAAAAGGCCACATTTAGTTCCCACCTGCTTCAGTTGTTGGGCCCATCATCCTCATTTGAAACAGGGGAGTTAGGCAAACCAAATAATTCTGTTCCTTGTGCTGTGGATTGCATTTGAGCCATTTGACCTTGTAGTTCTTGATAGTATTGTTGTTTCTGCATACGCCTGTTGGTCATTTGCATTTGATTTCTAAACCACTTATCATAACTAGCTTCTTTAGAAAACTCAGCTCTCATAGCCATACTATCTCTAATACCGCCTACTTGGAATAATACCATTGAGGTGCATAAGAAACCGAATGCGATTAGTCCGTATTGTAATCCCATTTCACCTGCATTAGCAGAGTCAAGATACCAACCCATGTGAGAAATAGCTACAGCTACTCCTGTCAGTAAAGATTGCCATAAAAGCATGGCTATCAGATTTACATCTACTCGATTCCCTGTTGATTCTCCTTGCGGTTGCCACATTGGTATTTGTGTTCCATTCATATTTTTCCTTCCTTTTGCTCATCTATAAGCCTAAAGTAGTGTTGTAACGCATGATTAACATACGATGATTTTGATTCTCTCCCCCTTTCTTTTTCCATTCTGCGGTATAATTCTTCCCACATCACTACTGAAACGTGTTGGCTCATTGTATCGGTCTGAAATATGAGAGCCTTAAGAGAGTTGTTATAGATGACAGGGTTGAGGTTAGATTTTTCGCATAAATTGAGTAATATCAAGACCCGCATCAACAGCTCTTGGCCGTAAGTCTTGGTCGTAATCTAATTTTAGATTGTTTTTACTATTCAAACCAGTTTTTGTGTTCTTAGTAGAACCTCGATGAAGTGCAAAACTAATCGGATTAACACCAGTCCAACAATCATCACAATTATGATCTTCACAATTACCCCCTAACATAGAAGCTGGACAGGATTCAACTGAGGGGTCTAACGAAGATGCCGAGCTTGCCTTTATTCGAGGATGCTCTAACAATTCTTCATAACCTGTTGAAAAATCGTCACCTAAACGAGGCAAACCATACGCATCATTAATCTCATTGTCTTGACCTTGGCCTATCCACGGTAATGATAGCATAACTCTTAGATTCTCTGGTATAGATTCCCACCCTCTTTTATCTAAAAATGATTTGACACCTTTGGATTCTCTTGTAGGCAACCAATAATCATTGTTGGGCGTGGCTGAAGCTATATCTGCTAACATAGCAAAATGTTTAGCACCATAATTTTTGTCTGTTTCACCCTTACCTTGTTGTAAATCCCCACTATCCATGTGCCTAAACTTGTTAGAGCCGTAATAAAACGATTCAGCAGGGGCTCTATTGGCAAAGGCAGACGCATAACTTAGAGGATCATCTTCTGTTAATTGGTGAAAATTACGCCATAATTGTGTTTGTTTTGGATTCATAGCATAATGATGTTGCTTTGCATAACACATTTTACCGTCTGAGCCACCGCAGGTTGAACCAGCTACCATACCTAATCGGCCACCTACATGACATAAATGCACAGGCATACCAAAAGAAGCTCCGGGCATTTTGTTTGGTGTTCCAAAACCACCTTTTGGATTAAGACTTACTCTTTTGTTAGCTTCTTCAACTGCACTTCTTCCTGATGTGCGACCATCACTTCCTCGAAACTTTGGAATGCTAACTTGTTCATCAACATTCCAATCCACTAATCTATTTGCTTTGTAATCATTTATTTTTTTAGGATTTTGTTCCAACCAACGAAATACTTTACCGCCCGAACCCAAACTTTGTCCTCCAAGAAGTTTGTCCCAATGAAACATCTCGTCTGGTTCACCAACGGCTTTTGCTATCACCCAAGCCTTTTCAAAAAGGTTAAGGCTATCCCTCATAATAAACTGTTGAGAGCCCATTCATCAAAAGATTACCGCACTATTCATAATGAATTGTAAAGGATAGTAAAACTGCGGGAGGAAGCTGACTCGTCTATCGTTCATGATGTTCCCCTAAAGTATGGCTGCAATAACATACTTTCTTTCCTAGCTTCCTTTCGCACTCAAAATCCGTTATTCTTTAGCTGACGAAGGGTAAAGTCAATAATCTTGATGACAGGCCACGCAACGAGGACTATGGGAATCACCACCGCACCAGCTAACAATTCAGTCCATTTGGCACGATCAGAATTGTCTGACATGGATTTTTCGCATCCGTATGCGTTTATGTTTCTTTTTAATCCAAACAATATTATTGATAAGACTTAGAAATGTCAAACGCTGTCATCTTATTCACCGCCATAGAGTTGGGCGTTTTGCTTTTCTTCGTGTTGGGTGATAAGATCCTCCCAATCCCATTCAGAAATACTAACGAATGCCTTACCTTCTTCGGTTGAAGGATCAAAGTATGTTCCTCCACCATTCCCCTCATTGTAAATCACGCCATGTTCTGTCGGAGCTTCATAAGCTATGCCCCTACGAGTTTCATAATATCGAATAGGACCGTTAATTTGGGGAAGATGGCTGAAATCTTTCATTTGTGCAGCTTCGCTACTTTCTCTAATATCTTCCTCCATGCCTTTCACGACACCCCAAGCCTTGCCGAATGCGGTCATCTTCACATCTCCATTATTTTTTGCCTAAGTGCGATAAGAGCCTCGACATTACCATCAAAACCACCTGAACCCCGTGCATCTCTCATCTGTGCCACTTCATCGGTTGTAAGTCCTGTAATGCCTTCTTCTCTAATTACATCTATGAGTTGTTCATTGGTTAAACCGTGATAACCGGGTATATTTCTCCTAACTTTGTCTAAAAGCATCTCTATTTCATCGCCTTTCACGATACCCCAAGCCTTGTCGAATGCGGTCATCTTAATCACCTGTAAGCTTCAGTATAAGCTCTCATCAAATCTCTTCCTTTACAGCCTACCAATCGGCAAACCTGTTGAACGGCTTCCATAACAGGCATACCCTGTTCAACCAAATCTCTCACTTCTTCAACGAAATCTTCTGCACCGTTCATTTCATATTGAAGCTGACCAGATGGTGTCAAATCTTCACCATCAGGATTTTCATCGTATTTCTTTACAGGTCCTCTTGGTGTAGGACCAGCTCTTTTGAATCTCTCAATGAGTCCTTTTGATCCAAGAGCTTGAGATGAGCTATCAGGTATTGAAGCTGGTTCATTGTCAAACATATCTTTGAGCCTTCCATACTCATCTTCAATACCATCATTATCTGTTTCTAATATGTCAGCCATAACTTTTCGATTATGTTCTTCACCACCAGTTGTTGATTTCATATCTGCAAATCTTTTAGGAACAGGTCTGCCACCTTCTTTGAGTGAATCCAGCTTACTATTAAACTTCTCACCGAAGTCAGCCTTAACCACATTCCATGCTTCTTCAAAACTCAACCTAACATCTCCCTTATCATTTCTATTTGTTCGGGGGAGGCACTTCTTAGCATATTTACAACTTCAGGATTTACGCCCCTCATCATAGAAGGAGGTTCATAGACATCTGAAGGTCTTGGAGTGTATGGGTTTTCTTTCAACCAAGCTTGCATGGCTTGTTCATAGGCATCATCATCAGTAAAATCAAGACCAAGCCCGTCAATAGCCTCATCATCCATGTGAGAGTGAGGCCAATCATCCAAGTAAGCGTCTAAATCCCCCTCTCTCATATAACCGCCTTTAACCCCGCCTGTTTCACCGTATCTTTGTGAAACTAAATCACTAAGCTCTTTACCCGATCCTTGTAAGGCATCCAAATAGCCCATGCCATAATCGCCAGCTTCATCGTCATTCATGCCCATAGCCATACTAACTATGTGTTGAATGAGCCTTCTTTCTTCGTCATCATGCTCTTGGCCCATTTTTACGATCCCCCAAGCATTGTCGAATGCGGTCATCATTCATCTCTCCAATTCGGGCTTGAGTCTGGATGTGGGTCAGGATTACAACTGCAACTCGCCCACGGCGACTTTTCACCACTCATTCGTATTTTGACTTGTTCATTACAAGTAGGACATATCGGTGCATTTTCTAAATCCTCATGCGAAACGACTCTATCCAATTCATCAAAAAAATCCTCAACCTTATCGCTTTTCACGACACCCCAAGCCTTGTCGAATGCTGTCATCTTAATCATCACTCCACGGCGGCTCTCCATTTTGACATGGTGAGCAACCACCCATTGACATCATTTCTGATGCACAATTAGAACAGAAATTAGCATCATCCCACTCATAGGGCATAAGAGGATGCAATTTACATTGAATAAACATTTTTGCTTCTTCGCCGCACATGGCACAACCTATTCCTTGATACGATGGTGGTTTTGTCTCCAAGTTTTCTTCTTTGCTAACTTTTGATTGCTGACAATTTCGACAACGTGTAGAGCCATCCTGTCTTTCGATTAAACGTGGACTATCGCAACACGAACCTGCCTTAACAACACCCCAAGCCTTCTCAAAATTATCAGGTTGCATCAAACCGCCATCGGCATTATCATGCACATCGTCAATATGTGCGTTTAGTCCAAACTCTTGAGCTACTTGACCCAATGCCTTTTCCAATTCAAAGTAAAACCCAGATTCATCATCTACGCCACCTTCAACATCTCCGTGCAGGGTTATACTAATTATTACTTGACTCATCTTAATCATCTCAATACATATTTCTAAAATCTACGGGTGAACCTGATTGTTCATCATTAGCTAATCTTGATAATAATTCCATCATGTTCATTCTTTCGACTCTTCCTCTTTGGCCGTGTCGGTCATGATCATAACTAAATCCACTTTCACCATAATTTCCATCACCAACTCTATCGTATTGTAATCTGTAATTCAAATCATAAGGGAAATCATTTGAGTATTGATCCATGCCACTAAGCGATTCTCTTTCATCGTCTTGCATTTCCCAATCATCTTGGAAAAGCTCTTTTTCAGATGGTCTGCCCCGTGAAAGACCAGCGAAATCACCCCCCATGTCTGTACCTGTGTGCATCCACATTTCTGGGTTTTGAGATAGCATTTCTATTATTGGAAGCATAGATTTTGGCATTTTGACATAGACCATCTCTTCGTCAGTCATCGCCTTTTTCATGAAATTATATCTTCCCTTAGCATCTTCTTCTGCATATTTTTTCTCTCTTTCTTCGGGTGTTGATAGACAATGGGTGCATTTACCACTCATATCAGTAGTTATGCAGTTCTCGCACATCTCATCATCTTCATCTTCATCTTTAGCTATCTTCCAAGATTTATTGAACGCATCGCTCATGTAATTTGATCTATGAAGGACAATAGATTTTAACAGTTCACTAAATATCGTCATAAAATCCTAAGCTTTGGCGTAATTTTAACTTTTCTTTGTGATCTCTTAGCAGTTCAATAGCTCTTTCGATATTGATTTCGTTTGTTTCTCGGTTTCTAGCTTGATTTAGAAGCATACTGAAATCTTCTTTTACCTTGCCTCTAATTTGATGTCCTTTCTTTGAACCTCTTGACCTATTCAAAGCTTCAAAATAATAAGATTCTATTGCGGTATCTAAATCATCAAAAGGACCAGAATAATTATCGGTGGCCGACCTTGCATCTGTAGCATTAACAAAACCACCACAGTTTGGGCAAAAACCAAGCTCATCAAGCACATCAAGTTTTGATGATCCACTAATTGGGATTCTTTTTGCTTGACCTATACTCATTAGAGGATTACCACAGTTAGTGCAATTGAAACCCCATTTGTTAGACCATTCATCAGTCAAGTGTATTCCTCCTTGCGTTTTCTCTTGCCCTAAGCCCCATAGATTCTTCAAAAGACCGATTTTCTTTAGGGTTACGAGCTAAATCTAATATATCTGCAACATCGGAATCGGGATATTTATTTAATGCCTCGAATCTCTCTTCTGGTGTTGCCCCCATTATGTGAGCTTCAGCAGCGTGAGCTGCATACTCTTGAGATGAAAACCATTTTCTATTCACTTCTCGTTGCATCTGTCTCGCCATCTCCCTTTTCTCAGAATCGCTCAATCCTTCGGGATATTCGCCTCTTTGCCGTGCATATTCCCATAAATCATCGGAATGAGGTTGGTTTAGTGCTTGATGAGTTTGCTCATGTGCAAAGACTTGAGCTATCCTTCTAATCATCTCATCCTCATCTGTTTTACCACCCCAGCTCGGATCATCCCATGTCATACCGCCTAAATTAACGAATGCTTCATCATTATTTGGGTCATACCCCCCTGCTGTGAGCATATCGGGGAATCTTCGGAGATAACGAAACTCTTTCACAATCTTTGGGTGAATGTTGCCTTCGGGGTCTGTAGCTACCCATGGCTTTTGTGATGCACTATCAATCATGCCTTCATCTACTAGCTTATTCCAATAATCAACGGTATCGTTTTCAATATTGGTAACTCTAATCGGTAAATCCTTGCCCTCATATTCTTTAGGGGACTCCGAAATATCAGTTATCATTTCATTTAGCCTATCTCTTGATAGTCCTTGACCTTGCTTATCATTAGCCATTTGGAATAGAACCATTTGCAGATATGAGCCGAGTTCGGGGTCATCACCTTCTTCTACCCAATTCGCATAACCTTGTGCATCACCTTGTTCTGACTCCCAAAGCATTGGGTTGTCATCATTATGCCCAATCATCCTATCCTCTGCTACATTGATTACATTAAACTCGTAATTCTCAGCATCATCGTGCCAATCATCAGTATTGACTTGATAGGGGTGATAGATAGGCATCTTCACCAAATCCCAAGCTCGGTCAAAGGCGGTCATTCTCGCTTCAACCCCTCTAATTCTTTGTGATGGCGCATAACCCGATTTATACGTTCTTGTGCGCTTTCTACTGTCCTGTAATCCTCATCAGACCACACTTCAGAAAAGGTGTCCGATGGAACATCAGTTTCCGAAGTCCAAAATCGGGGGTTATCATTTCCCGCTTCCATTTCTTGTGTGGGTTCTGAATGGATGATGACGGGGTAAGTATCGGGGTGTGATTCAGGCCACCTTTCCCTATCTCTATCTGCGGCTTTGGTCGCATGGGTCAAAGCCTCAATTGGGCTACCTGCAAACCACGCCAAACGATTACCCATAGAATCAGGATTAGGTTTCAACAACCCTGCTTCTTGAATCTCTTTCCATCGTTTTGAAGAAGTGCCATGAAACGGCATCTTCACAACATCCCACGCTCGGTCAAAGGCGGTCATTTGCTCACTTGCTAACTTTTCTTGCCATTCTTCACTTTTGCTCTCATCAAGGTGAAAATCGCCAATCTTATCTCTTTTTGATTCGGGATTTGGAAGAAATATACGAGCATACTTTGATTTTTTACGGTTTTTACGAGGTCTTGCGAGATTTGCTATATCATCTTGCATATTTCTCCAAGATTCTTCCGAATCAAGGTATTTTCCCTCATCATTTACAAGATTAGTGGGTTCTAAATGATCTCTAAACATCTTTTCAGGTTTGTCTGAATTGGGCATAAATGTTTCTATGGGGTCTGCGACATGGATAAAGTGTTGAACATTCTCATAGCCATCCTCTTTATCGTATGCTTGTTGAAGAGGGGCTATCATAGAATCCTCCCTACTCCTACGCCATGCTCGGTCAAAGGCGGTCATTAGAAATCACCCGCACAGTCGCAGGGTCTTTTCCAATTAGGAGGGTAATAAGGTAAGTTTGGGTATCTGCCATAAGTGTCTTTCACCTTCTCGCAAAGCCAACACCTTTCTTTCTTAGCTACAGACCAAGCATCCTCAAACACATCACCAGAAGCTGTGAAATCGCCCGAAAAGTCCTCAGATATACAAGATTCCCATTGTTCAAGCACCTTTTTTGCTTTGGGGGCCATATCCTCATCCCCCATCAATTCTGCTTCGGGGTCATCATACACAAGCCATTCCAACCATGAATGAAGTTCATCGCAATCTAATTCGCCCTCACCAAAACCATCTGTTCCGCCTTCAACACCTTTAGACCATATCCAAGGGTTGCTTTTGCTGTAATCTCCGGTCAATTCTTGATACAATTGTAGAGCTTCAAGACAGCACTTATCCGGTTCACCACCACCGCCACCAAGATTTACTTCAACTTCTTCATCCTCAAAAGGCATCTGTTCCTGTTCAACCATCCTTGCCGTTCCAGCTCTTTGTTGATCAAACTGTTTTGAAACACCTTCATTAAAATCCCCACCTTGATATTCTTCCGTAAAACCACAATGACCGCAACCTAACGAGATGCTATCATCAGACTCTCGAATTACCATCGCCCATTCGTCACATTCAGGACACTTTGATTCACCTATACCTTCTGCGTCTTTTTCTTCTTCTAATTGTCTAAGTGCGTTTTCTTCTGCTTCTTCTTCTTCATCCACATAGCTCATTGTAGATGTGAAAGGAATACCTGCATCTCTCATACGAATCATGACTTCATCTGGTGTCGCACCTCTTAACGACCAATCAAGCTCCCAATCTCTACCGCCTTTTGGAAAACCACCACCCGCATCAAAAGAAATACCTTCAGCCATTAGCTCATCCCGGAGAGCCCATAACTTCTCAGCCACTTCAGGATCTGATGTATCTGTATTAACTGAGTGATAAAACGGAGCTTTAGCTATCTTCCAAGCCGAATCAAACGGGTTATCCGCTACGCTCATCAATTAGAGTTAAAATGACAATGGTTTATCGTTTTATCTTATCAACCAAAAAAAGAAACCATACAGGAAATAATTTTAGAAAGGCACTACTTATCATAATTTTCACCTAATATTTGAGCTTGAGCAAACACTTCATCCATTAATTTACGTTGCGTTTCTAAATAATCACGCCATACAGGTTTTCGATTAACCTTCATCATTTCTTCTAATTGAATATCCCAATACTCTTCAGTCATACTCATATTACTCTCTCTTTCTATACCCGCTTACCCAAACCCAAAAACTGTTAGAAACAGACCAAAAACATTTATCTAGCTTGTTCATTGTTCGCCTCATCAATCAAAGTATGAATAAGGTGGCTAAATTGCATGGCGATAATTACAAAAAATGTATTGACATAAAACATCGCCATTTCTAATTTTAATGGTTGTGAAACTATGCTCTCTAACATCGCCATTTCAATCATGGTGTAAAAACTACACCACTTGTATTTGTAGTTTTAATCGTAAAGAGTAATTAACGAGAGTTTTTCTCATTTTGTACCTTAACTCGGACTTCTTGAGCTGCCGCTTTTACGGACTGAAGAGCTTTTCTTACTCTTGTTCCAGCAGCGGAATTGCCTTTGTCGTGCTTATCAGCATCAGGCAGGGCGGTTGTTAGTGTTTCAATCATGTTTGATATTAGTTCCTTGACGGACATGATACTTGTGCCAAGCTTGACAGTTATATGTGTTTTCGTGTTTTAACAGCTCTAAAGGCGATTATTACGGGTAAATATAATTACCATCCTCATCTTGACGAATCTGACCCTTCATCATTAGGTGGGATAACTTGGTAGCCCATAGCCTCAAGGACACTCTTTGCAGCTTCTATTACCGGGTTATAATCAGGCTCATAGCCCTCATCCCATACAGAATATGCGTCATTAGCACTTATGAATGAATCATCAAGCATCCCATCAAGAGGATGTGGATTAGGGTTATCTCTATCTCTCATCGGAATGCTAATTTCACCCATCCCTTTTTCCCAAGTCTTATCTCTAATCCTATCAACTGAATCGCTGTAATTCATATTAAAAGAAGGTTCGCCATTCGGATCGAGAGGTGGCTTATCTTCTTTCATAGACTTTCTGACAACATCCCATGCTTTCTCAAAATCACTCATACTCAAACACAATTCCTACACAAGTCCATTCCATGACCACCATAATCGCCACTACCTTCAGCTGGCGCACCACAGTTGCCACATTCACCAATCATTTCAGCAGAATATGGTGTAGGGTGTTCCGCCATGATTCTTTCCCACATATCTGCGGCAGAATCAGATTGAAGTTCAAAACGATTGTAAGCATCCTCACTCATATTTTCCGTTAGCCTCTCGTAAATCTCATCTTCATCAAAGAATCTGAAAGGACTAGATGCAGCAGTATGCCTCATTCTATCTAAATCTCTTGGGTTTAGCTCACCTGTTTCGCTACTCCCCATCCATGAAGGCACTTTGTCTCTCAACCTTTGCCCTTTCATATCATCAGGATGTGCAAACTCTTCTGCATCAGCTCTTTCTCTCAAGGATAATTCCTTCGTTATTTTCCAAGCCTTCTCAAAACTCGCACCATCGGACATTGTTTGACCTACAAAGGCACTTCATTTTAACAGTTCTCTAACTTTTGACTACTATTGTGTTTCAACTACTTCCCAATCGTGATCTTCCTCACCATCAGCACAAAACTCATCACTATCTATAAAACCACCATCATTAGCTATGGCTACCGCACCGCAATCCATACACTTGTAACGTGTAGTCCATTGAGGACTACCGTCTTGATTTGTGTCGTTAATCCAAGATTGCATGATGTATTCAGTATCGTCAAGCTCTTTGACAACATTCCATGCTTTCTCAAATGATTCCTTTTTACCAGATTTCTTATCCATCTCAGCATAGCAAGGACACTTTGGAGCTTTACTTGAACACTTTGTTATCCCCTTCTTCATGCAAATGCAGGGGTTAGACTTGGTTGCACCGCAACAGCATCCATCTTTCATTAACAATTCCACCTATCAAGAGCTGCACCTTTTGGTGTTTTCTTACCCTCTTTACTGGTGGGCCCTTTGACACCACCCATTCGAGCGCAGAATGATTTTCTTCTTTTTGCTTTCTTACTATCTGGATCAAGCGTTGATGGTTTTTCAGTCACAGGTGGCTTTAGATTAGCTCCCTCTTCTTTCTTTGCCTTAGCTCTACCTTTGGCATTTAACCCACCTTCTTTGCTATGTTTGTTAGGGTTGTACCCATGAAATGGTTTGTCGTCTTTCTTCTTTTCTTTCTTCTCTAAGATTCCATGAACGGTAGTGCAGACATTACAACCGCACTCATAGCTCTTGTTAGTCAGCTTATTCCAATTCTTCTTATCAGGGTAGTCCTTATCTCCGGGTTTAGCTGCCTTCTCGCCTCTTTTCCTCTTAGCATGAACATTATCCCAAAGACCACGTTTGCCTTTATCCATGTAGGCCATGCTTTTTCGAGTTTCTTCAAATCGTTTCGTTTCCTCACAGCTAACGCAATCACAATCACCTAAGCCCGCCCCTGATTTACAATAAGAACCATCTTCATTAACGTGCAAAGCCGCTGCCCAACACCAATCACCATCGCCACCGTGTAAAATACAGGGTTCTGCCTCATAACCGTCATCGCTATGTTCTCTTGCGAGTATTTGACAATTATCTCTATCCTTATATTCTTCTATCTCATAGTCAATCATCTCATCATCTCTGCTTCCTGAATCAAATATGTAAGGTGGACTCATTTTTACTACAGGCCAAGCCGTAGAGAACGCATCCGACATAAACAAATCTAAGATACAATAGATTTTAACACTTATCTTTTACGCTGAGCTTTTTCTTCTCTGGTTGGATGACTCATCCAATGTGGTTTTTGCCCATCGCTTAACGAATCTCCAAACTCACCGGAGCTAGGAAGAACCTTGTCATGCCATCCCGTATCAAAGCTTTCTGGATATTCGTTGCGACCCATCAATCTACCCGGACTTTGTTCCTCAAGGGGCGTTGCTTCGCCATCCGAATGATACTCACGGTAATCCCTATTCCTCTGACCTTCACGGTTAGAGTCTATATTCATATCCATGTCGCCATCCTCTAATATCCCCTCTACTGATTTAGGTCGTGTAAGAATACGCCTTAGATTTTCATCAGGCTCACTCATATTTCTCTCAACATACTCATCGTGTTGAGCCTTCTCTCTTCGAGCCATCATAGCCAAGATTGCAGGGTGGATAGTGCCTTCAGACTCAAAGCCATCTCCCATATATGGTCCATTACCTTCTGGTAATCCAGCGAACATAAACTTATCATTACCTCTTCGCCTTACTGCTTGCTGATTAGGTAACGCCTTGACGATGCGCCAAGCTCTATCGAAACTATCCGGCATGACTACACCTTTTCTGCAATCGTATTTGAGCATTATCTTAACACAGCAAGATCCCCGCAAAAAAATATGGTATGGAAAAAATACAGCTAGAAAACGCAAAAACTGACAGCATTG
>Ga0209337_1000218_pt1 | contig 45538 bp, 55 predicted proteins | sample LinPmetageLP53_FD_184044 | JGI IMG/M metagenome (GOLD analysis project Ga0209337, IMG submission 184044) | Marine viral communities from the Pacific Ocean - LP-53 (SPAdes) (version 2) | ecosystem: Environmental > Aquatic > Marine > Oceanic | place: Pacific Ocean | collected 2010-02-08
TTTGAATATGCCTAATGTGTCATTATTTGGTGGTCCGTTAGTTAGAAGATGATCACTATAGAGTGTAATAACCTACCAACAGTGAGAGTTTTTATTAACAATGAATTGTTTGTGGATCAAAAATTACCCTATAAGAAAACTAAGTTAATACCCACTGTAAATGGCAGGATCAACAAGATATTGGTGAAAAACATGTGTGGCGATCAAATTGTAGCAAATGGTCAAGTTATCGGCCCCAATAACTACACAGAATTGCGTAGAAAAACCAAATGGGTAGAAAATCCGAAATCTAAATCTAAACTTCGTCCTTAATAAATACCGTTATGTCCAGTGTACTAACAAATCTGTTCGAATCTATGGAAAACAAAAAGGTTCAAGAAACTGTAAAACTAAAACTTTTAGACTTTGAAAAAATGATTGCTGACTCCGCAAGAGCATCTGGTGTGCAACCAAGGACATATCTTAAAAATCTTGTTGCAAAAAATGAAGCATTTGCAAAGTCGCCCTTAGTAAAAGTGCTAATGGGTGAAGATGAAATAGACACCGTTCCAGAACAAGAATCTACAATGACCGTTACTAATGCAGATAAAAATGCAAACACAAAAGCATGGCAAAGATATAAAGCAGGCGATTCAAGATACAAGTACGATAAAGATGCAGTGCCTGAGCAAGAGCAAACAAATGAAGATGAAACTTCAGCAGTAATGGATATACTTGCAAAACACCCTGCAGAATACAAAGAACTTAAAGATGGTGAATCACTATATGATCAAGAAAAATTATTTGATGCATTATTCCAGCATTTTTCAGCAACAGGCGAAATGCCTTATGGTACACAAAAAGCAAGAGATGGTGATCCATATGAGTGGATTGAAGACAAATTAGATGATCTTGGTCTTTTAGAAAATATGGTAGAAGCATTTGACGACCATAAAGAAGACCTAGCAAAAGAATTATATTACAATGGTCCCAACAAAGAAGACATTCAAAACAAATATGAGTCATTGGAAGAGTATATGGCATCAGAAGAGTTTGAAGACGATGCGACAAAACTGATGTACAAGTTTGATTCTGTGGAACATGTGGATGAAGCAGTAATACGTGAAGCACTAGATGAAGCCAAGAAGAAGAAAAAAGGCAAAAAGAAGCCTGTGCCTACATCCCCGGAAAAATGGAGCAGAGCCAAAGCAAAAGCCAGATCCAAATTTGATGTGTATCCATCTGCTTATGCAAATGCATATGCGTCCAAAGAATATAAAAAAATGGGCGGTGGTTGGAGAATGGGTAGAAAATAATGCGTATTGGCCAATTACAAAATCCAATACCAGGCGACGTGCTTACATTCGAATTTGGTGATGCACTTGCAATCGATACTCCTATTATTGAAGTACACGGTGACAACATACTAGTTTACACAGACGAAATAGCAGGTAAACTGCTTAACACTCTGGAAGCAGAATACCAAGGACGTACAGTTAAACTTAACAAACCAACACGTGGTGATGTTTCTAAATTTAAAGTGTATGTGAAAGATCCAAAAACTGGAAACATAAAAAAAGTTAATTTTGGTCATGGCGGGACCAGTGCCAAAAAAAGGGGAGAAAAGACAATGAAAATAAGAAAGTCAAACCCCGCAAGGCGCAAATCATTCAGAGCCAGACACAATTGCGACAACCCAGGACCTAAGACCAAAGCAAGGTATTGGAGTTGCAGGAACTGGTAAGTACTGCTATATGGCTTATCTCAATCATAACATTCCTCCATTCTCAGCATACATTAGAAATGAATATCTTTACAATCATACAAAAGGTCATGGAGAATTTACATTCTGCGATGTCCACTGTGTGGCGTCATTAGAACGTAGAGCCTTACTGTTTGAAGTGTTGTTGCCAAATGGTGTCAATTGGACCAGAAGACCAATACACTCATTTGTGTGGAAGAAAGATGCACCACAGCACACTCTTAATCTACATCAATATTGGGACTGTTTTTCTCCTTATGTGAATGTACAAATAAGAAATAGACTGGCTAACTGTAGAGCAGAACTGCTGGATTGGAAAGGCGTAAAACGCAAAGGCACCTACATGTTTACAATAGACTGGTCTTGGGAAGCCAAAGGTTCTAATCTGGACACAAACTTCTCCGAAGATCCTGAACACAAATGTGCTCACATGTTTAGGATGGATGATGGAAATTTCTTTGCATATCCTAACAATAGAACTGTTTGGTATGATGATGCATTTATGGAAGAAAGATTACAAAACAATCCTGGATACTTGATTGATCAAAACTTCTATACAGTAGAAAATACCAGAGAAGAATCAGTAACAGACGATTCATACTTCACGCAGTTCGAAAGAGAAGTTCCAACACAATTCAATATCGAAGACGACAGTAAATAACACTATGAAACTGCAAGAATTGCTCGATGTGCCTGTACAACTCAAGGATCCAAAATCCCCTGGCACTAGAGGTCTACAATTACGTAAAAACCGCCCACAACGCAGATACTTTGATTATATGCATATGGTCAAAGAAGACGTAAACTATTGTGCAAATTGCGGTAACCTTATGTTGCCAGAAGCATATAAGGGTGGTTTAAGAAAATGGTTCAAGGACAAATGGGTAAACATTGCCAAAAAGAAAAAAGGTGGTGGTCATCCCGAGTGTGGTACATCAGGTGATAAAAAAGGTTATGCCAAATGTGTACCAGCATCCAAAGCAAGATCAATGAGCAAAAAACAAAAAGCATCAGCAGTAAGAAGAAAACGTTCTGCACAAAGCAAAGCAGGAAGACCTGGCAAAGAGTCTGGTGGCGCAGGCAAAAAACCAATAAACGTTAAAACCAAAAAAAAATAACAATAGACAAACTTTTGATTAGACTACATACTAATAGGTATGTTTGAACTAATTAATCAATTCGAAAATAAAATTGCAGAATTTTTTGGTTCTCTGTATGCTGTTGCCACAGACTCATGCACACACGGAATTGAATTGTGTTTGCGACATACTAAAGCTAATTTTATTACTATTCCAACTAGGACTTATATCTCTGTTCCATTCACAGCAATGAAACTAAATTTGGATTGGAGTTGGGACGAATCAGAATGGCAAGATTATTATTTTCTTGGCAATACCAACATTGTAGATTCTGCTGTATTATGGAAAAAAGATTCGTATATACCAGGAACTTATATGAATTTGAGTTTTCAATTTAAGAAACATCTTAATCTAGGAAGAGGTGGAATGATTCTTACAGATAACAAAGTGTCATATAACATATTAAAAAAAATGGCACATGATGGACGAACCACAGACATTCCGTGGACACAACAAAATATTACTGATATAGGTTACCATTACCATATGACCCCCGAAACCGCACAATTAGGTTTAAACAAATTAGATAGTGCCATACAAACAGCGCCAAAACAATGGACTATCACAGAGTGGCCTGATCTAAGTAAAATGTCAGTGTTTGCCAACAGCAACAGTTGACTTTCGATCTAATCACAAGTATAATACATAAACAAGGAGTTTTTTATGAACAAAGTTTTTAATTCAGAAGAAGTGGCCAAGTTGACGCAAGTCATTAACGATGGCATTAAAGTAAAACAAGAAGTAAAAGATCTTTCAGAAGGACTGAGAGATACTGTAAAAGCAGTAGCAGAAGAAATGGAAATAAAACCAGCAGTGCTTACTAAAGCAGTAAACATTGCGTTCAAAGAATCATTATCAGCAGAGAGAGAAGATTTTGAATACTTAGAAACTATTTTGGAAGCGGCTAAAAAAGCCTAATGAATCCTATAAACATCTTAAAATGGAGTGGCACTAGTTTACTGGTCATCGGTACTGGTGTCAATTCATTAGGATATTATCCACAAGGTCCTATATTGCTAGTAATTGGTGGATTAACTTGGTTAACCGTTTCTATACTGTGGAAAGAACCTGCACTAATTGTAACTAATTCAGTCCTTGCACTTGTTGGCATAGGCGGATTGTTTATAAATTATATTACATAATGAGTTATGTTGATGCACTATTTGATAGAGATTCGGACAAGATATCTGTAGTCGAAAGAATAAATGGCGAAAGAAAGTATCTTGAATATCCTGCAAGATACGTAGGATACTATGATGATCCAAAAGGCAAATTCAAATCCATATTCGGCACACCTGTTTCAAGAATAGCAACTAAGTCTGGAAAAGAATTCAAACGTGAAGTGGCCATGCAAAATGGCAAACGTCTGTATGAATCTGATATAAATCCTATCTTTAGATGTCTTGAAGAGAATTATCTTAACAAAGATGCTCCTGAACTGCAAGTTTGTTTTTTTGATATAGAGGTTGATTTTGATCCGGCCAAAGGCTATGCTAAACCTGCTGACGCATGGGCGCCTATAATATCAATTACTGTGTATCTACAATGGTGTGATCAATTGATATCACTTGCTATACCTCCCAAAGATTTCCCCAATCCTGAAATTATAGAACAGGAGTTTGAAAATACTATGTTGTGTCCTACTGAAGCAGATATGTTGGACAAATTTATTACACTGGTTGAAGATGCTGACGTGCTGTCAGGTTGGAATTCAGAAGGATTTGATATTCCTTACACTGTGAATAGAATACAAAAAGTGTTAAGCAAAGATGACACAAGACGACTGTGTTTGTGGAATGCTATGCCACGCAAAAGAATGTTTGAAAGATTTGGCAATGAAGAACAAACGTATGACATAATTGGTCGTGTGCATTTGGATTACATGCAACTGTATAGAAAATATACCTATGAAGAAAGACATTCATATGCGTTGGATTTTATTTCGAAAATGGAGTTGGGTGAACAGAAGACTCCATATGAGGGCACACTTGATACATTGTACAACAAAGACTTTGTAAAGTTTATTGAATATAACAGACAAGACGTTGCATTGTTGGGCAGACTAGATGCAAAATTAAAATTTATTGCACTGTCGAATGAACTAGCACATCAAAATACTGTGCTGATTCAAACGACCATGGGTGCTGTGGCAGTGACTGAACAGGGCATTATTAATGAAGCACACAGACGTGGCATGGTGGTGCCAGACAGAGTAAAACGGGAACCAGGATCAACTCCAGCCGCGGGTGCATATGTGGCATATCCTAAAAAAGGATTGCATGATTGGATCGGATCAATTGATATAAATTCACTATATCCTTCTGTGATTAGAGCATTGAATATGGGTCCGGAAACTATTGTAGGCCAATTACGTCCTATCGACACAGATGCTTCTGTGGAACACAAGATGGCCAATAAGATGTCATTTGCAGGTGCATGGGAAGGCGAGTTTGGCACACTGGAGTACTCTGCTGTTATGCGTAAAGACAGAGCCAAAAGCATTACTATAGATTGGGAAAATGGTGAGACCAACATATTGAGTGCGGCAGAAATCTATAATCTGATATACAACAATGATCAGCCATGGTTTTTGAGTGCAAATGGCACAATCTTTACACATGAATTTGCAGGAGTAATTCCAGGACTCTTGGAACGTTGGTATGCTGAAAGAAAAGAATTACAGAAAAAGATGAGACAAGCCATTGCGGCAGGCAACAAAGTTGAACAGGCATTTTGGGATAAAAGACAACTGGTTAAAAAAATTAACTTGAACAGTTTGTATGGTGCTATCCTTAATCCTGGTTGTAGATTCTTTGATATAAGAATAGGGCAATCAACCACACTCACAGGCAGATGTATCACAAAACACATGGCAGCCAAAACAAATGAAATTATCACAGGTGAATATGATTACAGAGGAGATTCTGTTATATATGGTGACACTGACTCTGTGTACTTTTCAGCATATCAACCTTTGAAGAAAGAAATTGATGCAGGCAATGTGCCATGGACACAAGATTCTGTTGTGCAATTGTATGACTCTGTTGCAGAAGAAGTTAACAAGTCATTTCCAAAATATATGCAACAGGCTTTTAACTGTCCGGCCACTTATGGTAAAATTATTGCAGGTGGTAGAGAAGCAGTTGGGTCAAAAGGATTATTCATCACTAAAAAAAGATATGCTATGAAGATCTATGACTTAGAAGGTGAACCAGTTGATAAAATCAAAGCAATGGGTCTTGATCTTAAACGTTCAGACACTCCTGCTTACATACAGGACTTCTTGTCTGATGTGTTAGATAAAGTGTTAACCGGTGCTGGAGAAGAAGAAGTTATGGACTTTATTGCTGGCTTTAGATTAGAATTTAAAAAGATGCCTGGCTGGGAAAAAGGATCTCCAAGACGTGTTAACAAACTTACTGAGTATCATTCTCGAGAAAAACGTAAAGGTAAAGTGAATATGCCTGGTCATGTGAGAGCGGCTATAAATTATAATACTTTAAAAAAGGTCTATAATGACAGATATTCTATGGACATCATCGATGGACAAAAATGTATTGTGTGCAAACTAAAAGACAATCCCATGGGGTACACGTCGATTGCATATCCAACAGATGAGTTGCGTATTCCTGATTGGTTCAAAGAAATGCCTTTTGCTGATGCTGAAATGGAAGCAACATTAATCAACAAAAAATTAGATAATTTAATTGGTGTGTTAGACTGGGATCTAGGTAACTCAGAAGCAGACAATACTTTTGACAAACTATTTGGATAAATTATTTAGACAATGGTATCTAGGCGTCAAATTAAACAAGCAATTAAAGTTTTAGAAGAAGCATGTGAAGAAGAATTTTCCGGCGTAAGATATGAATTGAAGAATGCTCTTGCTACTGCAAAGGAGCTTATGGAAGAGTCAGATAAAAAAATACTTGCATTGTCGCATGACCAAGGAATGTCTCAAATAGTTTTTGGCTTTTCTGAAGATTATGTAAAAAATGTTGACATCAAACATTCGAAACTAGTAAGCAATTTTATTAATCTTTGGTGCACTAGACAAGCAGATTGGAGATATCCATGGTGTTTTGTTTGTCCTAATCACGTTGATTATGTTTATCATGCGGTTAAATCACATATAGTATATGTTTGCACAAATCATTTTGAAGAAAAAGAACTTATTCACAAAGCCTTAACAAAAGTTGCAAAGACTGATCGTGCCCAAGCAACAATGTTTCGAGTAAAACCATTAGAGTTTACAGGACATATTCGAGATCAACATGTGCCTTTTTATCAAATAGGGACAGCACTAAGTTTTGATTATTTGCCATATCTAAGCATAGAGCAAATACGTATTTTTATAAGTTCACTAGAGAAAATACTCAGACCAGGAGGACAAGCACTGCTCCACTATGCTGACGGAGAACATAAATTAGAATGGGAATCATTTATAAACAAGGAAATTTCATTTTGTTCACAGGATATGCTAGACCAAATTGCCCAAGACAGTAATTTAAAATCCGAATTTTTTCATATAGACACAAAATACTCTTTTGTAGTTTTGACAAAACCAGGGGCCAAAGTAAGCATCAAAGGTCATTTAACAAAAATTGAACCAGGTTATTGACTTTCGACCTAATTACAAGTATAATAATTTAACAAGGAGATACACACATGAAAGACATACTACAAGATATTGTTGCTCATACACATTCGCTAGGATTTATAGAACTAGTAAAAGTTGTAGGAGATGACAAACAAACAGAATTAGACGCAATGGCAGAGGACAGGGCAGTTGTTGTTAAAGCACAGATGCACAAGCCTGTTGCTGAGATACAAGGAACATTTGGAATGTCTAACTTGGGTCAATTGGATATCATTTTAAAGATTCCAGAATACAAAGATGCAAAAATCACAGTGAACACACAAGAAAGAAACGGTGAAACTGTACCAACAGGGTTGCATTTCGAAAATGCTGTAGGTGATTTTCAAAATGATTATAGATTTATGAGCAAAGAAATTGTTGAAGAAAAATTAAAGTCTGTAAAATTTAGAGGAGTAAATTGGCACGTAACAATTAATCCAACTATGCCTGACATCATGAGACTAAATCATCAAGCATCTGCTAACTCACAAGAACAAGTGTTTACAGTAAGCACTGATGGTGATGAACTAAAATTTAAATTTGGAGATGCGTCTTCACATGCAGGTGAATTTACATTTGCAAAAGGAATCACAGGCGCTTTAACAAAATCATGGTCATGGCCAATAGCACAGATTACTTCAATATTGAAATTGCAAGAAAAGTCTAGCAGTTGCGAGATGGCTTTTTCAGATGATGGTGCGGCCCAGATTACTGTAGATTCTGGTATGGCAAAATATCAATACATACTACCTGCACAAACAAAATAAATGCATAAGAATCTTACTGAAGAGCAAAAAGACTATGCTGTGTTTCTCCCGGCTCTTAGTGGATTTTACGCAACATTTGTGGGCAAACAACGTGTTGATAATACCTATGTTGATCCAGCACGTATGCCTGTTCAATTCAATGGCAATATGGAGAGTCTTAATTGGCTCAATCCAAAAGAGGCATTGTTTGAATATAATTGGACATTGTACTCCGCCGGTCATGCAGAACTAGACATCAATAAAGATTCTCCCAAAGAAGACATGATTCGCAATCGTGACAGAAAAACATCATGGCTACTTGGTGACTCTGGAGGATTTCAAATAGGTAAAGGCGTATGGGAAGGTGACTGGAAGGATATCAATTGTCCACGTGCAAAGAAAAAACGTGAGCAAGTACTTGCTTGGATGGATGCTTACATGGACTATGGTATGATATTAGATATCCCAGCCTGGGTAGCACGTTCTCCTGCAGGAGTCAAAGCAACAGGAATTAGCACATATCAAGAAGCAGTAGACGCCACACGCATTAATAACGATTACTTCATGAAAAATAGGAATGGCAATTGTAAATTTTTAAATGTGTTGCAAGGCGAAAATCATGCAGATGCAGATGACTGGTATGAAAAAATGAAAGATTATTGCGACCCTAAAGTGTATTCCGATCATTTCAATGGCTGGAGTATGGGTGGACAAAACATGTGTGATATTCATCTTGTACTGAAGAGATTGGTTGCATTGCGTTTTGATGGTTTGTTAGAAAAAGGCAAACATGACTTCATGCACTTCTTAGGCACATCGAAACTTGAATGGGCCACACTACTCACTGACATACAAAGAGCAGTAAGAAAATATCACAATCCTAACTTCACTGTAACATTCGATTGTGCATCTCCTTTCTTAGCAACAGCCAATGGACAGATTTATTGTGAGTTAGAAACCAATGACAGACAAAAATGGGTATACAGAATGGTACCAAGTATCGACAATAAAGCAATGTCAACAGATAACACTCCATTTGCAGAAGCATTTGTAAGAGAAGGTAAACATCCTAGTTTCTTAGACTCGCCTGTTACTGATGGACTTACAGCAAAAGACATATGCATATACGGACCAGGCGACCTAAATAAGATTGGCAAAGAAGGCAAAACATCATGGGATTCGTTCTCATATGGTATCATGATGGGACACAATGTATGGATGCATATAAATGCTGTACAAGAAGCAAACAGACAGTATGATGCTGGCAAAGTACCGAATATGCTGGTGCAGGAAACATTCGATAAAGTTATGTTCCGTGACATTGTTGAAGCCATATTTGCAACGGATGACAGACAAGTAGCAGATGCTATAATAAAAGAGTATAGCAAGTACTGGATGAGTATAATTGGCACAAGAGGAGCAACTGGCAAAAAAACACAAAATGCATCAACTATGTTTAATAATTTATTCAAGGAGGCTTAATGGTAGAAGAACAGGTCGATATCAAACAAGAACTTAAAAAAATTAAGAAACGTGTTAAACAACTAGAATCACAAAGAGAATTAGTAAGAGCATGGGAACACAAAGCAGAACTGTTAGATCTTAAAAAACAAAAATTAAAATACAAGGAGATGTTGGACCGATGAAGCGTGATTATACTGACGGGGTAAAAGATAATGTAGTTTTCTTTACAGGCAAAGAAGTCGAGAAAACTCCAACACATGGACAAGAAACATTATTTGTTGTCGGTGTGCATAGTTCTAAAAAAATTAAAGCAATGGCAAAAAAGAATAATGCCACACACATATATCTTGGTGCTAATCATTCAATGAAACACTTAGGCGGTGAATATTATGAAAGTTTACACAACATCATTAAAGTTTTACTTGAAGACTACTGTGTGACTTTGGATACTCCTATCACTCCGAAAATTCCAGGCATCGATGATTTATTACAAAATAAAAAATTCACTATAGTATACGCATTGCCAATAGAAAATATTATGCAAATAAAAGGCAATGTTGTTATTAAACTAGATGACAGTGATTACAAAGCAACTAATCCAGGAGTATGGTGTTGGTCAGTAAAAGACATGATGACTGAACAACATTTTACTGATTGGGTAGAATATGAAAAGGACAAAATAATATGAAAAATATTTGGGTAACATTTCGTAAAGAAGGTATTCACAAATATCCTGCGGCACTGACCGATCCAGATCTCAAAGGTGTAGAATTTTTAGGATATCCACACAGACACATCTTTCATTTCAAAGTAATGATAGAAGTATTCCATGATGACAGAGACATAGAATTTATTTTGTTTAAAAGATGGTTAGAAAATTTATATGAAGGCACAATAGAACTTGATTACAAGTCATGTGAAATGATTGCAGATGATTTAGCAGTAGCAATACAAACAAGATATCCTGGAAGACAAATTACAATTGATGTGTCAGAAGATGGAGAAAATGGGTGTACATGCACTTATGACAAACAAACAAACTAATGACAGTATACATAGTAGACATTGAAGCAGTAGAAACACGTTACACAGCACAGTGGAAGAAACATTTGCCTATGCAACTTGAAAGAAACACTAAGTGCAATGTAGTCACTATATCAGGTGGTGAAACTCCACAAGCAACTACTCCTGGCGCATTTTTAAACTTTGGTGGCACTAATGTGTATAAATCTAAACAGTTAGAAATAATTGCTGAAAAATTTTGTAATGGCGAGATCAAAGACGGAGACTATTTTCTATATACAGATGCTTGGAATCCTACTGTAATACAACTCAAGTATATGGCTGAACTGTTAGGAGTAAAGATTAAAGTAGGCGGCATGTGGCATGCAGGTTCATATGACCCAGCAGACTTTTTAGGCAGGCTAATTGGTAACGCCAAATGGGTAAGACTTGCTGAACAATCTATGTTTGAATGTTATGACCACAATTACTTTGCCACTGACTTTCACATCGAGATGTGGGACGAGGTTTTTAAAAACATAACACATAGTATGAGACACAAAGATAATAAGGTAGTACGCACAGGATGGCCTATGGAGTATATGCATAATGAACTCGATGCATTTCAAAATATGAAGAAAAAAGATATAATTCTTTTCCCACATAGGATTGCTCCTGAGAAACAACCAGAAATATTTTATGATCTTAAAGATGCAATGCCACAATATGAATTTATAGTGTGTCAAGAGAAACAATTGAAGAAACATGAATATCACAATCTGTTAGGAGAAGCAAAATTAGTGTTCAGTGCAAATCTACAAGAAACATTGGGCATATCAGGCTTCGAAGGTTTGTTAGTAGACACCATTGCGATGGTGCCAGACAGACTAAGTTACACAGAGATGTTTCATGGTATTTTCAAATATCCAACCCATTGGACAGAAACTAAAGAAGGCTACAAAGAAAATAAAGAGTTTTTGATTAAAAAAATTACTGAAGTGATGGAAAACTATGATTCATATCAAAAGTTAATAATAAAACAAAAGAAAATATTGCTGGATGAATTTTTTACAGGAGACATCTTGTACAAAACAATAAATGAAAGTACAATATAATCATGATATCAAAACAGATTAAGCAGAGAATTAAAGATGCTGGTGGCAAATTTTGGGCAGGAGATAATATTAGTGAATACATTCTAGATGGTGAAAAAGAACAACTTATACTAGAACTTACAGAAAAATTTGAAAATGTGCTGGACAGTTTGATCATTGACAGAGAAAATGATCCTAACAGCATGGAAACTGGTAGACGTCTTGCAAAAATGTATATCAACGAACTGATGAGTGGCAGATATAATCCTATGCCAAACGCAACTGCTTTTCCTAATCATGTTGAAGAAGGTTACAAAGGCATGTTGGTAGTGCGAAGCGAACTAAAAAGTATGTGTTCGCATCATCATCAACCAGTTACAGGCATTGCATATATTGGTATCATTGCCGGAGAAACACTAATAGGACTAAGCAAGTACACAAGAATAGCACAATGGTGTGCAAGACGTGGCACATTACAAGAAGAACTGTGCAATGACGTTGCAAAAGAGATTATGAAAGCAACTGGCAGTAATGATGTTGGGGTATACATTCAAGCAACACATGGTTGTTGTGAAAACAGAGGTATTATGGCACACTCCAGTTTGACACAAACAACTGTGTTAGAAGGAGCATTCTTGCAAGATCCAAACACAAGAAAAGAATTTATGGACAACATAAAATTACAACAAGAATTTGCTCCCAGATAATGAAAGTACACTACAAACTTCCAATAAAAAACATTAGTATTCCAAACAACATTGTATGGCAAGAGAATAACGACAACTACAAACAAGGGCCTTTTGTAAACTATACAAACAAAAATTATGAACATATCATGCAGAATTACGTTTATCAAAAACCTAATCCTATGCCTGAATGGGTAGATGACATACTAAAATATTTCGATCATTTCGATATAGTCGAACCGGCTTTATCCAAGATTCCTCCTGGTAAAGTATTACCACTGCACAGAGATACCTTATCAACATTTAGTAAAATACATAACATCACAGACCCGTCAAACATTATTAGATACATAATTTTTTTGCACGGGCATATGCCTGGTCAATTGTTTCAAATAGAAGATACAGTTTATTCAAGTTGGGAGAAAGGTAACTATCTATCATGGACCAGTGATCAATATCATGCTGTTTATAACATGAGCAATGTTGATCGTGTGGCATTACAGATAACCTGTGTAGGGAAAAACAAAGTAATATAATGATTTATCACACCAATAATACTAATGATAATTTTGTTTCAGGCTCTGTGCCTATCCCTAGCAAACGTGTTTATAATTTTTGGAAAAACATGGAGACAAACACAGTACAAGATATTTTTAATTACAATGTTGTGGATGAATACATAAATGACTACGTTAATTGGATTAAAGCAGATAAACTTAACAAATTAAGTGGCTTAGAAAATTTTCCTTGGCACAGTTACTCTTCTGGCACAACAGAAAGTTTCACTAACTTTACAAGTAGATATGGTAAAAGATGTTTTCGTTTTTTCAAAGGTGAGTACATGTTTCAAAAATTAAATGCAAGAAATAACAATTATATGTGGATGCATCTTGATGAAGGGCCTGTGTATGACAACGATGCTGTCATCATTAGTTTGCCATTTTCAGACTTTGGTACCGTACACCCTAGATTAAATACTGTGCTTGAACAGTGCAATGAAAGAAATGTTCCTGTGCTTATAGATTGTGCGTACATGTGTATTGCAAAAAATATTGAATTTGATTTTAATCAACCTTGCATAGACACAGTCACATTCTCATTGAGCAAAGGATTTTGGGGAATAGATAAACTGAGACTAGGGATAAGATTTCAAAGAGAAGATAGAGATGACAACCTAGATATCTATAACAAATGGAAAACTTTGCCATTACACAGTATTGCTATAGGTAGAAAGTTTATACAAGAATTTGAAACAAACTGGCTATGGAATGATTATGGCGGAAAATATCAACAGATATGTGATGCAAATAATTTAACGCCAACAAATTCAATCCTACATGCACTGGGAGGAGAACAGTATAAAGATTGGAATCGAGGCACATCAGTTAATAGGGTATGTGTATCAAATGCGTTAGGAGATATAGATGAGTGATTATACAGTAATTAATATCAGTGACAAAATTGATCTTAGACCTATCAGAGACTTCGCAAACACTTTACCACAAATTAGAAAATCCGTGCCTGATACAAATTTAGATCCGGAGCAGAGGGAAATTCAAAGCAAATATTACAATGACAACAATTCAAGTAAATTCCTTGCTTTTGGTGATGATGAAGATGTCAAACATCTGTTTAAAGATTTTGCCAAAGTAATAGATTTAGAAATGCTATCATACTGTTTAATATATCAATTACCCGGCACGTTTACTGGTCCACACTACGATTGCTTTTTTGGTTACTGTGATAGATTTGGTATAGATAGAAAACACGCTCCACATATTCAAAGACACGTGGTGTTTTTAGATGAATGGAAATTTGGGCAAATTTTCTGTTTTCCTACGTCTGTGTACGCTAATTGGCGTATGGGCGACATGATTACATGGCCTTATAAAACTATACACTCAACTGCAACTGCCGGACTTGCGGCAAGGATTGCACTAACTGTGACTGGTATAGACTCAGATTTATGGAGACAAATAAATGCCTAATTACAACATGGAAAGCAAATACGTTCACGAAGTGGACAACAATTATCGTACAGGATATGACCGCATATTTAAAAAGTCTAAGACCGTGTCTGGACCTAATAAAAATTTTGTTACATGGGATCAAGTGCATGAATACACAGACTTTTTATCTAAAGTAATTGAACATCAGCATTATGATGCAATCATCGGGATACAACGTGGTGGACTTATTCCTGCTGTGCTGTTGTCACATAAGTTGAATATGCCAATGCATACAATACAATTTTCTTTACGTGATTTAAAACAAGTTGGCAATATTGATTTGCCAAAAAAAGGTACATATCTAGTTGTTGATGACATAAATGATACAGGAGAAACTTTTACACAATTACAAGAAAAATTTAATAAGGCTGGATTATCTGTAAAGTATGCAGTGCTACACAATAATGTGCCTTCTAAATTCACAGTTGATCATTACGCTTTAGAAATAGATAAATCAAAAGATCCTGCTTGGATTGTATATCCATGGGAATCTAAATGAATGAATGGGGACGAGTCAAAAGAGTCCTAATAGGCACTGCTACCAGAGCCAAGTTGCCTCGAGTCAATGAGCATACTAGGTACGTTTACTATGCAGATAGAGATGCTGACAGTGTTCTTCCACAAGGAACCTATTCACAAACTATCATAGACGAAGCCAATGAAGATCTAGACACACTGGCAAACATATACAAAGATTTTGGAGCAGAGGTAGAAAGACCAAACATGAGTTGGTCATCCGACAGACATCATGCACTGTATTGTCCACGCGACACTATACTAACTGTAGCAGACCAAATTATTACTGCACCTATGTGTGTAAACACAAGAAAAGATGAATGGGTTAATATGCTGAGTCCAGGTAACCTAGGTGGTAAGTTTCCGGATCATGAGTTAACAGGTGCACATCTGTTTGACGATTCTGATTACAACACTGAGTGTGTGCAAAACAAAAATGTACTTGCACTGGGCAATCATAAACCCATGTGGGATGCCGCTAATGTGCTGAGAGCAGGGCGTGACCTGTTGTATCTTAAATCAAACACTGGTAATCTAGCAGGAGCAAAACAACTGCAAGACATTCTAGGCAATGAGTACAAAGTGCATGTGTTACACGATGTGTATTCATATTCACACATAGATTCAACTATCTGTTTGCTAAGACCAGGTCTAGCACTGATCAATCCTGCAAGAATAAAATCCAAAAATGATTTGCCCTATGCAATGCAAAATTGGGACATACTGACCTGTCCTGAACCTGTTGAAAAAAGTTGGACTGATCACTGCATGTCTTCTATATGGACCAACATGAATTTGGTTAGTTTAGATGAACGCACAGTGGTTGTGGACAGTATTCAAGAACCAACTATTCAAATGTTTGAAGCACATGGCTTTACAGTAATTCCTATCAATATGAGACATCAACGCACACTAGATGGAGGTCCTCATTGTTGCACCATAGAACTTGATCGCGAATATGATCTTGAAACTTACTTTGACAAGACCTAAATACTTCTATATAATAAAACAACATGGATGAGAAAAAATACTATTATTCGGAGATATTCCACTCTATACAGGGTGAAGGACACTACACAGGTGTGCCAACTGCTTGGATAAGATTTTTTATGTGTAATTTACAATGTAATGGTTTTGGGCAAATTAATCCTAGTGACCCAAGCACATATGAATTGCCATTCGAAACTTATGATGTGTCACAGGTTAAAAGAGTAGAAGATCTGCCAGTATGGGACAAAGGTTGTGATTCATCTTACACATGGGCAAAAAAATACAAACATCTTATGGGACAAGAAACTCCAACAGTCCTTGCAAACAAAATTGTAGATGCTTTAAAAACTGATTCAAATCCACAAGGCAAATTTTTACATCCTGTCACAAAACAAAGACAACATCTGTGTATCACAGGTGGCGAACCATTAATGATTACAGGACAGTCAGCCACTGTGGGCATTTATGAAGAACTGGAAAGACAAGACAACTTGCCGCTGTCGATGACATTTGAAAGTAATGGCACACAAAAATTGAAACAGCCATTCATTGATTGGGTAAACAGAATCGACACAGAAATATTTTTTAGTATAAGTCCTAAACTTTGGTCTGTTGCAGGAGAGAAGGCAGAAAAGGCCATTAAGCCCGAGATTGTTAAAGAGTACCATGATATTTCTAAAACAGGACAATTAAAATTTGTTTGTGGACACAAAGATGAACAATGGGATGAGATGGAACAAGCAATACAAAAGTTTAAAGATGCAGGAGTAGATTGGCCTGTATGGGTCATGCCTGTAGGAGCAAGAGAAGAAGAACAATCTGAAACAGCAGGTGCAGTAGCCAAACGTGCTTTCCAACGTGGTTATAATGTTGCGGCTAGAGTGCATGTTTATTTGTTTGGAAATAAAATTGGTACTTGATATTGACATTTACAGATTAATGCTTATAATATAATACATGTTTGATAAATTAAATCCTTTCAAGAAGACTAAGACTGAAGCAAAATCTAGCAACATTATTGACGAAAAAACAAAAGCAACTAAAAAAGGCGAACCCTACATAAAAGTTTTAGATACAAATGTTGATCCTAAAAATCCTAAATATGGATATTTCGAATTGGATTGGAATGAACATTTTGTAGCCAATTTAAAGAAACATGGATTCTCAGGCAACACAGATGAAGAAGTAGTCGATCACTGGTTCTCAGTCTTATGCAATACTATTGCAGAAGGAGAACAACCCATAAGGCCAGACAATACAATCGTTAAAGAAGAAAAACGAGAGGATGGCAAAACTGAAATCTCCTAAAACATATCTACTGTTTGATTCTGCAAACACATTCTTCAGAGCAAGGCATGTGGTAAGAGGCGATGACATGGCTACAAAAACAGGGTTGGCTCTGCATATCTGTATGAATAGTGTCAAAAAATGTTGGGAACGTTTTAAAGCAGATCATGTGATATTTTGTTTTGAAGGAAGATCATGGCGCAAAGATGTTTACGGTCCATATAAAGCAAACAGAAAAGAATCAAGAGATGCATTAACGCCTGCAGAACAAGAAGCAGATAAAATATTTTGGGAAACTTTCGACGAATTTAAAAATTTTGTCACAGACAAAACAAACTGCACTGTTTTACAACATGGACAACTTGAAGCAGATGATCTTATAGCAGGATGGACCCAAGCACATCCAGATGACAAACACATAATTGTTTCCTCAGATTCCGATTTTTATCAACTGCTTAATGAAAACATTTCGCAATACAACGGAATTACAGATACACACATCACAGACAAAGGTTATTTCGATGAGCATGGCAATGATATAATAGATAAAAAAACTAAAGAACCTAAGGCTCCACCAGATCCTGCATGGTTATTGTTTGAAAAATGTATACGAGGAGATTCTTCAGATAATGTATTCTCTGCATTTCCTAAAGTAAGAAAAACAAAAATGCAAGAAGCATTCAAAGATAGAAACAATCAAGGATTTATTTGGAACAATATGATGCTGAGTAGATGGCTTGATCATCATGGCAAAGAAAGAATTGTCAAAGATGAATACGCAATAAATCAACAGTTAATTGATTTGACTAGACAACCTGATCATATCAAAGAAATAATTTTTGATACAATAAGTGTTACTACAAAATCACCAAAACAGGTTGCAAACGTTGGTATTCATATGTTAAAATTTTGTAGTAGACACGATTTAGTGAGGATAAGAGATAATGTTAAATTTTATGCAGAGCCTTTCAACGCAAGACTCAATCAAGACCAAACAATTACTGCCTGATAGATTCTGGATTATTGAACACAACGGTTCAAGGATAGGTACTATTCAAAGACACGATTCAAACCAATTCATAATTACTGGCACAGACTCTTCTGTGGCCACACTTACTTTAAATGAAGTCACTGAAAAATTTGACTTGTTTTCTGATGCAGTTGCAGATACTGTAGAAGTTGAGGTTCCAAAAGAGTGTTATGAGTATCCTACAAAGCACATGCCATACAATGCAGTATATGATGTGCAACACAAACTGCCGTTGTACTCTAAATCACCAAACTCGAAAAACATGTATGCGGCAGGTTACTACTGTGTGAAGTTTTCAAAAGGGTGGGTCAAAGGATTTTGTCCTAAGTTATCCACAATTTTAGAAAATGAATATGAAGGTCCATTCAAAACAGTGATCGAACAAAGGAAAGTATTCTCAGATGTCAACAAAAGTAGATGATACTTTACATCTTAAGAACTTTATCGAAGAAGTAAACAGAGCGGATAACACACGTCAACGAGAAATAAAAGTGGATATTGAACGTGCAAAGAGAATTAGAAATGCTCTGACTACTCTTTTAATTCATTATGTTGAGATACAAAGTAGAAGAACAGAATCCGAAGGTAATTCGGTAAGTATGGATGGAGGAGAATTTCAATGAATATAGTATGGACCAAGCCAAATTGTCCTTTCTGTGACATGGCAAAGAATTTATTAGACTCAAAAAACATCACTTATGAAGTAAGAGAGTTAGGTGAGCAATGGACACGTGAGCAATTGCTAGAAGCATGTCCAGGTGTAAGGACAGTACCACAGATTATATTGGATGAGGTTCATGTCGGCACTTACGATAATCTTAAAGAGCATTTGTCCACATAAATCATTCAAAATAGCAGATAAATACTGTTATAATGTCGAGACCCAAACCAAAGACGCTTTTACAGTATACTAACAAAAAATCCTACAAGATGGAAGAAGTGTTAGAGTCAACTGCCATATGGGCAGTATTTTATAAAGGCAAACCAATCAATCTTAAATCATCATCTATAATTTCGAACTATCCTGGCCCAAAATACAAAAAAGTTTCTTTTTCAAATCCAGGTCATGCTCACAATCTTGCTCAAAAATTAAATGACATGTTCAAATGTCAGGACTTTGCTGTGTACGAACTCAGTGAAGGTAAATTATTGCAAGATGAAACTAACTAAATCCAAACTATCAGAACTTCTAAAGACACAGTGTGATTTAAAAATGTCATGTGAGAAGATCATAATCATGTCATTTCTGAATCCTAGAGATGAAGACAGTCACTTTCAACTGCATTATAAAGGTTTTCATCTAATGAAATTTGCTAAATTCAAATATTACAAAATACGATTGAAAAATAAGTTGTCAATGAAGAATTGGTTGACTCTAGATCGTAACTGTCCATCCCCATATTACATAAACGGCAAAAAAAACTATGTGTATATGTTTGCACAAAAACCAGCAGTGATCCTTCAATTGTTGGATGGTGACTTAGATTCCTTCCAAATATAGCGAGTTTTGTATGGTTGACACTTGAGTATGCGGCTCTATAATAGTAAACATAAGGAGTGTTAACAAAGATGAGCAAAACAGTTGAAACTACAAGACAAATAGGGCCTAGCCAGGCCATCACAGCATTAAAATACTGTGTAAAATTACAAAGACCAGTAATGATATGGGGTGCACCAGGTATTGGTAAGTCCGATATTGTTAAACAGATTGGGGACGAACAATCACGTGAAGTGATTGATATTAGATTACCTTTATGGGAACCAACAGACATCAAAGGTATTCCATTTTACAATTCTAAATCTAATGCAATGGAGTGGGCACCACCTATTGAATTACCAAGTGATCCTAAGAGCAATGCTATTTTATTCTTAGATGAAATAAATGCGGCTCCTCCTGCTGTGCAGGCCGCGGCATATCAACTTATTCTTAACAGACAGGTTGGTGCATACAAACTGCCAGAAGGAGTTTCTATTGTGGCCGCTGGTAACAGAGAAACAGACAGAGGTGTAACATTCAGAATGCCTGCTCCTCTTTCTAATCGTTTTGTCCACATAGAAGTAAAAGTGGATTTTGACGATTGGTTTGAATGGGCCACTACTAATAGCATTCATGCAGACGTAGTAGGATACTGTTCTTTTGCGAAACAAGATTTATATGACTTTGATCCTAAAGGATCTTCGAAGGCATTTGCTACACCAAGAACATGGTCATTCGTGAGTCAATTATTAACAGAACACCTACCAGACAATACACTCACTGATCTGGTTGCAGGTGCAGTGGGGGAAGGCACAGCGATCAAATTTATGGCTCATCGTAAAATTGCCGCTGACCTTCCTAACCCTACTGACATCTTACAAGGCAAAGTAAAAAAGATGAAGAAAAGAACTGAAGTAAGTGGTCAGTATTCATTAGCAGTTAGTATGTGCTATGAATTAAAACAGTTTGCTGACAACAAAGACAAAGACTTTGATCAAAAAGCAGATAATTTTTTAGACTTTATGATGGAAAACTTTGACACTGAACTTACTGTGATGGGTGCTAAGATTGCATTGTCTACTTACAAACTACCGATGAAGCCAAGTAAATTAAAATCTTTCAACAAGTTTCATGAAAAGTTTGGCAAGTATGTTGTAGCGAGTATGGAAAATGCTTAGTCCACAAGAAGAAAAAATCACAACTGCTAGAATATCACTGCTGTTGAAAAAACCTTTCTTTGGCAATATGGCCACTAGATTGGTTTTGAAAGAAGATGCTAACATTGAGACAGCGGCTACAGATGGCAAAAACTTATGGTATGCACCTAAGTTTATTGATAGATTAGATATCAAACAGGTTGAATTTTTACTTGCTCATGAAGTACTACATGTTGCATTTGAACACATGCTAAGAAGAGGCGACAGAGAACCTCAAGCATGGAATGTGGCCTGTGATTATGCAATCAATCAGATTCTGATCGACGAAGGCGTAGGCAAAGCACCAACAGGCAACGATGCTCCACTAGTGGACCATATGTACAAAGGACTTGCATCAGAAGAAATATATGGGCAATTAGAGGACTGGCAGAAAAAACAAGAGACTTTAGATGTACATGTTGACCTAGACAAAGGTGAAGGCACAATAAAAGATAAACAGGGCAATAAGAAAAAGATTAAAGTGGGTGCTGGAATGACCAAACAAGAGCAAGACGCACTTAGAGATGAAATAAAAAATTCCTTGTTGCAGTCTGCGAAAGCGGCACTATCCGCAGGTGGTCACAGTGCAGGACAATTACCAGCAGGACTTGAGAGATTAATCACAGACATTTCTGCTCCTAAACTTGATTGGCGAAGTTTACTTAGAAACACAATTAAAAGTCAAATCAAAAACAATTATTCTTGGATGCGTCCTTCACGTAAAATGTATTCTACTAATGCAGTATTACCAGGATTAGATGTTGAAAATTCACTGGACATTGCAGTATCAATTGATACATCAGGATCAATATCAGACACAATGTTAAAAGATTTTCTTTCAGAAATAAATGGTATTGCAGATGAGTTTGATGCTTACAAAATAAAAGTTTGGTGTTTTGATACAGAAGTTCATGCTCCTGAAGAATTTGAAACATGGGATGGTAAGGATATTACACATTACCAACCTGCAGGTTATGGTGGTACTGACATTGCTGTAAACTGGAAATGGATGCAGGAAAATGAAGTAAAACCAGAACTATTGGTTTGCTTTACTGATGGCGAAACATGGGATCGATGGGGTGATTCCGACTACTGTGATACTTTATGGGTTATACACAGTGGTGACAGAATAAAACCACCTTTTGGACAGACCGTTTATTATTCTTGACAACAAGGGCAAAGATAAATTATAATATACGTATATTATAATATTAAGGAGACGACATGTCAGTAGATAAAACACAAACAACAGCAACAACTGAAGCGCCACAAGACGGCACAGTTGCTACACCACAAGCAGAGGCTCCGGCCCTTACTGTGGCAGACTTAAGAAACGTAAGAACAATCATCGACATCTCATCACAACGCGGATCATTTAAAGGTGGTGAATTAAAAACAATAGGCGAAGTGTATGACAAGTTAGATGCATTCCTAAAAGGCGTTGATGCAAAAGCAGAAACAGAAGGCACTAAAAAAGTTGACAATGCTCCTGTAGCAGAGGCGGCAAAATGAAACACCTAGGACAGGTTAAAACAACTAGTTCAAAGGTTGTGATTGTAAACAGAACATTACCAGGCGACCCCTTGTCTTGTTTGCTTATTCAAAAAGAAGGACTGCGACCATTTGAAGAAGATTTAGTCATGGATCTATTGCAATCTCCAGAAGGACAAGAAGCATTTGAGTTTGCTCATGTATTAGGAAGACACAAAATGCCTCTAGCAGACTCCAACAATCCTAATGAACAGAGTGCGGGTACCAGTATCCAAGGCATCTCTGCACTAGAACATTTACACACAAAAGGATTGTTACAGAAACAACCAACTGAAAATGTTCTGGTTACTACACCTGGTCAAGATGCTATTCAATTAGACAAATTGAATGCAATGATTGCAGAACAAAAAGGCGTAAAAGTCGACGGACTAGCAATACAACCAGATACAACTGCATCTGGTGATAGCGGAAAATCACAGGCGAAACTTATGTTGAATCGTGCAGAAAAACTAGAAAAACAAATGCTGGCAATGAGAGAACGTGCCTATGAACTCGATCCGGATACAAGACCAAAAAAAGGCAGACCTAAAAAGAACGCGGACGAATAAGTTGGCTAGGGTATTCACCAATGATGCTTTAGAAGTTTGCGATAACGCAGGCGTCGATGGTCGCTATGAAATGATATTGTTAGCGGCACATAGAGCCAGAAAAATAAGAGAAAGCGAACTTGGCAGAGGAGAAAGAAACACAGTAGAAGCACTTCGAGAATTTGAAAGAGGTGAAACAAATTTTACTGAACTGAAAGACTCCTTTGTACAGTCGTTACAAACAGTACACCCGCCAAAAGAAGAAATTGAAGAATGAAAATACTTGTCTTTGGCGGGGCAGGATTTATCGGACATCACTTAGTAAATCAATTACAACATCAGCATGATATCTGTGTGTACGATAATTTTACAGTGTTCGGCTTACGTGCTGAATATTTAAAAAGAGAACTGATCCAAAAAAGAACAGAACAATGGTATAATGTTGACACAGTAAGTGGGTCAGTGATAGAAAACTCGTTGATCCAGCATACATTTGAAACTTTCAAACCAGATGTGGTTGTAAATCTTGCGGCATATCCAAGAGTAAGTTTATCAGAAAAATATCCTGTACTGAGTGCAGAAGGCATGATTCAAGGATTAATTAACACCATGAATTACCCAATAAAAAAATATGTGCATGTGAGCAGTTCCAACGTATACGGAAACTACCAAGATGACGCTGATGAAAGTTCTTTGTGTGCTCCAATTAATCTGTATGGTTCATTAAAACTAACACAAGAGTATTTGATTAAATCAAATGCAAAAATAAAAGGATTTGCTTATAATATTTTAAGACCAATTTGTGTATTTGGCAACTATGATCTAGGAGATAGATTAGTTCCAAAATTTGTTAAACAGGCTATTAACAATGAAGATATATTTTATGCACAAGATACTACAACTGATATAACATATGTTTCAGACATGATTCAGGCTATGCAACTTTCAATTGAAAGCGATGTAGACAACGAAACATTTAATGTAAGCAGTGAACACACAGTAACCTTAAAACAACTTGCTGAACATATTGTATCCTATTATAAAAGCAACAGTAAAATGATTCCAGTTAGTAGAGAAAAATATTTTCCTAATAGAGGTTCATTGAAAATTGACAAACTGAAAAATTTATTAAAATATGAAAGACAGTTTGATTTACACAAAGCACTAGAACATCTAGACGCTGATAGCATTTACTAGTTTAAACTTTGCTTTAAGCCAGTTTTCATCATAAAGACACATTAGTTCAGATTCTGCTTTACCCAACCCAAATTCTTTTCCTTGGTTTGCACCTTTCAAACACCATTCACTATTTTTTCCTTCTGCGATAGAGCACCAAGCATCCAGCCGCATTTTGTCTTCTGACTTTTTATTCATTTTCATTACACCTGCTGATAATTTTGCACACTCTCTGAATGCAGATCTCCATGTCATGTATGGAGTTTGATTAAATTCTGCGATCGTGGACAGTATTTTTACATGTTCAAAAGGCATACTACAAGAAAAATCTACTCCCCAATCTTTAATGTCACGCACAATATTTGTCGGATACAATTTAATGCCATAGCCACCATAGGTAAGCCCATTTATCGGAATGTAAGAATCAAATGCATAACACTTAGATTCTGCTAATCTATCAGGTTCGAAATCAAAATTAAAATCCGGATGCACTTGACTCTTAGCAAACACTGCCCAAAAATAAGGTGCTTCACATATGGCTGCCGCTTGTTTGTATGCATGTACCATGCCTATGCCTTTTGTATCATGCATTCTTATAACATCCAAATTCCTATCAACCAATTTTTGATAATTTTCATCAGCATTTGTTTCTTCATATGAGAAAAAATATATTGGAAATTTGCTTTTTATTTCTGCACCTGGATAATATTTTATGTGCGGATAGTCATATAGTTGATCCACTACGTAAGATTTTGCTTCCCTTGGTACACACATTACATTCTTGTTTGGACCAAACACATCAATATTAAGGTCATCCCATCTACTTGGATAGTGTTTTGGCAACACATCTTTCATTGGGTTTGTGATCTCCACAAACCATTCATAGTGATGAGTGAAAGTATGGTTTTTTATTGCTTCCGCACAAGACGTAGATAAATCAAATACATTTACTGGTAATGGTTGTACCTGTACATGATGCTCCCTAATTTTAATGGAGTCAAACCATTCTAATTTTTGCAGTGTGTGTAATTGATCTTTGAATTCCTGCACTGGCACATAAAACGTGTAGTCACCAAATGTGTGAATAAATTTTTCTTCACCTATATCAGGATGCCAAGTAAAATCAAAATTATCATAAGCACAAACAGATGATGTGATCCATATGTGTGACTCTTCTGTTTTATTACACATACGTTTAATAAAGTTAAAAAAATTGGAGTTGAGTCTTTCTCCTTCTTGCTCATGTGGCATCATGTTGGTAGCATGAAATCTTGGCGCTGATCTTTGTCTGGTTACTGTGTGTTCATGGAATTGCCATGCAGTGTCAGATGTATGTTTTTGATTTACAAGATAAGTGTGTGAGTTTTTTGCGTGTTGATCACCAAACACTTGTACAAAGTTTTGTTCCCAATCAGGAACTCTATAATCAAAATTAAAATCAGTATAATTGTTTTTCGAGTCTATGATCCAGAACCATTCTGTGTTTGCTGTATAATCAGTTAAGGTGCCATTGTACTCAAAACAATCGTACATCAGGAACAAACTTTGATGCCGTATTTGGCTTCGAATCTGTCAGCATCTTCTCTAGTGTTAACCATAGGTTCCCCACGAATGTTAAGAGATGTATTAAGCAACATAGGGCAACCAGTTTTCTCATACCATTTTTCTAACAACATTCTAAAACCAGGTGAATCATCCTTGCCTACTGTCTGCACTCTGGATGTTCCATCCACATGGATAATGGCAGGAAACTCATGTGGTTTTTTACATGTGCCAACAAACTGCATGTATGGAGAATCATCAGTGCATATATCAAAATACTCATTTACATGTTCTTTCAGTATTGCAGGAGCAAAGGGTCTAAATTTTTGTCTACGTTTAATTGCATTCACTTGATCTTTAATTTCAGGACCTCTAGGATCTGCTAGAAGTGATCTATGGCCTAAAGCACGTGGCCCAAATTCAGCACGTCCAGACGCTACTCCGACTATTTTATTGGCATCTAATTCAGTGATAATTGCGTCTACAGGGTATGGATTGTCTATATTGGTACCAATGTACGGCCCCGGCCATTTTACCCTTTTTCCATGCTCTGCAAGTGCGGCTCCTAGTGATGATCCACAGTCTCCTGGATTGGGCATAATCCATACAGAATCAGCATGTCCAAATATGTGTGAATTTGCCACACAGTTCAGAGCCACTCCTCCTTGATAGATTAAATGGTTATTACCATGATTAGTGTGTGCCATTGCTTTTTTGGTATATTCTACTACGAACTCTTCTGCCACTGCTTGAATACTAGCGGCTATGTCCATTACATCTGCTCCTGGCAAATAGTTTCCTAGTCCTTCATGCACATTCTTCTTCAATTCAAAAGGATAATAACTTGCAATAAAGTCTTTTTTTATTTTGTCTTTGTAGATCGGTTTGCCCCATCCTGCCATACCCATGGTGATGTATTCTTCATCCATTGGTTTTAAATTACAACGGAGAGTGAATGCTGAATACAACAATCCAAAAGAATGTGGATATTTGCTGTTGAACAGATGTTTCAATCCTCTCCTATCATCATATTCCCAAACGGAGCAAGTCAAAAATTCTCCAATAGCATCCAACACAACTACAGTGCCCATGTTCATTGGACCAGTAAATGCACCGGCAGCCGCATGCGAATAATGATGGTCAAATGTTTTTACCGGCGCTGTGATGCCAAACTGTTTCATGTATTTTGCTGGTGAACCTTCTAGGCCAACATAGGCATATTCACCTGTAACCATTTTGCGTATATTTTTTTTCCAAGGCTTTTCGTACCATGCAACCACATCTGGCATACCATACTGCATGGCTTCCTTGACCATGTCAATGTGTAAACCTTTGTCATGTTTTTTGCCTGAATATCTTTCACTGTGAGCGCCGAATACAATTTTACCATCTTTGATCACGCTCAGTCCTGCATCATGAAAATGTGCAGATACTCCCCAAATAGTTTTACTCAATTTTTTATTCCTAGTTCTGCCCTATGTTTGTGCCAACCTTGTTTGACACAATGACTATGGTTGTGTTCTATAACATCTTTCATTTCTTCTATAAAATTGTACATTTTCTCTTGCCTGCTGTCAATACTGTCAATTACTTTGCAAATAGCGTTCACTCTATCAACTCCATGCATGTCGTCATAATCTTCGTTCCACCATTTGTTAAAAGTTTTAAAACCTAATTTGTGCAACAAACCTAAATGTCCTTGTCCTGCCATTATCACAAAAGGCTTTTTGAACAACATGGGTCTGATTGTTTTTTCTGTGATAAATGTGGTGTTATTAGCAGTTTCAGTTTCACTCACAATATCAACAAATATGTTATCATAGTGATGTTTTATACCTAAGACATTTTCTGGAAATTGTAACAATACACCTTTGCGAAAATGTTTTACTCGTATATTGTTGTGCGGTGCAGATAATAATATTTGTTTGTATTTCTCAGCGTCCTGTTCACTATAAAATTCTTTCAGTTTTTTTATTGTGTAATCTGTAAATGGAGGTTTACCTGCGCCAGTCCAAAAGGTATGCAAACAATTATTTGTAGATTTAACCTTGTCGTGCAATACTACTCTGTCCCAACTAGGTCTTCCAATAAAATGACCAAAAAGTTTTTCTGGTTGTGCGACATATTCTGTGGCCCAATCAACGTTAGATCTTTTTATTAGATCTAACCAATATGGTTTTCTATACACAATTTTGCAAGGATAATTTGCCTGATAGTCACATATCTCTATTGTGATATTATCTATGTTGATGTTTTTTTCTTTTGCTGTTTGTAAAATTTTGTCCCAAGCACCGTTTTCATACAGATTGTAACCTTCTGGATACATGTCTAACACAGGATCCTGTGATTTGGATATACACAAATTAAAATAGTCTTCTAAAGCAGTGGCAAAGTTATTGAAAACAACACCGACGTTAACATACTTGAGCAAAGGCATTTTTTTCAAAACAACACTCCTATGCCCATATGTCTTATTCTAGTAAGACTCATAAATTTGTATTGCTGTGCTTGAACACCCGGTAAATGCATATCGTGTAGCAAAATAATATGATCCGGAGATACAACTTGTTTCAATTTCATCATGGTTGTGTCCATATAAAAACTATCGTGTGAATGATCGACAAACACCCAATCAAATTCAGTGTCCACAGTGTCTAACCAGATGTTGCTGTCTTTATTGATGTAATCTATGTTATCAAACATTTGTAAATTGTGTTTGGCTTTTTCTTGTTGTTCTTTGAATATTTCTACTGTGGTAATTTTTGCATCAGGGTCGCAAAAACTTGCTATGATAGATGTGCTTAATCCTTGATATGTACCTAATTCTAAAATAGTTTTTTTGCCCGACAAAGTTTTTTCTATTACTCTTGCTTCGTCTCTGTGCATCCAGCCTTCTATGCCAAATTGAAGCATGCCGTCCTTGTTATGTTTTAATTCTGCTAAAGATTTAATTTTCATAACATTCTATTTCACTATCATTCCATACACTAACATTGAACTTATGCAGGTGTTTTTCATATCCTTTGTTTGCTACATGTTCAAAATTATGTTCTAACACAGATTGCATTTCTTTCAACATATTCTTCCTTGCACTGTGACCCATGTCAGCAATATTTTGCATTCTTTTTTGTATTCCTATAAATTTTGATTTAAAATTAAGATTATCATATTCTTCGTCGAACCATTTGTCAAAAGTTTGAAAACCTAATTGGCGTAATTTTTCCAAATAGTTAGTCCCGCACATGGCTAAAAAAGGTCTTTTAAACAACATTGGACGCACAGTTTTTTCTGTAATGAAACAATTTTCATCAGACGTATCAGTTTCATGCATAATGTCCACAAAGGTTTGTTGATACGTCATCTGTAATGGTTTAATATCGTCAGGCCAATTAGGACTTGATTTTATTGCATTAAAGGGATCTAAATTTTGTAGTGGAGTATCTAATGTATCACTTACAATTTGTTTTATTTCTTGATTGTTATAATGTCCTGTATTTTTTAAATTTACTATTATATCAGACAAACTTTTTTCCACATTGGCAAATCCATGCATAGAATAATAAGATATGTCAGCATATCTGTTCTTGATGTAACTGTGCATTGCACATCTATCCCAAGTCATTCTTCCTATGAAATGTCCGAAATGTTTTGCAGTGTAATGAGTAAACTCTATATTGTTTTCCTGTGCATATACAGATGCTTTGTCTAAGAAATAAGGAGTGTGTTTTATAACCTTGCAGTGATATTCTGCTGACATATCTCCAGTCACTAACGTGATGTCCGTCTCATTAAATCCACATGCTTTTGCTATGGCCAGTATAGCATCATAAGTCTCTGCTGTGTGTAGGTTGTAACCTTCTGGATAAAGATCAAGAATAGGATCATTATTATTTTTTTTACACCATGTAAAGTAATTGGTTAGATCACTAGTAAATTTTCCTAATCCACTATACAGATATCCTATGCCAGTAATAGGCCAAAGTTTTAGTTTCATTTTTTGTCAACAGGGTTACCATGTTCATCTTCGTAATACAAACTACGGTGTGGTTTTTCTTCTGGTATGCTGTTGGACGTATAATAAAATATTCTAAATCCTACACGTGCCACTGTGTCTGGACAGGTCATAGGGTGTGGATGACCATGTCTTAATTTAGGATGATATTTCCACATTAACAGTGTGTTAGGTTCAGGAGTGATTTCTGCCACAGTTTCTGTGTTTTCTAAGTTTCGAAACTGTAATCCTCCCTGCCAGTCAGATTGCCATTCTTTACTAAGATATAAAATTAGATTTAATTGTCTATTAAGATGTAATTCTTCATTCCAATTAAAATCTGTATGCATTTTAAGACTGTGACCTTTATAGGATTTCATCAACCCTGCTCCAACCATATGTGGATCAGGAATAAGTTTGGATTCTTTAGTGAACTGTTCTAACCAAGTTACAAATTCAGTTGAATTCATTTCTAAATTCAGTTGCCTAATAAGTGGTGCCACATCACCGTAATTATTTGTGCATTCTTCCATGTATGAACCATTCCTTGTAAATCTTGTCCATCTTTGTTTTGGAATGTCTTCAACTTGTTGTGCTAATTTTTTAAACAGTTCGTCTGGCAAAAAATTAGGTAGTGCTATCCAAGGCACTGGATCTGCAGTATGATAATCCATACTAAAGTGCCTTGCAGAGTATTTGTTGGTTATTTCATTAATATTGATCATATCAATGATAGATAAAAGGATCTTTCTTTTTAAGTTCTTTAATTTTTTTGCGATATTGGAGTTCTAGTTTAATTTTGTGAAACAAACTTTTAATCCAGGATAACATTTAGATATTTAACATGCCTTTTAACAGTGTGCATGCCTCTTGATGTGCTTGATGTAACGGGTGTTTATATTTGCCTACAGGAAAATTTTTGTCTGAGCACCATTCTATAAAACCTTTGCCTTGGAAAGAGTGCATAGTAAGTTCTGCAACATCATCGCATGCTGGCAAAAATACATATTGAGCACCCTGCGACTCCAGATACCCTTTCACTGCCAGCATACATAATTCAGTTTGAAACATATACTGTTTGTGACCTGTGTAGGTGTAGATCTTTTTGGATAACTCTGGAATTCCTATTTCATTCAGTTGTTGAGAATACTCTCGATATTCATCAAATGCTTTGATATCGTAATCCCATGAATTCGGAGCAAGGTCCAACCAAGTTGTTGGCTGATTATTTTTTCCTTTAATTAACTGATTTAGATGCACACCAAAACGTGAAGGATACGTCCATTGCACTATGTAGAATGATTGCCAATCTGCTTTGCTTTCTAGTATCTGTTTTGCAATGCCTTGGTTAGATGCAGAAGGATATGCTACACAATTATATTCCACACCCAAGTGCTTGGCTGTTAAAGCAGGGTACGTTAGTTGTGAATATGGTACTTCATCGCCAAGTTCTGATCCATGTATAAATGAACATCCTGCTGATACAATTTTCTTTATATTTCTGTCCACCAGTCCAATACTCTTTCATCTCTGTTTAATATTTTCGTTATATCTTGACCTCTTATTTTGTCGATGCTTTCTTGACGTTGTTTGCCTTTTTGTGTCGCTGTAAAAGTTTCTCTAGTTTTTAAGTTTTTTAAAACATCTATTAATGCTTTTTGTTTTCTAGTAGCACGAGGTTCCATATATGCAAGTGCTTCATCAATTATTGTGTGCAACAGCATTTTAGGCAGTGCTAGTGGACTTAGGATTTCTTCATCGCTGAAAGTGAACATAACCTTTGTTAATATTTCAGTATCTAATTCTTTGCTTAGGTCAAACATATTTTTTAGTTCTAATAAACCAGGCATTGTCAGTGTGTAGTCTAGTCTCATTTCTCTAGACGTTTTAGACACTGCTAACCCTTCTTTGAAATTGCGTAACCACTGCTGATAATTTAATCCATCTCTAATATATTCACCAACTTCTCCTGTGCCATCCAATGAAGAACATATTTGCCAGTCTTGAAAATGTGGTACAAGATCAAACAGTTTGATGCCTTTAAAAGTGGTCTTACTTAAATTTGTGTTGTATCTCACACAAACTTCTTTTGCAAATCCTAATTCTATAATTCTCTGCATGGCTTTCCAGTGCATGTCCCACATCAAAGGTTCTCCTCCGCACCAGTATATTTCTTTTATTTTTTTTGTTTCAACTGCATCAACAAATTCTTCCACAATTTGTGTATCTTGAAATTTTTTAATTTGTTCTCTTAATGGCGATGCCATCCATGGTTGTGATTCTTTGCTCCATGTGTTATTTTTTCTTGATTCTGCTTCCCAACTAGAACTGAGCATGTCTCCACACATCCTACATTTAAAGTTACACAAATTGTTGAATCTGTAGTCAAAACTCACAGTTTCCATTGTAGTAGCACCTTTGTTGTCCGTTGTAGCAAATGCTTCGTCTATTTTATTTTCAAACAGTTTGTTCCAATAAGATCTGTACACGTCTGTGTTTAAAAGTTTATGATCACACACTTCACATTCTGAAAGTTCTTCTCCTGCTAACATACGTAAACGCACTGATTTCATATGATCTGAATTCCAATGTTCTTTCAGTGTTTGCGGTTTATACTCACGGGCATTATTATCTGTGTCTATATACTGCTTAAAACTTTGTGCAGACTCCCTAGATGCACAACATAAACGTCTTTCTGTTTGGGGAGATAGATAGGTGTGTGTCCATGGAGCCATACAAAACGTTTTATTGCCTTCACTGGGTTTTAATCGTTTCATACCAGTTCTTTCAATTGCGGAAATGTTACAGCAAACGATTCTTGTCTAAATTTATCACTGGCTGTAATTTTTAATCTTCTGGCTTCATCCATTGTGGCAGAGTGCAAATTTTTATCCATCATAAAATCTACTGCACCTTTAAGTTGCTGTTTGTGAAAATTGTTATTATTGTATTTTAACAGTTTTTTTGCAATTTTTTCTTTTAATTTTTTTGGAAGATATTGTACATTCCATTCTTTGGCTTCGTGCAAATAATTGTAAAACACATAATCAAAATCTTGTGTCTCTATCCAGTCGGCCATCTTGTCTAGATAGTATATGTTTTGTATGTTAATTGTACAGCACACTTGCGTTTTAATATTCTTGTGTGTGTTTTTAAGCCTGTTAAACTTTTTTACATTTGCAACCACTTTTTTCCATTCTGCACCATGACGTTGATATTCAAATCTTTTGCCCATGTCATCAATAGAAAACGCTATTTCGACTTCTGCAAACTCTGGCCATATGCTTTCTATAGCACGTTTAGGATATGTTGTGCCATTTGTGTTGTAGTGAATTTTTTGACCACCTGCATGACCTAACACAGCACTTTTCTCTAGCAAAGTAAAATGTTCTTCGATTAAGAATGGTTCACCTCCTGTAAATTCAAAATATTCAACTGTAGGCAAAAGCGATTGAATATCGTTCCAGAGGTCAACTTCTTTACGTGGCCATTGGCCTTGTTGTAACCAATCTTTAGCATGTTTATTGCCTAACACAATTTCTTCTTTTGCCCATTTTGAAGATGACCAAGATCCACATATTCTGCATTTTAGATTACAAATGTTACCTAGTTTAAGATCTAAAAATTTAATGTCCAACCTATCAGTGTTTACTCCAAATTTTTTATTGGAAATCATACGCTTAGAAGTGCCACCTGCTGATTCTAAACTCCAACATTTAGCACAGGTTTTAGGCATACCGCCCTCTAAAAACTCCTGTCGCAAATTGCTCATATATGTTGAATGGAAAGCATCACCGATACTGTCACCTTTGGCAATATCATAAGGGATGTTGTTTACACCTAGAATAGATTCTTCAGCAAGACAACATGGTCTAAATTCTCCTAGTGGAGTTGTCTCAATGCTCATCCATGGCAGTGTACAAATTTTAGACAAGTATCTCTCCTAATTCGGGTACAACATCTACAAGTTTTTGTTTTCTTCTTTGATCAAGCAAATTGGTCATTTCTACAAACTTTGGCAATAAATGTGTCTTATCAGATGACATCATGAAATCTATAGTAGACGCAAATCCATTATAGGCTCTTTTAAGTGTATCTTGCTTTTCTATGCTCTGCATGTGCAACTCAATTTTTGTCTTAATTTTTTCTTTTATATGTTGTGGCAAAATATCTATCCTATAGTGCAACGGATCTTGTAATATGTTCATGTGCAAATCACTAGGCCCTAAAAATCCTTTGGCCATCCAATCTTTATGAAAATCTGATATATGATCAACATTCATCACACTCACTGTTGGCGAAATATAAAAATCCACATTGGGACATTTTTTCAACATCTCTTCTCTATTGTGTTCTACATCTGCCCACACTGTGCCGTTCCTTACGTATTCAGCACGAGGACCCATAGCATCCAAAGACGCTCCCACAGATACTTGTTTAAATTCTGGCCATATATCTAGCACGTTAAGGTCTTTGTACGCCATTCTAGTAAAGTTAGTGTTGTATATCAGTCTGACTGAGTCTGCTTTGCCTAAACGTATCAGTTCTTTCAAAATTTTATAGTGCTCTTCCATTATCAGCGGTTCGCCGCCAGCAAAATAGACTTGCTCAACCATAGGCATATATGCAATCAGTTGACTGTAAGCATCCATTTTTGTTGTGCCGGCATAGGTTATTTTGTCATGATTTGGTTTGCCCCATAATGCTACTTGATCATCGTACCAATTCGAAGAAAACATAGATCCGCATGATCTACAAGATAGATTACAAAGATTGGAAAATCTTATATCCCAGTATATCATGTTTACATCATCATATGCACCATCATCTTTTGTTTTTTTAATTTTGTCTATGTGATGACCAAAATGTATGTTTGAAGATTCTCGCATTGAAGTCCAGCCATGTGCCTCTTGCTCATAACATTTGGTGCACTGTTTGCTTGGTTTGTTGGACAGCATATTGGTCCTGATAGTTTTCATATCATCGCTGTTCCATAATTCTTGTATTGTGTTTTCCTTCATTGACCCAATTGGATGTTCATGCTTTGCTAGACAGCATGGATATGCATTGCCATCTGGATATGCGTGAAGATGTGTCCAAGGTAACATGCAAAAATACTTGCTATCTGTCAGCAACTGTTTTTCTTTGTCACTTAAAGTGTTTACATCTACTTTTGTTGGCATTTTGTCTTTATAACTCATTGTACCATGCTACCATTTCTTCACTGAACGTATTTGTAAAATTTTTATTACGTCTTTTGTCATATTGTTTATAAAAATGTTTAAAGTCTTGCTGTAATCTATCCAGAGAATCTGCTCCAGAGTGTGGCGTTTTAACAACATCTAAGTAGTCGATAAGTCTGTGTATTTGATTGTATTCATGTTCATGTAATAAGTCTTTGTAGATTTTTGCTTGATATTTTAGTTTGTGGATTGCTGTTTGTTTTATTGACTCGGGCAAAACCACTGCCGACTGAAAGGAAGGAAAACGCAATATGTTCAATGTAAAGTTAGGAAAATTTTTGCCATATTTTTTTTTCAGGGCAACCATCCAATCTATAAGACTGTCTAGAGAGTCCAAACACAATGCATTTACAGTACACATTACATGCAGTCGTGAAAGGTTACCTTCTTCTATCAATCTAAACACATTGTCTCGCCATTGTTTAAACTTCATTCCATCTCTGATGTAGTCTGCTTGTCCCCACATTGCTTCTGCAGATGTGTAAACGTCGAAATGTTTTACGTGATGTGATGCTTCGATTAATCTGTCCATTAATTCTGGTTTAGGACACAGATTGCTATTGATTGCAAGTATAGTTTCGCTCTTGCTATGATTTGCCTTGAACCAATCAAGCAGTTTCCACATGTCAGCACTCATTAATGGTTCTCCGCCTGTGACTCTAAGTTCTTGCAAAGTTTTGTGTAAATCTGTTTCCCACCATTTCCAAAATGCTTCCACATAAGGATTATACTCTTGGTATCCATATTTCTGAGAAGCATCATGCGGGTGAGTAAAATGATTTCTTCCATCTGATTTTAGATCAGTATATGCACCATTCTTTTTGATGTCTTTGACCCATGTTGTGGAAAATGCAGGATTACAATAAGAACAAGCAAAATTACAGGTCCTGTCAAAAGATATTTCTAAAGTTTTAAGATTTACATCATATTCAAAAGTTGTATCATATGCAGTTTGGAGATCTTCATGTGTATAAATTTTTGATTTGTAAATTCTGTCGGATACAACATCAGGACCAATATCTTCTGCTTTCCAGCAGTACTCGCAACCTTTTGGTCTTTGACCGGCCTGCATCATTTTACGTTCTAATTTTTTTTGGTGTGTGTTGTGTATTGCTGAAGGATTTGTTTTAATTTCTTCCAGATCAATTTGGTGTGGCAAAGGATGATGGCAAGATGTAGTTTGACCTGAACCTAACCAGATGGTAGCGTTGTACCACTTGGCCGCACAAAATGAAGCACTTTTTGTGTCTAGGTAATTTTTTTTAAATTCTAAATCTTTGTTCATCTAGTTGCCTGCTGACATTCTGAAAACCATGAGCGATATTCAGGAAAAGTTTCTATAAGATTAGTGTTTCTCCTTGCATCGTGTGTGCGGAAAAATCTCCAAAAATCTGCCATGTGTAAGTGTTTATCATCTATGCCTTGGCGCATAACCTGATAAGATCGTTGAAGTTTTTCTATTTCGTAGTCTCTAAATGCAGACATGTGCGTATCATGTTGGTTCTGTTGCATATATTCAATTGCTTCTTCAAAATAATAGTTGAACGATTCATCTAACAATCCTATGTGTTGCCAAATAGGCTGACGCAATATAGGAGTATCAAACCACACTCTTTGATAGTCTTTAGAATACTTAGATCTCAATTCTAAAATATGTACAAGTAGCGTTTTTAAACTTGACACACTCAGATTATTCAGTGTGATAATAAAAGTCAGCGAATTTCTACCTGGAATATCGGTTAGATATCTGTTTACATTGTTCCACACTGTATCAAAATTCATGCCGTTCCTAATGTACTGTGCTTTTTTATCCCATGCATCTAATGACACAAACTGCATAAAATGTTCAACCAATTCACCATCACATATCTGTTTGACCATAGAAAAATATTTGTCTGTGAGTTGTTGTGTAGGTGGACAAAAGTTCGATGTGACATTTAAGTGCAGATCTTCTTTAGGATTTTGAATAACATACTCAAAAACTTTAAATGTATTTTTATCCATCATTGGTTCTCCACCAGTCATTCTAAAATGTTTTAGTTTAGGATACAGATCAGGCCACCATTTCCAAAATGCTTCCACGTAAGGATTATTTTTTTGTGGCAACACCTTAAAGTGTGTTGGATCATTGTGTGGATTTGATGTAGGATATGCACCATGCTCTTCTATTTCTTGTGCCCATGCAGTTGAATACTGTGGAGAACAATAGGAACAAGAAAAATTACATGCATTGTTAAAATCTACTTCAACGTAGGTTGGCACAACATCTGCTTGTGGATTTTGTAAAATATTTTCATACTCTGCTATTGCCCATTCTTCACCAGAACGATAATGCCTGTCACTTAGTTTGTTGTTATCTTCCAACCGCCAACAATATGAACAACCATCTGGACGTTGCCCATTGATCATTTGTAATCTTTGTGTTTTTTTCTCATCTGTATTGTGCAGTTTGGATGGATCTTGTGCAATTTTTTCTCTATCAATTGCATGTAGTGGAGGATGATAACATGAATTAGTTTTACCTGTGGTCAGATGTAAACTTGTTTGCATCCATTTTGCCAAACACATACTAGGCGATACAGCGTCAAGTTTTTTCTTTGCCTCTAGGGCAGAGTCCATGTAATCACTACTCATTTGTTACACCATTTAAAAAATTTAGATTGATCTGGCTCAAGATAAGAAGCATTGATACCTAAATGATAGTTCAAGTCTTTGTGCAAGTCTGTAATTTTCTCTTGTATATCATCTTTGGTTGACTCATGTACACTATGCCACATGTCTTCTAGGGATTTAAAGTCTTTTGTTATCTTGTAATCCCATCCTGTCATTAGTGTTGTCAAGAAAGATCCATAACATGCTCCATGTATTGCCCAGTCTCCATTTTTTACATCACTGCCTACACTCATCCAAACTAATAAATTTTTTAAATTTTCTCTGTATATTCTTTTCTTGAATTCAGCAGGTTTGACTCTATGTCCTCTATCCAAACTCATTTTTACTCCTTCTCTGAAACCTGCTTGCCAAGCTTGATACTCAGAGTGATTAATTACAGTGGTTGAATAGCATTCTTTCATTGCCACATACTGGTCATGAAAACAAAATTCTATTGCACTTTCTGGGTCACCTTCCGAGTTTTCATGTGTTTTCATTTGTTTTACAAATTTTTTTGTCCAGGAAGATATTCCACCATTGCCATACTTTAACCCATTTATAATGTTATGTCCTTGCCATCTGATTACTGCATCTTCTGGCATTGTAGCAGTATCAAGTTGTTGATCAAAAATACTAGCATCAACAATATTGTCACCATCCACTAACATGAAACGTTCTGTGTCGGCAGTTTCTGCGGCGGCTTTGTGTGCCGCATCTGATCCTTCAACGCCGTCAACACGTTTTGCCCAGGGGCATTTGGATTTAAGATCTAACCAATTGTGCTCTTTATTAGGTTCTTTGTAAGAAAGAAAGATTACATCAAGATCTGCTATATCAATCATAGTTTACATATGAATGTTTGTGTTCGTCAAACCAATCCGGTTTTACTTTGGCAGGTTTAATACATACAAACAAATTGTCCTTTTCTACAATCCAACCAGGCAATTGTTTTGTGAACTTAAAATTTTTGCCTTGTTTTTGTGTTTCTCTTAATTTTAATCGCAACTCTCTATCTACCACTTCATGTGACATAGTAGCCATGCCTTTTTTGACTTCTAACATAGTTTCTTCATTGCATGATATGAAATCGCCCGGCTCATCTGATACGCCAACCATTGTAATCTGTCCTAAATGATTATAATAAATTTTAAACATATGCTTTATATTTAGATATCAAATCCTCTGTACATTTTGTTTTATCATGGTAATGCCATGGCACACTAATTTTTGCTCCATTAACAATTATTTGATTAGGTTTAGGTATAGAAAAATATTGCCAGTGGCCAACACAGTATTTTTTATTGTGTACAAATGTAGGCAAACTTGTGGTTGATACGCAATTATCCATGCCTAAATTTCTCAATGCCATAGCCATACCAAAGTCTGTAGATGGTTCATGAGCGCCCCACAATCTAAACTTTTTAATTTCATCATACCAATTGTCAAAAATTCGGTCTAATTCTTTAAAGAATGCAACATTTTGTTTGGTTACTCTCACATAGTATAGACCATTATATGCATTTGGCAGTAGATTTTCATTGATAAACTCTCTGTATCTCAAATCATTTGCTTTTTTCCTTTTATGATTTTGTACTGATCCTGTGATGCATAAATCTTGTAGTCTGAACCTATGTTTCCATATTTCTAAATCACATGGTATCAACATATCTGCTTCAAATTTTACAGTTTCTTTGAATGGAGTCAAATTTAAAATGTCTGCTTCATATTGCATATTGTTAACCACTGTTCTTTTAGGCACTGTGATTACATGGTCACAAACATCATGCAATTCGGATCTGCATGTGTCTGCATCATTCACTATCACAGCAATTTTTACAGGTAATTTTTGTGTGGCTCTAAGACTGAGTGCCCACAGCAATGCACAAGATTCGTAATCTACTTCATTGTTGAGTGCAAACGTAAGATATCCAAACCCATTTTTATCATTTACATGCATTGTACAAACTTTCCTTGTTCAAAATATGACAATCAAAATTTACAGTAAACTTGCCTTTTGTATCCTGAAAATGTATTTTATCATGATCAATGGCAGTCACATCAACAGTGTCTCTCGTAGTATGAATAGGCCATGGTATCACACAATGATCGACTGAGTCAAACTCCATCAACTGCGACAGTGCGATAGAAACAGCATAATCATTTCTAATGATGTGCGGAGTGAATCCAAACATTTGTGCATAATATGTATAATTTTCTATTACCGCTCTCCATAGTTCAAAAAACTTTTTTACTTCTTTTGTTTTTTCAAATTTTAAAACTGTGGCCCACAACATAGATATTGCAGATTTGCCTACATTTAGAACTCCAACAGCATCATTGTTGATATCATACCATTCTCTGTGCATGAGCAAGGATTGACTAGACTCAAGTAATTTTGTTATTTGATCTGATTGCAAAAAATAATCTGAGTCGATTACAATGGTGCTTTGCCATGGCGAAATATCATATGCATGAAAACGTGACAAATTGTGCCATTCTTTTGATATAACTCCAAAAACTTTTTTATTATTTCGGGGCAGTCCAATTGGTCTATGTTCATCAACTCCTTGTATTTCTTCGCCTACGCTCATGATGGGTATATCAGGAATATGTTTACGAACCTGCTTCACACACTGTTCGGCAATTTTTGAGTAATCTATGTGTGAGTTGTGATTGAAAATTAATATGCCGGCATCATGTTGCAATCTTTTTATACTCCTCATGATACTCGTTTAAAATTTGTTGATGTTTTTGTTTTAGTGTGGTTTGAAAATCCTGCACTGACTCAATTACACAAGGTGTTTTGTTAAGATCAAGCACTGTGTCACCATCTTGTAAACACTGTGCATAACTTAAAGTTTGTGCATCACTGCGAAACAATCCTCCGTGATAAACAAATGTCATTTGTGCTTCACATCTTTGATAAAGTAATGAAAGATCTCTTTTAATTGAAAATCTGCGTGTCTGACTCATGATACTATTATAGTATAAAAAGTAAAAGAAAACAAGTTTTTATGCTTGAGACTGTGCCGCTTCAGCACCTGTTACTGTGCCAATTGCATCATTGTTTAGATGAGTTGTGTTTGGTTTTTTGATCACAAACACAGAAGTTAAAGTGCCATCAACAGTATCTAGCAATGTCTGTGCATCATCTTCTGGATCTGATTCTGCTTCACCTGATCCGCCTGCACCTTCATCTGATGAATCTGCCGCCGCGTCTGAGGCAGTTGATTTGATGTGTAATACTTCTCCTTTGCCACCATTACTACCTGCTGTGCCTGAAATTTTTACTTCCCACTGACAAAAGTTTGCAGTGTATGGAGATGAATCTGCAAATTGTTTCTGTAACACTACATAGCCTCCACCATTGCTTAAATCAGTGTTCCAATATCCTTCATTGACAGCAGTGCCTGGAGTACCAGAACCACTTAATGCATCAGTGTTACCAGTCAGTGTAAATGTAGCGGCTTTGGTGTTGAACAAGTCGATCCATTCTGTCTGCTTGCCTCCTGCTGTGCCACCTGATAAGTTCCAAGTGTGTGTGATGCTTCCACCTGCATTGAAAAAATATCTTGCCGCATCTGATGAGGCAAATGTAATTGTTTGTTCGTGTACAGTAGATGTTCTCCATGCACCAGAAAATGTTCTGTTACCTGCGGAGTTTGCGTCAGTAACGTTGGCGGCAGCCGCAGTGTATCTTCCGTTGCCTAAAGCAGTAATATCGTTGGTTATTGCAAGTATGGCCGCTACTGGATCACCGGCTACTAAAGTGCCGGAGTCTGCTGTTGTAATTCCAGTGCCTTGATGGTCTGATAAGTTACGCATTCTGCCTAACAGTGTATTCCATTGTGCTGCCTGCACAGTTGTAGATGTATCCACTACAGATATAACATTAGATTGACCCATGCCATAAGTGCCGTTTCCAGTGCCCCAAATCTTGTTAATGTTATTTGGGTCGCCACTGTTGGCAAAGCCATTATAATGATCATCTAGTATTAAGTCACCTGTTTGATATGCCATTTATATTTTCCTAATTTTTTCCTACTGCAATTTCTAAGTATTTAACCCCAGGACTATCACTTGTTTCTAAACTTCGGCCAATTACAGCATAAAGACTAACTGATGATAAGTCGCTAACAGATTCTGCACAGCCTGGTGTTGATGAACTGACTAATCTGTCACCTTTTTGCACCGGACCAACTACAGAACATTTTACACGTCCAGTAAGTGCCACATATGGATGTGTTGAATTTGGACCTGCACCTGAATTCATTGCAAACGCTGGATCCTCAGATATGACTCCAAATACATCTGTATCTGATTGCTGTGTGCATTTGGTAATTTCATTGTCACCGCCTAATTTCACTACTGTGCCGTATTCATATGATGCATCAGCATGATATCTTTCTGCCAAGTCAGCATATTGTGCCGATGTTGCTGTCGCACGTAGAGTTGCATATGATGTGATTGCAATATTTCCTGTGCTTGTGCCGTCTTCGGTGGTTTGTATTAACGCAAATTGGTCTTCTGATTCATCCCATATAAGGGCCACATTTGCATGAATACCTCTATCAAACAATATTCCAATGTCATTGCCTACAGTAGAGTCACCAAGACCTGATGAAGAATCAAAACCTCCAGCTCCACCAGCGGTTTGACCAGAGTTTAATACAATGATGTTATCTTCAACTGTGGTATTGGTGGCTGAATTAGTTACTGTTGCTCCGTTTACTTGTAAATTACCTGCGACAGTTAAGTCACTGCCCACTGTAGCACTTGCGGAAAAAGTTATATCAGTTGTTGCGCCGTCAATAGCAATAGCAGTTGTGTTGATGCCGCCATCATTTATATCAATGTTCACATCGCCATTCAAAGCGGTATTTTTTAAAGTGAATCCTGTTCCTGACTGAATTAATGATACATCACCATCTACACCTAGCACTAAAGAATTATCGTTTGCTATTGTTAATGTACCAGTGGTTGTATCATCCTCGTTGGCTTTCAATAAGTTTGCGGCTGCAACTCCACCTACTGAGTCAGCGTCTGTGGCAGTGCCTTGGAATTTGGCTGATGAAATGGCAGTTGATAGTGTAACACCTCTTTTTATTGTGGCAAATCCTGAAATGTCATTTAATGGAGTGAATTCAATTGCTGATGTTATTGATACAATAACGTCATTGAGTAATGATTGAATCACTGCCCTAGATGTGCCTGTGTTGTCAACGATTGTTGTTGCAATGGAGCCTGTGGTACCTGAACTGCCTGAAACAACCGGCCCTACCAAGATCCATATTGATCCATTGTACACATACATTTGTTCATTTGTAGAATCAAACCATAAGTCACCTGTTGAACCTACTGTGGGTTGTGCTGTGCTTACATTTGTGCCACTGGCTGCCTTGAAAGCAGACCCTTGATACACTTGTAATTGTTTTTTAGTTTTGTCATAAAAAAGTTGACCTTCAACTGCTTTGGTTGGTGTATTTGCTGTTGTGTCGGCAAAATTTTCTAGTAGTTTGACTTGGTTCTCATTAAGAAGTTCTCCAAAGCCAGCATAATTTTTTCCAAATAATGAAATATCTAAAGTGGCATCTAAAGTACCATCAGCTATTGTGGTTAATACTGTGCCGTCAGTTTTATTAATTGTGTATGCCATTATTCTCCTGCTCCATATAATGTTTTAACAGCAGAACCAGATGAATCATATATTACCAATGTTACTGCTGATGTTAACATGGTTGATGATACAACGCTTGTGCTTGTAGTTGTGATATTGCCAATAAGATTATCTGCTGTCACATTACCGTTGACAACTAAACCATCGTTGATTACTACTTCAGTAGAATCATCACTTTCTATTTGATTCGTTTTTATCAATGGCGATGTCACAGAAGTTGTGCCTGAAAGTTCTGGACTAGACACTGATGTATTCACTGTTAAGATATTTGGTACTATCACGCCGGCAGTTTCTCCATCTATGGTCAATGCCGTTGTTGTGATACCTCCGTCATTTACTCGAATTATTATGTCACCATTTGACGTGGCATTTCTGATTGTAAAGTCAGAATCTTGTTGCGAAAATACAATGTCACTGTCGGCGCCTAGGATAAGTGAAGCATCGTTTGCCACTCTAAGCGTACCCGAAGTGGTATCATCACCACTAGACAGTAAGTAATTTGTGGCCGCTACCCCTCCAAGTTGATCTGAGTTTGTTGCAGTGCCTTGAAATTTTGTGTCCGATATAGCAGTGGTTAGTGTGACACCTTTTTTGACTGTTTCAAATCCTGATATGTAAGTTTGTGGAGTAAACTCATTGCCACTAATCATGCCTACTAGATTGTTGCCAGAATTAAGTTTAATAACATTTTGCAATCCGCCTAAATTGTCAGTGATCTGTTCTGCATAGGCACCTGTGCTTGTGGCATTCAAAGGCCCAATCAGTGTCCATACCGAACCAGTGTACGCATAGATTTGTGATGTGTTTGTGCTGTACCATAAGTCGCCTAGTGAACCATAACTTGGTGCTGTTGCAGATACAATTGTTCCTGCTGTGGCTTTGAATTGTGTGCCATCATACACCTGCATCTGATCTAATGTTGTGTCATAGAACAGTTGGCCTGTAATTGGTTTGTCCGGAGCATTTGTTGTGCTGTTAGCAAAATTTTCTAATAATTTTACTAGATCTTCATTTAAAACTTCGCCGTAACCTGTATATGCTTTGCCAGGTAAACCAATATTGGTTGTTTCATCAAGTGTGCCATCTGTAATGGTTGTTAGTACATCGCCATCAGTTTTGTTAATTGTATATGCCATATTAATACTATATTTATGAGTTTATAAATCCGTGCTTGATCATTATGTCCTAGCAATCTTTAAAAAATAGGTATTTGCTGTGCTTACATCTCCGTTTGGAAATTCTTGTGCTCTGTATGTGGTATCATCAAGTTTTGTTTGATAGTTGCCAGAACCATCTAAAATTGTATCTATCATGCCTTCTCCTCTGTTGAATCCTGAAGAATCACTTGCTAGAGAGTATGTAATTTTGTATCCTGAAGCACTTTGTGATGCTTCATATCTTATATGGGTTGTCAACAAGTTTCCAAATATATCAGAATCATACACCTGTAAATTATTATCACCTGTAATAAACAGAGGCGCAGTGTAACTGTTGTTCACTCCGTTGATTCTAAACAGATAATAACTCTCAATTGTTTTAAATTGATCCAATGTTTCTGGTATTCCATCTGCTGAGTAAAGTTCTGTGTTTGCTCGAGTGTCTATAAAGACAGGAGTAGGTTCAACTAAGGTGGCATTTTCTAAAGTGATAGGCTCCTCAAGGAAATCAGTAGTGGTTGAGACAGAGTCGCAAGTGATTCCATCAGTATCTGCATTATTTTCAGCAGTGCCAGTGCCGCCTTTGATAACATATGTGCCTGCTTGTGTGTTTGTTGCTGTAGTTGTGCTTTCGATCAATTGTTCAATAGCAGGATGAATAAATGTATCATAAAAATCCCCTAGTGTCATTGCTCTTATGTCACCATTATCATAATATATCGGAAATGTTTTGCCTGAATCATTTGCTTGATCACTGGTTAAAATTGTTGTGTCAGCAGTCTGATCTGTGGTGTCTGAGACAGGCAGTCCGTCAATATCGCGATATATTTGATTCAATCTGTCAAAGATAGTTGTGGTTGTGCCAGGTTCAGCAGTTGTGCCTTCGGCAGGAAAGTCTGATGAGGATTCTGATGCAGCTCCAGCAGTCAAACGTGTGTCATTTATTGCATCGAGACTTCCGCCTGATGGTACTACATCAAGCACCACAGAAGGATCTAGAGAATAT
>Ga0209337_1000219_pt1 | contig 45484 bp, 41 predicted proteins | sample LinPmetageLP53_FD_184044 | JGI IMG/M metagenome (GOLD analysis project Ga0209337, IMG submission 184044) | Marine viral communities from the Pacific Ocean - LP-53 (SPAdes) (version 2) | ecosystem: Environmental > Aquatic > Marine > Oceanic | place: Pacific Ocean | collected 2010-02-08
AGGTGCCACTAGAGCCAATCCCCGGTGAGATAGAGCGTATCATACAAAAGTTCGGTAGTGAGGCCACCCGGCAAGGGGTCCGCAACAACGTGTTGATGGCTCGACACCGACAAGGCCAGCCTTGGAGTAAGATACAGCAAACCTTGGAAAACAGCCTTGATTAGACTTTCACCAAGAGAGCGACAAGTTGTTGTGCTTCTTGGAGGCGAGGGTTTGACATACAGACAGGTGGGAAACAGGCTAGGCATTTCGTCTCGAACAGTCGAGACCTATGCTCGACGCGTCTTGCACAGATATCCTAATAGCAAAAAGCCACAAGCAGCCATCACTGAGATCTACTATACCTTTGTAAGTGTACCCACTGACAGTGGAACCTCTGACTGACCTGGGCGAGTATGAAGTGTTATTTTCTTAACTATGGCATCCATACTAAATACCACAGTTACGTCCAGCGGGCATCATGGTGGCGAGGGTTTTCCTTCGCAAACAGAGAATCAGATGGATGGATCGCAAGAAGATCCTAAGTCTTTAGCCAGGGATGTCGCTGATTTTCACCGGAAAGGACTTGATCGTCGAAGGTTTCACGACCTGACAGCCGAAAAGTACATGATCCACATAGATGGAGAAGGCGATAACCAGTGGGCTGACCTCTACAATGGTGAGAGGATACAGATCCCTCACAACTTGTCTGGAGTGCCGAGAGCACAGAACAATCTATTGCGTCCAATTGTGGACAACATGGTGGCTTACCACTCAACGATGCCTTTCAGGTTTGTTGTAGAGACAAGACCAGACCGCCAGTCCAGAGAGTCCGGAGCTATCGACCAAGCATTTGCCAACTACATTGCTCATCAGCAGGATCTAAATGCATTATTCACCGAAGCACTGTACATGGCTGCTGCCTATGGGCACTGTCCTATACATGCATTCTGGAGAGATGACGTACACTATGATGCATACCAGCCAGTACACGCTGAGGGTATGCAAGGACCAATGCGTGGAACGATTGATTGTTTTGTAGGGGATCCGTTCGATACAGTATATGCAACCGGCAGTACTAGAGGATCAGTGGAAAGAATGTCTTATGGTCGAGTGGTAGGGGCCGAGGGTGTACGACAAGCATTTCCAGATATACCTAATATAGAAGGTTCAACGAAGCTAAATTCCAGTAGTCGGTTTCAGCGCACAGTTCGTAAGTGGATGCAAGCCGGGAACTCAATACATGGCACAGCAGCCCAGATGAGTGGACTAGATGGCGAAGAGCTAATCGCACTTGTCTATAGAGAGATAGCTCCGGGTGTCGATCTACGATATCCATATGGACGCTTGACGATCGTAGCATTGAATGGTAGTGCATCTACAGACCCAGCAGACGCCTCTGGTAGAGGTTCATCTTCAGGGTTTGGTAATGCCATCACGCTACATGATGGCCCACTGCCTGGTGGAACATTCAGCGCTGTGCAAGTCTATGGTAGCAATCGGTTTGATGATGTACTCGGAAAGCCATTTGTCGCAGACCTTGATGAAGACCAAGTACAGCTAAACCAGCTAGAAACACTGGTCAACGAGTTTGTCAGAAGAAGCGTTAGGGCTCCACTGGTCACTGCCGGAGTGATTGGTGATGACTCAGCAGCTTACATGGATGACGGAGAGATTGAGATAGATCCGAACTCTAGTTTTTTACCTCAATACTTAGAGCTACCCTATAGGCACATACCATTGCTAGAGAACAAGATATCTCGGCTAGAGACAGGTTTGTTCCGCAAAGGCGGCTGGCAAGCTGCATCTAGGGGAGAATCCAGATCAGGAGATGCCGCCGCTAAGGTGGTTGCACTGGCTAGGGCAGACGATACGATTCACGGCCCAACCAACATGCAATTCCGCAGGAGTGCCGAGCAGTTCATGGGCATCTGCTGGCGTTTAATGAAGCAATATGGCGATGTGCCGTGGCTTGTGGACGTAGCCGGTGACGAGATAGCTCATCTCATTAAGCCATATATAGATCGCAATCAGTTGAGTGAGCAACCACCAATGTATCGACTGACATCAGGCTTTGGAGCGACAACCGAGGCTAAGGCGCAACAGCTAATGAACTTGTGGCAAATGTTCGATCCTCTGACCGGAGAGAGGGCAATATCGACAAGACAGTTCAAGAAGCAGTATCCAGACAGAAGTCTGTGGCCGGATGAGCTAGACCCTCAAGAGATGAGAGAGCGTCGAGCTAAGGTGGTGAATCAAGGCATTAGAAATGTCGTGAAAGATTTCAGGACACAGTATCAACTGGATGAGACTCAGGTAGATGGGCTACAAAACCCAATGGTGGAGCAAGCTGCCCAGCAGATATGGCCACTAGTAGATCAACAGTATCCAATAATGATGGATGATGATACTGATGCACACCTCGAAGCACTATCGACAATGACACAGGATGAGAGTGAAGATGCGATAGTACGCAGAGTGGCGATGCTACGCCAAGACCAGTTCTTCCAATGGTTGAGTCGCAAGCAGTTGGCTTCCAATGCTCAAGGCGAAATGGCACAAGCTGGACCATCACCAAAGCCTGGACGCCAAGGTGGAGGCAATAGCCAAGCTGCTGGGCCAGGGGGAACAACCAGTTCACAAGCAATGACTGTTCCAAAAAGTGAAGTACAGAAGTTAACTAATGCTGCTCGAACAGGGTCAGCCTAACATGAGGACAATATTATGAGTGACACCGCCGCCATAACGGCCCCGGAAGTCTCTACAGGGACAGAACCAGTAAAAGAAACGTCACAAACTGTTAGTGATATCAAAATGGGTGCTCGCCATCGTCTGGCAGAAAAGTTCAACCAACGAGTGGCGCAAGCTAATGAAAAGTCCGACACAACTACAGCAACTGACCGGCTACGGCAACCGAGTGGGACGCCCGAAGGTGGTCAGTTTATGAAAACAACAAATGAGGCTATGACGCAGCCAGAAAACCCTGTGACAGAGCCAACACAAGCCCTCAGTAATGCTACGACAGCGCTTTCGTCAGCAGAAGCTGGGGCCACAAATACCGAACAGGCCACTACCCCTGTAGGTACTGTGACAGTTCCTCTCGCAGACGATCATCCTCTGCGACAAAGAGGGCGCAAGGCATTCGAGGTAAGCAAAGAGGACGAAAGAGATCTCAGAGCTTTATTGAATAGCCACACCCGTAGGAGTGAATTAGATCAAGTCAGAGTCCAGAATGAACAATTAAACACGCAGCTTATCGAGTCCCGTGCTAATGGTGATTACTGGCAAGAAAGAGCCAACAGTGGTGGCACATTAACCGCTGAACAGCTTCAGACTTATACTGATTTGAAAAACACCTACGGAGAGGCCGATGCGGATAACTATCGCAACGGCATTATAGCTAACGCTGAAGCAGAAGGGCTGAGTGAAAGAGTAGAACAAGCTAGGAACGAACATGTGGGTACGATAGCCGCAGAGAAAGCACAAAACTTCGCCATGGATGCGATCAACGATGCTCTGCAAGGCAATCCAAGCGCAAAGGTTCCGCCCCAGTACCCTGGATGGACAGAAGGTCATGTCAGACAAGCTTTGTCGGGTTATGGCTCTATTTGTCAAGCTAGGGGTGAAACTCCAACACCAGCAGGGTGGTACAGGTATGCTAACGCAGTGTATCAATCCACCCCGGAAATTCAGAATCGACTTTCCGAACAACGCAATGCGGAACAAGCTAGAATAGCCGAGGAAGCAAGAACCAAGGCTCAAGAGGAAGCGCGGACAGCAGAGGAGGAGAAGCTCCAAGACGCTGCCACTCGTCATAGTACGAGACCCAGGGGGATTCCCTCAACAATTTCAGCCGGAGTCAGAGATACTGGCTCGATGGATGAAAATCAGGAGTTGAGAATGAAGAGTCCGGGTCAACAGAGGAGAGCAAGGAGGTCACGCGTCAGGTCGTGGGGCCAACAAGCTCAATAACTAAAAGGAAGTTTGACTTATGGCATTAGGATCACAGGTCTCAGGACTTGAGGCCATCACCGATCTTACAGGATTGGTGCATGAGATTTATGCTGGCGAAGTCAAGCCAAATGTATCTTCGTGGTCACCCACCAGTCAGTTGTTTCAAGAAGCAGGGGCTGGAGACTATAGGCTAGATGGAGAGAAGCTCGTCTTCTCGGTAGATCTAACTTATGCGGGTGGCGCACAAGGATCTGACGGTAATTTGCCCGACCACCAGTATGTTGATGCGGTGGAAGGACAGGCAACGCCAGCAAGGCTCTATGTGCGTAGAGCTATTGATAACTTTATCGAGAAACGTGCGAGTAGCGGTCCAGGCGCTTTCGGAGATCTCCTCGGTCGGATGTTTGACCAGATGTGGGATGCTTTCGGAAGAGCACAGATTCGCCACGCTGTAGGAACCTCCACAGGAACACTGTGTAAGGTTTCTTCACGCTCAAGCTCGACAGTGTTTGTTGCCAAAGATGGCTATGGACACGCTAGCACACCCCCATTGATGCACGTTGAGCCAGGTATGATTCTGGCTTGGGTGGATGTCAATGATAGTAACAACATTGCCGGAGCCGGTACTGTAGCTAGTGTAAACTACAGTACTAACACGGTAACCGTCACGACTGCGGGTACTTGGGAGCCTGGAAATAACTTGGCTGCTAATGACCTGATCGTCATGGCAACTACACCGAATATTGCAACTGACTACTTTACGTCAGAGTACACGAATGCACCTAATGGTCTAATGGATATTGTAGACCCTGATGCAGGAAGTACTACGGTGTTTAACATTTCTCAATCAACGTACCCACGCTGGAAGCCTTACAGAAAAGCTTCGTCTAGCTTCGATCACATCGAGGTGACAGAGCATTTCCGCAAGCTACGGGCGAAGTCTACTTCACCGGTTGGTCCAGGGACACACGTTTGTGTGGCACAGGGTGCTGTGATTGCAGAGCTAGCTAGAACTCTGGTTGGGTTCCAGCAGCAAACACAATTGGGACGCACATTTGAAGGCGGTTACCAAGCCGTCCGGATAGCTAATATGGACTTCATTGAAGACGATTGGCAGATCCATGATGTGCTTTATACGCTATCTGTCGAAGATCTATTTACAGTTGATCTCGATGGAGACGCAGACTACTTCTCTGAAGATGGAAGCCAGTTCTCAAGATTGGCCGACTTCGACGGTAAAGAATGGTTTGTGAAGTCGTATAAAAACTCATTCAGCGACAGACGTAATCGTCACGCTGCTTTGACAGGTATTAGTCTTGCTAACGTAACGGCGGCTGACTTCAGCCCAACGCCTGACTATTAATAGTTAGGGACTAGTATATGATTGAGATGCGGGAGTCTCGGCCTCCAAACGAGGCTTCCGTGTTTCAGTCAGCAGTAAAATGAGTGAAAAAAGTTTGGACACCGTGTCCAGAACTTCTCACTGCTTTAGACTGCCCCTGAAGGCGGGGGTGAGAGGATATAAGAATGGCAACGATTAAGATGCAAGGAGCACTGTATGACACAGTGCGGAAACTTGCGAATCAGGTTAATGACCTGAGCACCGCATTAAAGACACGGTGTGTGACGCCACCTAACTTTGAGATCAGAAGCAACTTCGACATTCAGAATGGAGATGCCTTTGAAATTGAAGCGGGTGGCATTCAGAAAACAGTAGCAACAGATCAAGCATTTGATACTGGCACTGCTACTGTGATAGCAACCAACGCCTACTGGGCGTGTGGACTCCTTTCGATAAACATTGATGGGACAACTGCCTATGTGAACTGGGGTGCCGAGGCTTCTACCGAGGCTTTAGCTAAGGCTAATCTGGCTAGCGTAACTGCTACCGGAACTGTTACCTGTGGCTACGTCGCAGTGCAAGCAGCTTCAGGGCAAGACTGGGTTGCAGGAACAGACGCACTACAAGGTGGGTCTGGTGGTCAGGTCTCACAGGACACCAACTACTATAGCGATCAGTATGTTGGAGCGGCTGGTAAGGCTCTGTTGGCCGACAACCAGTTGTCGTTCAGTGCGGTGGGAACACCATAAGCATGGGTGTAATAGCAACGATGGGTGGAGCACGACAAGGCCGTCGTGCTCCCCTGGAGTTCCAAGATGCAGTTGAATTGCATTTCAGAAAGAGTGGCAGACATGCAACTGTTGTTTGGATCCCAGAGCCGGTATGTCAGTGGCAAGTAAGAATCACATGTCGGCCTGATGATCCACAACTGAAAGCATTTAGAGATGGCACAATAGATGAGGAACCTGTCGAGACCGTGGAGATTACCCACTTTGACGAGGAGGCTGGCCTATACGTTGGCTATGAACTCGATGAACTGGGAGTCAGCGGATTAGTTGAAATGCTCGAAAAAGGAGATATGTGGAGTGGCCAAGGTCGCTTTAGCAGCATACAGGAAGCGTTGACCTGGCAAGTAGAGACACAACGCACTGAAAAGAATCGTCTCAAGCAAGCAATGAGAGATGAGGCGTTAGCAGTAGGCCGAGATGTTCAGAAACGAGTTCTGAATGAACCGGTGTTACCGGTAGGCATCAGTTTTAACGAGTCCTCCCCTGAAAAGGGGCCGACATAGGAGAATGAGGCATGAGACAGAGACTAAATAGCATCAGTGGATTAACGCCACGCACAACTTTGGCTGGTGACGAGAAGATTGTGGACACGCATGTGGATGGACGCCCGATTATAGAGCGTACTTACACAAAAGAAGTACGGGAGCCAGTGTTGGATGCAAAAGGTGAGCAAGTATGGAAGATGAATCAACTTGGTGTCAAGACAGTACCCGTGTTCCAGCTACGATCAGAGCCAGTCACCGAGACTTACGTTTATGATGAACTCAAAACTGGGCATAATCGAAAGAATCATCATTTCCGTGAAGATCCGGTTACAGCAGCGAAGGCAGCGAAAAGAGACCGAGTCAGTAAGCTCAGGGATGAGTTCTTTGAGGCGGCAGAAGACCGTGGATTGAACGCAGACCAGATCGCTGACTTTATATCAGATGGAAGAGGGCAATATACGAAGGTAAAACCGAAGAAAAAGACCACTTCAAAGGCTAGGGCAACAGTTTAATGGCCGTACTCACCAATCTAGCAAGCCTACAAAGGGCATTCTATAGACTGACTGACACAGCATCTGATGATGACAGCCTTATAGAGCATGATTCTACGACCTTAGAAGCTGTGAATCAATTCCTCCAGTACGGAGCAAACGATGCTCAGGACTATCTGATGGATTGTGGCTTGTCTGATCGGTGGGTAAAACAACAAGGCCCAATAACGTCATGGAGTGGTAGTGATTCAGCCGATGGTGGGCGATATGTGAGCTTGTCGAGCGACTTCTTCCGATTATCCGGTGATGACTACACTAGTGCGCTAAGAGAGGCTGATGGCACACGATGGGGGCAGTTAATGGACTTTAGAGACCGATTCAGGGTGCGAGGCAACCGTTATTGGCTGCAAAATGAACAATTATGGATTGCCAGGGGTGCTAATCCTCCGACAAGCCTGATTATGGACTATCATTTCCGTTTGCCAACACTATCGAGTGGCACAGTGGACTTTCCAACTGAGGATAGGCCATTGATTGTGGCTTATGCAGCAAAAAGAGCCATGGAGGACAGTTGGCTTCCGGGTGGCCCAGAAATGGAACAAAAGATCTCTCGGAAGGTTGATACTTGCGAAAAAAGAGCATTTCGTAGGTCAAGACGCAGTAGGATGCAAAGAAAGCTCAGACCAAAGCCAACTATTGGCACTCACTACTTTACATAGGACAGAATCATGCTGGGAATGAATGCAACACAACACGTTAAGGTAGTCGCTACCGGAGAGAAGTCTGGCTCCACTTCTGCTGCCCAGTTGCCTGATATCACTGCCAAATGTGTGAATATCAAGGCTGTACGGGGCAATAGTGGGAACGTCTATATCGGATTCGCAGGAGTTACTGTGGTAGACGGTACTACCGATGTGACAAGCGGATGGGAGCTAGATGCAGCAGAAGAGACTGGATGGATCCCCGTAGGAAACCTGAATGAGCTTTATATCATCTGCGACAACGCTGGTGATGACTTGGTTTACATGATTGGACGGTAAAAAATGGCGGCATTTGGAATTAAGGCTATCCAGCCACAAGACAACGAACACATCTTCGGCTTTGCCACAGCCCGTGGCACAGCAGATATGGCATTGTTGGAAGTGTGGAATGGTCCGACACAATCGGATCTAAGGTTCACAATAGACAAAGAAGGTCAGTTGCAGGGGCGAGATGGCTCTGCGGCTCGGCCGACGTATAGCTTTGAGACCGACAAGGACACTGGTAGGTATCTATCAGGTGCTGCCTCGATGCTTGATGTGGTGGCAGGAACCGCTGTGGGAACGTGGACAGCCGGTAAGTTGACCTTAGTCCAGCTACAAGTGGATAATATCAACGTCAATGGCAACACTATCAGCAGTACGGCTGGCACAGACCTCCTAATCACGCCTCTATCAGGTCAACAGATCGTGTTAGACGGCACAATCATCATAGACGCTGGAGTCGTAACAGGAGCCACATCAATCACTAGTAGCTCCTTCGTTGGAGCACTGACAGGCAATGCTGACTCGGCTACTACGGCTACTACAGCTACCACAGCTACAAACGTCACATCTATTGCAAATGACAGCACCAACGAGACTGTCTATCCGACGTTTGTGGATGGACAGACAGGTGCCCAAGGAATCGAGACCGATGTTGGGCTAACGTATAATCCGAGTACAGGGGTGCTTACAGCAACCAGCTTTACGGGGGCTTTGACGGGTGCTGCCAGCACGATAGTGGTCGCAGACAGTAGTACCACCACCACCTATCCTGCTTTTTTCGACAGTGCCACAGGCTCGTTAGCTATAAAGACCGATGCCTCGAACCTGACCTACAATGCATCTTCTGGGATGCTCACGGCGGCTGGCCTTACTGGGCCTTTGACAGGCAACGCATCGACAGCGACTGCCCTAGAAACTGCCAGGACCATTGGCGGCACTTCTTTTAATGGCACAGCGAACATCGTACCAGCTACAATCACAGTCGCTGATACCACAAACACTTCGTGTAGCGTAGCCCTGTTTGAAAGCGCTACAGGTGATTTGGCTCCTAAGAGCGATAGCGGACTAACCTATAATGCTGGCACGGGGATGCTCACGGCCACTGGGCTTACTGGCCCATTAACAGGACTAGCATCTACCTCTACGCTGGCAGCAACAGTGACAGTCATAGATTCGTCTGACACGACAGCATTCCCTGCATTCTTTGATTCTGCTACGGGATCGTTAGCCATCAAGACCGATGCGTCAGGGCTTACCTATAATGCAACGACAGGAGTTTTATCTGCTGTGTTTAGTGGCAATATCACAGGTAATGTCACTGGGAACGCTAGTGGCTCATCTGGCTCCTGTACTGGAAATGCAGCTACAGCGACCGCCCTCGCCACAGCCAGGAACATAGGAGGAACGTCGTTTGATGGGACCGGCAATATAGTGCCAGCAACCATTACAGTAGCCGATACAGTTAATACTTCCTGTTCCGTTGCCTTGTTCGAGAGTTCGACTGGAGACCTCGCACCTAAAAGTGATGGTGGCCTAACCTATAATGCCGGGACTGGAGTCCTGACAGCGGCTGGCTTCGTTGGACCAATAACCGGTGCAGTTACCGGAACAGCTTCGGTGGCCACTACAGTCACAATAACTGACAACGAAAGTGCGAGCGAAAGCAATGGATTGGTGTTTACATCTGGTGGTGTACTCACCGGGAATCTTGGACTAGAGTCCGACGGAACTCTGACGTATAACCCATCTACCGGTAAGATCACAGCCACTGGCTTCATTGGAGCACTTACGGGTGACGCCTCTGGTTCATCAGCCAGTTGCACTGGAAATTCAGTTACAGCTACCACAGCGGCCCTAGCCACTAGCGTAACAGCGTCTGCTAATAATTCAGCAGACGAGACCGTCTACCCCACCTTTGTCGATGGCGCTACTGGAACTCAGGGGATAGAGACTGATACGGGGCTAACATACAATCCGAGTAGTGGGATACTTACCACGACTCAAGTGACTGGTGCCTTGGCCGGAAATGCATCCACAGCGACATTAGCCGCTGAAGCCACCATATTAGAAACGGCTCGAACTATCGGTGGAACCAGTTTTGACGGATCTGCAAACATCGCTGTAGCATTGGCTGCTACGGCTACTGCACTCGCATCTGCTCGGACAATTGGCGGCGTTTCGTTTGATGGCACTGGAAACATAACTCCCAATACATTCGGTGCTAGTAGTTTTGGCGATGCAAATATTACCAACGTGGGAGACATAGCTCTCGACAGCGTTTCTTCAGATGGAAGTACAGCACCGTGGTTCACGGGTACAGGAAGTGGTGGAGCATCAGCACTTGGTAACTCTGTGGACAATGCTAGTCTGTTCATTAAAAGCAATGGTCTCACGGGTGCTGGGATGGCAATAGGTGTAACTAGTGGAGGAGATCCCTATCTCCAAGGTGTGTTCAGCGATAACACTGGTACAAAAACAATCATCCTTAATCCCTATGGAGATAACGTCCAAGTCACAGGGTCGCTCAGCAAGGGAGGCGGTTCGTTTCTGATTCCCCATCCACTGCCTTCAATGAACGACACTCATAATCTTGTACACTCATTCGTTGAGGGTCCAAGAGCAGATTTAATCTACAGAGATTCGGTAACGCTTTCAGGTGGGACTGCCAGTGTCGATCTGGACGAAGTAGTAGGAATGACTGACGGAACTTGGGAATTATTATGTCGTGATCCACAGGTGTATCTACAAAACGATACAGGCTGGGCGGCACTGCAAGGATCGGTTTCGGGGTCGACGCTATTGATTAATTGTGAGAATACAAATAGCACCGACACTGTAAGCTGGATGGTCGTAGCCGAAAGACAGGACGATTTTATGAAGGCATCTGGCACCGACTTTACCGACAGTGATGGCCGTCCAATCCTAGAACCACTGAAGCGAGGCAGTTAAAAATGAGTAAAACAATTAACCACTTTGACCCGTGCGGAGACATCCGTCAGAGGAAAACACAATGAAAAAGAACGGCAGAATATCAGTAATGAACAGAGAGCTAGGTGCGCTACAGGCGGCACTGAGAGAATGTGGTAGCACTCGGATCCCTATGAAGGTTGCCTTGAATATCGTGGAAGTGCAAAGGCAGATACAGGCACGGATCGATGATGTGAATGACATCAATAAGGGCTTGGTAGAGCAACACGGAACTCCCGCTGAAGGCGAAGAGGTAGCGATACAGGTAAGCGACAATATGGAAGGCTGGCCTGGCTATGTAGAGGCCTTTAATGAGTTGATGGTGGCCGAGATGTATTTCGATGAGCCTTTCGTGTTGTATGAGAGAGAAGACTCCTATGGATGGGCTCCTAATGGCAGTGCGTCGATAGAGCTATCTGCCAACACGATTTTTGATTTAGGTGAGATGTTGATGGTTAATAAGTTGAAGGATTCTGACAAGAGTTAACAATGGCGATAATGCAACAAGACCGGCAACTCACGTTTGCACGTGGGATGAACGACACGGCTGCTCCGACAGAATATCTGGCGGATGAGTGTGAGCTATTGTTGAATGGTCGAGTTTCCTTTGACGGCCAGACAGTCGAAAGAAGAGGTGGCTCAGAGAGACTACATGCTAGTGCTCTCGATAGTGGATCAGAGATATTTGGTGCCATTGAGTACCACAAGGCAGACGGAACACAACAGCTTGTAGTATTCGCTGGGGACCAAATGCTCACCTCAGAGAATGGTGGGGCTACTTGGACCAATCCAACTGGGGCCACTAGTCTAACAGAGTCGCACTGGTCGTTAGTGATCATGCGAGAGGGTGCCAACAACGTGTTGTGCTGTGCCAATGGAGGCACGAACTCCTATCAATGGAATGGCACTACATGGGCGGTAATCTCTAACATACCGAACAACGTCAAGTACTTATCTGTGTTTGGTAACAGGCTGTATGCCACAGGACATAGTGGAATAGATGTCGTGGCATCTAAGGTTGGAGACATCGACACATGGGCCACCCCGGATGGGCTAACAGTTAAGGCACAGACACATGATGGAGATGCAGAGATTACTGGGCTATTCCAGCTAGGAAGCATACTACTGGTATTTAAGCGAGAAAGCACGGGCTACATCGAAGGATATGGCTTTAACACGCTAGAAGTAGAAGCTGGAGCTAGAGGTATCTCTCGGTCTGTTGGCTGTGTGGCTCATAGAACGATTAAAGCGGTAGGCAATCAAGGTGTGTGTTGGTTAAGCAAGAGAGGCGTAGAGCACTACCAGATAGGTGGTGAGATCACACTCGTAACACGCCCTATACAGAACTTTATGGACGGGATCAACTGGTCAGCCCTCAATGGCTCACCGGGCATCCCAGTGGCTATGTATTGGCCCCAGAAGCACGAATATATCTGTGCTGTCCCCGTAGCGACTAGTCAAAACGATTATATGATAGGATATCGCCCACCGTCAGCCGAAAGGCCACCGGCTTTGATGCTACATCAGTACATAGCGACTGACGATGATACAGTATTTATAGGTACAGGTGGCTACTTGGACCACAGTTCGTCTGGAGACCGAGACCAAGGAGATACGCTCTTTGGATACTTCCAGACAACAGTTACTGGTGGTCAATATATGAAGCTTGAGGGCACTGGTCATTTGGCATTTGCAGCAGCACAGACTGGCAACCCAGCAACCTTATTTGTCGCTGACCTAAGTGGGGCGGCACTTGTGGCTACTCCTATAAGCTGTGGCTACGATGGGTTCGTACGTCAAATGGAGTCTGGAAATGCGGACAACGCTGCTCCCGGTGGGACAGGTGGGGCCACCATCAACTTCAAGATTATTACTAGGCCATTCTTGTTCAATCAACCTATGCGAGACAAGAAAGCCAGAGTTGTGAGGGTGTCCTCTCAGCAGAGAGCTACCAGTGAGGTAGTGGTGAAGGTCAAGGCTGATGGCACAGACAAAACGTCACACACGCTATCATATGGCATTGCGACCAAGCCGGTCACAAAAAAGGCTAGGGTTAATGGCAAAGGTGTGGCTCTTCCTATCGAGATAACGTCTTCTGATGCAGTGAAGATTGGATCGGTTGAGTTGGTGGCAGCAATGCAAAGGGAGCCCTGGTAATGGCTGGTATAGGACCATATGGAATCCCAGTTGGGTTGCCACCGGAATTAGAAGGGCTGATACGAGGGCTAGGATCGTTTGCCGACAATCAGCAAAGAGTGCAGTTGACCGGTCACTTAGATACTGGTGCTGGTACTGATGCTAAGGTGAGGCTTAGAGCATCAAGAGCAACTCAATATGTGCAAGCACATGTACAGAGTACAGCGACAAGCAAGGGTGGAGCCACTTATAGCACAAGCAACTATATAAGCTCTGCGAGAGTCGATTGCCGAAGTAACAGACAGCAAGATCTGACAATTGCTAGGAATGGAAGCAATCAATATTTCTTGTGGTTGATACCTGTCTTCCTAGAGGGAGATCAGTCTACATATACAAAATTTGATGGAGTAACTGGAGCCGATCATATGATTTTTGCAGACCTAGGGACATAAGATGCCTATAGACACTAATACCCCAACAATACGGCCACCGTCGGCTACTGACATGCAAGCCGGGGCGCCTCCGGTTGTTGGAGGACAAACTATTGCCCCACCAGCTACTAGGCCAACCTATGAGACTCCTACTGGAGCGTTTCAGGGAGAGGAGATAGCTCCGGAGCTTAGTACCTTTGCTAGCAACGCTATGGAGAATCCTAGTAGGTATGACTCTCAACTTGTGCAAGATATTACAGGCCAGATAGATACTGAACTTGCTCATCAGCGCCAAACTGCCACTAATGAGCTAGATGAGTTCATGTCTTCGAGGGGCATGGTAGGAAGCAGTGTAGAGGGAGAGCTTCACAGGGGGATGTATGGTGATTTAGAAAGACAGCGAATGGAACGGCTAAACGAGCTTAACATACAGGCCGCTAACACATATGCTCAGGATAGGTCAGCGGCAGCAGACATTGGCTTTCGTTCCGGAGAGTATTCAAGAAGTCTAGGCGGAGATCGGACCAACGATGCCAGATATGCCAGTGAGTTCGGTCAGGGACAGTATGAGTTCGACACCCAGTATGGGACTAGTACTCAGCTACAACAGCGAGCTTTAGATCTACAAGAAACTGGCATGAATTACGATGAGGCTTACCGTCAAGCTCAGGCAGAAGTCCAGCAAGAGCAGTTTAAGTCTGCACAAACACAGGAGACTGAGCAGTTTGAGTCCACCATGACTGAGGCCAGGGCGCAAAGGCTACAGACGCTCGGTGTATCGGAACAAGACTTTGATTTACGAGCAGAGGAAATACAAAATCAAGCCGAGCTAGCAGGGCGTAGCTTGGATATAGAAGAGGCCAGGTATGAAGCCGACAGAGATCTCAGGATAGAGCAGCTACAACAAGAAGCTGAGAATGCTAACAGATCATTTGATATACAAGAGGCTCAAGTACAGGTTGAGCGTGAGCAGTTTGATGCTACCATAGACTTGCAGAAATACGAGCTATCACAGCGCATTGATATGGACGGGAAACAGTACAGAGAGCAAGTAGCTACCAGGCTAGCAGAATATTCAGACAGACAGGCAGCAAGAGTGGCTCAGATGAACTTGCAAGAGGGTACTGAAGGGTTCCAAGCAGAACAACGAGCTTTGGATAGAGTCCTTGAGAGTAATGCACTGAAGCTACAAGAGAAGGGCATGTCGAATGAAGCTGCTTGGAGACAGGCTGATCGTGAACTCACAGACAAGCTAGAGTCAGCTTCGCAAAGGATTCAGAAAGAAGGTATCACCAAGGAGGATGCATACCGGACAGCTAGAGGAGAGGCCGAGGATGCTCTAGCCAGAGAGCGTAATGCCATAGATGAAGCTATACAGACTGAAGCATTACGGTTACAAGGAACTGGCTTGACCAATGAAAAGGCGATGGAAGATGCTCGACTAAGTGAGCAGATTGCAGATCGTGAAGCCCGATATATTGAGCTTTCGGCACAAAGATTAGGTGATGTTGAGTTGCAAGAAGCGGCCAACAAGATACAACAATCCGGCATAGACAAGGACACAGCAGTGCGTGAAGCGGCTATTGAGCTAGAGAGAGATGTTCAAGCAGAGAATCGTAAAGTGACTCGTGAGCAGATGACTGATGCAGAGTTGCAGTTTATGAGAGCCGATGATACTGAGCGCTTACGCATCATTACCACGGCCTTGGCGGAAGCCACTGTCGAGAATTCTGACTTGACGTACTGGATAGCCAAATGGGGTGGTACAAGAGGGGCGGATGAAAGTGGAGGATGGGATGAAATCTCAATACGTCTACGAGAGCTTGAAGATGCGATGAAAGGTTTCAAGAGTGGTGAAGGCAACCAAAGTAACCAAAACGAAAACAACAACGAAAACAACGAAAACAACAACGAAAACAACGAAAACAACAACGAAAACAACGAAAACACCCAGGATTAACATAGGAAAGCACAATGGCGCGTAAAGATAAATGGTGGCAGAACGCATTAGAGTTCGCTCTTGACCCAAAAAACCTATTAACTGCGGCTGGTGCCGCCACGGGAAACCCGATGGTAGCAGGGGCTGGCAGAACGATTGGTGGCATGATGGACGCCCCAGACTTTGGTCCTGAGAAGGATGCTAGGCGGTCGAGCCTAAGATCTCCGGAAGGAGAAGGCTTTGGGGCTGGCAATGTAATGAATATGGCGGGAGACTTCGGTTCTGGTTATGGGATGCAACAAATAGGCGCTGGCATTAAGGGTCATTTTCAGGGTACTCCTGCTCCTGCTATTGCTCCTGGGGTAGTTACAGATGTAGGTACAGGTCCAACTGTTACCTCTGACCCCTTTGCAAAAATGGGTGTATCTCCGAGTCAGATCAGCCAAGCTGCACCACCACCTAGAAATGCGTGGCTTGACCAAGCTTTGTACCGTGGCGAAGAGGGTGGCTTTCCAGCAGGACAACAGGTAACAGCGAACTATGGTGACTCATATGCGAGTCAGATCAGCCAAGCTGCACCACCACCTACCCCTGACCCTATTGGGTTCAATATGAATACACCGGGAGTACAAGAGAGTTTTGCCAGCACGATGCCAACAGATTTTACTAGATTCAAACCCAAAACAACATTAGAAAACCTGAAAGACGTCTCTGTGAGGAAACAAGTCGGTGACCTGGGTAATGAGGGAGGAGGTATCAAGAACTGGCTCAAGAACATGGAGCCAATGGAAGCGTATATGCTAGCTGAAGCTTTATCGGGAATCATGCAGGGTGCTGGTGGCATGATGGAGTCGAGAAGGCGAGATGAGGATCGTACCGAAAATTCGGAATTTATTGGCCAGTTCATGTCAGGCAAGTATAGCCCTACAAGATACCCAGGGAGAGGATAAATGCCACTCGGAGACAACCCAGGAGATAGATACAATGCCTTGATGGCGTTTGGAGACATAGGAAGTAAAGTCTCTGGGGCGCTTCTCAAGATGGCAGAAGTCAAAGATCAACGTGAACAGAGAGCGTTAACGACATCGCAGAATGCTGCTCAAATGGCTCTAAACCTGCAACAAATTGAGACAGACCATCAAAACAGCTTGGCTGCTTATAGAAAGGGGGGCTGGAGTGGGATGCCAGGACAAAACGTAGGCGCACCGGCTGTCAGCCCAGCTACACGTTCTCTCATAGACGAAGCGTATCCAGGGAATGATTTCAGCATGACTGGTGCCGGACTAATGGATTCCAGCGTGGAGGGCTATGGTCAGCCGTCGGTCTATGATCGAGAAAAAGACAGAACGCTACCACAGCCCACATATACTGTTAATAAAGGTGATATTACGGGTACGAACATTCTAACTCCAGAGGACGCCATAGAGATTCAGGAAGAGCTACCGGATGAAGTACAAAATCCATCATTTGCCATTACCTATGACTCAGATGGATATCCACAGGTTACTAGCTCAGGGATTGGGACTCAAGCAGAGGCTCAAGAGATTGCAAATAGTATCCTAGCAACTGATACACACTTAGCCGGTGGCAAGGAAAGATTAGCCTCAAATCTAGCTTATTTAACTAACGTCGAAGGTCTTGACCCATATCAGATGGAATACCTCAGAAATGCTGACCCAGAGTACATTCAGTCGTTTATAGCTTCTCATGTCACAGACACTATGGATAGCAACAAACCAAGGACAGCGGGAGAGCCAGAAAAACGAGCTTTAATCCAATACAAAACAGCGAATATTGGTGTAGAGATGCTCCGACAGTTGATAACGGAAACTGGCGGTAGCGGGATAGAAGCCGGGATGGAGCTATTACTGAGACCTGGGTTTTGGAGAACTATGGGTGGCACACGCATAACCCAGGCGCAACACAACTTTTTGGCCGCCGCTGATTTGATAGTCGGATCTACCTTGAGGGTTACCTCCGGTGCGGCTATTGGTGAACAGGAAATTCAAAACAAGCGAGCACAGTTAATGCCGTTGCCGGGAGAAGGTATAGACGTACAGATGAGGAAGCTCAGTGCCATGTTTGAGCAAGTGCGTGAAATCAATCATCAGGCTAGGATAGCTGGAGGAGACGAGGTTCCAGCATATGACCGTACCTCTGTAAATCCATTCTTGATGGATGTGAATGGGGAATATAGCAATATACCCATCAATATGGATGGTACAGGGAGAGTCCCTGCGAGGATACAGGGCCGTCGCACGGCTACCCAAATGCAAGCGTATGGCATTGAGGTTCCAGCGGGATTCACAGAAGAGCAAGTCATGGATTCACTGTTCGCAGGGGGTCTCACCGATGAGGAAGTCGCTTCGGCTATTGAGTATCTCTTCAGGGGAGTGCAATAACGATGATTAACCAAGCAGACCCAAACCAAGCACTAATGGATAGGATAGCCTCTCGCAGAAGGCAAAATGATTACAAAGATCCTACAAGGATATCTGCCTTTATGAGAGGTCTCGGACAAGGCGCAACACTGTCTACTGCTGATGAGATCTTCGGAAGCATAGGTGCCGTACCTGAAATGCTAACGGCGGCTTTTGACCGAGATCCTTCGACTACAATGCGTGGAGCAATGGGCGAGGGCATCGAGGACTATAGGGCTAAAGATGAAGCGGCAATGGATGCGCATGGAAAGTCATTCTTGGCTGGTGAGGTCGTGGGTACGGGGGTACCATTAGCCGCAGCTACTCTAGCTTCTGGTGGAATGGGAACCGGAGCCGTGGGTACGGCGGCCACAGTGAACAGGGCCAACAGGGTCAGGCAACTAGCGCAATCGGGTGTAAAGGCATTCAGTACCCGTGTTGGCCCAGTGACGGGTGGAGCAGCATACGGAGCGGCAGAAGGGTTCGGTTCTGGTGAAGGCAATTTCGTCGAGAGACTACCAGGCACTGCGGTTGGCACGGCCTTTGGGGCTGGAGCCGGTAAAGGTGCAGATTTTGGTATGAAGATACTCGGAAATGTCGGCACCAACCTAGTGAATGCGACAGGTGCGAGACAGACAATGAGCAACTGGCCCGTTGTTGGTGGAATGTTTGATTCTGTAGAAGAGCTAGCAGAGAGACAGCTTAGGAAAAAGATACCCACTGGAGATGATTTAACCCAGGCTGTTTCTGACCTGGGAACGTATCCGGAGGAGATGGTCCTCGACACATCGATTGGAGCAAGGGATATTGCGAGGTCTGCACAAAATTTTGGAGACGAGGGTAGTACGATATCGGCCGCAGTCGTGGCGAGAAAATCTGGCCAAGAAGAAAGGGTAGTTGAAAGGCTGAAAGATGCCCTAAACAAAGGTGGCAATCGGCCAAATGTTACTGATGTTACAGAGGAAATATCGAAGAGACAGAGAGCGGATGCCAAGCCATTCTATGATGAAGCATATGAAGCAACAGTTCCAAAGAGCATCCTCGATGACCACATGAAGATGCCAGAGTTCCAGAAAGCTTACGAAAAAGCACAAGAGTTGTGGGTCGCAAGAGGTGAGGAAGGCGTGATGCCAGCATTTGACAAGTTGGGAGATGATGTCCCCTTGATGATGATGGACTATGTCAAGAGAGGGCTAGACGATGTGCTACAGGTTGGGCGAAGGGGCGGTGGCGATAGCGGAATAGGTGGAGGGATAAATCGTGCGGCTATAGATAGAAAGAATAAAATGCTAGCAGAGCTAGATGAGCTAGTGCCGGCCTATGGACAAGCCAGGGCTATCTGGGCTGGAGGCGAAGCAGCACAAGAGGCTCTAGTGCGTGGACAAAATGCATTCAAGCGGAGCATAACTGCCGATGCAGTAGAGAGAGAATTTCAAAGCTTGAGCCCTTCCGAAAAAGCGCATTGGAGAGAAGGTGCGCTGGACACCCTTATAAACGAAGTAGAAAAACTGAGGTTCAGCCAAGATGCGACTGGTGGCGGAAGTATAGGTAACATATTCCAGTCTACCAGTGGTAGGCGTAAAATTAGGCTGTTGTTTGATGATGACGCAACGGCTGACGAATTTATCGATGCTATGGCAAAAGAACATCAACAACACTTAAACACAGCCGCTATTATTGGTGGAAGCCAAACGACAGATAAGATAGCCATGGTAGATCAAATAGCAGAGGGGACGGCAACTCCAAGCGTACCACAAAATTGGGAGAGTATGCTTAAAGATGTTGTTACCATAGGGTCGAATCGTAACCGGCAGTCATTGCTAGACCAAAAAAGTGATGCCCTGGCTCCAATGCTTACAGCAAAAGGACAGGAGGGTATAGATCTTGTCACGCGTTTAGCTAAAGAAGAAGCGGCCGATCCTCGTTATTTGGAAATGATTCGTAGGGCGTTTAGTCGGGGTGCGGCAACTCAGGCTGCAGATCGAGGACCGACAGAAGCAGAGAGAAGAGCATCGAGAAGACTTAGGGCGGGTGGACGTTAGTGCCTGGTCATCATCGTATGGCCCCAAAGCATAAGGGAATCCGTAAGCTTGGTGGACCAGGAAAGCATATGAGTTGGCTGGACCGCCTTGGAATGGCTGTTGGGCGTAACCCCAGTATGCTCGGAAGGTACTTTGAAGAGCAAAGAAAACAACAGCTACCACAGCTACCACAGCTAAAAGGCCCGATACCAGCCCCAGAAGATCTAATAGCACAGCCAGCATCTACTGCTGTCAACGTGCCTTATGAGCCACCCCAGGTCCAGGTACAGACAAGGCCAGTACCAGAATTTAGAGCGCAAGGAACGCAAGACAGAGGTATGATTAATATTCCAGCCAAGCCTCCTAGTCAGGGGCCGTTGGTGGACTTCACAAAAGGGGCCTTGACTCAGGCGGCAACCATTCCCGCTCAAGTGGCAGCAAGTATGTCTAGGGTGATACCAAGGCCATTTGCTCTACCAGGTGAACCAAGCTTGGGCGAGACGCACTTTGCACCCTACGTTAAGCGAGCGCAAGAGAAGCTTCCCGAAACAACCTCAGCGGCCATGGGCCAAGCAACCGTAGATATGGCGGCATTAGCAGTAGCCTTTGGTGCATCGAGTGCCGTTGTAAGAGGCGTGGCCGGGGCCGGGTCTAGGGCTGTCACACGACATGCTGTGAAGAAATTTGCTGGGAATACAAAAGTTCCGTTTAATCCAAACCGAAGTTTATTTCAAACAGTAGATGATATGTTGGCAGCCAAAACCCCTGCCCAGAAACAGTATATGAATAGCCTCAAAGGATTGAACCAGACTTTAAGAGTTCTTGAGAATCCCACCTTGGCTACCACTAGACTAGGTAAGACCGCGGCACAGATTGCTCAGTTTGCTCCTGTAGATGTAGCCATTGCTACGGACCGGGATAGTAGGCTGAACCTGATAGACAGCGATTCGTTTACAGCACGATTGGCTGGGAATCTAGCAACTACTGCTGCTTTTGTTGTGGGTGCCAATGGTATTAGGGCGGTCAATAAGAGTAATTGGCTTAGATCGCTAGGGCGAAAAACAACCACAGATGGGATTCCTGTTCCATCATCTGAAACATGGTGGCAAGAAACTGTGAAGCCATGGATGAAGGAAACTGCGGAACAGGCGAGCCGTGGTAGAGGTAAGTGGCCAGCGGATGCAGGGCTAGGGACTACGGATCCCTTTGAGGCTATGAGGCAAGCAAGCAAACCCAAGCCAAAGTCACACCCCAACGAAATAGTAGTGGATCTGGATGACTTTGATGCAACTAGAGAGATCGTAGAAAATGCGACCAGAGCAACTTCTCAAGGGCTAGCAGGAAGCACTCAACCCATAATCACCCCTGTTTCAGGTAGAGCAAGGCTGCTTGGTCCGGGCAGATCCTCAGAGAGACCAGAACTGATCTCTCGGCAGTCTACTGATATATTTGGAGACTTTGCAGGGGAGGACGCCCCAGAGGGCTTTGTAAAAATGAGGCAGCCAGAACAGGTTGGTGCAGGAGGTGTGGTTACACCAGCGTCTTCCTACCTGGAAAAAGAAATTATAGACACCGCTAGCAAAGAGGAAGCAACAAAGCGTTACTCAACGATAGCAGAAGCTATCAGGTACACACCCTTGGGTGAAGACGGGAAAGGTGCGAAGGTGGCCACTTGGATAAGTCAGTTGCCAAAGGTAGGTCAGCCTATCAGCAAAAAAGGTGAGTTTCCTGGGACTGTCAGGAGTCCGGAAGCTAAATTCACTGGATTTTACAAATATTTGGAGAGTCTCGATCCACAGACAAAGTTGACCAAGCCTGAAATGTTGCGAATCTCTGATGACTTTAGAGCGACTGCAATAGTGACAACCAGAGAGTCTGGTCCGGGCAAACCGCTCGAACATAGGCGAAAATTGCAAATCGTATCGGTTGAGCCGGACCTAGAAACAGAAGCCTCCTTTCAACAAGAGATACGCAATGTCGAGCTAGATGAGAATGTCGCACCTGGAAGCAAGGCTGCCAAGATAGCATACCTAGAGACGAAAAAGGGTGTGGCAAAAGAAGAGCGTAGGGCACCAGTAAACAATGTAGAGTATGAGCTTGACATGCGAGCCAAGGTAGATCAAAGCATTCCAGAGAACTGGCGTGAAGATCCAGGCACATTCGGCAAGCTCGGAGAAGCTCAGTACTTTGAAAGGTTGCTGTCAACCATAATACGCCATGGCGAACTCAGAAAAGATGTACATGCAGATACTGATCTACTACTGGAAGATTTATATTGGTACAAAGGAAATAAGCTTATAGACTATGCTGGCGTACAGGCAGAACAGGTTCCCACAGAGGTAAAAGCTACAGAGGTACTTGCCCGTCCTTTTTCTCAATTATATGCACCCCCAGAATACGCCCAGAATCAGGCAACCAAAGACGCCTGGGAAGCCATAGAATCAGACAAAGCATTAGATGCTGAGTTTGGCACTGACAAGGGTGCGAAGTCCGGATGGAATCTTCCATATGCAGCAGATGACCTATCACCATCCGACAAGGAACTAGTTCGTAAAATCATGGAGGAAGTAGAATCTGGGGAGATAACGAGTCTCAACGATTTAATGGAACGCCATGAAAAATTCAAAGGTCTGGGGAAACTAGAAGCTGATATGAGCCTTCCTTTTGGAAGGGTAGAGTTTCCACTCACTTTACAGGCTTTTCGGTTGGTGGCAGAGCCTGGTTCAGCGTCTGATATGATTGGCTTGTCGGCTAACAAGCTAGAGGAGTTACCAACTAAAACAGTACACGCAACCCAGCCCCTGCTCGGTGAGTTTACTAAAAAGAGGGTGGTGGAAGGTGTAACATTTGAAGGTCAGGCTTCTGGTCGATTGAAAAGGGCTGTTGTGGGTGACCTGGCCGAAGGTGAAAAGGATGCGGGTACTTACGATAGGCCATATCCTGAGACCCTGCACTATATCCAGGAGGCATTAACGCATGGAATACAGCAAGCCAATATCGCTGCTGTTGCTTTGAACAGGGCAAGAAAAGGAATTGGTAAGGACAAGCGATTTATGGTTGTGGATGGCCCTCAAGGTAAGGCCTCCATAGACAACACAGTACGTCCCGGTGAAAGCAAGCACCCTAGCTTAGTGGGTAGGCTCGGTGCCGTACCACAACACACAGTATACGAAAAGCTAGGAAGCGCACATGAGGATGCAGAAACCCAATTGGAGAGGGCGCAGGGAGTGGAGACGATAGGGAAAAGGGGAGACCAAATAAGGATGCAAGAGATTATGGGTGGTGACATTCCATCCTGGGGCGATCCACGCTACTATCGTGGCTTCCCAACCTATGAGGAGGCTGCTCAGTATGTTCTTGCATATGAGAGGATAGCCCAACATGGTCATCGCACTAGTAGCAAACAGGTATATGGCGAACATATACAACACTCTAAAGGCACTCCCGCCGCTGTAATTGATGGCACAATACTATTTAGCTATGTCACCTTTCCACCAAGGGCTTTACCAGGCGCAGGGGGCAAGAAAGTCCCGCCGTACCCGCCCAAGAAGGCTGAAGACGCTTCATATATTATGCACACAGACCCGCCGACCACGATGATGCGCATTCGGTCAAGTCAAAGGCACGGGACTGACATTAATGACACCTCTACCGGAGAAGCGAAGGTAGTCCGGACGCTGCACATAGATGAGAGCCAAAGGGATATCCAACTCCATAAAGACGAACTGTACGGTGTAGGAAAAACTCCTGGCTCGACGATAACAGTGAACGAGTTGGTGGCTGAGACTGAGGACGTAATGAGCTTGATTTTTGACGATCCAAAGATCGATCCTTTCAGCACAAGCATGGAGACCATAAGACGGCAGATACAAGATCGTACTGGATATGCTGATGAGTATCTGGACGAACAGCTTGCTAAAGAGAAACTTTCCGAAATTGACTTGAAAGCGATCTACAAAAATGTGGAAATATATGTGCCATCTAAGGCTGGCACGCTCGAATTGGAGGAACCCAATAACTTTGCGCTGGAAGACCCACAGAATCCATATCAGGTAGTCATCCCTGAAATCGTAGGGGGTATGAAGGGAACTACTGTGGTCCGAGGCAAATCCGAGCAGCAAGTAAAAGATCTAGCCGCTGAAGTAACATTTGACGCAGTAGAAAAGGCAAGCGGAAAGTCAATAGATATGATGGCTGAGTTGCCACTTAGGCGCCCAGATCAGGCTGCGCCCGCCACCATACAAGTAATGATCGATGAGGTGATGTACCACAACGATGTACTGAGGAGCCAAGGCCACGACAGAACCCATCCTGAATGGATACACCACATCACATGGCAGAGTGGAGAACAAAGTGCAAAGCAGTATGGCAAGAACAACAATGAACACACGCCTAACGCCACCCTACGATATGGTAAACTGCGTGATATATATGACGAAATATATCCAGAAGATGCAGGGTATGCTTCCCACAAAACCATATTCGAATCTAACGACTCCGAGGCAATGGCATTGGTGATAACGAATCCAGGGGGATGGTCAAAACAATTTTTCGGTGATGGCCAATATCCTAGTGCATATTGGAAAAAGAAACGGATAAACGGACAAGTTGTGCTTGCCATGGATGGTGGAAAAGTTGTGCCACTTGCTAACTCTCCAGCACACGCCGGAACTGAACTCGTTGTGTTCGTTCCGACCGAGAAAGCGGCTGAAGGCTTTTACAATGAGCAGTTCGACAAAAGGAAGATTCCAGAGACCCTAAAAAATCTGTTTGATAGTGAGCCTAATGATTTGGGCATGAAGAAGTTGGAAAATGTATCAATGCAGTTCTCTGATGGTGCATCCCATATCACTCGTCAAAAAATGTTTAATAAAAAAGGTTTAGATTATGTTGAAAAAGGACTTGGACTCAAAGGCCATGTCGGTGACTTTGTTCACTATGAAGGTAGCGACTGGGTAGACAGCAAGGGTGCAACCAAACCCGAAGGTCAATTGTATGTACCGGATGATATGTTTGGTGTATTCAAAAACCTTGGTGTGACTATCCAAGAATATAAGCACAATAGTACTATGTCTGGACCAGAAAATGGCTTGCTAATGGTAGAAGCGCCCTGGGTAGGGGGTGAGAAGTCGTGGAGAAACTCTCTGGCCCCTATAGAGCAGATGACTATGAAAGATTGGGAAGGGGCTCCGGGGGATCATCTCAAAAGGATGGACAGGAGAAGGCAGCAAGAGGTGTTACAGCTTGCCCAAGCTAATCCAATTATGATGAACGCCCTTGAGCCTATTCATAGTGGTGGCCTGGGTCTACATCAAGCTGCGTTTGATGAGCGTGGTAGGTTGCGAGACCAGCCATGGTTTGACACTGGTGAATGGATACCCACAGAAGGCGAACACGGAATATTTTACCGGCGTGGCATTAACCACTACCTAGAAGAATTCCAGAAGCATGTAAGAGCAGTACGATCAGATTCAGGGAGTACGGAGTTCGTTGCTGCAGACGAGCCGTTTGAAATAGCTATAGAGGAAGGGGGAATGACAAGGCTCCGTCCTGGGTGGGAACAATATTTCCAAAACAGAGTGTCTAGCGATGCGCACGATATATGGGAGATGAAGCAAAACGAACTGATCTTCCATGTCATAGCAGAAGCATATGAATGGCGGAGCCGTGGGCAAGTGGCCAACGTGTCGGAGCTAGACAATATATTATCCAGGGCGGAAAAACTCAGGACGCACCTTGAGCCGGTAGTAGGAGAACAGGGCAAGCAGATAAATGTGGCTGAGTGGTTTGACAGGCGAATTTTAGGACATCCACTGCTGAGGTTGTACAGCCTAGCAAAGGAGCACCCAGACAATCCATACTTCTCACGCGACCTCATGGATAAGGTCGGCGGAATGTCTTGGATATCTGAAGCCATAGACGATATGGTACATACAGCCGAGAACTGGACTGATTCTATGGCTCCGCCGAATACTGTGTCCCTTCATCTAATGGAAAGGCTTATGGGATACGCCTATGTTGAAGACGCTGGTGGTGGACTCCATCTCAAACTAGATAGCTATTATGCACAGTTGTTTCACAGACAACCCAGTTATGATTTAGACTATGACCCAGAAGGTCATAGTTTGTGGCCTGGTCAATGGAAGACAAATGATCTTATAAGAAACACATTTCCGTTCAGTTCAACTGACTGGCAAGCGACAATAATGGACATGGGAGGTGGAGAGTATACCCCAAGAAAATATGAAGAGATTGTTGCCGGACTCGACGATCCTCAATTTGCTCCTAACCCTGATGGTAACGGTAGTTACCAAATGTTCAACGATCATGGCCGTGCGAGATTTGAGGCGTATCGTGAGTATTTAGCGGTGAAGGATCCCGAACAATTGGCCGGAGAGTTAGCACTACGAGGCCAGGGCGCAGATCGACAGACCTTTGCAGAAGCAGACCATAAGGCGAGGGGTGGAAGTTTAGATGACTTTGTAGCATCGCCTGGACCCGCATTAGATCCTGAGATTGTAGCCAGAGATGGAGACTACAACGAAGCAGTACAATATGCGAGCATCATGCGCCAAGTTCAACAATCTAGCCGAGACCCCTATGAAGCTCTATCAGAGAGTGGCTCAAAAGCAAGGATGGCCCCAGAGAACGATCCTGCGATAGGTCTCGGTGGGCCAGAGATAAATACTCCCGCTCAGTTGACACCTATGATTCAAGCTCTTCGGCAGCAACCTGTGTGGTCATCATCAATGAATCGTTATCTGGGAGACATGGAGCTTTTCAATCCATACGGAAATTATGAATCCGTAGTGGGAATAGCGGCCAATGGCGAAGTTATGGGTGAAATCCCTAATGGTGAGGTAGCGTTAGACCAGGAGAATTTGGGGCTAGGCTATGGACACGACAACTGGGCCGATGCGAATGGCGGCCCACTGTCGTTAAACCACAGGCCATTTGGCGAAAGACAGGGGACTATTGCCGGAGAGGAAAGCACTATCGCCCTGAACCCTAGCAAGAATGCATTCGAGCAAGACCTGGTAGTGTCTGATCGTCCTCCGATAATGACAGGGGGACCAGCAGAAGGCCACATAGATGAAAGCACAGTAGAGCGCCTTTCAGCCATATATCGTGCTGCTAAATACCCAGAAACGAAATCAGAAGCATTGCGAAGAACAGACATTCCAGGACTCCAGAATAAACGCAGTGGCATGGCCCCCAACTACATCGAGAGTGGGCGAAGCATGGGTGAGTTGAATGACACCAGAGAGGTGCAAGAATGGTTACTAGAAAACCATCCTGAGATCTGGGAAGTTGAGACGCAGTCTGGTGGCATATCAGGGAATAACAGAACTGTGCATAGCAAAACAACTGAGAAGTTAGCGGCCAGGGCGCTCAATCCTGGACATCAATCTATAGGCATTAAAAAGGATCTCACGGGCTCACGACCAGTGATTGGACATGTTGTTGATGGAACGAATCGGTCGCATGAGCCTAGCTGGGATCGATGGCATGCTGCGTGGCCATCGACTAAAGCACTTAGCACAGAACAAATAATGAACCAGTTGGCCTCAAGGGCAGGGCTTGATTTGATGCAAAATGCGAATCAGCGATTGAAGAGTGAACGGGGGCTGGGGTATCGTGGAGCCACCAAAGGAGTTGCCAATGATTATGCCCTGCGTTCAGTCATCACAGCACTGCGCTATGATCCGAAGGTTGAAACCCTTGAAGATGCTATACGTCAAATTGCAGCACGCAAATCCATTGTCCCATCTGGATACATGGTCACGCTACCCAAAAGATACTTCCCCCATACAAGTGAGCAGTTCGATGAGTCTGGGTTCTTGGGCCACCCTGGACTTGCAGAAAGCATCCTAAAGCACGATGTGGATCTGCGTAGCTTGCCATGGGAGAAGCACGAAGCAGAACTGGAATCCGGGGGACTAAGCGCCGTACAAAATAATGTTGCCAACTTTGCAGATGTCGTAGATCAAATACGCCCTCTTTATAAACAATATATGAACAACGCCCGACAGGTATATGGGGACGCTTATGATCCTTCTTCGATACAAGTGTGGAAAGTCAACAGCAGCAAGCCTCTCGTAGAAGGGTATGAGGATAGGTTCCCAATAGGCGAAGCTATTGGAGATAAGGCGGCGCTCAGTGACGATCATCTGTCCTATGAGTTAGTCGGTGGGGGCAGCTTACAGGAGGCACATCATTTTAATCAGATGGTTCCGGATGGAAGTCAAGAGATGTTTGACCATGAGTTGCAATCTGGCAACCCTCTGCTATATGCGATTGAAAAGGCAGCCAACGGCAACATAGAGTTCTCAGTGGCAATGTCTCAACATCGAAGCAATAGCCACTCCATTCTGCCGGAAGAGATATACCAAAGCATGGCAAGAGAGAACATGAAAGTTGAACATCCATTGTTCTGGAACAATAGTGGCGATGGCCTACCCGAACATATGGCGCGTTATGAAAAACAGTTGTTTGCGGAAAAGACACCTGTGAACCAGATAGAGGTATATTTGAAGGAGCAGCTAACGGCTACAGAGTATCTCGATCCAGAAGACCCATTGAGAGAATGGAGTGTGGGCGATGGCTTCAATGACGTTACAATGGCTTTCCCGGAGGAGATTTTTCCTGGCGGAGAGCTAGGTGATCCAGCCTACTTCACAGCAGCACAAGCTTACTATGCGCTAGATCAATTGGCTCGTTTACAGGCGCTCAACCCCCAGATGCAAATATATAGGAGCGGTAACGCTCCAGGGCAGTCTCGTAAAATATCCCCTGATGACCCCATGTCCGTAGTAGCGTTGAGTTACCAAAAAGGTGATCTATCTGCTGAGGTGAACACCTACAGGCAGTGGTTGGAAGTAATGGGACCGGACATAACAAATCTGCTTCTAGCTCACCAGAAAGGCTGGAACCTCTATGATGGCAGCAAGTTTCGTGCTATAGATGCATACCCCGGTGGTAATGGCGAAGGCTTCATCAAACAACCGCTAGAGGATCTCTCCTCAATACCCGAATACGTCAACAAGGTTTTAGCAGAGTTGGACAAGCTAGAACCGCTAGATCATGTGGGGTCAAAACTGGGCGAGGTGAGTTCGACGGTCACAGACAGGCTGTACTATGTATTACAAAACTGGGAACAGGTGGTCGCAGAGCTTGGAGGTACAAATACTGGCATCAAGATCACCCCAGAGCTTGAGGCTAGGTACAGAGAAACGAAAGGGCGGCAACCTGATCTGTGGGGTACAGGCATCTTGGCCCCTGGCGTATTAGAGGCCATGGGAGAAGAAGAGGAAGGCGATGAAGGTGGTGGGCTGACTGGACCAGCGGCACTGATTGCTGCAATGGCTCTGAGTAGGGGCAAGTTCAAGGGTCGTAAGCCAAGTTCCACCAGGAAACCTAAACTCGCTGGGCCTCCAGGTGTAACTCCAACTCCAGGTGTAACTCCAAGTCTCGGTAAAACTGTAATGGAAAACCCTATCCCCAAGCGTGGTATCTTCCGAAAGGCTGGAAAGAAGACCAAGACGAGTCCTAGAGCTTCTGCACATGAGCGCAACAAACGTCTGACAGAGATAGAGGGAGCTTTAGACTATTTGGAACAACGGCCAGAGGCGAATCAGATCTGGACCCCAAACTCCAGACAGGTGTTTGATCGCACTGGGTTTGATCCGGACTATCGGATGCGACTCGGCGAGGACACTGTGAATCCATCTACCGGTCAGAAAAAACGCACAAAGAACATTGGGAAGATGGTAAGCAGCGATAGGATGCAAAATGTATTGGACAGACAGGTTCTGCTAGGTCTTCCAAGGGGCGGCCGAGGCTTCTACAATTTGGAGCCAATCAAAGCAGAAGTCGAAACCATGAACACGATCATGTCGTTTGATGATTTCGTAGCTGCTACCTCGGCGGCATCTGCTCAAAATCCAATCATGCAAGAATTGGCCGGTGGCTCTATACTGATGTATGCAACAGTAAACGACATCCCATATGAAGCTGCACGGGCGGCTATGATCGAGCAGTTCAAAGAGTTTCCTAGCATCCGAAGGCCAATGTTCAACGAAAATCATGGCCGGACATTCGATCAGTATTTACTCACTAAAGATATACAGCCAAAAAGTACAGCATCTGGCGGCCGTAAGATTCCAACCTATTTCAAAGCGAAGCTCGGTGAAGAGTCTGGAAAACGTGGAACTCTTGACACCCATATGCAGAAAGGCATTATTGGGCCTGTGGGCTATGAGGGTATGATTGAGGATCTTACCGGTCAAGAATACACAGACATAGAAAAGGCAGTGTACGCAAAAGGCTCAGAGCGTTTAGGGATCCAAAGCAACCAGTACCAAGCAGGGCAATGGATAGGCGCTGGACCAATGAGTGGGCTACAGTCACCACAGGGCGATTACGTCCAGCACACAGAGGACATGATCCTCTACTCAGCTATCGTGACAGGACACGACACATCACCCAAGGGGCTGAAGGAATATTTCAGGAAAGTTCTCGACGGAGAAACTTTCTTCGTGCCATGGTATAGACAGGGGTCACCCATAATGGAGGATGGCTCCTTGCATCCAGCGGTAAAGCTAATGCTAGCCGGTGTAGCTGCAGATGAGATAGCAGAACAGTATCCAGAAACCAAACAACTTAACGGAAGGTTATAGACATGAACATCACAGACGTTATGCAAGCTGTGGTGCCATCAGCCAAGGGGCTAACACTAGTTACAACCATGACCGCAGGTGCTTTTATGGCTGGAGTGGGTGCAGTACTCGGCTGGGGCGATTACAGTGGGCTACCGGCTAAGGTTTCGGCCTTAGAAGAACGAAGCATCCGAGCCGATTCAACAATACAATATTTGACTGAAGGTCTAGAGGAGGCCAGAGAGGAAAGACAGAACATCCTCTGCCTGGTCAGGCTCACCGCTACCGGTGAAGTTCTCAGTCCACTGGAGGTTACCGAAAGATGTCCTTAACAGGCCCGTTAGGATTCATATCAAAGCTCATCCAGCCAGTCACCGAACTGGTGGACAAATTACATACAAGCGATGATGAGAGATTAGAAGCGAAGTCGGTGCTGCTCAACATGCAGACAGCTTTGATGACGCAGACTCTCGATTATGAGAAGCAAATTGCTAACGCTCAACGAGACATTATCGTGGCAGAGTCCACTGCCAACTCATGGCTCACACGCACATGGCGCCCCATCACTATGCTGACCTTTGTTGCGCTGATTGTCATCAGCCAATTTACAGGAATGGAGATTCCACCGGATCTATGGTTCGTTGTGAAGCTCGGACTAGGTGGATACCTGGGTGGCCGATCAGTTGAAAAATCTGTGGGCAGTATCGTTCAGGTAATGAAATCCAAGGAGCAAGTATAATGTACGAATGGCCAGGTGGGTTCAGGCTGACCTACTTCAGCCCCAATGAGTTTGACCGCCCAGAGTTGATGGACAGGGATTTCTTGTTGTCCCTGGATAGGCTGAGAGAGCGATGTAAGTTCCCGCTAACCATTAACGATGACGCCCGAAACACTGAGGACTTAGAGAGAATCTACGCAAAAGAAATCCTGAAAGGCGAGAGCTATCCGAAGACCTCTAGTCATTTGCACATGGGAGCCACAGCAGTCAGGGCTGTAGACATCGAACCAGCACTGCCCAAGTCAGGAGACGGTAGTGACCTACCTTTAGAGCAGAGGGAACTGGAGCTTACATACCAGATTCTACATATGTGGAAGGAAGGAAGGTGGCCGAAGTTGGGTCTCGGTATTGAGACGGGCCACTGGCACATTGATGACACCCCAAGATTGGGGTCCAAACGCCCAGCATTCTGGGTAGCAGTTTCACGTTAAAAAAAGGAAGCATTATGCCTAAGAAGAAAACGAAATCCGGTAAGATCAAGACCATGCCATATCCAAGGAAGTAGGAGATATGATTTAGTAGCTTAATGGCTAGACAAAATGCATGGACCGAGGCTGAAGATAAATTTCTGCGAGATTGTGTTAAGCGAGGGTTAAAAAACCCACAGATCGTCATTGCCTTTGGGTCGAAATTTGGCCCAGAAAAACGAGGCAAGGCAGCGATCACCAAGCGTCGTTCAGATACCTGTAGTGATATTCCTACCTTGAGAGGAAGTGGTTATCTGGTGCCGGAGATGGTCAAGCCGGACGAAGATGTCCATGTCAATGTCGCTGATGGCGAAGAGACGGGTAAGGTTCATGTGCTGGCAAGTCGTAGCATCAAAAATCCTGAAATGCTTTTTGAGAAGTCCGGTTTAGATCCGGAGAAATGGGAGCTTGTCCCCGGTGAACATACAATTAAAAAGTGGGATGTTCCCATGCGTATCAAGGAAGAGCCATTGGTCATCCCATGCTGGTATGTTGCCATCAAGGTTCGCTTGAAATATGAACACACAATGTTGCCAATTCCTATTGTGTTTGAGATGCCGACACGCGCAAAGAACATAAAATCTGTGCATCGTAGTATTACCACTAGCGTACACTTTTCCGACGTACACTTCCCACATCAAAGCACTGAGTCTGTCGAGATCCTCTATCAAATTCTAGACGATCTAGAGGATGTAGAGTTCGTAGCAGACCAGGGAGACACGCTCGACTGTCAAGAAATCTCTGCCTTTCCTAAAGATCCGGAGAAAAGAATTAGCCTCAAGGAAGAGGTCATTATGGGGGCAGAACATTTTGCTACTGTTTCCCAGTTAGTTCCCAATGCCGAAAAGATATGGTGTGAAGGCAACCATGAGGATCGGCTGCGAAGACTAATATGGAGTCTAGCAGACAAGCGACAAGCTGGAGAGATACTAGCGTTGGACTCAATCAGGCAAGCTTTACAATGGGGGAGTATGCTAGGGCTTGATAGCCTTGGCTGGGAATCGATACCCTATCCGAAGCATCACCTCTTGAACAACCGATTGATTGTTTGTCATGGCGAAGTTGCCAGACAAGGAAGTGGGCAAAGTGCTAAAGCCGAACTGAAGAAGTTCTCCAAGAGTGGTATATCAGGGCATACTCACAGAGTGGAGTATTATGGAGAACGAACTTACGATGGAAGCATTGGATGGTGGGGGTTAGGATGTCTCTGCGACATTACTAATGTTCAGTACACCAATCATCCTAACTGGCAACAGGGGTTTGCTGTGGTGAACTGGAGTCCAGACAAAAAGACCTACAGTGTAGAGAGGGTTCGCATTCACGATGGCAAGGCAATCTTTCGTGGCAAAACTTATGGATAAAAAAAGGGCCAGTTCCTAAGAACTGACCCTCCGACTAGACGCCTTTACCGCAACTATATTGTGGAGTATGCTCTAGTCTATTTTCGGCCAAGGTGATCGCTTTGGAGATGTCAATCTTGCCATTACAACCTCTGGTATGGGATTGTCACCATTAAGCCATCTTCTGACAGTTCTCTCATTTCTCCACATGACTTCCCTAGCAAACCTTGTTGCTGATAAGCCAGACTCTTCAATCCTAATTTTCAGGATCTCTTGTGGTGTAGGAATCGATATCATTATGTGTTCCTTGCAGGGGATTCGGATCTCAACGTGTCAATCGCCCTGTCGTATCGCTCCTCTAGGCTCTTGGGGATACCACCCCTGCCCCTGTTGTCGTGAAGGTCAGCGAGCTTGACCATGCTCAGTGGTCTAACGTGGGCAGTATTGTCGTGACCCCAAGAAGAATAGGTCTTACCCTGGGGGCCAGTCATGGCAGGTCCAAAGTTGCCGACACGCCTAATGTACCTGTCATAGGTCTCGTAGTGTTCGCCATCTTCCTTTCTTGCATGGGTGATGGCTTCCACCATACTGACCACACGCTTGAGGTCTTCCTGGTCTCTCCAATCAACCTCGTAAGCCGTCGTGTGATACACCATGTTAGCTAGGTGATAGTAGGTAAGTCCTGGGGTGTCTTCCAAGACATCGTGCATCCAGGCCACAGAGATCAATTCGGCATGGAGTTTTTGGCGGTCATCGTAATCGATGCCATAGGTAGTAATCTCTCCAGGCCTCTTGCCCTCTAAAGGATACTGCTCGTCTAGCATCTCTTGGGTGTAGGCTACTACCCTTCGTACATGGTCAATGTAGGGTTCACCACTTTTATCTACCTGGCCTTCGTGCACTGCCTCTGCCAGTGCCTGGGCATAGAAAGGGAACTGGGAAACGTGAGTCAGTTTCGTGCTGATAATCAGATTGATCTCATCAGCATTCTTGTGCTCGCCTGTGTAGTACCGGTGTTCCTTGAGTGTATCTTCGTGTCGAGTAGGCATGTCTTTCTCCTATTGTATGAAGGATTTCAATACTGAAAAGTAAGGGCAATTGCCCTAGTAATCAAGCTCTGCTATTTGACATCCAATCCATTGCGCTACGTTTACTGTCACAGCATTGCCACATTGCTTGTATCGCTGTGCATCTGAGATCGGCACTTCCACACCGGCATCCGTTATGCCGATAGCTGTGTGGTTGTCGGGGAATCCCTGGAGACGCTCACATTCTTTCGGAGTTAATCTCCGAGGCACTGTGCCTACATAGTATGTGAGTTCATTACCGGCGTTGGCTCCTGGTCTGCTTGTCCCAGCACCACTGGCGAGCAATGGGCCAACGTCCACATGGTGTGTCTCAGCGCTTGAGATATAGTTTTGCAGCTTGGCTCCCGGTTGTGCCAACAATGACCCAGCGGTCTGTCCATCACCACCAACCAATCTGACCTCATGCCTATCGTTCTGCTGGAAGGCTACTGCATGTGGACCCCTGGATATGAGCGTGGGCATCGTTTCCGTTTCTTCGATGTACGGATCCCTTTGCGCATTCTTGCCAGCATTGAATGCACTTCTGTCTATGACCGTGGGCGGCTTGTGATGGAACAGGCCAGGAACATCACCCGCACATAGGGTTGGGCTAGGATCTCCTTCCTTGCCAATTCCGACCCCTTGCCGATTCAGCGCAGACTTTTCTGTTGTGCGTGTGGCGTTGCGTAAATCTAGAGGCACTACCAGATCTACATCAGTGCCCTTGTGTTGAACAGCACGTTGGGTGCTGGCAACCTCACTTGGTTTGTAATTGGAAAAGCCACCACCCCGATAAAAAGCTGGAGCTATTCTGACGGGTCTGACGCTATCCGTCGGTCCAGAGCCTCTTCTAGGCTTTTCGGAATCTCCTTCCCCCTGTCCTGCGCTCTCCGCTTGATTCCCTTGCAAGCCTTGGCGCTCAAGAAATACTTCGGGTGTGGGTCCGTCTCCAGAATATCCGATAATGAAGACTCGACGCCTTCGTTGGGGGACACCGAAAAATCTGCTGTCCAGCACTCGCCATTGTGCACTGAACCCCAACTCTTCCAAGCCCCGGAGTACGAAGGCAAAATCTTTTCCTTGGTTAGAGGAAAACAAGCCAGGGACATTTTCGATAATGCACCATGTGGGAGTAAGCTCACCAAGGATGCGATGGAACTCATTCCAGAGTCCACTCCTTTCTCCAGAAAGTCCCTTACGATTCCCTGCCACTGATAAGTCCTGGCAGGGGAACCCGCCATGGATGAGGTCTGGTCTTTCAAGAACATGTCTTCCTGCATCGTTGTCTCCCCCGACGCTTCTAACGTCTTCATAGATTTGTGTGTCCGGCCAGTTCTTGCGTAATACGCTCCTGGCATATTTGTCGTACTCTACTTGCCATATTGTTTTAAAGCATTGTGTTTTTTCGAGCCCCATGTCCAGGCCACCTACTCCTGAGAACAGGGATCCGACAGTCATAGGCTTCATTATTTTCTCCCACGGTGAAGGGTGCTGCAATGTAGCGAACAGTACTTTCGCTTGAGCCATCGCTTCCAGGTTTCATTTTTCGCCTTCTTATACTCTATGTCACAGGCAATACACCTCTTCGCAAGCATTGAAGGCGGTATTTTTGGGTCTGTTTTTTTAGGTCTTCCCGGTGGCCTAATCATCATTCGGCTCTAGCCTTATGTAGAGTCTTTGATTTTTTCGATCTATCTGTTGGGTTGGCATTTTTTTCCATTCAAGAACGTCTGGGCCATCGTCTACAATGTACCCATTCAGTGTCAGCCAGTCGAGTGGCCACTTCAGCCTAGCAAACAAATTGTCGTGGTCCATCTTGTTCCATAGATAAAAATCTGCAGCTATGTATACCTTCTCCATGGGTGGATCTTCGTGAGGTCGGTGGAGGATATCTGCAACGCCCATCCACAAATCTTTTTTTGATTTTTTTGTGCGCCAATGCCACCGGCTGTTAGCGATGTTTGGTGGTAAAGGGAATGCCAAACCAACGATGCCGCCTTTGTATTCTATACTCATTAATTGTCTCTCTTCATTTCTTCTACCATTTGAATGCAATAGGCGAGACTGTCTGGAGAGTTGAGGCGTGGCAATGGGAACTCTGGACCCACAACCACAGTGGTGGGTTGTCCTGTGTGCGCCATGGCTTGTATCTGATGCAGTTCTGCCAAGGCATAACGCATCGTCATCATGTGGGATGCCAGAACTAATGTCCCACCGGTCAAAATATAAAAACATATTCTAGCTACTCTGTCTAAATCAATCATGTGATCTCCTTGTCCATAATTCCTGGTAGTGTTCTGCTCTGTCTCTTACTGATTGTTTGGTCCTTCCATATTTTTTTTCAAACTTTTCCTCTGGCAGTTCATCAAAGTCCTTATGTGCCAAAAATTGAAGAGGTACTATGTCCTGGTATGTACCCCCTGCTCCTCTTGATTTCATGTGTGCATTGTGAATAGAAACAACTTTGCAAGTAAGCTCACAGGGCAAGGTGCGAATCCAAGCAATGCGTTCCTCGCTGTGCCAATGCTTTAGAAAGCGTTCCTTTTTTCTTTCACGTTTGCGTTGCTTTGTAGATTTCACCTTATCTTTCTAGTTTACTGAGCGTGTTGTAATGATGTAAAGCGTGAGCATCCCACTCAAGTTCACTCTTCACTGCCCAGTAGTCACTGCGTAGTCTCTCTCTATTCTCTATGGCCACTGCCATCCCTTTAATGTGATTAGCATACCGAGGGTCAGCACGACTGAGGCGATCAAGTTTAGCTTCGGATAAATTTTGGCTAGCATTGATGGTCGAGATCTCACTGCCGATTCTGGCTAGCAGGATTTTCCTTTCATGGTCCATCTGGAAAGCGACACCTTCGGCCTCAGCTTTTTTTCTTCCTATGACTTCGAGCTTCTCGATATTGGCGTAAGGTGAGGTGGTATAGTTGCTGTCTATGAGTTCCCTCACTACCCCTGGGACACCATTTGTCCCAGGGGCTTGATCTTCGTAACTCATTAAAACGGAAGATCGTCTGTGACTGGAGCCAAGTCCAAGGCTTTAATGACCGCCTCATTAGACGTTGGCTTGGGTGCTTCTTTAGGTGGTGGAGTCTTAAGCACCTGAAACAAGCTGTACTGGCGCTGAGGGTTCTTAGCCGACGCCCTCTTGCCCAGAAACTCAAAATAGACATACTCGTCTCGGTGTTCATCTTTGACCAAGGGCTTGTCATTGTTGTCTTTCATTGTAGCAAAATTCATTGACACGTTGCACCTACTACCAGGCTCAATCTTAACGTTGTTTTTGTCGGTTAAGTTATCGCTAGTTTTGAACACCTCTAGCTCAACGTTGGGTCCATAGTCTTTCTCCCAAATGTCTACCACCTTGCCATGGATAAATGCGTGGCCGTCGGCTGGCCACTTAACAAATGGTGCTGTGGTAAAGTTGGATGTGCCATTGTCAGTGGCGGCACCCTGGGAGTCACCCAATTCTGTGGCCCCTTGTTGTTTCAACTCGTCTATATAGCTCACTATTTGTTCCCCTCTGTTGAAGTAACAATTCCCTCTGCGAAAATCTGTCGTGTTGGTGTCTTGCCTTTAAATGTACTCGTCTCTTTCAGAAATTTTGTCATAAAGTCTGCTGCCCGAAACGTCCTATATAAATGCTGGTGCTGATCAGGAGCAATTTCATGGAGTGTTGCCTTGTTAGGCTCGACATGAACTAGCCCTAGCCTCTCAGCGTAAGATCGATGGAAAGGAATGACCTTGCCTTCCCATACTTGGGTGGCTCCTTCTTGCACTACTTTCTTGCTGACGATAGCGAACTCAGCATTCTGGTAGGCGATCTGCTGGATAGCATGTTCTGGGTAGATCCCAGAGCTTGTCTTGTAATCAAGAATCCAGGTCTGACCATTGGAGTCAATTTCCCATAAATCCAATGTGCCAGCATAGTTTAAGGTTGGGTTAAAAATCGTCATCTCTGTCGCTAGGGGCTTACTATTTCTTTCTTGGAGAAATTTGGCGGCAGCCCTTGAGCAAGCCAATTCGTCCTCGGTGAGATCTTCTGGAATTGGGTCACCATTCACCAGTGCTTCCAAGGTGTTGTGGACGGCAGTTCCTCTGGCACCAGCCGCATCTCTCTTAGAGTCCGGATGCGATTTCAGAAGTTTGATTTTGTCCTCTTGGGTGGGCAGATCTTTCCATAAATCAATGTGGCGCACGGCAAACTCAGCTACCATTTTTGCCTTCCAAGCAGCCAGCCAAGGTTTGGCGATTCCACCACCAGTGATAGATGTGGTCCTACGATAGTGCTTGCCAGCGATGTGGTAGCCATAGCGATCTAACTTGACATCAACAGTGTCAGCACTCTCTAATTCTTCTTTGATTCCTGCGATAAAGTCTTTTTGCGGATTAGTCATTTGAATCTCCTGAATATGGTGGAAGGATGGGACGAAATAGATCTGCTACTTTTTGGTAAAGTTCGGGAGTGTCCACCCTACTACATATCAAGTGGACACTGTCTCCTAATGCGACAGTGATCAGATGGTCTGATTCTGTTCTACTCAGGGTTGCTTTGATCTTGTCATCTGTCTGAAGGTGAACGTAGACGTTGCTAATAGACATTGGGTGACCCCTTAGAAGCCTTCGGCCCAGGAAGCGACCTTCTGGAGCTTTCGCTTTCCATCTCTCCATAGGGCCACCCAATGCCATAAAAATCTAACAGTGCTTCGATGCTTATTAAAAATGTGAAGAGACATGTTGCTAGTAGTATTATTGTGAAGATCGATCCAAACACAGCAAGTGTTGTGGTGATATCGGAAACCATCAAGCATCCAAATGCGATGGCTAAGACCCTGCCACTAAGCTTTATGAACAACATATACTCTCCCTACGAAGGTGTAAGCTTCGGACGAAAGCCCAGAAGCACTAATCGGACGAAAGCCCAGACTAGTCGGTGAGAATTTTCAATAGGGGTAACCGATCTCCCCTAGAGACTCCCAATGTGGGAGCCTTTCATCGTTTATTTAGTTAATGTATCCCATCATATTATCTAGCTTGTGCTTCTCTTCTGCCTCAAAAATAAAAGTGTAAAGCTCATCTTCGCTGACCAACTCATATGCTTCGTCTAGTCTCTTGTCGAGTGCATCTCTTTGGCCTTGGGGTATGTACTCCCCATTCACACGACCATCATTGATGAGTATTGTTTTGCCACCACCATTGGAAAGATGAGGCTGAAAGGCCTTGTCTAGACATCTGTGGCCATTCTGGTTGTGCCACACCTGTGTAGAGAAGCCATCGTCTGGATGCCAGTTGAAATTCAAAGCCTGAAGCTCGTACACCCAAGCCTCTACATCGCCAGAGCTTTTCAGTGGGCTAAAGGCAAATTCCCAAGCCTCGACCTCTGCTCTTAGTAAGGATTGGTTGTGATTGAACCTTTGGTCTCCAAAACCTTGTTTGCATGGAATGCAGACTTTCTTATTTGTCGTTCCATGGACATAGTGAATCTTGTCGTAGTCTTTACAGCCGAACTCACCACCACGCTCATTGTCATATGTAACGTGAGGGATGATCGTCCCACATATCCCACACTGTACGTCATTGGGGTTGGTTTCTTGTGCTGTTGTAGTCATTTGTTTCTTTCCTTAATTGAAGGTGTTTTTGTAACACATCAAAATTTACGAAGAAAACTAGGATAGGGCAATAGCCCTCGCACCTAGATTTATTTTGGTGACAGAGTTATATAACAATGTCCCCTGTCGGCAGTAGATGCCTGTCCGCTGTGTTCAAGAGAACCGACTGGAGCCTAGAACTCCGGGAAGCGACAGGGGCACTTATTCAATGCTTTTCTAGGAGGCAGTATGATTGTGAAAATTACCAACTGGGATGTCTTCCAGCATTACCAGAACAGAAGGCCGCCGTGGATAAAGTTACACAGGCAGCTACTTGAAAATAGACACTGGCATCAATTGGGTTCTGACGCTAGCAAGTTGCTAGTGGAGTGTTGGCTCATCGCTAGCGACAACAGCGATGGCACTATCCACGATGAGCTAGAAGATTTGGCATTTCGGTTGCATCGTGATGCAACGACAATCTTGCCATTACTGCAAGAGCTTGTGGGACATGGGTTTATACAGATTGAGACTGATGATGCTAGTGAGGTGCTAGCAGAACGCTTGCAGGTTGCTGTACCAGAGACAGAGGGAGAGGGAGAGACAAAGAAGAGAGAGAGAGTTGTATACTCAGAATCTTTTGAAGAGTTGTGGCAGATACATCGAAGTGGAAGCAAAAAGAATGCACTCCCTTATTATAAAAAGGCAATAAAGATAGTCAGCCATGAGGAGTTAAAGGATGCTCTGTTGAAGTACACAAGAACATTCAGCAAAGACTTCAAGGGTATGCATCTGTCTAGGTGGCTGAAAGATGAACGGTGGGAAGAACAAGAAGGTACTGGTCAGGCCACTACCTTTTTAACATTGCAGGGTTGGTCACCTCCAGCATTACAGGGGAAATAATGAAAAATTTAACGAATGCAGATTATTTAAAAGAGTTTGCCATAAGGCAGACGGCAGAACCAGAAGCAGTGCCAACGCCCTTTCCCTCATTAAATTCCATTCTAAGGGATGAGGGCGGTGGCATAGGTACAGCCAAAGGGTGGGTCGGAATCATAGCTGCAAATCCGGGGCACTTCAAATCTGTGCTAGGCATTAACTTCTGCGCAGAGGCTATGAAGAAAGGTATGCCCACTGCGTATGTGAGTTTGGAAATGTCTGACAATCAAATTGCATCCAGAGCTTATGCGATTATTTCTGGACAATCGGTGGCACGTTTGGAGAGTGGTAGTTTTTCGCCAAAGACATTTGAACTTGCGTCTGGTGAGGTGATGAAGATGCCACCTCTCTATTGTCCAGAGAGAGTTTCCACCCAGTGGGAAGATGTGGTTGATTTTGTGAAGGTCTGCCATGAGGAACACTCTGTAGATTATTTCGTACTCGACTACATCCAGCTTACGGCCATAGGTGGCAGTGAGAGCATAGTAGAGGCGATATCAAATGTGACCACTGACCTTCGAGCATGGGCAGTCAACAACAGGGTGTGCGTGATTATTCTGTCACAGTTTAACCGAAGGACATCTTCGGATTATACGCAGCCACCTCGAAGTCAGGGACTTCATGGATCTCAAATCTTGGAAGCCTCAGCCGACTGGATAGCCTTGGTTGACCACAGCAGAGTCAAGAGGGAAAACAATAGATGTCTCTTTTGGCTGTGTATCGATAAGAACCGCCATGGTGTTTCTCAGATTTCCATTCCTGTCGAAGTGAGCTATGATACATTAAGAGCAAGAGAATGTTTAGAGGATGAACTGAATGAATTTATCAAATAAACCTGACCTGATTTTACGAGACATCAAGCGATCAGTTAAGGAAGGTTACTTTGATCGAAGAAGGGATCCGGATTACAGACCTTCCGAACTAATGACCACTAGCGTCGAAGATTTGTTGGTCGCTGTAAACTTGATGTCTGATGCGGAGAGACGTAGATATCTAGGTAGGATCGGAGAATTTCCGAGGGACACAGGTACATCTTTGTCCGGTGAGACAAAAAAAACAAACAGGAAGAAGAGGTGGCTGGCAAGGTAAGATCTATAGATGGCGATGGGGCGCACAGGCTGATATGCGCCGTGTTGGAGCATTCAATCAGAGACATGCGAAGCAATGGAGAGAAGTCAGTAACGATAGTGAGCTACGATGACTTTGTCACTGCAACTGTGTGGCTAGGCAGCAACCAGGCGTGGGATTGGTTTGACCATTGCAGTTTGGATCAATCGAGAGCGTTGTTGGTGCTGGATTGGCAGAAATATGCTAAGAAGATTCTGCTTAGTAATTATAGAAAGTTGAGTGAAAACCAGATAGAAATACTGACAAAGGGTGTAGCAGCACTAGAGGAAATTCAACGGCAGACCAGCCGATAGAGATGCACTGATAAATAACGCTAGCAGGAGGCTAGCACTATGCTAGACAAGAATCATTAAAACTTCGGTAGCTCCGGTGAAGAAAAAAGCACCGAAAAAGAGGGCCAAACCTAAAGCCAAAATGGCCAAGCAGCCACATGGTGGAGCCCTGAAGGTTGGCAACCCTGGCAATCGAGGTGGTGGCACAATTACCACTGAGCTACGGCAGACACTGAAGGGTGATTTGGAACTCGCTCGCCTTCGGGTGGTAGAGATATTGGCAGATACTGATGCCGAGAATAGAGACATCATTGCGATCTTCGACAAGCTCGCTAAATACTCCATTGGTGAGAAAAGGGACGCTGTGCTTGTCGATGTTGAACTACTCAACGAGTTCTTCAATGTGGTGCAAAGATTTGTGTCCACAGATGAAGAACTGAAAGAAATACGGGAGGCTTGGCTTGAAATTCTCGCCAAACGTCTTAGAGCCTAACCGCCTACGGCAAGCAGCGGTCATGTCTGAGTACAAGGAGTTCGGCAAGACAATCACTGTGACTCCACACACTGAGTACCAGGAAGACCCAATTGGATGGATGCGTGATAAGCTTGGGATACCTGAACACACCATACGTTGGTCAATGAACCCTAACTACAAAGATTATAAGTGGGATGGCACCGCTGACCCCATGGTCAGTGTACTCGATGCACTAGTCAAATGGGAGAACGTGGGAGTCGAGTCCGGCACAGGCACAGGCAAGACATTTCTCGGTGCTGCCATCGTGCTATGGTTTCTCGCTGTGTGGGAAGACTCGGTCGTAGTGACGGCTGCCCCGAAGCTTAACCAGTTGACTAAGCATTTGTGGAAAGAGATAGGAGCACTGTGGCCTCGCTTTCAGAGTCACTTTCCAGCAGCAGAACTCTTGGCATCTGGAGTCATTAGGATGAGACCAGCTATTGAAGACCGAGAGACATGGGCAGCCACAGCGTTTGGTTGTGGAGTGGGTGCCGAAGAGGCATCTGCTACCAAGGCACAGGGATGGCACGCACCTCACATGTTGATATTGACCGAGGAGACACCAGGAGTTCATCCAGCTATCATGGTAGCATTTGAAAACACCTGTTCAGCACCTCACAACATCCGGCTGGCCTTTGGCAACCCAGACTTTGAGGAAGATGAACTCCATCAATTCTGCCTGAACCCTGGAGTACGCCACATCCGAATCTCTGCTTTGGATCATCCGAATGTCGTTACCGGTGATGCGATGACCGTGCCTGGTGCTGTCAGTACTCCTGCTATCGCCAGAAGAGAGACGTTGTATGAGCATATCCCCCAGATGTATCAAAGTAGAGTACGGGGCATTTCACCGAAGCAAGCAACCGGTGTGGCGCTGAACTATGTGGAGGCAGACCATTTAGAGCATTTCGATGATACAAACATGAGAAAGCAAAAGTGGCCGATGTACGCAGGGATAGACTTCGGAGCTTGGAGGTTCAGCTTCGTGCTAGCAACGGCAGACAGGGCAAAGCGTCTACACATCATCGAAGACTTCTTCTCGCAACAAGAAACATTGAGTAAGAGGGCAGAGACAATCGTAGAAATGTTGCAACGCTATGATGCTCCGGAGAGTACGCCAATCTGGGGAGACTCTGCTAACCCACAAGATATTATGGAAATCAATGAAGCATTTAGAAAGCTCAAGGTACGCTACCGGGTGCGCTCAGTGGCAAAGGTGTCTGCTGAGGGTAAGCCATTCAGGGCAGCATGTGTAGAGCGTCTTAACGATCTCCTCGGACGCAGGGCTTTGCTCTTTGATCGTGATCTTGGGTTGCACAGCCAATGGCAGAAGGGAGCATCAGTAGCTAGCCAAGGCCGCCTGATGCGAGAGTCTCGGTTGCTCTGGGAGATAAGGCAGTGGCGATATCCAGACAAGAAAGAAGGTCAGGCACAGCGACAGGATCCCTCAGACGATAGTGCTGATGGAGCCGATGGGATAGCTGCCTTGAGATATTTAGTCATGTCTTGGTGGAAAGGAGCACAGTACGAAGCAGTGCCGGAGAAGACGCAGCCCAATCGAGACTTCGGGTTGGAGGAAAAACTAGATCGCATAGCAAAATACAACACCAGACAGGAGCGATACCCATGGTAAGAAAAAAGCCAAGGACCGAAAAGCAACTCAAAAGAACAGCAAAGAGGCAATTTGAAAGAGCGAAGGCTGAATACGCCAACAAGGTAACAACAGTGACAGATGTGAAGAAGATTCTAACAAGCTATCACGATCACATGATTAACCCCCGATTGGAGTTCCTAGAGGAGTACGTCATGTACAAGCGCATGAGACCATGGGAGAAAGCATATTACCGTTGGTTAAATTGCAAGGCGTGGTTTAAGGCACGTTATCGGACAATACAACGCAGTGTGTATGCTAGAAGGTGGGGAAAAGAGAACTCAGCAGCACTAGATCGCATGTCGAAAGGAGAGACTATCGAAAATGACTAATGGACTGAGCAAAGCCAGCAATCTGCCCACGATCACCATAGGCTTTGCAGTGGCGGTACTGGCAGCTACATGGGTAACGTCGGCCAAATTCTCCGACATACAAGATAGCATCCAGGCGAATCAGGTTGAATTGCAGGATCTCGGTGACAGAAGCTCTAAGTATATTGGAGTGTCCGGTCTACTCACCAGGCGTTTGGACGAGTTGGAGGCAAGGGTCACCAAACTGGAGCTTGATATGGCTGTATTGCAGTCCCAACTCCAGGCGGTGCTGTCCAGATGAAAGCGAAGATCCACATCAATCAGCACAAGATCAGGAGCAATGCCAAGACTGGAGAACGTGAGCCAGTCATTACAGTGAAGACATATAAAAGCAACGAGTATGCAACGTATGTTACCATTGATGGTCCATCGAAGGTGGTCTACTCTCCGGACAAGCCGCTGTCTTGTGGTGCCAAGGTATGGATCGAAGCTGAGTATGAGGACGTTGAGGTCGGACAGTGAGGTGGCCATGGGTCAGCAGGATAGCTTACGATTTATTGCTAGATGAGCGTGACCGGCTAAGAGCCAAGAACGACAACTGGGAAGACCATGTACGAAGAGTGAAACGCAAGGAGAAAGGTATGACTGAGCTACCAGCAGAAAAGAAGGTGCCACTAGAGCCAATCCCCGGTGAGATAGAGCGTATCATACAAAAGTTCGGTAGTGAGGCCACCCGGCAAGGGGTCCGCAACAACGTGTTGATGGCTCGACACCGACAAGGCCAGCCTTGGAG
>Ga0209337_1000221_pt1 | contig 45423 bp, 63 predicted proteins | sample LinPmetageLP53_FD_184044 | JGI IMG/M metagenome (GOLD analysis project Ga0209337, IMG submission 184044) | Marine viral communities from the Pacific Ocean - LP-53 (SPAdes) (version 2) | ecosystem: Environmental > Aquatic > Marine > Oceanic | place: Pacific Ocean | collected 2010-02-08
CATCCTTTATCCAAACTTTCTTCGTATTCCTCCAGTTTGTCTTCTGGAACTAATGTATACCTCCACCTCCACTGTGATTTATGTCCGTTGGATTCTTTATCTACCACCGTGTATGGTGTGTATGTTTCTGGTCTCATCCCTTCACTAGGAGTAGTATATTGTGTGTTACCATCCTCTTTCTCTCTATCTACATCCACCACAAGTATCGTATCACCATATGTTAATTCAGGACTTAATCCTGGTTGTTCTTGTTCTTTTTGTTCATTTAAATCGTTGTCTAGATAGATAAGGTAGTCTTTCCAATTAGACTCAGCTTCTGAGGCTTCTTTTTCCATAAGGTCATTCTCATACCCATCTTTACGATGTCCTTCACTGTCTTCTGGGTTTTGTAATGAATGTGTATATTCGTGTAACAGAGATTGTATAACATGCTTTTCGTTTCTCATGTTAGGGTAATAGATATAAAGTGTATTTGTGTGTCTTTCATACTGAGCTTCTGAGGATTCACTTTCCTCACCCCTCATACCTTCAACACCACTCAACCTTTCATAGATGTCTTTGTGTAATTCCACTGTAGGTGGTTCATTCACATATTCACTAGGTCCTAAGTTGTTTACGATATGTGGGTACACACTATCAACTATGTTTTGTACTTTACCCTTAACAATTTCTTCTTGGTTTGATTTATGTTCGTTTAAAGTTCTAAGGTATCTTACGTCACCAATCTCTAGTTCTTCATCATCAGTATCACCATAATCATAATGGTCCATATCTGGGTCATACTCCCACCAAGACTGTTCAGCTCTTTCTTCAGCGTCCTCACTATCATACGCACCAATTTCTACAGTTCCCTTTCTGTATTCTTTTTGCCAATATGATTCATTACCGTCAACTTCAAACCAAGAAGGCCAAGATTTTATAGGATTTGTAACTTCTTTAAAGTCACAAGGAATTAAACCGTCTCCAGTATTCCCCTCACCACACGCTTCACTCCAATTTTCTACAGCCCATTTTGCCCATCTAGTAGACCTAATCCAACTTTCTTCATCCTCTGTAACTTCACCAAATAGTTTCATCATACTAACCCATTTATCCTCTAGGTCACTTATTACTTGTGTTTCATCTACTGATGATATGGTATTTAATTCCTCCCATGTAAATTCTTTGGTTAAATAATTTAAAATCCGTATCTCCTTTCTGTTGAAAGTCTCTCTTGTTTGTGATTTTCCTGACGCTTCTAATCCTGTGTCTGGGTTCACACCCCCATCATGTTCTTTTATCGTTTGAAATTCTGTCCCTTCTTTTGGTTCCATAGGTGGGTTTAACAAGAATTTTTGATTTAGGTAATCTCTTAATAGGTTTTCTACAAACCATTCAGGTACTGGTTCACTGTCTGGTCTAGTTGAAGCATACTCAGCGACATACCTAGCAAATTTTAATTTATACTTATCTCTAATCATTTCTAACAAACCATCAGAAATAAAGAATATTTTACTAAGTGGGTCATCACCTAACGCGACATCTGGTATATAATCACCTTCAGCTATGTCCATAGCTTTTAAGACCACTTTACCCCACCACGATTTATAACCTTTTGTATCCTTAAGTGCTGGAGTAACTATCTTGTTGATAGCTCTAGTCGCGGTAACACCTACAGCAGCTAATAGAATTTGTGGGACAAAGAAAGGTATTATTCTCCATAAAGATTTAAATACACCCCTACCAATATCACCACTAACTCTTTTCTTAGTTGCTTCTTCAACTAAGGATTTAAGTTGACCAAAGGTAATTGGTCCTTGTGCTTCACAGAAACCTTTTACTTTACAAATATTATCAGTTACATCACTAGAAGGTGCAACAAACCCAACACTAGCGTCTGTTTGTCCTCCTTGGTAGTCATATTCTGGTTCTGCTTCTGGTTCTTCTACATTACCAACCAATTCGTCCCATTCTTTATCTTCCCCTTCAAACTCCTCTGGTTCTATCGGGTCTAATAGTCCTTGCCCAAAAATATCTATATCTTCTGTGATACTAATTTTAGGTAGTTTTACCCACTTATCTCTAGTGCCTTTCTGATACATATCACGTATAGGGTGTATACTACCACCTAACCATTCACCACCATATAAACCAACAACCTCATCTGTGTCTTCTATTTTAACTATGTACTTTATACCATTTTGTTGAGCTTGGTCATATTCTAGTACTTTCATTACTGTGGCCATAAAAGTAGTTGGTATTTCTTTTACAACAACATTTAGGTGGGTGTCTAACACTCTATCCCCAGTTATATCCCATGCCATTATCCTATCACCCACTTCTAAGTCTGGACTTATTTTTTCTTTTTTCTCTTCTGTTTGTTCAGGTATATGTAAAAGACCGTCTATGTAATCTTCTTGTTTAGCTTTTGGTTCGTCTAATTTTAAAACCAGAGACTTTTGTATGAGTTCACCTGACAAACTATCTTGTCCAGTCTGATTAGGCCACATTCTATACTCTAGTTCTAAATTTGCCATCTGTTGTGTGTCTTCCATATACAACATAATTTCTCTATCACCTCTTTCATTTTCTGTTATAGAAATAACGATACCATTTCTACCTAGTAAATTAGTATTGTCCGTACCTTCCACATGAATAATCTTTACTTTATCATTCATTTCTAAATCAGGATTTTTATATTCCTTTTTTTCGTGTTCTGAAATATATCTTGGTTTTATAAGTTGGAAGCTTCCTTCTTTTAAACTAAATGTTCTTTTAACTCCTTTATCTAATTGTTTAGAGAATAGTATTTTATCACCAACTGATTCTATAACCAATGGTCTAACTGTAGAATTGTTTTCTACACATAAAACGTTATCTCCTTTCTTTAATTTCATTTATTTAAACTTATACAATTATCCCTTTAAAGGAATGTTTAATCTCTTTAATAGTTTAGTTATATCATTATACCAACTGTCCTCTGAATGTGCCTCTTTTTGTTTATCTAATATGCCCCTTAATCCATCCACTAACTCATTTTCATCTGGACTTTCATTTTCTTTTAACATCCTAGATTCTTTAATGAAAGATTCGGGTTTTACATTCATAATCTCTTTACCATCACTATCTGTATCCCCATATTCCTTCCGGAATCCTGGTTCACTTTCCCATTCCCAGTATTGGTAAAATCCGTCTTCGTCCATTTGAACTATATTAGCTGCGTCGTCCTCACCATAAGCCTCCACAACTGGGGACCAATAATAGTGAACATGTTCTGACCATGATTCCTCCACTTCCACAGCCCATTTAGTTAATGGTCTTAACTTAAGTTCGTCAAAAGAATTTATACTACCATCTTCCAAACCACTAAGATTGTCATAAGCTGCCCAAAATATTTTATTGGTGAGGGTAAGGTAATTACTGTCCACCCCAAACAATTTTAATACAGAATTCATCTCCCATGACCTATCACCTAGGTCATGGGTAGTATCGTTCAAAACACCACCTGGGTTTGTTAATGCTATTTGTTTAACAACTTTAAAGAAAATAGTCTTAGACGGTATTGGTCTGGTTGTTTTCACCCCAGCTTTCCAAACAGCATCTGCGGGCACATCAACAACATCACTTTGTTCTCTTAAATTAATTCTGTTTTCTAAAACGTTTATAGTTTTTATATTTGTTGATTTTTTATCTATTGTAGGTGATACTCCGTAGTCTTTCGCCTCTTGCCATCTTAAAGCACATAGACACCATTTATTACCAGGTAATAAACCTGGAAAATTGTTAGATGGTGTTGATAAATCATTTCCTTTTGATTTTGTAAATTCCAAAAACTCTTCATCTACTACAGCACAAACAGTGTGAGTACCACTATCTTCAGGCCCCGTCTTACAATAACCATCCCTATAAAAACCAGTTACTGGATTTAGTGAGCATGGTTGTAACTTTTCACCAAAAAGATTTAAGTCTTCTTCAAGTTGTTCTCTTAATATTTTCTTAATTAAGTTCTTCATATTTTTGAGATACTTTGTCCCAGTTCACCACTTTCCAAAAATTATTTATGTATTTTTTTCTATCTGACATATAGTTTAGATAGTAAGCGTGTTCCCACACATCCAACCCCAACAAAGGTTCACCCATATTATCCATTAAAGGGTTATCTTGGTTTGGTGTACTAACTATTTTAAGTCTATTGTTTTTTAATACTAACCAACACCACCCTGAACCAAAAACTTTACTAGACTCTTCATCAAACTGTCTTTTAAAGTTACTTAAACTACCAAAGTCTTTGTTTATTTTATTTTTTAATTCTGTAGACAATTCTGTTTTGTCTGGGGTTATATAATCTTTAAAAAATAAACTATGGTTGTAGTATCCTCCAGCATTATTTCTAGTAAAAGTATCATAATTTTTAATTCCTCTGATAATCTTTTCTATATCGGATGTTGGATTTTTTCTTTTTGATAAGGCATCATTTAGTTTGGTTGTGTAACCTTTGTAGTGTTTGTTATAGTGTTCCCACATGGTTTCATACCCAACAAATTCTTTTAAAGATTTATAGTCGTAAGGTAAACTAACTCTTCTAAAGAAACTTTTGTTAGCTTCTGTTAAAAAACTTTCTCTTAATATTTTTCTTATAATATTTTTCATTACCAAGCTTTACACGACCAATATCTTGCCTTCCATTTGGGCCCTGGATTATCACAATTATGTCTTGCTCTAAATGACTTTCTTGCTTTTGGGTTATTTTTTCTAATTCTCATTGTTTTTTCCCCTTTCTTTTTAGCTGAAGAACCTCCATGTCCAAAATTAACTTTGACCACATTACCCTTATCATTTTTAACATACACTTTTGACTTTTTAACATCTCCAGCCATTGGTTTATTAAGTTTAACTTTTCTTCCTTTGTACTCCGCTTCCTCTATTAATTCTCCCCACCTTCTAAAATTAGTTAGTTGTTCGTGTATTGATTCTTTTTTACTTTTTTTACCCCATTTTTTTCCTTTACCTTTTGTCTTACAAGCAGATGGTGTGGGTCTACAAGCTGGATATTTTTTTCTTTCTTCACCAGATTTTCTACCACAAGATTTATAACCACCTTTACCGTCAGGTGCATTACAATCTACCCAACCACCAGTACTACCTTTTTCCCCCTTTCTTTTAAACCAATCCCTTAAATTATTTTCTGAACTAGGTTTTTTTGTTAATTTTCTTTTTTCTTCTAATTCAAAATCTTCTTTTGTTGTTGATTTACCCCAATTGGAGGCTCCTACTTTTCTACATTTAGATAAAGCTCCAGACGCGTAAGCTGATGGCCAAACATCATATCTTGCTTTTACTTTGTGGTAACAAGCATCTTTTTTTGTCTTAGATTTCTTTTTTTTCTTTTCTGTAATTAATCTTGTCTCTTCTTGTAGTATTTTTTTTATTAATTCTTTCATTGTCTACTCATTAAATAATCAATTATTGTATTTACCATTCCAGCATCAAAAAATCTACTATCAAATTCGGCTATCATTTCATATTCATCCTCCTTTGTACCCCCAACACTTATTTGTTCGGGAGAATCATAGTATAGAACATATCTAGGGTATTCATAACCTTCGATATATTCCATAACAATTTCACCGTCCTTGAAGTCTTTTCTTTCAAGTTCGTCAATTTTAAACTCTTGTAGTATTTTTTTAATGGTGTCTTTCATTAGAATGGTTTTTAGATAAATATCTAATGTATGAAAGAATGTCTAGAATAATTTGTTGTTTTAATGTCGGGGTGGCAGGATTCGAACCTGCGGCCTCCACGTCCCAAACGTGGCGCGATAACCGGGCTACGCTACACCCCGTACATAATAATCTACATTATAGATTTTAATTGTTGTTCAAGTTGTAGTAAAACTCCCTTTAATTTATTTACTTTTTCCTGATTTTCAGGGTTATATTTTTGATTGATGTCAACTAATCTACTTTGTTCTTCAATACTTAATTGTGGAACTGCGTTTATTTGGTTTTCAATATTTTGGTATTTTCCTAGTAGTTGATTGTACATTTGTGCTTTTTGTTCACTCATAATTTTAATTTTTGTTTTTATGTCTGTTCTTTCTAGAACGTTTTTTACGTTTATGTGTTGAGATTTTTAGTCTCTTTTTCTTTTTTACTGTCATTACTTAGGACAATTTTTTCTTTTTTTCCCACACTTCCTTACTTACTTTTATACCGTAGGAATAATATTCTTTTATCTCTTGTTTTTTATTTACTATAGCTGGACCTTTATGGTTATGTGTTTTAAATACCCCACCAACTTCTATTGCTGTTGTGGTTGTTGTCGAACCATCTTCTTCTTCTCTTATAAATTCTCTTGTCATTTTTTATTTTTTTATTTTATTTAACCATTCTTTATATGTCATAGGTTTTGTTTTCATAAAACATAATGTTGTGTAGTAATATTGTGAATATTGTATTGTGTTTACTTCAGCATGTTCCTCCATAGCTTCTAACACCTTATCTTTAACTATATCACTAGGTAATATTACTCCATGTTTTGTTAAGTACTCTTCCGTTGACCTTTTACCCATTTTTCTTTAAATGTTTCATTAAACTCTCATACCAACCATTATCACCCTCAACTATTTTAAATATTCCTCCCTGTGAAGCACTGACAGAATCTCCAGATTCAGAAATTCCACAATCATATTTAAAATAGTCTTTAATGTACTCTTCTAAAATTTCAGAAGTTACCTCCCACTCAACATCGTCATAATAATAAAATAACTCACCATCCTTACCTTTTTCCACTTCACTAGGTTCTAGGTTAGCGTATTCTATTAATTCAGACTTGTCTATATCGTTATAGTTGAGTCCGTAGTAATTGGTACTGTCTGTTAAAAACAAAACTTCACCATCATCATATACGTATTCTAAATTTTTTTGGTTTATCATAGTATAAAGATAGTAAAAAAGTTTATAACTTTCAAAGTTATATTAAAATAAGTTGTTTTTTAATTTGTTTTTTGGTTAATGGCCTTATTTTTACACTTTCTAGGTTTAATGTGACTTCAACCCCTTTATTTGTACCACCTCTTGTTTCTCCTAAATCTATAACAGCTAGTTTACCATCTTCTTTAATACCCATATTGTCAATACCAATATCACTCCAAACAATACCATACTCTACAAAGTTTTTTTGTATACCCACTATGTTATCATATATTGGTTGACATTTGTCGTAATTTGCAACAGGAGGTAATACTAGAGTTGGTTCTTCTAGGTAGTCTATAAGTATTGGGGATTCCTCACCACAACAACAATCTGACCATCTTTGTTCCATATCTTCTGTCATTGGCAATGCTTCTAATACCACCACAAATAGGTCGTAATCTTTTGTATGTGAAGTTTTAATTTTTGCACTTTCAAATACTTTAACAATGTAGTCGTTATCTTCACCTACTAATTTATTTGCTGTAAAATATTCTGATTCATCGGTAGTTAGTTTTATTACTAAATCTTTATCTGTAAAATAAGCGACACCATTACCTCCCTGCATATCAAACTTAATGTCACCATAACCATTAACATCACTAAATTTTTGTGCTATTTTAATTGGTGGTACGTTTAATTCTGCACCATCAGGATTTAAATAGTACTTACCACTTTCGTCACCCTCTAAAGATTGTAGTATTGAGTTTCTAATTTCGGGGTTGGTTCTGTATTGTTGGTCTATAGCATATTTTAGTTCTGGGTCTATTTGTTCCTCAACTTGACCAGTACCCACAGCTACCGCAGCACTTGCCAAAATATCCTCTAGGTTAGTGTTGGCTAACTTTACAAAGAATTTTTTTAAGTTAGTTAAATTATCAATAAGTTTAGGTGGCCAGTCTGTTGGCATAACTTTTTTAACTAAGTCAGGTAAATCTTTTAAAGCATTTATTAATGGGTCAATAAAAGAAATTATTTCATCTTTACCACTTTTTATCCACTTTAAGACCTTGGTAAGTATTTTGGGATTTTTTCTACCCGCGTTAATAACCTCTAACGCAGCATCATCACCTTTAGAAATTATTTTAAATATGGTTGCGGCTGGTATTATTTTAAATAGTGGACCTAAAACAACTTTTGCTAAATCCCCCGGACCTGGTATTATAGCTATCAAATTTAATATACCACCAACCCAATCTTTTCGTATAAAAGATAAAATAGCGTTAATACCATCTGCTGGTGGAAAGAAAAAACCTAAACCAGTTAATGCTGTCTGTACCGCAGCTACACTTTCATTTAATACTTTTTCTTCATTAATATCTTCTTGTTCATTAACATCCTCAATCCCACTAATTTTAATCATACCAGAATCTTTTTCACCACCCATAGCTGGTTTAGAATCACCCATAGCTGATGTACTATCGTCGTCAGTATTTTTTGTTTGTTGGGTTTTTAAATCTTTTAACTGTTTTTTCTTTTGTTCTACATCGGTCTTTTTTAATTCTATTTGAGTTTTTTCAATGTCTTTTGTTATCTTTTCTGACTTGTCACTTAGTTTGAATTGTGGGTCCCATTCTGGAAAATCCAATTTAGGTCCCTGGTTAGGTGTTTGTTGTTTTTCTTGTTCACTTACTTGCCCTCCTTGGTCACTAGGTAATCCAGAATTTCTACCAATACCAATAACAGCTGGTTTATCATCATCGTCATCTTCATAACCAAATCTTTTAGTTTTACCAAAAACAGCGATGTCTTTTTTATCCGCTCGTTTTAGTTCTTTTTCCATATTTTTAATAGACTCCATATCTATCTCTATTTCAGTTTCTAACCTATCAATTTCATCTTCTTTTTCATCTTTGGTTAGTTCTTCTTGTTCTTCGTACTGTTCAGCCATCCTTATAAAGTCAGTACGTGTTATTTCAGAATCATATGATTCATAATCACCATAATCGTTAGTTTCCATTTCACCACCCCAAGCATAAAAATCATAGTCTGCTCTGTCACCCGCATTATCTTCATCAAACCCTAAAACTTCCGCGTCTCCAATTTTATATTCTACCTGTGAACCACTCTCCTCTCTATCTATTTCATACCATTTAAGTTGTGCTTTAATTGGGGTTTCTATCTTGCCGTAGTCACCGTCTTCAGTCCAATTGTCATATGCCCATCTTGCGTATCTTGATTCTATAGTATTCTGTTCTGTATTTGTTTCTTCTATACCAAACAATTTCATTACATTCCAAAACTTTTTATCCGTTCCACCATAAGCTTCTGGTGTATTTACTGATATGTTAGATAATTCTTGTTTAGTTAAATTTTTATGTAGTGTTTTTAATATAAGAACTTCTTTTTTTGTGAAAGGGGTTGTGTCTACGTAATCTTCGTTATCGTGAGCATGTTGTTTGTACAGACGCTCTGCCCCGTCATCTTTTTTCTCACCATCTATAATTCCATAATCTTCTGGGTCTACTTGCTCACTAGTTAGTCCTATTTCTTTACCGTCAAATCCCCAATTTTCTAAATCCTCCTCAACACTCCTACCTTTTCTTCTTTCTAAACTATTTTTCTTTTTGTCATGAATCATAGCTTCTTTGTGTGCTTTGAGTTCTAGATGACCATTTACCCAATTTTGAATTACTCTTTTTGGTATTGGGTTTCTAGCTGGTTCAATATAATCATCTTGACCTACCTTAATACGGTCGGGTAAGGTTAACCCAAACATACTTTTTATTTCATCTTCAATATCGGATTTATTAACAAACCAATCATTCTCTTTTTTGTAAATGGTAAAAAAAACACCATCTTCACTGGTATAGTAATCTTGGTCTAAGTAATTAAATATTGCTTTTTCTATCCTAGATGATGGGTAATAATCTTCGTAGAAATCTTTATAAAGCTTTTTTTTATTTTCGGTTATTGTAGTGTTCATATATGAATAAATATCATCACACTATAAGTGAGGTTAATTATAAATTATATTTTTTATCCTGGTGGTATCTCCAGCATTTTATTTTGACTAGTGTTGAACACTTTTCGTATTCTTCATTCTTTTGGAAGAATTCAATCATTTCGTCCACAAGTTTATCTTTTCCTAAATCTTTTGGGTTACATTCTTCTTTTATGTTTAACTTTTGATATTCTTCTGAATTAGTAATTAACTTATAAGCTTTTTCAAAATTTTCGTATAGTTTCATGTTTATTTTACTTTAAACATTCTTATTCCGAACCACCAAAGGTCTAATCTCATAAACCAAGTTCCGTTATGTTTACCGAACCCAAACCTTAACATACGATTTTCTTTATCTAGTATTAATAAATTCATTAGTTAAATCCTTTGTTGATTGACTGTTCTGATATCATATCAGACATTCTATTCCAATCATTATCTTTCCCAATCAGTTCACTAACATCAGAAGATAAACCAGTTTCTGTGACAAGTGCGTCCACCCCTTTTGTGTACCAATCATATACCGCTTGCATACCCCTTTGTCTGTACATTTCTATTACTTGGTCGTTACTTATATATCTTTTATGAAAGCCCATCTTCTTCGTCTTTTCTTGTTATAAAATATTGTTCATCTTCCCAATCTTCATTGTCAAAATTATCAGGCATCTGTGGAGTGTTAATAAATTCGTACACACACCAACTCCAAAATATAATTAGTATAGAAAGAATAATCCAAATCATACCACCTCAGAATGTGTCATTCTACCGTCGTTATCTTTTATTAACTTTAGTTTGTACTTTGCACCATCTAATGTGGGTGCTCCTATTGGGCCCGTAACTGTTATGTCCAATCCTAAGTCTCTTGTCCAAGATTCCATCCACAACCATACCTTTCTTTTTTCAATAATATAAACTATACGTCCTGATAATTTATTTTCTTCTCTAATTATTCTATACATAATTTTTATTTATTTATAATGTAATTTATTTCTAAATCACCAATTGTTGTTGTTGTTGTCCACATGTTATAATGTTTTATCTTTTTTTATCCCTTTGGTCCATTATGTCTTTTTGTTCCATCTTTCTTAGATTCTCCATAATGTTGTTATTATCACCTTTTAATGGTTTATGTATCAATTCCCAACAAATCCACGCACATAACCATATTACTCCTATAATCATTAATGTTGTTGATAATGTCATTGATTGTATTAGGTTTGCCATTTATTTATCTACTTTAAAATCTTTATTTATATGTTTACATTCTGAACACCTGTAAGTTTTCATAGGTATTAAAGAATCGTCAGCCGCACCACTTAATAAACGGGATATTTTTCTTATACAAACTACTTCTTCAAAAAATTCACTTTCACATTCCTCACATTTATAAGCTGTTGTCTTGTCTACATCTATAGATAATTGTGTTTGTCCTTTTAAATCCATTTTTAATTATTTTATTTTTTATTTATGTAATTATACCACAACAATGTTACTGTCACTAGTAACATAATTCCACCAAATGTATATGCTAGATACCAAGGTGTGTCCTGTGCTCCAAAAAATATAGCCGGTGCACCCATTACTGCTAACCAAGTCATGAATATTAGTCCAGTGTTATTTTCCAATTTCTTTTCCACTTTAACCGTACGTTCTGTATTAATTAATCTACTTAAAGCGTCTTGCATGTCCTTACCATATACCGGTTGTGTATGTTTTGTACCATCTTTTTCACCAATAGTTACCATATATTTTAGATAACCTGGATTGTTCTTACTTTTTTCCACTAATAAACACTCTAGAGCTCTCCTCCTGTTAAACTTGTGTTTATGTTTATGTTTATTTTTTTTTAATATTTTCATTTTATTAATCTTGTCCATTACTAAATCCTGTTTTATATCCATACCACATTAATACTATTAATAATAGGCTTATTGTTACTCCCATATAGTATCTCCATTACCCCCAATCCACATCACATCTTCGTCTGAGTAGTTTGTGGTGTCCTTAGTTGTTATATTATGACCCCAAACTTTTGGGTGATAGTAATTGTGGGGTATCCCTTCCGTTGGTGGGTCTGTGTTAGGTAGAATCGTAATTGCCCATATAAAGCATAGGGTTATTCCTATAAACCCAGCGAAAGCCATTCTACTAGAGAAATCTATTTGGTCTTTTCTTTTTCCTTGTTCCATATGTTTATAATAATAGTAAAACTTATCGAACTGACAAGTTTTAAATAGAAAATTAATGAAACATTACTACTCCATTGTCTGAAGCTATTCTAAAAGCGTTTTTCCATTCTTGGTATTGTCTTTGGAACCATTCAAAATCACCTTTGTCGATAGGTTTGTCTTCATCATCCCTCCAACTAGCACTATGTATTGGGGTTTGTGTTAGATACTTTTCATCCATCCAATCCATCACATCGTTTTCATATTGTCTAAAATCGTTGTATAGTTTTTTAGAGGCAACTGGGCCTATCATCCCTTCAGAATCAGAAAAATTAATTATTTCCATAAAAGGTAAACCATAATCACCACCATCAGCACTACCCCACATTTGTTCCGCACCACCAGATTTACCCAACACACCATTCATAACTGATTGTGCTAACCAATCTCTCCATGTACCATATCCGGTGTAAGAACCAGCTCTAAAACCAGTAGACTCACCATTTGTGGATATGTAGGTTCCGTCTTCCATACCTTCAGATTGTTCTTGGAAAGTATTAGAACTGTAGATTTGATAGATATCACCACCTTGTTCCGATTCCCAATCATACCACTCGTCAGACCATTTTTCTATGTCTTCCGGTACTTCAATCGGTTCTAATTTAGAGACTGCTGTTATATCTAAACCCATGTTATAATAATTTACTTATTTTTTAATTTATTTAATTCTTTTTTTGCTCCTTTCAACGACCAACCATCCAATCTACCCTCTGCGGCTATTTGTTGTTCTAAGTAGATTATTCTATCCTGTATAGACTGTTTTTCCCAATGAGGGTCTCTATCATGTTTGTTAGGTAAATCTGTAAGTTTTATAACTTTCATATCAATTACTTAATCCTAAGTTAAAAATTAAATCTAATGTTACTATAACTGCCATACCACTACAAACACCAATTATAAGTAACCATGGTAACATTAATGACCACATTGCTTGTTCGTCTCTTTTCATTATTTGCTCATATTAAAACCAATCATCAAAGATATTCTAGCTCCTGAATTGTAATCATAATCTTCATTATATTCTACTCCAGTATCTTCATTGTAATTATTGATATTACCTGATAAATTTCTTCCTGGCATAAATACTAGGTTTACTGGTAGATTAAGACTACCTGATTTGAAGTTATACCCTACACCAAATACCATACCAATTCCTGATAATGATAGGTTAGGTCCTACTCCAAATTCTAATCCATTACTTGTTCTTGCTCCAATAATAGATGTTGCTGATGGTAAGAACTTTCCTTGTTCCATTCCTGCTACTAATACAATCCATTCTACTATACCTACAACCTCTCCTCCTCCATCAGCAAATCTTGATTCCCATTGCCAACCATATTGAGTTGTAAATGCTGGTCCTGTACTTCCATACTTACCATCTCTATCATCATCAAAGTCAAACCCTTCATGTAAGAAGTCTGCTACTGGTCCTGCTCCTATAAATGTCATTCCTAATCTAGGTCCTGCTAGTTTTTCAATCTGTGCGTTAGCTGTTAGTAATCCTAACCCTAATACTAATGTTAATAATATTCTTTTCATTATTTTATTCTAATATATTTTTTATTATTTCTAATGTACATCTGTCCTACATTTACTTCTATTAATTTTCTACCCATTAAATCATATATGGTACCATTATCTTCCCAAGTATATTGTAATTCATTTATTCCTGTTGGATTACCCATACTCATTAATACCCACGCATCAGTCATGAAATCATATACTAATGAATCACACTCTGTACAAATATAAGTCATTGAGTCAAAATATATAAAAGCGTCGTAACATAATTTAACAGTGTCTTGTGGGGATATAAGTGGGAACGAATAAGGATTATTTCCTTGTGCTATATAGCAAGTTAATGCATTACACGCTGAAAAATTCCAATCCATAGAATCTATCATATTAAGAGATAGTCCATTCATATTTCCAGTTACTGTTAATGTATTCCAGTTTGAACTGTCTACTACTATCGAATATGATAGTGAGTCACAATAACTTATTTGTGCTTTTGTTTGTAGTCCTATTAAGACTAATAATACTAATAGTATTCTTTTCATTTTTATTTTGTTTTTATTATTTTATTAGTATTAATAATATACAATCCTTTCGGTAAGTCAACAAAGTCACATTTCCACTCCCTACCTAATACATCAAAAATTCTATTGTCTTGTGGTTTAGAGTAGTTAACTTCATCTATACCTACGGTAAAGTTACCTGTTTCAAATTTAATCTCTTCTATCGCTCCAAAATCACCTCCTTGTGATATTACATTACCTAAAGCGTCAGTAACTATATAACTACCATTACCCCAACTACAACAAATACCATCTAGATATGTGTCTTCTATCTTAAAGGTTACACAAGTGTTAGGTGGTATTGTTCCTACTACAGGTGTTTGTGGTGTTGTTCCGTTTACAGTTAAATCATTATATGGCCCACCATTCATATAGGTAACACTACCGTCACCTATTGACCAAGTTGTTTCTGAACCATATCTATCTGTTACTATGGTTACAGTTAATTCTGTATGTATATTAGTTAGTGGTGCTATTACCTCTATGTTCTCTTCATCTCCGTTTGGTCGTGTATCTGCTACACCATTAGGTAGGACAACTTTAGCTGTCCACGTTCCTGGTGTGGTAATTAAATAATTTATAGTAACTAGTGTGTGTCCAGCGGGTACTAAGTTACCTTGCCATTGTTGTGTGTACATTAAAGTACCTGATGGGTCTCTTAATTCTATTTGAGCTGAGGTTAAATCGACATACGCACTTGCGTTGTACATTTCCACTTCAACTTCATTCCCTGAAGGACATATCTTGATTCCATTATTTAATAGTAGTGTTGCGTCTGGATTTTGCCATTGGAATGCTTGTGAACAATTTAATACTTCGTTCCAGAACACCCATTTTTCGTTTCGTTGTATCTCAGGAGCTATCCCAGTACCACAATGTAAAAATAATGTAGGGTAACCTCCAAAAGTATAATTACTTGCAACTGAACTACCCTGAGTGTTTGGGCCTATTAAGGGGTAAGGTGTTCCTGTTACCCAGTTACCTACAGAACCGGTAGCACCATTTAATAATGATACTGATGAAGCAGCATCACCATCAATAAAAAATACCATAAATTCATCTGTTCCATCAGGACCAAAGTCGTGGTATAATTCTTCCATAACACCACCTGTATGCCAAGACCAACAAGGTCCACACCAATGAGCTGATATATCTACTAACGTGGCCTTAAATGTAGGTGTGGTTGTATAATTTGATAAGTCATATGTTACACCATTCATATCTGAAGCTGTCCATGTTTGTGCGTTAGCTTTATTTATAAAAAATATCGATAGTATGGTTACTAAAGATAAAGCGCATAAGATTTTGAATATTTCGTTTTCGTATTTCATGTTTTAGTGATTTGATTAATTTATATTAAAACGCATCCATGATTACTTCATCGATTTTGTTTTGAATTTCTTTTTTGGTGGCTTCCATAGTCATCATAATGTTTGCTTGGAATCTTGCTGCTTCTTCACCTCCATTGTATATAACAATAGTTGGTACCACTACTATTTTGTATTTACCAGCTGCTTTAGTATCTTTTTGAATGTCTATAAACTTAGTTTCACATTCATTTAATTCTTTTACCCAAGTTACTTTGTTGGCTTCATTAAATCCAGCGTTGAATTGTACCACACATACACCATCACCACCACAGGGAGATTGTGCAAATGTAGTTTGTGACATTACCATCAATAACAGCACCAATAGGTAACCTCCAAATATTTTCCAAACTGTATAATCTTTTTTCATAATTAATTTCTTCTTTTGTCTATCTTACCACCCTTAACGTACCTAATACTATCCCATGAACCATCATCATAATCTAACCTTTCTAATATAAAAACTATATCTTGTTTAATATCATTTATGTCATTTTGGGTACTCTGTATTATTTGATACATACTATCTTGATATGCGATATCTTCTTCTGTTGGTATCCACATCTCTTCTTGTGTTTCTACCTCCTCAATAATTTCTTCTAAAGGGGTTGTCCATACACTCGCTAATACCAGTGTACTTAATAACACCACAACTACCAATAGTGTTATTTTACGTGATGTTAAACATATATTTTGATTCCAGATTTTCATAAGATTATCTCATTCTATCTATCTTGTCATTCAATTTTTCCAATTGTTCTTTTATTTCCTTCACATCTTCTTGTGTAGTCATAATAGTTTGTCTAACTAATTGGTCTTTCATATCAAATTCCATTCTAGTTATTTCTGGTGATGGTGGTTCAGGTAATAGTTTTGCTTCTTCTATATCCGCTTGTAGTATGAACCACATACTAATAACCGTTGCCATACCGGCACCAATACCTAATAATGTTTTTATACTTACCGTAAATCCTGTGTCTTCGTTTAATTCTTTTGCCATATCTAAAATACTCTATAATTTAATCCAGCACTAAATCCGTGCCATTCTCTATTCCAATACTTGTTGTAAGTACCCTCTATAAACACCCCTAGATTCTTATTGAACCAGTGTCCAAATACGATACCAGCTGAATAATCCAACCATTGACCTTCATTATATTTATGATAACTAAATTCTCCACCTGCATCATAATGATATGGCATTAAGTTACCCCATGTATGTAACCAACTTTTCTTTTCATATTTGTAATAATCAAATCCTATTACTAATGAGTGTTGTATTGTATTGTTCAACTCACCTCTTTTCTTTTCTGTATAATTTGCTAACACTTCTGGTATTACAACTGCTTCCCACACCTCAGTACTTGTCGCTACTTCATTTCCTGATGGGTCTAAGTATGACGCACCACCTTGTCCATCAAATACAATATCATAACCCTCTTCTATAGCTAAGAACGTATAATGTAGATTGTTGTTAGATAGTAACCACTCTTCTAAGGGATTATACCCATAAGGTTCAGCTAATCTTTGAGCAGCTCCTACGTTAAATGTTAGATTTTTAACCTTTGGGGATTTATATGTAAGTCTTTGAGATGCTTCAAAATATCTAATATCAGCAAATCCATCCTCAAGATATTCTAACTTTATGATATAGTGTTTCCAGCATAATTTTTCAGTACAACCATCAGTACCTACATACCTAACAAAGTGGTGTTGGTCTAAGTAGGTTTCCCCTTGTTGTCTTTTATATTCACCCTGGAATAAAAATTCTATTTTATTATTCCATTTACCGATGGTTGCTGCGTCTGAATATGAGTTCTCGGTACCATTTTTAAAAGCTTCTTTAGATTCATAACCAAATCTTTTTATTTTTCTAACCCCGAATAATATAGAGTAATCGTAAGGGGTTTCGTTAATAGATGTTTGTAACCCATCAGTTACCGAGTAAATATCTTCGTCAGATAATGACGTTCCACCATTAACTGCCCCATAGACTGTCCCAAATTTAAATATCTCTTTTAAATCTATTCTCTTATCTTGAGCATTAATCTGTAAACTAGTTATAGCTAGTATTATTAATATTATTTTTTTCATTGTTTTATTACCCTTGTTGTAAATCTTTTATCGTTATATATAAGTATTAAGTTGTATACACCATTACTATAATCTGTAAGGTCTATTCTTTTAGATTTATCTTTTATCATAAGTCTTCCAGTTATGTCGTATATTTCAACCTCAATATCTAATCTTGTATCTATGTTTAATATATTACCTGTAGGATTTGGGTATACTATAATACCCATAGAACTTATATCATCTATTGAAGTTGGCCATCCTAATTGACAGTAATCATACATTGATTGACATGAAGCATCCCAATCATTATTACAACAAAAATCATCTACATCAATAACCCAAGCGTAACATCCATCATTTAACCAATATGGTATTCCAGGTCCTCCATAACAACCAGCATCATACAAACAAGCTGTTGAATCTGTTACGTTTGCTGTTGGATTATAATTGTAAGCTGCTACATCAGTACAACCCAAAATTGCTACTATACAAGAACCATCGTCATAACAAGCGTTAGAGTTATAATTTAACGCAGTTGCATCAGTACACCCACCTATGTAACAACAGCTATTATCTAATGTGTTAGCAAGTGGATTATAGTTTAATGCCAAGTTATCTGTACAACCGTATACAAATGGTATGCAAGAACCGTTGTCAGTATTTGCTGTTGGGTCATAATTAAATTGTGTCGAGTCTGTACAACCGTTTACTACTGGGACACAAGAACCATTATCTGTATTAGCTAAAGGGTCATAATTAAACGATGTTACATCAGTACAACCGTAAACAAATGCGATACATGATGTGTCGTCAGTATTAGCTAATGGATTATAGTTAAATTGTGTTGGGTCAGTGCATCCAAATACAACAGCAATACAAGAACCATCATCTACATTAGCTATTGGGTCGTAGTTAAATGCTATCGGTGATGTACACCCGTATATTGTTGCTATACAAGAACCATCGTCTGTATTTGCTAGTAAGTTATAATTTGTTGCTGTAGAATCCGTACACCCTAATATAAATGGTACACAACTATTATCGTTTGTGTTAGCTAGTGGATTATAATTTATAGCTAAAGAGTCTGTACAACCTGATAACACTGGTATACACCCATTATTGTCTGTATTAGCAAGTGGGTTAAAGTTGAATGCTAGTGAATCTGTACATCCAAATACGTAAGGTAAACAGGAACCGTTGTCAGTGTTTGCGTTTATATCGTAGTTCCACATTGTTGTATCTGTACACCCATTTATAAATGGTATACATGTACCGTTGTCTGTATTAGCTAACGGGTTATAATTAAACATTGTATTGTCGGTACAACCATAAATAATTGATGTACAAGAACTATCGTTAGTGTTAGCTAGTGGGTTATAATTAAAAGCTGTCGCGTCTGTACAACCAAAAATTACTGGGATACACGAACCATTATTTGTATTTGCTAAAGAATCATAATTAAAAGCTATTTGGTCAGTACACCCAAAAACCACTGGAATACAAGTTCCGTCATCTGTGTTTGCTGCTGCATTATAGTTAAACATCGTATCGTCCATACACCCGTTTATTACTGGGATACATGAAGATTGGTCGTTTGTGTTTGCAGATGGGTTAAAGTTAAATGCTGTTGTATCCATACATCCAATTATAATTGATACACATGAACTATCATCTACATTCGCTAATGAATTGTAGTTAAATGCTAGTGAATTAGTACAACCTAATACAACTGGTGTACAATTGTCAGGCATATTTGCCAATGGGTTATAATTTAAGGCTGTTGGGTCCATACAACCAAGAACACCATCTGTACAAAAGTCACCACAGTAAGGTACCCCATTATATCTATAAGGAAATTGTAACATTGGGTCAGTCCAAGGATTAGTCCCTCCTGATAGGGTAGTGTCCCCTTCAGGACCTACTAAAAAGAAACCACATTGATTTGCTGTGGTAGATGAATTACCCGGTGCAAAAAACATTAATTCAACAGGACTTAAAGAACTTAAACTAATTGTAAATGTTTCTGAATAACCATCATTTGGACCCATCATAAACGGTCCTAATATTGTTGTGTCTTGTAATATTCCTACCCACGCCCCAAACCATCCATCTTCAGCCTCATCTGTAATTGTTAATGTATATTGACATTGTGGTATTATTTGCATTGTGTTAGCTAATGAATCGTAATCTGGTGAAGTTATATCAGTACATCCTAATATGACTGGTGTTACACAAGATGAATCATCTACTGTTGCTTGTGGATTATATTCTGTAAATCCTGGTGTTGTACATCCTAATATAGCATTTGGTGTGCAAGGAGCTACTGTGTATACCACAGAAGTATCATTTCCAAAATTAGCATTTCCAGGTAATATGGCTAATATAGTATCACCACAAAGGGTTTGTACTACAACTCCACCATCAACCCCTCCGTAACATGAACCACATAAACCATCCCCAAAAGAATCAAACATAGTAAATTCTATAACTGTACCATCTGGTATACACACTTCAGTAATTACAGGTACTCCTGTTGTAGAATAAGAAGGTGATGTTATTAACACTATTCCTGTTGTATCTGCAATTTCCCAAGAAGTTTCTCCAGGATATGTATCAGGCATTACTGTTATAACTATATTTGATTCCCCGGATGCACAGTTTGCAGGTGGTGCTTGACATGTACCATCATCTGAATTTGCCCAAGGATTGTAATTTAGTGCCGTTGGGTCGGTACAACCTGGAATACATTCTTGTGTTGTAACTACTAATGTATCTGTATAAGAAGAATCGGCTAACATACCTATAAAGTAATATGTTGTATTATTTTGACTATTACTAAATAATATTCCTGTGTTTGAGAAGTTTCCTGGGTAAGGGTACCATTGTGAGCCTAAAGAATAAGGGTCTGTGGACCTAGTATATGCGGCCATCCTACAATTAGGATTAGACATATTTGACCATTTATAATGAACTTTATTTTGTGCTCCTTGACAATAATTTATAACATAAAATGTATCTAAACCATTACAAGGAGGGTAGATACATGAACCATTATCAAAAGCAGCTGTTGGGTCATAATTAGTTGCTAATGAATCTAAACAACCACCAGAAGGAGGTGCACATGGAGCAATTTGTAGTGTATTAACTAAAGTATCACCAAAATTACCTGCAACATACATAATTGTATCTTGACAATCATTTTGTATAAGAAACCATCCATCAGTTCCACCCCATTGCGAAGCAGCTAATCCATCACCATATTGGTCAAATATAGATGTAACAATCGTACCTCCAATTGCAATTGTAGTATCATATAATGTATTAGGTAACATTGCTGAATCATTTTGAATGATAATAGGATAACCACCTGGAGGTGTTATATTCCATGATGTCTCTGTAGGATAATCGTCTGTTAATAATTGTATGTTAATCCAACTATTTTGAGCGTTGGTTGTAAGTGTTAAAAATGTTAAGAGTAACGTTAATATTTTTTTCATAATTGACTTTATGTATAAATACCTTTTAAATGTGAATTATTTCTAAATGTTTGTGTTGTTTTTTTTTTCATGGTTTCGTAATTCTTTTACTTTTGATTCTTTTATTTGTTTCCATACTCTATATTCGGCTATAAATCTTTTTGTATCTTCGTTTTTTTGTGTTACACCGACTAATTTTAACGTGTTATAAAGTGCACCTTTACTTTCATCGTTTTCATAAATCTCAAATAACTTTTCTTTTAGTGTAGACATTATAATGTACCCCTTTTTAATAATTCTTTATACTCTAATATTTTTGCACACTTTTCATAGTCTTCTAATATTACAAAATACTCTTCTAACTTGTTTAGTGTAGGTCCTAAATCTTCTTTTTTTGTATTTAATCTCATGTGTAAATAAACATCCTTTACAAAAGCATCCAATATATAAACCTCATCTTCTTGATTTTCTACAGCTTCTTCAATTTTGTGGAACATTAAATTTAGTATAAAGTTTTTTTCTTTAATAAAAAAACTTTCTAATTCATCTAGATTATTAAATATTTTTTTCATTTAATTATAAATACTGGAGAGTTAATTCCCATATAAGAACCAACTACATTAAATTCCATATAATCAACAGCATCAGTATATTCCATATCATCTCTTTCCTGTAATATTTGTAAACATTTTTCATAATCATATGCTACCACAGGGTCTTGACCAAACTGTATACACATACCGATTATGGCTTCATTAAAACCATCAGCTAGTAAAGCTTCTGGATTTTCTTCTGATATTTTTTCTACACTATACATCTTTTTTATCTTCTAACCTTGTAAACTCATCAGGTGTTACTGATATTTGGACATACTCTTCATGTCCTGTCATTTGTGGTCTCCATAAATAATAATTTGTTATTTTATTACTTATTACATTCTCTTTGTGAACCCATATATATACTCTCATAGTTTTACTATTTAATTTAAATTTATTAATCTTATGTAAAATATATAAAATAAATACGTAAAGGAGAATAGTATGGTAAAATTATTAATAGCAATGTTGTTGTTCACATTTGGACAAACTTTGATTTGGTTTCAAACTAATGGACAATTTAAATGGAAATGGTTTTCTGAAAATCCGTTTTGGATTGCTTGTATATTCGCGGTACCTATTTCTTATTCATTTATTATAGCTACAAAATATGTGGTGGGTTATTTTGATGGACAACTTTGGCCTGGTAGATTTATAGGGTTTGCTACTGGAATGATTGCTTTTGCGGTACTCACAAGTGTTTATATGAATGAGGGTATTAATTCAAAAACAGCGATATCGTTAGTACTAGCGACAGCTCTGGTTTCTATTCAAATATTCTGGAAATAGTTAACTTACCGCTTCGACAGTCCATGTGGTACCTGCAGTGATAGTACCTAACTGAGTACTCGAGGTTTGTGCACCAGTTCTAATAAATATAATTTTAAATACATCATTTGCGGTAACATTATATATTATACTAACTGTTCCAGTATTTCTTTCAATATCAGAAACTCTACAATACACATAAGATTCTGAACCATTTACCACCGCATAGGTTCCACCAGCAGCTTTTCTTAGTAAAGTTATACCACCACCAACTCTATTACTTGCTGACCCGTCTGCCCCACCTTCTAAAGTAATATTATAAGTAATCTTGTATAATCCCGCTCTTGCTATAGTTAACTCATCACTAGATAAACTATAAACAGCAGCATGACTATTTATAGTTTCAGAGAATGAAACATCGGTCGTATTAGTAGATGGGAATGACCCATCACTAGCAGGACCAAATGTTTGAGAATCACAATTTGCGAAGAAATATATATTAGGTCTAGGACTAAATGATGTGCCATTCCCAACTTTTTGACTTATAGAATCTATCGTTGCTGCTGACATTAACCCATTACCATTACCAACCTTACATGATGTTGTCGCAGATAAAGTTCCATTCATCACAGTATTACCCGTAACAACTAAATTATCGTTAATCCTAGTTTCAGAAGTTGAGTGCCCTAGTTGGATTGGAACACCACTGGTAGCTGTACCTATAGTGATACCATTAGTTGTATTACTATTATCGATATTAAATGTTGATGTTGAGTCTAGGGATATATTACTTCCGTCTACTACTAGTGTACCATCAATATCTGTATTATCTAAGTTAGCAATCCCATTAATGTCAGCATTTCCTTCAATATCTAAAGAACCCCCATCTATCTCACCACTAGCTGTTACAGTGGTAAATACACCAGTGTTTGGTGATGTAGAACCTATTGATGTACCGTCTATCGCTCCACCATTAATATCAGCAGAAGGCATTGTGACTCTTCCGTTACCAGAAACCTTAAATGTGGAAACTCCAGCAGATGTTAGTATATTAATAAAATCTGCAGATTGGGAGTCAGCACCCGTAATAGATAGTGGTATTGATGATGCCCCGGCTCCGACAATGGTACAAATACTAGCTCTACTTATAGCCACCGCACTTTCACCACCTAGTGTTACATTATCTATTTCACCATTGTTAATATAAGCTGTAACTGGTGAAGCGTCACTACCAATAGTTCCTGTTATAGCGACACCATTAATTGTCGCTGCAGAAATAAGTCCATTACCATTACCCACTTTTAAAGATGTGGTAGCTGAAAGAGTACCATTCATTACAGTGTTACCAGTTACAACTAAATTATCATTAATTCTAACATTAGATGTTGAGTGTCCTAATTGTATTGGTACCCCAGAAGTTGCTGTACCTATTGTTATCCCGTTGGATGTGTTTGAATTATCTATATTTAGTGTTGATGTTGAGTCTAGGGATATGTTTGACCCATCGACAACAAATGTACCATCAATATCAGTGTTGTCTAGATTGGATGTACCGTCAACCGCTATATCCCCCGTAACATTTAAATTATCATTAACCGTAGTTTCAGATGTGGTATGACCAATAAATACCTTACTACCAGAAGTTACTGTGTTAATTGTTACACCGTTAGTTGTGTTTGTATTATCAATAGTAACTGATGTTGTTCCGTTTACATCAAAAGCGGTACCATCCACTCTGAATGTACCATCAATATCTGTATTATCTAAGTTAGTTACACCATCAACATCCAAATCTGTTGTCACAGCTAAATCACCAGCAATAGTTGTCGTTGAGGTATCCCCAAAACCTATTGTAGCGTCTGTAAGAGCTCCGTTACCTGTTAGTTTAAATGATTCTTGTAGTGTACTAACATGAGCAGTATTTTTAATTTTAACTACGTACTCACCTTCTTCAGCACCATCACTAGCATCTGAAACCTGACCCGACACCGTTGCCATAGTAATCTGTTCTTGAGCATCGTTATCACCAATGTAATGAGTTTCTCCAATAAAATCCCCATCGGCTCCAGCAGCACCTTTATCTTTAACAAAAGATTGAATAGCTGGTTTATTACTAGCTACTGTAGTTCTAAGAATAAAACTAGGTTTAACACTCGCTGCGGACTGAATAGTAAAGTTATCTGTATCTACAGTTATATCATTACCTGTAGCTACTAAAGCCATGTCAGCGGATGCTGTTATAGTATCACCATTAATATTTATGTTATCAACATCTAGGTTTGTAAGAGTACCTAACGATGTAATATTTGTTTGAGCGGCTGTTGATAGTGTACCAGTTATAACAGGAGCACTAACTGTAGCTGCTGAAATTAAACCATCACCATTACCAATCTTACATGATGTAGTTGCGGATAATGTTCCATTCATTACTGTATTTCCAGTAACAACTAAATTATCATTAACCCTAGTTTCAGAAGTAGAATGTCCTAGTTGGATTGGTACTCCACTGGTAGATGTTCCTATTGCAATACCGTTGGTCGTATTTGTATTATCTAAAGTTAAAGTAGTGGTGGCATTAACATCAAAAGTGGTACCATCCATAGTAAAGGTACCATCTATGTCCATATTATCCACATTGAAGACACCATCAACATCCAAATCACCACCAACCGTCATATCACCACTAGATGTTATAGTAGCTGCGGATACTGAACCAGCACCATTACCTACATTAACTGAACTAGCGGATAGGGTACCATTCATCACAGTATTACCTGTGACAACTAACTTACCATCTAAACTAGTATTGCCGGTTACAGTTATACCACCAAAAGTAAAATTTTGTTGCACACCTGAAGCTCCACCATAATACCAAACACCATCAGCAACATTAATTGCTACTTCACCCTTTGATAATGAAGCGGGTACATTCCCACTACTTGTACTTGTTTTTAATTTAATCGTTGATGCCATGTTTTATAAATATCTATTAAAAAGTTCCTCCGTCAATAGTTCCTTCGACAGTTGTTCCATTTATTGTTACTGCGTTTATAGTTGCTGCGGAAACCACCCCATTACCATTACCAATCTTACATGATGTAGTTGCGGATAATGTTCCATTCATTACTGTATTTCCAGTAACAACTAAATTAGACCCCACCTCTAATTCTTTATTGATTTGTACTTGATTAGTATCAATTGTAATTCCATCATCATCACCTGTTGTGATAATAATGGCATCTGCAGCCTCTGAATATATCCCAGTATCTGGGTCAGTTTGAAATCTAAGACCACCACCAGTACTCGCTGAAATCGTTCCGTTTACCCCTAAACTAGTTAATGTACCTACTGAAGTAATATTTGTTTGAGCTGCTGTTTGTAGTGCCCCAGTTATGTTAGTTGTTATAATAGAACTTGAAGCTGAAATTGTACCTGAAACTGATAGTTCGTGGTTTGGTATTGTGGTTCCGATACCTACTTTAGAATTAGTCATGCCACTGTTAACTATAAACTTACCATCTACAGAACTTGCTGACCAATATACATTTGTATCACCACCTCCACCTCCAGAATTTTCTGCCCATCTAGCGATACCATTCGCATCTGAAGTTAATATATAATTGTTTTGTTGATTGCCATCTACGTACTTTAATGTAGTACCATTAAATGTTATACTTAATGGGTTGTTACCCACACCATCTTGCAATTGATTAGTGTCAGGGTCAGCTTGGAGTAACCTTGAGTACGTATTTGATATTTTTAAATTGGATAAGTCTCCCATAACTTAAATTTACCCCACTAGTTATGAAAGTAAATTAACCACGTAAACGATTTAAAAGACTTTGTAGTTCTTTTTTACTAAATTCTTGTCTAGTTTCTTTAACTACTCTTTTTTGTTTTCTTGGTTTAGATATAGGTTTTTTAAAAGATACGTTAACTTTAGGTTTTTTACTTTCAAAAAGTTTTGGTTTACTACTAGGGGTTTTAACTTCAACCGTCACTTGTTTAGATTGTAATAATTCATATTCAGATTCCCATGGACTAAAATACATATCATCAGCTATAACTTCTAATTTCATACTACCACCTTCACTAACTAAACCTTTTAATTTTTTTACAGGAATTAAACAAGCTCCAGTATTATCTATCTCCCCATTAAATACTAATGAGTTTTGTTCACTTTCTATTATTAATCTAGCAGATACGTCATTTAAACTACAACCTTCTAGTTGTATAGCACATTCGAATAAGTTTGATTTGTCTGAATATAATGGATACATATTATTTCTTTTTATTTATAAATACATTTAAGTTTATCTTTTTCAATTCTTTTTCTACTAACCTAACATCTGTAGCTGTTACATTTATGTTAGGTCTAAAATATTTTGTTTGTTCATACTCTTCTCCTTTTATTTCTGCAACCAACTTACAGAACTTTCTTTGGAACTCTTTTCTACCTTTTCTAATTCTGGTAAGTTGTGCTGTTGTACCACCACCACCTTTAAAACAAGCGTCCAACCAAGTGTAAAAAGCTTCACTCCACCTGTCATCAGCCTCTATCCAAGTACAATCTGTACCCGCTTTTGATGTGTTATAACCTAAACTTTCACTCATATTTTAAAATGTTCCTCCATCAAGATTTTGATATGTCTCCGCTGAGATAGTTCCAGCACCTCCTTGACCAACTAAAAGTTCTTGTGAATTAATTTTTACCGACCATAAAGATGATGAACCAGCATAAGCTTCCCAGTTATTTGTGTTAGTTTTTAATTTAACTGTAGTGCTATTACTACTTGCTCTTCTAATCATATCAACATACAAATCATCACCTACATAAACATGAGATGAAGCAGACATAACACCAGATACTGATAACGCATGGTTGGGAATTACATTATTCACACCAACTCTAGTGTTTTCTGCATCAGTACTTAATATTGTGTCACCGTTGTCATTCATCACTCGAAAATCAATATCTGCATTTGTATTATTGATTTCTACTTTATCCTGTGTTGCACCCATGTCCAACCTAATCATAGATTTTCCACCAGCAACTAAATTAAGATGGTCATCTTGTAAACGGATATAGGTATTTACATCACCATTATGATAAATGTATTCATTTACACCTACATCACCAGATACAGTTAATGTATAAGCTGGGTTCATAGTTCCTATCCCAACTCTACTTGTTGTTAACCCACTGTTTATAATGTATGACCCGTTAATTGAACTCGCAGACCAATAATCAGGGTCAGTAGTCACACCAGAACCAACCACTTCAGTTAATGCTGATAAGTGATAATCTACCATTTTTTGTAATAATGGTGGTGAGTCATCATAAACTTCACCAAGTTTAGTTTTGTAATCCGCGTATGTGGTAGATGGGGTTATGTATTGGAATCCGTCCCCACTTTCTGCTCCCCACCCTAAAGATAGTTCTGCTCTTTCAAATAATATTGGGTCGTAATAATTTTTTCCCATATTAAGTTCTTAATAGTCTTCCTTCAACCCAATCTTGGTAGTTAGGGCCTAGACTGTAAACAAATTGTCTACCTTGTCTTTCCATTTTTACAATTCCAGAATCTTTTATAGACGCAAAGAACATCGCGTTATGTGCTCTAGGTCTTGGATACCCTAAAACATCTTCATAGAATTTATTCGCTGTACTTTTAGGGTTTTGTTTTAGGTAATCCACAAATTTTCGAGTCATGGTACCTTCTCTTGGTGGGTAGTTAAATTTATACGAAGAAACATAAGATTCTGGTTGCCAAGTTGAGTAAGTACCAATCATATTTTGGAAAAATTCTTTACTTAACTCGTTTTTAACTAGTGGAAAGTAAATTAGATTTAGGAAAACTCTAACCCCATAATCTTCATGTCGACCTGGTCCGGGGTCTCTATCTAAATACAAACTTTGTGTTATATTTTCGGTCTCCAGGGATTCTGACCTAATGACCGTTGACCAATCACCATGCGTACCCTCAGTATTAATAAAATCAAAAGGTATTTCATTTCTCCCCTCCCAAAAAGGAGTAGCTTGTATTTCGTAGATAAATTGTTCCTGACTAGGGTCGGGAGTACTGTACCAATACCACACACCAGTAGTTATATATAACCTCCAAGTACCACTTTCAGTGTTAATCGTTTGTAGTTTTTTATTAGCACTAACATAGTTTTCTAATTCTACTTTAAAAGCTTCTAAATCTTTTAATCCTGGTTTAGGTTTTTCATACTTTTCGTGAGCATCAACAAACGCACTCACTAATCCTTTTGGTAACATTGAGTAGATAGCGTTTTCTGTTTGGTCACTTAATTTGTTGTCTGCTCTATCGTACCACTCTTCTGAACCATCCTTAAACTTTTTATATAATGCAATTTTATAGAAATCACCAAGGTCTTGACTCTTATCTATTATATAAAATAAATTTCCTGTACTTGTGTAGTCTTTAAAATGTTTAGGGTAGTCTGTAGATGCTGTACACCATTTGGTTGATGAACCATAATAGCATGAACCCTCGTAGGTATTTGGTTTAACCAACAACCATCTTTCATCTTCATATAATTTATCCACACCTTCTTTAGCTTGGGTTTCTTTTTCTTTTCTAGTTTGTATTGACTCCACTTCATCCATAACCCTTTCTAGTTGTGCTATATCCTCATAGGAATCTAGATTTTTTGGTGAGGTCACTAGACGTGGATTAGCAAACCCCAAATCCATCATAAGTACTGGACTTAATCTATCTACATTTTTGTGAAATCTTCCTACTAGTGATGATATATCATTAGGTGATGTACCTCTTTCTTCTGGGTTAAGGTACATTTTAACCATCCACATAAGATATTTGTTGTTACCTGAAGGGTCATTCTGTTCGAAATGTTTTAGTACACCTTCTAAATTAGTTCCAGCTCCAATACCTGCGGGGTTTTGGAATTCAGCTACAGGCCAAGACCCAACAGCTTTTTCAAAATACTTTTGTACGTCTTCTACTCTTCCTTCTGTTAATATGTTTTTTAGTCCTAACATTAATTCATTCTATATATGTAATAATAATCATTATTGTAAACTACCTCACCTTCTTCACCATCATAATTTGAAATGGTGTGTCCTCTACCATCTGATGATATAACATCCTCTATAAACCCATCCTTATCAATAAAATTATCCATTTGTTCTTCCATACCAAAATCCCTTAACCAATTTAAAGGGTCATCTTTTACCTCCTGAATCCTACTTTCAACATAGTTTTCTTTTGCTTCCTCTGTATATTCATAATAATAATCATCTGTCTCAATATTATATATAGTTTCTTCCAGTTCTTCTATTAAACCTCTTAACTCTTCTTCTTCAGTTGTGTCTTCTGTTTCTTCTAATTGTTCTTGGTATTCACCTATCTCTTCTTTTAAACTATCTATTCTATCCTTACCTTCTTTTGTTAATTCTCTATCATTGGATTCATCAAGATTATCTTCTGGGGATTCATTCACGTCTTCATAAAACACATCCTCAAAATAATCTGCAACCAGATTACCATCAATATGTGATTCTACGAAACTGGGGTTAAAACCTTGATAACCCATATCATCAATTAGTTGTTCTACCCTCTCGTAAGCATATTCATCAGCACCATCTTCAGTAGCTATTAAATATTCTGCTCCACCATATTCAAACTCAGCGTAGTCATTCGTATCATAACCAGTTGGGATTAGGTCGTAAACACTTTCAGCATTCTCTAAGTCGTCTTCTAAATTACCTAAATCTTCACCATACTCTTGTGCCTTTTCACCACTAGGGTCTTCAAGAACCTCTGGGTCGTTTTCCATCGCGTCCCTCATTTGTTCTATGTCGTATTCAATATCTACTTTTTTCTCCCCCTCCCATTCGTCTTCATCTATTAGATATTCTTTTAAGGCATTAGCTAAATCATAATCTTCCCATTCATTGTTTTCTTTTCTCACAATCGCCTCAGCATTTAAACGTCTCTGTCTTTGAGCTTCAGCTTGTCTTCTATCCCTTTGTTGTATTTCTCGTTCTACCTCACGTTGTTTCCTTTCTTTTTCTGCTGCTTCAGCTCTTTTACCGTGTACACCCTTAAAATGTTGTCTGATAACATCCATTAAAGATTCATTATCTTTAACTTCATTAGATGACGTAATCAGTTTATCGGTAGCGTCCCAAAAATCTTCTTCACCTGATAATTTTTTATTTAAGGCTACTTTATAAAAGGGGTCTGATGTTGGTTTGGTTTTATCTATTATGTAGTACAGTTCTCCACTCTTTTTGTAGTTAGTGAAGTAGTCTCTGTCTGTTTGTGCTGTACACCACTTAGTTCCTGCCCCATAATAACAAGAAGCTTCTTTGGTTTCTGGTACCATAACAACATACCTATCACTTTCATATACCCTCTCCGCATCTTCTCTGGTGGGTACTTCTCTTCTTTGTTTACCATCTACAGCGGTTAAAGTTTTAAATAATTCATCTAAACTTTCGTATTGGTATAGGTCTTTTTGGTCTAATCTGTTTCTTAACCTTTCAAAATTACTTATAGCATTTATTAATTCTTCAACACCTTCTTTATCAGAAACTGGTACATCTGGATTATCTAGTTTAGATTTAACCCACCTATCAACCATCCATTGTAGGTATTTATGGTTAGATGCTATGGATGCACTACCCTTAACTATATCATCAAAAACTTCTGGTTTTATAAGTTGTTGACCTGGTTTAAAGTATATATTTCTAACATCAGTTACCCTATCTTCTACAATTAAATGCATTCTTTTTTTATTATAAATATTTTTAAATATGTTTAAGTACTTGACAGATTTTTTTTATCAAATATATTTATTAATATAATAAAATAAAAAACAATAAAATTATGGGGTGTGGGTGTAAAAAGAAAGTTATTACTACTAAAGAAAAGGAGGACAAAGAAAAAAAAATAAGAGAAGCTATGAGAGATTTTATGAAATTTAAAAAATCCAACACAAACAACAGTAACTTAAAATCAGGTAAATCCTGATTTTTTTTTAATAGACTGTATAGTGATATTTATTAAGTGTGATGAAACTAATTGATTCTATAAAAAGTGTTATATATGAGCAACTCGACGACTACGAAGATGTGGACAAGTTGTTTGGTGGTGACATTAAGTCCATCTTTAACTACTATAGGAAGTCGGACCAACTTGAAGAATTAATTCGATTATTAGATTATAAACCCCTATTACTCATACCAACTCTACTCGACACTGGTGATAAGAAATATGAAGAATTAGCTTGGGGTTTGGTTAAATCTTATCTAAGGAGTGATATTATAAAACAAGGTGATAGGTACATACTATCTTTAGACGACCGTGAAGATGTGGTTAAATTATTTGGAGATTGGGTAGGGTGTAGTTCTAAAACAGCGGAGATGGTATTCCAGGAAGATTTGTGGACTAATTGGGACCCCTACGCTTCTAATGAGAGGTTTGAACAATTAGTAGAGACACTAACTGAAGAGAATTACCAGGAATTGGTAACTAGTGTGATAGAAAATTACGGTAATGAGGAAATTACGAATGGTCGAGGTGAGTTTGACCCTTGGATTGATGAGGATAACTTATCTGATAACCCAGAAGCTTTTATACTAACACCAGATAGAATCCTAAGTGCGTCCGAAGATAGATACTCTTTTACCGCTTTAATAGATTCACCAGATTTGTCAGAGTTTACTGATATTACTGAGAGAACATACGATAGAGCATATAATGATATCATAATAAATGAATATTTTAATGAATACCATAAAGCTTTAAATGGTTTGTTGGGTGAGGGTAAAGATGTACAAAGAGGTAGTTCCATGAGGTTATCAAAAGGTGGGTTAACTGCTAATGTTCCTATTTACAAATACGAATTTGACATTACTGATAAATTTTGGAGTGTTATTAAAGAATACGCTAAGTCAACCGGAGCATACGAAATAGACGAGTACGGTTGGTTGGAGGTTCTAGTGTATGTTATGCGTAATTCTGATTACAAAGGTGGGTTGTTATGTCCTAGTGTGGATGAATACCCAGACGAAGAAAAAGTAGATAAGTTATTTAACGATATATTTATAGAAGAGTTAAAAAATAATTTATAAAATTAAAAAACTAAAAAATGGCAAAAAATTGTTACACTAGAGAGCAGATTGAGACTGCTGTAAAAGAAAAGGGTTACAAATGGTTTGATGATTCAAACAATAAAGGGTACGATGTTAATATCGTAGGTGTTAGGAATGCAGAAACTGGTAATAGAGTTACCAATAGGTTCGATGACTGTGTTACTATTTCATATAAAAAAAATGGTGAGTGGAAGTTCTTCTGTTTTCAAGCTACTACTGACCCAGGTGATGATTATATGGATGACCCAATAGTAAAATCAAAAGGGTGTGCTATTTTAAAAGAAGGACAATATAGGGGTTCCCATAAATTAAGACTGCATCAAGGGAAGTATTTGGCTTTAGGACAAAAGAAAAATGTTACAGTTTACAGAGACAACGACAAAGATGGTAAATACGATAGAAACGAAGCAAAAATAGAAGAGGGGTTATTTGGTATTAACATTCATAGAGCTACATCTAGAGCTGGAAAAACTTCTACTTACGTAGATAAGTGGTCAGCTGGGTGTCAGGTAATCTCTTCAAATGATGACTGGAATAAATTTTTAGGAATATGTGAAAGAGCTAAAGAAATTCATGGTAATTCATTTTCATACACACTTATTAATTCAACAGATATTGCTTAACATATAAAAAAATATTAAGATTATTATTAAAAGAGGGTTTACCCCTCTTTTTATTTTTATTAAGTTTTTATCAAATTAAAAGAATATGAAAATAGTAACTCACAAATTTCGAATTAAAGAAGACCAGACTTGTTATTTAGTTAATCTAGTAGACTATAATGGTCATCCATTAGAAAGTAAATTAGCTTATAATTCTAAAGAAAAAGTAGAGGTGTCCGAAGATATGGCAAAACAACATAAGGTACAAACGGTTTTTCACAACAGTGGATTTTCAATTATAGAGTAAATGAAACCAGAAGAACTACAAAAGAAATTAGATTCAGTAACTAAGAGTTTAAAAAAAGCAAATAAAGAAAGTGATACTAAAAAAATACATCACTATGTTAAATTATTAAACGAACTTTGGGAGGCGGCAAGTGTGGAGATGTTAAAAAACGCATCTAAAGAAGGTTATAATAAACCTGACAAAGATTAATATTTTTAATCAAATTCTTTGAACTATTTAAATATTTTATTTATAATTATTTTATAAAAATTAATAAACTATGATGAACATAAAAAGTGAGTTTGAAAACTACTCAACAAAACACCTGGGGATTTCCTCTTTAAAATTACACGATTACGAAAATAGTATGACACCATATATTCTAGAAGAAAGAGAATTACGGGCAACTCAAATGGATATATTTTCTAGACTAATGATGGAAAGAATTATTTGGTGTGCTGGACCTGTAGACGATAGGATGAGTACCGTAGTACAAGCACAATTAATGTTTCTAGATACTTTATCAGATGAAGATGTAATTATGCATATAGATACACCTGGTGGGTCAGTTAAATCTGGTTTGAGCATTGTTGATGTTATGGATTATATTAATTGTGATGTTTCTACAGTTAATACTGGTATCGCAGCTTCAATGGGGGCAGTTCTTTTAGGTGCTGGAACTAAAGGTAAAAGAGCTAGTCTTAGATTTTCTAGGACAATGATTCACCAATCTTCTGGTGGTTCTGTTGGTAACATACAGGACGCTAGGATAGACTTTCAGGAGTGGGAAAAAGTAAACAACACTTTATTTGAGTTGTTAGGTAAGTATTGTGGGAAAACAACTAAGCAGGTTATAAAAGACGCGACACGAGATAACTGGTTTTCTTCTTCCGAAGCTTTAAAGTATGGAATAATAGATGAAGTAGTAACAACCAGAAAATAATAATATATGATAATAATACCTGTACTAAAAAGTAACATTGATAAGGCTCTTAAAAACTTTAGATATAAGTTAAAAAGAACACAGGTTATTAAAAAATTGAGGGAGAAAAGATATCATACTAAGAAAAACGAAAAACGTAGGAATGAACTCGAGAAGGCTATAGACAGGGAAAGGTGGAATTTAGAAAATGGGGATTAGTCCTCATTTTTTATTAAACAATATCTTCTTCCCTTTCTATTTTTTTCCACACATCAACTTCAGGAATCATTGGCATGTTTCTAAATACTTTATTATCATTGTCATCTTCTATTATCCACTTTACTAAAATTTTAGGTTCACCTCCAGGTACATCTTCAAAACCCATAACAACACCTCTGGTTAGTGGTAATACAGGTGACCATGGGTCGTCCATGTATATTAGTTGAATTACATCACCTTCTTCTAGAGGTTGGTTATATCTTTCACCTTTTCCTCTATGTTCACTTAATGTTTTAGTTAGATTACTTTTTTCTTCATCTGATAACTTATCTATTTTTTGTCTATATTCTAGATAGTCATATATAATATCTTCTACAGGTTTCTTTTCTAACTTAGCTCTTCTGTTAAATCCTGCCTTTTGTGCTCTTACCTCATGTGGTTGCATATAGTAATCATAAGGTGATAAATTATCTGGTGATTCAATATCACCACCTTCTGTTGCCTCTATAACATGTTCAACCTCATGACGTACATAATCATTTAAAACCATTTGGATGTCTTCGTAGTCTTTATCTGAAAATTTTGGTCCTAATGTTAGTGTTACATATATCTCATCATCGTAGTCCCCACCCATTTCAGCATCCACAATGAATGGTTCTTTTAAAGATTCATACTCAACTATATTAACATACACATTAAATTCTAACTCACCAAACTCATACATATCACCATCTATACCTGAAAAATAATCTGGTAACTGATAGAACTCCTCATCGGAGTTTGGTTCTTTAATTATTTTTAAAATGTCTTTAACGACTTTTCTGGTAGCTTGTTCTCCTTTCTTTTGGTTTCTGTTGGTTTCCGCCAAATACTCTTGTCCAGACTTAGGCTCAAATTCAGCATCGAACTTACTACCAGTACTAAACTCTACCATTTGTAAAATTCCTTCTACTTGTCCGTAACCGGGGTAATTGTTAATATCACTAGGGTCTTCTAAAATCTGTTCTAAAATATCTTCGTTATTCCAAACCCAAGGTCCTGGGAATTGTTTTTTAAACCTATCTACTATCCTTAACAACCTACCCTTAGTTAAATTTTCTTTATTTTGGTGGAATTGGTTGATTATCTTAGTTATATATTTTAAATCTACACCTAAAAAGAATCCCATCTTTATTTGGTTTACCATCCAGTCTAAATATTGGTAATTGGGTGATGGGTCTTCTATAGCTAAATTAATTATCAACTCTGGTGATATTTTTTTATAGTATTTTTCATACTTATCCAGAACTCTTCTCAATTCATCTTTTCTTTCTGTATGTTCTTTTATAACATCACTATCGTCTTTTGGTATATTTCTTTTTAATCGACCTATTAACCTATCAAAAACGTTTTTAGTATAAAAAATACCTACTGAGGTTAGAATTGATTTTAAGTATATACCTAAGGTTGTGATATCAAAACCCTCTTTATTTATTAGTATTTGTACTGTCTCTAGTATTGGGATTAGTAGGTATACATAACCAATTAGTTCAGCTAAAGAACTGATGGTATGTCCAGCCTTCTTAACAACTTCTATAGCTATATTTTCAAAATCTTTTAGAGTTTCTACTGTTTGGTTTAGGTATTCACCTAGACCCTTTTCTTTTATAATTTTACGAATTTTTGTTACATCATCTATAACATTTATCGATAGGTATGACAATGCCGCTAGAAATATTAATATAATTTCTTGTTCTGATAGAGTTGGGTCTCTACCCATTAGTAGGTCTTGAACTGTTTCGTATAAACCTGTAATTCCGAAACCAAAAGTACCTACGAATTTAATTTGGGTTTTTAAATCGTCTAGTGTTTTTTGGAATAGGTTGTTTTCTTTTTGTTCAATAATTGTATACATAGATTTTTAATTCTATCTATAAATACTTTATTGGTGTAACTCCGTCATGATATGTTGAGCACATTCATTAACATCGTCAAAATCTCTGTCAGGTGCTAAAATTTTAGCACTTTCATCAACCGTGTTAACTATTAAAACTTGTGGTACATAATCATTACCTGTACTTTCAGAAATTACTTGCCAATCGTCTTTTTTATTATCAATATCAGAAATAGTAAAAGGTATTCCATTCTGTTCTAATAGATTTTTAAGTTCTTCACAATAAGAACATCCGTCTTGTGAGTATATTACAATTTTTTTCATATTATTTTTTATTTGTGATAAACCCTATGGTTGGTTTATCTTTTTTATTTATATTATTGTCGTTATAGTAATAAATATCAGCTAAAGACATTGGTTTGTCAACCTTTTCTTTAACCCCTATTTTTTTTAACAGTTTATTACTTTTTTTAGTACTTAAATTTTCAAATTTATAATCAGTAACAAGTCTACCTTTCCTTAGTAAAGCACTGTCAATTTTAGTTCTTTCTGTATTAAAAGTAGCTACTATTTGTATTTTTAAACATTCACCAAGTATCCCATCTGTTAAATTAAGTATGTTTGAAACTGAGTTTGAGTTACCACTTACATTCCTGTCTGTGATAGCCGTTTCAGCGTCTTCTATTATTAAAATACTGTCTGGGTGTTTCATTAAAAATGGTATAAACCCTGGGTCTGCTATAGCACTTGTCATCATAGGTGGTACAAATATAATTTGTTTTTCTATTTTGTCAGCTAAATTTTTTATATATGTTGTCTTACCAGTACCTGGTTCACCATGAAGTAATATTAAACCTTTTTTGTTTTTCGTTGAGAGATGTTTTACTATTTTTTTATCAACCTCTACAAAGTCGTCATTATAATTTTCTTCTATATTAAACCCTTCTCCAGCTGTTAGTTCAAAATCTTTAAGTGTTAAACCAAACTCATCTTTCACTATTAACCCAATCTCTTTTAACTTATTATCATTAACAAATTCCTCTAAAATTTTAATTAATGGTTCTATCTCAGATTTTTCACTATAAAGTAATATCGCCCTACAAGGGTCTTCATCACTGTTATGTGTTATATGTAAAAGATAACTTAGTTTATTATGTGTCAGTGGGTTTATTCCCTTAGCTTGGAATACTAATTCTACTCTGTGGTATTTTGCTTTTTTACCGTTAAATGTGTGGGTATTGTGGTCGTGTATTAAATCTAAAAAATCAATACTTTTTAATTTTTCTATTAGTTGTTCAGAAAAACAATCTTTAAACTCTAAAACTTTAGGTAGTGAATTATACTCTAACAAAAAATAGTTAGCCAGGGGAAAATTTCCACCGTATGTTGATTCATATAATTGTATTTTGGTATCTTTAATGTCCATTTTAATATTTTTTAATTAGTTTAACAATTTTACTGTACGTATGATTCCGCAAGTTCCCATAAATTTTTGTTTACATCTATTTTTCTATCGATGTTAATTATAGGTCTTAACTTTTGTACTTTTTCTCTTTTATTGTTAAAAACTAAACCACCTTTTATTAATTTTTCTTGTACCACATTATAAACTTTCCAAACTGAATTACCTTTATCACCAACTCTAATAGATTGTAACATATCGTCGATATCTAACATATCATTACCTTTAGGCCATCTTGTTAACATAGCTTGTTTTGCAAAAACTCTTTTTTCTCTATCTGAAAGTTCTCTTGAGTCCATATCATTAATGCTGGTAACAATACTTGGTATTTTATCAATCATTGAGTTGGTTACTTTTGTAATTTCTTCCATGTTATACCACTGGTGTTTTATCTTTACGTGGTCAAACGTTTTGTCAGCTATTATTAATCCATTTGCACACACTAATCTAAATAGCCCAGCGTGTAGATTAAAAGAATTTCTACCATCATGAGAATTTGTAAGGATTATTTCAGGTATAGAATCACCTAATTGACCTACCGATTTATTTCTAAACCTAATTAAGTGTTTAGTAAACATAGCGTCTTTTGAATTTCTGGATTTTCTTTGTGAAGCTTCGTAAGGTTCCCAACCTAACTTATTTAAATCTTCTACTATTCTAGTTGTTGGTATGAAACTATATTTTTGAGAAACCTTATAAGATGGTTCTGTTGTGAATATAGATGGTGCGTTATTTTTTAAATCTTGTATTGTTAAAGGGGATAGTGTAGGTTTTGTCATATCTATTTTATTTTATTTAAAGTTTTTAATTACACTACAAATATAATAAAATAAATTGGAATTACAAAGTTATTGTTTAAATATTTTTTTAAGGTTAGATATTTGATTTAATTTATCTTTCACTGGTAAGTTAGGTAAATTTATTTTAGAAGTAATAGAGAAAAATGTTAGAATTAAAATACTTGATATTGTTGTTATGAATCCAGTACTAAAAAATGTTAGTCTGGTTACCATGTCACCCGTAAGTAACCACCACATAGAAAATATTAAATATATTGTTGGGAATATTATTACGGAAATAATTAAAAAAATCACCCCCCATATCATTAGTTTATCATTCATATACTTTAAGTTTTATTCTTATATTATCACCGTACACTGCTTTTTCTAAATCTATATCAATAGAGTATTCTTTGGCGACTATTTGTACTGCTTTTAAAATTCTTTCTGTGTCGTGGTCCTCTCGTAGTAATTGGTCCGCATAATTATTAGTAAAACTATCCTCTGTAATCGGATATGGTGGTACAGTAATGTAGATACCATCCTCCTTACAATGAATATTAACACCTAAGTCCTTTTCTTTCAAGTCTTTTTCTAAAACTTCTCTAAAGTATTTATTTTGATATTTCATAATAATTTTAAATTTATTTTTGAACCCATTTTTGAATCTCTTCGGTTGATGGGACTCGGAGTGACATCTGACATTCCTCACAAACCCAACGAGTTCCTTCGTTTAAACTAATAAATTTTATTGACTTGTTTTTATGTGAACAATTATTTTGGATGGTCTCTAATTGTTTTTCCAATTCACGAAGTTTATCTTTAATAGATGAAACTTTTTGTTTGGTTCCCATTTTTAAAAGTTTTTGTTACAAAAATAGTAACTGGTTAATGACTAGTTCCAAAAAATAATTTTACCTACTATACCTAAAATCGCAACCCAAATAGACCACAACACCTTACCTGTAGAATTTCTAAACGCTGTATTTTTGTTTACTCTAGCTATAGTACCATTGTCTGGACCTAATAATGTCTTTTTAATCATCGTTAAATCTTCTAGTATTTTTTCCTGACCTTCCCTAAGAAAGACTACATCCTTCTTTACTAGATTTATTTCATTATGTAGATGTTCGTTAGTTAATCGTGCCATAAACTTTTTTATAATAAATATTAACGTTTAAATAAAAAAGTACCTATTGGTACTTTTTATATCTAATTTATCTTTTCCATTTCAACCCTTACATCTCTGTTCCAATCTGTTGGGTATCCTTGTCCATTTATTTGTTGTGATTGGATGCTATTTCTATTTTCTAGAACAAGTTTAGTGTTTGTGTGTTCTATTATATCAAATGTTATAGTGTACTGCCACCCTGTACTACTACTAGTATTAATCACAATTTGATTTTTATTTTGTATGTATTTGTCTATTGTTTGTGTAAATAAAGCGTTTGGGTCTGAGTTCCAGTAATTACCTAAAGGTTCGTTTAACACTTCACAGTCAACAAGAAATGTATGTGTTTCTAGATAACCTTGACCTTGATTTGAGAAGTGCACCTCACCCATATTGTGCCATTCTTCAGATATTATTGTGTCGTAAGGCATTGGACATATTGGGTATCTATTATTTAAGTAAAAAGAATTATAGGTAACTCTCCATTTTGAACCTTCTAAATTAGTTTCTAAGTTACCGTTATTATCCACTACAAGGGTTTCGTTTGGGTTGTATTCTAGAACGTCTGTTCCGTTATCACCATTATTATTAGTGACGGTGTCTTGAGTTATTACCGAATTGTTGTTTGGTGGGTTAGGTACTGGTTTTAGTATGTCATCTTCTTTGGAGCAGGAAGTTAGGATTACGATACTTGCTAATAGTAGGTTTGTTAATATTCTTTTCATAATTATTTTTTTAGGGTTAATAAATTTCTATACTCTTTTATACGACAAAGATATAAAAATGTTTCATATAAGTTACATTTTGTTGTTAAACTGTTCGTCCATTTTCATAGACATGTTTTACTACTGGAAATCTTAGTGAGTGACAACCATCCTGGTTTAATGTCTCCTCAAAGTATTGAACTGTTATCGTCTTACCAATTATAAGTTCTGGAGTGGTAAAGTATTTTCTTCTTTCTGATTGGTCAAAACCTGAACCAACACCAACATCACAACCTTTGTGTTCTATCACCACATTACTTAACATTTCTTCCTCAACTTCTAATCCGTCTACAATAATTCTATGTGTAGAAGTTTCTATAGATTTTACAATATACTCTTCGTCAAAGAATTTTTTAACTTTAAGTAAGTCATTACTTCTTTTCCCTTTATACTCACAATCTTTACGTAATATTAAACCTTCCCAGTTGTTCTTTGTTGCCAGTTCTGCTAACTCTTGGAAGTGTTCTTCTGATTTTACTCTCCATTGTTCTAACACATCAATACATTTTAAGTGTTTCCCTTTAAAATTATATATCATGTTAAAACAAGTTAATCTATCACTTAAATTACGTTCACTTTCTTGGTTATCAAACTCTTCCAACATTAGGTAATCGAAGATTTTATACTTTGGGTTTTGGATTGTATGGTCTTTTCTTTTTATCTCCTTCATGATACCTTGGAAGTCCTCTGCCCCGTTTTCATCAACCACACAAACTTCACCATCAAATACCACATTACATAGGTCTAGACTCTCTATTTCTTTTCTAATAGTGTCTAAAGTGTCGAATGTCTTTCCTTGTCTTGAGTAGAAATTACATTTACCGTTCTCGTCTACTATAGCTAAACACCTTACTCCATCTAACTTATGGGAGGCAAACCATGTTTGTGTGTCAAAATTAACTTTACCCTTTTGTTTATCATAAGAGTTAGCTAACGCAACCTTAAAGGTTGGTACACAACCTGGTATTGCTTTGTTGATTAGGTCAGCTCCTGTTCTTGTCTTTAAGTTTTTATCTATTATAGAATAAATTAATTCAGAATATTCTTTATAGTTAGACACCAATCCATTAACATAAGAAATTGCTTCATGTCCAGTCCACACTCTATTAGATAAATTATCCAACATAGTTTCTAAACTCCCCAAATACTGAGAATAACATAAGTGGTTTAACTTCTTAAGGTTGGCACTGGTTGTATGGTACTGTTTAAATGGTGAGTATACGTATTCTAAAATTTTACATATCTTAGGGTTATCTTTATATTCCCTAAGTATTTCTATTTTATTATTGCTAGAATTTGTAGACTTTAGTCTGTCTACCAAATTTTGTATTTCTTGATAATCTAATTCTTTCATATCACAAAGATAAGGAAAATTAAATTAATCACCAAAGAATAAAGTATAAAATTTAAAGTGTACTTAGTGTAAATACAGCTATCATTATTATTACGTATATAACTGGTGTAACATCTATTTTAGTTTGCGTTGTTTCCATACCAATAAATAATAGGTGTTAAAGCATTCGGTGTTAAGAAATTGTTAAATCTAAGTTAAGTTTTAAGTGAGGTAAAATTGATAATTCTTTGGCTTTAGATTCCACCATAATGTCTACATTATTACCATAGGTATTTGGTACTTGTTTTATGTAGTCGGAGTGTGCTTGTGGTTTTATTTTCTCATTACTTTCATGTAATGATTTTGATTCAGAATAATGTACTACTGGTGTAATTCCTTTAGGCCATGTAGAGATTGCTAACTCAAGGGCTTCTTGTTCTGTCATGTCACCAGTACAAAACTTATGGTGGTGGTAATCAAATACAATAGGAATACCAATACGTTCATGTATATACATTAAGTCTTTTACCGAATACATACTAGCTTTGTCATCATTCTCGACTGTAAGACGTTTTTGGACTGATTCAGGTAGTAACTCAAAGTTTTTACAGAACCTATCTAGAGCTGATGGTTTATCACCGTAGACACCATTACAGTGTATGTTGATTTTATTGTATGGTGTTCTATCTAAACCAAGTAAGTCGAAGACTTTGCCGTGGTTGGTTAAGTCAGTGATGGTATTTTTTACAACATGTTCTCTAGGTGAAACCAAAACATTAAATGGTCCTGGATGTGAAGTTAATCTAATACCATTTTTTCTTGCAAAATTACCACAACCGTTTAAAATTGTTTTAATTCTGCCATACTGGGGTAGGTCTTCTATGTTATATTCTGAAGCCCATGGAAATATGTCTGACGATAACCTAAAGAATTTAATACCATTTTTTAGATTCCATTTTAAAATTTCAAATAAGTCTCTACAATTTAATAAAGCTAGTTCACCAGCATATTCTGTTCCTTTAGCCAAAAATGTTTTCTTAATCATTGACCTATTGGTTGTGACTTTTGGTTTGTGTTCCGACAAAGTCATATTAATACAAGCGTATCCTAAATTCATAATACAAATGTACAAAAAAAAACTGAAAGTTTTTAGTTTTCAGTTTAATTATTTTTTAATACCATATTTGTTTTTTAACCAAATTCTTTCATGGAAATAATATAAAACAAATTTGGTAACTAATTCTAATGCACCTATTTTTAGACCTACCGTTGGGTCTCCCGTAATAAACCAACCTAAAGCCATTGTGTCTAAGGTGCCTACTATTCTCCAACTAAGAGTTTTTAAAATAGTTCTTGTTTTACTCGCTACCATAAATTATCTAATTAAACTAACCTGCCCAGTATAGTGTTGGTTATGTGTTCTGATTGAATACCCGTAAACACCTGATTGACAGTTGTTACCGTCCCATGGGGTATTATTTGTAGTCTCATATATTTTATCTCCCCATCTATTAAAGATTACCATCAACTCTATCTTACCCCCATCGGCACCATGCACATAAAAGGTTTCATTATGATTATCCTCATTTGGTGTGAAGGAGTTAGGTACAAATATTTGTAAGTAAGGACAATCCTCTATAACTACTTCATGATAGGATGTATCACCTTCACACCCAAACCTTGTAGTATAAACAGACATTATGTACGTACCTATAGAATCTGGCCATTGTACTGTTATAGAGTTACCTTGGTTGTATATTATTTCACCTTCTGAAATATCCCAATAGTATACCTTATCAGCGTCATAACTTACTTGGTAGTTTTGTGGTGCTAGGTCTCCACAATTCGTATAAGTTTCTTGTGCAAATAACTGTAGTGGTAGTAATATGTATACTAACCACTTCATATTAAAAGTGTTGTATTGGTCCTGTTACTGGTCCGTTATTAACTGTAACATTTATAGTAGTATTACAACCCGCCATTGTATAAGTTAGTACATAATTTCCAACACCTACTGAGGGTTGGAATGAATTAGCTACCACACCTGTCCCTGACCATGTTCCCCCTACTGGATTCCCAACTAAAGGTGTTGTAGGGTCACCTGGACAAAAAGGACCAACATTATTTCCTGATAGAAGTAAAACAAACACATCTAATAACACAGGATTACCAGGACAATTAGCTGCATTTGATTCAATAACTTCAACCGCATTTGGATATAAACCAGAAATTCCACCCCAATCTACTGTAATTGAATTGGTTCCTTGTCCTGTTTGTAAAGCACCACCACCACCTGTTACAGTCCATTGATAGGTTGATGTAGGTGTATTAGTAACAAAATATTGTTCTCCTGTTGCATTTGCACATACTGTGTCTGGGTTGATTGTTGTTTGTCCGTAAGTTGCTAACCCGAAGCAAACTAATAGAACTGTAAGTAATTTTTTCATAGTTTTTGTTTTTTTTGTTTATGTTTTGTCCAGTTTTCTCGTGAATAAACTGGACAAAGTTATTATTAATAATGATTTATACTCGAGGTAATGGGTAACACTACTTGAACGTTTCCGTTGTAGATATTATATGCTGGGTCATTACAGCATGCTCCATTGTTCCAACCACCTGTTAAACAATCACCTATTACATTCATAGAAATTGATAAATCATCTGCTGTGCATGTTTGGTCTACTGTTACACTAAATCTCATTGTGAATGGACCTGTTGAACTACTTCCCCAGTCTGGATTAAATCCTGTATTAAAAAATCTCCAACCAGGTCCAAAGTTTAATCCACTTGGAAATGTATTTTGTACATCCCAAGTCCAGGCTCCAGGTTGTGTTCCTCCTCCAACAGGAGTTATTAAAGGTATTAAATTTGTCCATCCTACTCCTAAGTTAATTTGAAAAGCAATTATCCAATTGAGATTTAATTGGGTGAATGTCCCTAATGTATAGTTCACTGTTACCACGTCTCCTGGTTGATACGGACCTGGTGGTGTCATTGTAAATGATTGGTTCGACACACACTGTGAATAAGTGTTGATACTGAAGAGTATCAGTAATATTGTTAATATTTTCCTCATATACTATAAATATACAAAATTTTTATCTAAGAATTCATGTTGTTAAAAAAAATCCCCATATTATTATAATACGGGGATTCTCAGGAAGGGGTTTCAATTTATTATAGTTAATTGTTAAGATTGCGGTAATCTTCCTTTCATATATATAAGCGGTTTCCCGCGAACAGTCTTAAATCTTCTGGGTAGTCAGAATCATTTTTGAGTGTTTGCTTGCCTAAGTCTCCACATAGGGATTTTTTTAATAGGTCTTCTACCTATTACTCCTTAGTTTTTTTGTCAACAAGGTGGGGAGTAATATCCACCTCT